>Ga0163144_10009556_pt1 | contig 20806 bp, 22 predicted proteins | sample OliLak19BULKMAT1_FD_123175 | JGI IMG/M metagenome (GOLD analysis project Ga0163144, IMG submission 123175) | Freshwater microbial mat bacterial communities from Lake Vanda, McMurdo Dry Valleys, Antarctica - Oligotrophic Lake LV.19.BULKMAT1 | ecosystem: Environmental > Aquatic > Freshwater >... | reverse complement strand
TTGGATGATGTGCCAGGGGATGCCGGGAAGTGATAGACGGGCGCGGCGGGGCATGGGGGCTCCGATGACAGACTAAAGCGGTAGCTTAGCAGAAAATAACCGTGGTCTGTCCCCTATTGTTCCCTATTGTTCCGGAATGGTGTTCACGATCATCCCGGAATCGCGTTCACCGTGCGTCCGGAAATGGTGTTCACGAGGGTCCGGAATACGCAATCGACTACCGGTACTAGATTTTTCTTCCCGGACTGGTCGGCCTTACTGCAATGGTTTCACCAGCAATCACTGCGCCTCTTTCGGGTTTGCCCATTGTTGCTGGACGCTCCGCCTCCGGTTCCACTTCGCCCTCAAGTTCGTTGCGGCGATCAAGATCTGGTCCAGCCTTGCCGCTTTGCGGGGGCGTGACCTGGTTTGCAATTGGTGTTCCGCTGGACATGTCATTTCTCCTGGGTAGTATTTGGGTTTGTCTGCCCAACGCAGCACGCACCAAGCGACATATTCAAGTTACTTCCCGCACAAAAATACCCGTGTAGGCGGGCGCCGCATTTTCCTGTACGCGAGCGCCGCTCACTTTACATTGATGGTCAGCGGGCTCGGCCAGATTTCGTCGCCGCCCTTTCCGCCGCAAACAAATAGACAACCTGCAGCGAGCAGCGGCCGCTTGAGCTCCGGCGTAAAGCTCTCCATCAGGCAGCGAGTTCAAAGCGGCGCGTAAGCAGTTCGAAGGGGATCGGGTGTGTCGGCGATTGGCCGTTCAGTTCCAGTAGTTCCGGAATTAGCGTCTTGAGTTTTTCGATGAGGGCTTCGGTGGTTTCCGCCTCTGTTGCCAGGCCGGGGACGTCATCGCTGGACGCGACCCAGACTCTGGCTTCGTCGTCCCACATCGCATGCACGTAGTAGGGTTTGATCATTGTAGCTCCCATGCTATTCACTACTGGAAGGTTAGCGCGCGGAGATCGCCGGTGCACCGCCGACGAGACGTATCACCGCAGCAAGTTGGCATTTGCCCGTCCGGCCGACATCGACGCTGTCAAGGCGGCCGTCGTTTTCGGCGTCGATATAGTGGCACGCACCACGTTCGATGTGGAACAACCCTGGCCGGACGATCTGCGCCAGCGAGCAATCCGACGCGGCATGTCCGTCATCTTCGCACTACAGCTGATGGGTTGCGAGTTGAAAAAGGAGGGCGTGCCACCGACCGACACGCAGCGTCTGATTGGCGCCTCGAAAGTCAGTGTCCAGACACGTTGCGCCAAAAAATCAAACTCCCCACCCGGCCTGCCGCTTGAGGCATAAATGCTCCGCAAGCCCCATGAATGCTAGTGCCTATGATATTTATTGGCGGCACTTGAAAGCCAATCACTTACCCGACGCCTCCCCCTTCGGCAGCGGAAAATACGCGTAACTCTGCTGCGGCGCAGCCGATTCATCATTACGCTTTTGCTCTTCCAGGCTCTGCTTTTTGTCCCACCACGTTGCGCGGTTGGTCTTCTGCAGTTCCTTGAGTTCAGGTTGCTCATCCATCAAGTCGCGGACAAATTTGGTGATATCGGATTCGTACATGGCAGTTTCCGCAGCAGTTTGATGTTGTTCATCTTATCATTGCGCTGGCCTCACAGTTTGCAATCCTGGCACGGCACTTGCCGAATTCTGGCGCGATCAAATGAAAAAAAACAGTACTTCAAACGACAAACCGCTCATGGAACTGCGCTATCCGCGATCCTTTCTGGCGTTACTGCTGGTCGGTTTCGGCATCGTGGCGCTGCCGTTAATTGCCGGGCTGGTATCGAACGCGTTTTCCATTCAACGCCTCTCCGAGCAAAGCCAGAAGGCGGTATTCAACGCCACCGTTGCCACACAGAACGCGCGGCAACTTTCAACAGTGGCGTCGACGATGGAACGATCGGCGCGTGTTTACGCGGCGTCCGGTGATCGCGATTCGATTGAAACGTACAAGCAGTCACGCGAGGGCTTCCGAAAGCTCCTTGCGGATTTCGTTGCTCAGCCGCTGGCGCCAGAGATGCAGACTGCCGCAACCGTGGTTCAGCAAAAGGAAACGAGCATCTTCACGCTGCTCACCGAAAAGCCGCCCTCGCACGAAATGGGGAAGCAGTTCGAGCGTGATTTCGCCGAACTTGCCAGCCGCACGCAAGCCCTCAATACACTGGCCAGTGGCTTGATCGATCAGGAGGTAGAAGCCCTGAAATCTTTTGCGGCGAAGTCACGCACGCAGGTGATCTGGCAATTGCTGGCGATGATTCCTTCTGTGCTGCTGATGATCGCAGGCTTCACCTATCTACTGGCCCGGCCAATCCGCGATCTCGGCAGTGCAATACACCGGCTGGGTGAAGGCAAACTGGCCAAGCGCATTCGCGTAAGCGGGCCACACGATATCGAAATGCTCGGTGAACAACTCGACTGGCTGCGCCAGCGCCTGATTTCCCTGGAGGATCAGAAGACGCGTTTTTTTCAACATGTCTCGCATGAACTCAAGACACCGCTTACGGCTCTGCGGGAAGGCTCGGATTTACTATGCGACGAGGTGGTGGGCAAGCTCAATGATGAGCAGCGCGAGGTGGCTGGAATTCTTAAGCAAAATTCATTGACGCTCGAAAAACTGATTCAGGATTTATTGACCTATTCGCAGACGCAGTCTTCAGATCGGCTTGGCAGGAAGACGGCGCTGGATATCAAATCACTGCAACTGAGAGATCTCATCGATCAGGTCATCAACGCGCAAAAGCTTGCCATCGTCGCCAAGTCGATCACCGTAAAACGCGAATGCGAAAAAATCCCCTTCCAAGGCGACGCTGAAAAGCTGCGCGTGGTGATCGACAACCTGTTGTCGAACGCCATCAAATACTCACCCGTTGGCGGCAACATCGTCCTGCGCCTGAGCAGGAATAAGGAGCATGCTGTCATCGAAGTAATCGACAGCGGGCCAGGTATTGCGCCGGAGGATCGTGACCGCATATTCGATCCGTTTTATCGCGGCAAACACGCCGCCACATCTGCGGTCAAAGGCACTGGCCTGGGGCTGGCGATCGTGCGAGATTACGTTGAGATGCATCAGGGCACGGTGAAAGTAATCGTTGCGGCAGGCGCGCATATTCGAGTCATTCTGCCGAAGCAGTCGGTGTCAACATGACAAAAGCTCATGAAATCTATTCGTCCGACATTACCCATTGGTCTGCAATTTTAGCGACAGATGACAGTTGTGCCACTGATCGACTTTCTTAAACGAGCAACTCACAAATGCAAAACCTCTTGCTGGTGGACGACGATCCTGACCTGCTGAAGTTGTTGTCGATCCGATTGAAGGCAAGCGGCTATCACGCCGCTACAGCAGACAGCGGCGAGCAAGCTCTATCGATGATCGCCGCCGAACGGCCTGACTTGGTGATTACCGATCTGCGCATGGCAGGCCTTGATGGCATGGCGCTGTTTCATGAGATCGAGCGACGCCATACCGGGCTGCCGGTCATTATTCTGACCGCGCACGGCACCATTCCAGATGCGGTGGCTGCGACTCGCCAAGGCGTGTTTGGCTACCTCACCAAACCCTACGATGCCAATGAATTGCTAACGCAAGTACGGCGCGCATTGTCGCTGCATGGACGAATCGGCTCGTCTGCGTCATCGGCTGGTGCGGGTACCGGCACTGCGAAATCCGACGCCGCCTGGCGCAGCGAAATTGTCACCCGAAGCCCCGCCATGGAAGACCTGTTGCTGCGCACTGAGCGCATTGCCCAGGGTGACGCCAGCGTGTTGATTCAGGGTGAAAGCGGCACCGGCAAGGAGTTACTGGCGCGCGCCTTGCATCGGGCAAGCCGCCGGGCCGACCGGCCGTTTGTTGCGATCAATTGCGGCGCTATTCCTGAAGCATTACTGGAGTCGGAACTGTTTGGTCACAAGAAGGGAGCGTTTACCGGTGCCACGGCAGATCATCCCGGTCTATTTGTCGAAGCGCATTCCGGCACGTTACTGCTCGACGAAATTGGCGACATGCCCCTGGCGTTGCAGGTGAAGCTGTTGCGTGTTCTTGAAGCGCGTGAAATCCGCGCGGTTGGTTCGACGAAGACCGTCCCTATTGATGTACGCGTGATCTCTGCCAGCCACCGCGATTTGAATCAGGCCAAGGCCAGCGGAGCCTTTCGGGAAGATTTGTACTATCGCCTGAATGTGGTCACGCTGAAACTACCTGCACTGCGGGAACGGCGCGAAGACATTCCGCTCTTGCTCTCGCATTTCTTGAAAGAACTGTCCAAACGCTATGCAAAAAACGTCAACGCGCTTTCTCATGACGCGCTGGAAATGATGAGTGCTGCGGCTTGGCCCGGCAATATTCGTCAGCTGTATAACGTAGTAGAGCAAGTGGTGGCGCTGACTTCCGGTGAAATCGTCTCAACCAAGGTGGTCGAGCAAGCAATGCAGATGGAAATGCAGGGACAGGAGTCGTTCGAAGAAGCGCGGAGAAGATTTGAATACGACTACCTGACGCGGCTGCTAAAGCTTACTCAAGGAAACGTGACGCAGGCCGCCAAATTGGCAAAGCGCAATCGAACCGAGTTCTACAAATTGCTACAACGACACAGTATTGAGGCCGCCCATTTCAAATCTGCGGGTGAGTGATTGCGCGCCGCCTAAATGGGCGAAAGTGTGGATTCAACCGTCGCCATTTGGAGACAATATTTTTCTCTATGAATCAAACACTTAGAAACTAACCTCGGAATCCGTCGCCAATCAGCGACAAACCAGACAACTTAATTCGACCGCCGTTGTCCACAAATTTTTCTAAGTGACTGTTTATTATCGATTTAATTGTTCTGGCATAAGGGTTGCTACTATAGTCTTGAATGCTTTTGGATCGCCCTCCCTCCCTGGGCGCTTCGGTGTTTGGCTAGGTCCCCAAATCCCGAAGGTTCTCCTCCAAGGGCATTCGAGAGTGCGCCTTCAGGGGCGGTCGCAAGACTGCCCCTACTTTTTTCCAAAAGGCACTTACAGCTATTCGCGCTCCTCGATCCAGGCCATCTGGATCGCCTCCAGAATTTTCTCACCCGATTTATTCGGGTCGTCTTCAAATTCCTCAAGACCGCATACCCACTGATGCAAATCAGTGAAGCGAATAACTTTGGGGTCAATCTCCGGAAACTTGTCGCTGAGTTGAATCGCGATTTCGAGCGAGTCTGTCCATTTGAGTGGCATCAGTGGTTTTCCCGGGCATGGTTAATGGTGTACTTGGGGATCTCGATAACCAGAGGCGTGTCGCGTACCCGCGCCTGGCATGACAAGCGTGATAGCGGCGTCAGGCCCCATGCCATATCGAGCATGTCCTCTTCCTTTTCTTCCTGTTCATCGAGCGATCTCAAGCCCTCACGGACGATGATATGGCAGGTAGTGCAAGCGCAGGATTTCTCGCAGGCGTGTTCAATGGCGATATTGTTTCGCAGAAGCGCGTCACAAACCGTTTCGCCGTTGGGTGACTCAAAGTCGAGCCCGTTTGGGCAAAGTTTTTCGTGCGGGAGCACATGGATTTTTGTCATGATGCGGTGTGACTTTCGGTTGAATGGGATGCAGCGCGGAGTGCTGAATCAAGCGTTTTACCTCTGAGCGCGGCGGCTACGCCCGCGTCCATTCGGCGTTCAGCGAAATTTTCGGTCGCTTTCGAAACGGCGGCTATCGCATCCTTGATAGCGCGATAATTTTCGTCGTTGGTGCACACGCGAAGTGCCGCAATACTCGCCTCGATTTCCGCACGCTCCGTCACGTCGAGCAACGTGTCGCCATCCTTGGACAGTGCTGCTCCAACAGCTTCAAGCAAACGCGCGGCATCCACACGTTGTTCTGCAAGCGAACGTGCATCGGAATCAACTTTCGCGTAAGCAAAGCTGGCTTGCAGCATGTCGGCGATTTCTGCATCCGTCAAACCATACGAGGGCTTCACGTCAACACTTGTTTCGACCCCGCTGATCATCTCGCGAGCAGCAACGGAAACGAGACCGTCAGCATCCACCTGAAAGCTCACGCGAATGCGTGCAGCGCCCGCAACCATCGGCGGGAATCCGCGCAAGGTAAAGCGTGCAAGCGAGCGGCAATCTTTTACCAGCTCCCTTTCGCCCTGCACTACGTGAATTGCCATCGAGGTTTGGCCATCCTTGAATGTGGTGAATTCTTGCGCACGCGCAACCGGGATCGTTGAGTTGCGCTGGATCACCTTTTCCGTTAAGCCGCCCATCGTTTCCAGGCCAAGTGAAAGCGGAATCACGTCGAGCAGCAGCATATCGTCGCCGGATTTATTGCCGGCTAGGACATTGGCTTGAATGGCAGCACCGAGTGCCACGACCTTATCCGGGTCCAGATTATTGAGTGGTGCTTTGCCGAAAAATTCTGCGACCGCACGCTGTACATGCGGCATGCGCGTCGCGCCGCCGACCATCACGACGCCGGCGACATCCTCGACGGAGAGTTTCGCATCCCGCATCGCCTTTTTAACCGGCGCCAGCGAGCGCCCGACGAGGCCCGCCGTCATCGCTTGAAACTCGGCGCGCGATAATTTGACATTGAGTGTCTGCCCGTAGGAAAGCGATACTTCCATATGTACATCAGGCTCGATGGTTAGCTGCTCTTTGACCGAGCGTGCCGCCATCAACAGGCGGCGCAAATCCTTGTGGTCAGCACTTGCCAGTCCATGGGTTCTGCGCCAATGCGCGACGATCGCCTGATCGAAATCATCGCCACCGAGTGAGGAGTCACCATTGGTTGCCAACACTTCAAACACACCGCGCGTCAATTTCAAGATCGAAATATCGAACGTACCGCCGCCCAGATCGAATACGGCAAACGTGCCTTCGCTGGCATTGTCGAGTCCGTAGGCAATCGCTGCTGCAGTAGGTTCGTTGAGTAGCCTGAGCACGTTAATGCCAGCGAGTTTTGCGGCATCCTTGGTCGCTTGCCGTTGCGCGTCGTCAAAATACGCGGGCACGGCAATAACCGCACCGACCAACTCACCGCCGAGCGAGTCTTCCGCCTGTACGCGCAATACCTTCAGGATTTCCGCCGACACGTCTACTGGCGATTTGATCCCCGCGACGGTTTCGATTTTGACCATGCCGGGCGCGTCGACAAAGCGATAAGGCAGCGCGCCGTATTTAGCGACGTCGGCCAATCCACGCCCCATGAATCGCTTGACCGAAACAATCGTGTTGGCAGGGTCATCGGCCTGTTCGGCGCGCGGCTTGGCACCAACCTCGCAGTGACCGTCAGCGAAGTAACGCACCACGGATGCCGTCAGCTTGTCGCCATCATGGCCGATCAAAACTTCGGCGGATCCGCTTTTCACCGTGGCGATAAGCGAATTCGTGGTGCCCAGATCAATGCCTACCGCGAGCCGGTGCTGATGCGGTGCGGTGGATTCGCCAGGTTCAGCGATTTGTAAAAGCGCCATTACTCATCGTCCCCCGTTAGTTTCAAATAGCAGCGACTGCATCGTCAATTTCTTCACCAAGTTTCTCGAGGAAGCGAAGTTTTCGTACGGTGTCTTTGGCATTGGGGATTTCATCGACATTGGAGAGTTGCGTATTCAATAAGGAAAACAGCGATTTTTCTTCTGCGTGCTTACGCGATGCCAACTTATCAAGTGTCACTTCATCTTTGACAGCCTTAGCCGCCACCACCGCCTCGCGCCACTCCATTTGCTGCACCAAGAACTCCATCGGCATTGCGGTGTTTCGCTCTTCTTCGGTATCGATACCTTTCAGCTTTAAAAAATATCGACCACGGTTCAGTGGTGATTTTAGTGTGCGATAGGCCTCATTCGCCTGCGTCGCCCATTGCGCGGCAATGCGCTTCTCGGCATCGCTTGCCGTGACAAAACGATCCGGATGCACTTCGCGTTGGACTTCGCGGTAGGCGCGTTCGAGCACTTGCGTGTCAAGCGCGTAGCTGAGCGGCAATCCAAAAAATTCGAAATGGTTCTTAGTGAAATCGGGGTTCATATCGCGTAAAAAAGGGGCGCGCACTGCGCAACCCCTGGTCTTTGCTGCCCTCTCTTTGGCAAGAGAGGGAGTCAATCAAACGTTAAACGACTCACCACACCCGCACTTGTCTTTCTCTTGCGGGTTGTTGAATTTGAAACCCTCATTCAAACCTTCGCGCACGAAATCGAGCTCGGTGCCATCGATGTACACGAGGCTTTTCGGGTCAACAAACACCTTTACCCCGTGGCTCTCAAAGGCCTGGTCTTCGCCATTCACAGCGTCAACGAATTCAAGCTTGTATGCCATGCCGGAACAGCCCGTGGTGCGAACACCAAAGCGCACGCCAACGCCTTTACCGCGTTTGGCAAGGTAATTTTGCACATGGTTTGCGGCGCGATCTGTGAGTGTAATAGCCATGCTGTCTAATCCTTATGCAGCTTGTTCGACAGCCACAGCGGCGGCTGGGTGCTTTGCCCGGTAGTCTGCGATGGCAGCCTTGATCGCGTCTTCGGCAAGAATCGAGCAATGAATTTTTACTGGCGGCAGCGCCAACTCTTCGGCGATCTGCGTGTTCTTGATCTCGCCCGCCTCATCGATCGATTTGCCCTTGACCCATTCGGTTACCAGCGAGCTCGATGCGATAGCCGATCCGCAGCCGTAAGTCTTGAATTTGGCGTCCTGAATGATGCCGTCTGGTCCGACTTTTATTTGCAGCTTCATCACGTCGCCGCATGCGGGGGCGCCGACCATACCGGTGGCGACGCCGTCTTCGTTCTTGTCGAAGGAACCCACGTTGCGGGGATTTTCGTAGTGATCAATAACTTTTTCTGAATATGCCATGTTCGTTACTCCAGTTTCGGTGATCGGAACATACCGTTCACCAGATCCCGCCAATTTGAAAGCGGGCTCAAAAAATCAGTGCGCAGCCCACTGCACCTTGCTAATGTCCACGCCGTCCTTGTGCATTTCCCAAAGTGGCGACATATCGCGCAACTTCTGGATACGTTCATTGAGCAGCTTGATCGCGAAGTCGATGTCGGCTTCGGTCGTAAAGCGGCCAATTGTAAAACGAATTGAGCTATGCGCAAGTTCATCATTTCGTCCCAGCGCGCGCAGCACGTAGGACGGCTCAAGCGACGCCGAGGTGCAAGCAGAGCCTGACGAAACCGCCAACTCCTTGATACCCATGATGAGCGATTCGCCTTCAACGAAATTGAAACTCACGTTGAGGTTGTGCGGCACGCGGTGTTCCATGTCGCCGTTGATGTAAACCTCTTCCATGCCATTGACACCGGCAAGCAATTTGTCGCGCAGCATACGAATGCGTTCGTTCTCGGTCGCCATTTCCAGCCGCGCGAGTCGAAATGCTTCACCCATGCCGACAATCTGGTGAGTGGCCAGCGTACCGGAACGAAAGCCACGCTCATGGCCGCCGCCGTGCATCTGCGACTCAAGTCTGATGCGAGGCTTCCTTCGTACAAACAACGCGCCCATACCTTTCGGGCCGTAGGACTTGTGCGCGGAAAAACTCATTAAATCGACTTTAAGCGATTGCAAATCGATTGGCACTTTGCCGGTTGCCTGCGCACTATCGACGTGAAATACGATACCGCGTTCCCGGCAAATTTCGCCGATCTCCGCGATCGGCTGAATCACGCCAATTTCGTTGTTGACCATCATGATTGACACCAGAATCGTATCGTCGCGTAAGGCTGCCTTGAATACGGCCATGTCGATAAGGCCATCGCTCTTCACATCAAGATAGGTTGCTTCAAACCCTTGGCGCTCGAGTTCACGAACCGCGTCCAGCGTGGCCTTGTGCTCGGTTTTCACCGTAATGATGTGTTTACCTTTGGTCTGGTAAAAATTAGCGGCTCCCTTCAATGCAAGATTGATCGACTCGGTGGCACCCGATGTCCAGACAATTTCCTTGGCGTCGCAATTGACCAGCTTTGCGACTTCGTCGCGCGCATGTTCCACCGCTTCTTCCGACGTCCAGCCATAGCTGTGACTGCGCGAAGCGGGATTACCGAAATTCTCGGTCAAAAACGGAATCATTTTCGCAGCAACACGCGGATCAACCGGTGTAGTCGAAGAGTAATCGAGGTAAATGGGTCGTTTCATGGCAGTAGTTAAGTAAATTGGATTAAAAAGTTTGTTCGCTGATAGTGGCCGAGACCCCGGCCCTTGCAAGATTTTTCGACGATTTTTCCACCCGCATCTTGAGCAAACTCGCAGGGCCGGAGACCGGCTGGCTGTGCTGTTTTTGAACAAGCTGTGCCAGCGTAACGCCGGCTAGATAGTTGACTACGGTGGTGTTGAGGCTTTCCCACAGATCGTGAGTCATGCAGCGGCGGTCGCCCAAACAATTGTCGCGGCCTTCGCACTGCCTTGAATCAATTGGTTCTTCGACAGCAACAATGATGTCAGCCACAGTCAATTGATCGAGCGGGCGGCCAAGATTGTAGCCGCCACCCGGACCGCGCACGCTCTCCACCAGACTATTGCGGCGCAATTTGCCGAACAACTGCTCCAGGTATGAGAGCGATATTTTCTGGCGGGCGCTGATGTTCGAGAGCGTTACTGGTCCACCCTGCGCGTGCAAGGCTAAGTCTAGCATCGCAGTAACAGCGAAACGGCCTTTGGTGGTAAGTCTCATAACGCGCATCCTGATTGGTGACGGGCTCTTGTGTCAAAAATTCATAAAGCCCGAGTAAACAAGTCAAGTATAGAAAGACCCAGTAATCTAGTCAACTATAAGTGGGGTATCAAGTGCTTGTCTTCAAGCTGTGAGGCAACAAGCGCAGATGTACCATCCATGCGCTTTCCCGGCTATTTTTGCTTGGAAGACCGCATCAGCGCTGGGGTTTGCCGTTTTTCCGAATTTGCTAGCCGCTGCCTGATTTTCGATGCGGTGCAAGCTGCGCTTCCAGTTCCGCGAGCCGCTCAATCAGTATCGCGACTTGCGCTTCCGATTGATCCGAACGCCCTGCCAGCGTTTTCAGAATGGCGTTCAACGGATCATTGTCATTGGTGGTGATGGCATATGCCGAAAACGCGTGGCCCGCCTCGCCGGGCGCCACCCCCTCGACAATCCGCGCCGGGATGCCAACGACGGTTGCGCCTGGCGGTACAGCCTTCACCACTACTGAATTGGAGCCTACCCGCGCGCCTGCCCCAATGATAAATGGCCCAAGGATCTTGGCACCAGCACCGACGGTAACGCCGTCACCCAAGGTCGGGTGGCGTTTGCCTTTATCCCATGAGACGCCTCCCAGCGTCACGCCGTGATAGAGCGTGCAATCATCGCCAATTTCCGCCGTTTCGCCGATCACAATGCCCATGCCGTGATCGATAAAAAAACGCCTGCCGATGGTCGCCCCCGGGTGGATTTCGACACCGGTCAGAAAACGTCCCGCGTGCGAGGCTACGCGCCCGAACCATTTGAGGCCAGCCCGCCACAACGGCCCCGACACCCACCGATGCAACCAAATGGCATGCATGCCGGGATAACAAGTAACGACCTCCCACCAGTTACGGGCAGCGGGATCACGTGAATAGACGCTTTGGATATCTTCGCGAAGTCGGGAAAACATGGGTCGAGCCAAAAGGGATGAAAGAAGAGCGTAGCCCGGAACGCGCATTCGTGCAATCCGAATGCGACATCTGCCATTTGGGCGCGCTTGCGGCTCGTTTCAAGTAAGGTGGCTTAAACCCAGATTGTCCATTAGGCGCACCTTTGCTGCTGCGCGGGTGCTGGCGGGTCATTTTCGGACATTTGTCACGCTCCTTCGTCCTCCATAGCGGTGCTATGTACTCCTCACGAGCGTGCCAACTGCCTCGAAAATACCCTCGCCATCATCCCGCGCCCTAATGGACAATCTGGGTTAAATGGTCATCACTGGCGGATCGAGTTTTTCTGGTGTCTGACAAGAAATGTAGTGTGGCGAAAGGGTAGGAAAATATTACAAATGCATTTCATCGACGTAATGATGAATGACTGCCGTCGGCCATTATGTGTAGTGGTCGATTATGCTACCGCCGACTGCCGGACAGTTGTTGCTTCGAAAGATCAACGGCGAGAAGCTGTGGGCTGGTGTCGATGTGTTTGTAACGGGCCATCACTTGCTCCTCAATACCGTCTCGCTCCTCGGTCTTGATCTTTGGATTGGTTCACGGCAGGATGGCCATATGAAGAGAGTTTTCCTATGGCCTCGTTAAGTTTCCAAGAGCCGGTGTAAGACCATTGCTGTTCTTAAGCACCGATTGACCATACATAACATATTTGTTACTATTCGTTTGTGGATTACACAATTGCCTATTGCAGCAGAGCGTACAGGAGCAGATGCGAGAGCGTACAGGAGCAGATTCTTGAGCCGCCGGATACTTTAGCTGCACGGTATGTCGTGCTAACCCGCAGGATGATTGCCCTTGGTCCCAATCTCGGTGAGCCTCACACGACAGCTTTTGGTGATGGTCTCTTTGAACTTCGACTCAAGGGAGCCGAGGGCATTGCCCGTGTTTTCTTTTGCACTCTCATTGGAAAGCGAATCGTGATGTTGCACAGTTTCATCAAGAAATCTGAACGCACGCCGATTCGTGAACGCGAGGTTGCGGAGACTCGATTGAAGGAGGTTAAACGTGCAAACACATGACCAATTGGTAAAGAAGCTGCAGCGCCGTCCCGGCGTGCGGACCGAAGTTGAACGGATTGAGCGCGAAGAGGGTGTGCTACTCGATGCCCTGCTCAAAGCCCGCCAGGAAGCAGGTCTTACCCAAGCGCAGGTCGCTGAACGAATGGGAACTCATGCACCGGCAGTGGCGCGCTTGGAGCGGTCATTGGCAACCGGAAAACACTCCCCATCAATTGCGACAGTGCGAAATTATGTCAAGGCATGCGGCAAGAAATTAGTTCTTCGAGTTGCTTGAGGAAACCTAACATTTCGCTGTAGCGGATACGCGGCGCGCGCAATCCATCGCTGACGCGGTCCGCGCTTGTTGGCATAATTGCCAACATGAGAGTTGCTTTGTTGATACGCGAGCGGATACCCTTTGGAGTAGGTGCGTTCGCTGAACTTGTTCTGTGGAGGCTCTCAAGTCCGGTTCCTGGGTCATCCCATCAGTTCAAGTATCGTCTCGCCTTTGTGCTTCGCGATGAGTGTGTTCTTCGCTACGGCAACGAGGAAGGTAAAGGCGACTATAGGCACACAAGCTCCAAGGAATCCACCTATGTCTTCGAGTCACCCGAAAAGCTGATTCAAGACTTTCTTCGTGGAGCAAGAAGGATTTATCGTGAAGACAGTAATTCTTGATGTCCGGCCTCCCGAGGAGGCAATGCAAGACTTTGTCACCGCATGGAAGACCGGCAAGGCCCAAAAGCATGCCCGCATCTCATTCCCAACACCAGAGCTGTTGTGGAAGGTGCTAACCGCCAAGCGGTGGGAACTACTTAAGGCCATGTGTGGAGCAGGCCCTGTCACCGTACGAGAGGCGGCACGCCGAGTCAACCGAGACATCAAGTCTGTCCACAGCGATCTGGCGGCGCTGCTGGCAGCAGGCGTCTTGGATCGCACGGAATCGGGCCAAGTCGAGTTCCCGTACGAGGCAGTCAAGGTTGAGTTTCTGCTGCAAGCGGCGTGATGCCCCTCGGTCAAGGGCATCTGCCTGCGGCGGGCCACTTACCTCGATGAACACACGGGGGTCTTTCATAGTCGGATTCGTCATTTCTCCATCGCCGGCATCATTGACCGTACACCGCCATTCGACGGGCATTCCCAGCCAAATATGCCCCAAACACCGCGCCAGTCCTTGCGTTTGAAGTAATGTGCCGGTCACTTGCTCCCTCGGTAAAACCGCCCTGCGACCTTCACAGCTACTGCCGCTTCACAAACGCTGCAAGCCACCCACGCAGAATCGCCACTTCCTCAGGCTCCATGCGTGCGCGCACGAACAAACGCCGCATCCGCGTCATGAAACGTTTCGGCTCATCCGGATTGAGAAATCCGTTCGCAATCGCCGTTGCCTCGAAGTGTTTCAGGAATCCTTCAATCTCACCGATACTCGCCTGCGGGCGCACGGTGTCTGCCGCCACACCAAACGCGTTTGCCGTCATCATCACTTCGTATGCAGCCACTTGCACCGCTTGCGAGACATTCAGCGAAGAGTATTCGCCATTGGCCGGGATCGCCGAGACCAACTGGCAGCGATCCACTTCCTCATTGGATAAACACATTGCCTCGTTGCCGAATACCAGCGCCACTTCCCCTGACACTGCTTCCGCCACGGCCATCTGCGCCGCCTCGCGTAGCGGCTTGAATGGGTGCGAGAGCTCGCGCTTTCTTGCGGTAAACGCAATTGCGAAGCACACATCGGCAATCGCTTCGTCGAATGTCGCGAACACTTTTGCGTTGGCTAGAACGTCAGTGGCACCCGAGGCGAGCGCGATTGCGTCGCGATGCGCTGTGGCGTCGGCCAACTTCGGCGCAACCAGTACCAGATTGGTGAGCCCCATGGTCTTCATCGCGCGTGCAGCGCTGCCGATATTGCCCGGATGTGAGGTCTCGACCATCACCACGCGGATGCGTGAAAGCGGGCTTCGGGTTGGTAGTGGCGGGGACGGCAAAGGTTCATTCATATAAAATAGAGGTCTGCTCTTTACTGAAAATCAAAATGCATCCGATGCTAAATATCGCCGTCAAAGCGGCGCGCCGTGCGGGCGCTGTCATCAGCCGCGCTTCCAACGATCTGGACAAGCTCACCGTTGAGCTAAAAGCGCCCAACGACTTCGTTTCAGAGGTAGACCGCGCGGCCGAAGCTGCCGTCATCGAGGTGCTCCGCCAAGCCTATCCCCAGCATAGCATTCTTGCCGAAGAGTCCGGTGAGTCCAAAATGGATTCGGATTACCAGTGGATCATCGATCCGCTCGATGGCACCACCAATTTTCTGCATGGCTTTCCGCAGTATTGCGTTTCGATTGCGCTCGCGGTCAAAGGCGTGATCAATCACGGCGTGATTTACGATCCGACACGAAATGAGTTATTCACCGCTTCCAAAGGGGGTGGCGCATTCCTGAATGATCGGCGTATACGCGTCTCCAAAAGAATTCAATTACAGGATTGCCTGATCGGCACGGGATTTCCTTCGCGCGAAATGCACAATTTTGATCGCTATCTGGCCATGTTTAAGGAGCTGACACCCAAGTGTGCTGGTATTCGCCGTCCTGGCGCGGCAGCGCTTGATCTGGCATATGTCGCTGCCGGGCGCTATGACGGCTTTTGGGAAATGGGCCTGAGCCCCTGGGATATGGCAGCTGGCGCCCTGATGATCAAAGAAGCGGGCGGACTGGTGACCGATTTCGGCGGGGAAGATGACTATCTGAAGTCCGGAACCATCGTCGCGGCGACGCCAAAAGCGTTTCCCGCTTTGCTGAAAATCATACAGACGCACAAATGAGGCATTGCACGAGAGATGCATAAGGTCCTGATCGTCGGTGGTGGTGCTGGCGGTCTTGAGCTCGCCACACACCTTGGCGACCAGCTGGGTAAACGCGGAGCGGCGCAGATTACGCTGATCGACCGCAGTCGTACGCATTTGTGGAAACCCCTGCTGCATGAAGTCGCAGCGGGCAGCATGGATATTCATGCCCATCAGCTCGACTATCTTGCGCAGGCACGGTGGCATCACTTCACCTTCACGCTTGGTGCGCTGGACGGACTGGACCGATCACAACGCATGGTCAGCGTCAGCGAAGTGCGCGACGACAACGACGACGTCGTCCTCCCGACAAGGCAATTCAAATATGACACGCTGGTCATTGCGATTGGCTCGCAATCGAACGACTTCGGCACGCCGGGTGTGGCTGACCACGCATTTACCATCGACAACTCGTGGGATGCGCATCTGTTTCACCGGCGGCTCGTCAATGCCTGCTTCAAGGCCAATTTTGCTGACGATGGCCGTGTCATCAGGATCGTCATCGTTGGCGCAGGCGCAACCGGTGTAGAGCTGGCTGCGGAATTGCACAACACGACACGCGTGCTGGCCGCCTATGGACTCGACCACTTCGACCCCGAGAAACAGATTCACCTGTCGATTGTCGAGGCCGGCCCGCGCATCCTTGCCGGTCTGCCGGATTATCTCGCCGAGGCAACACAAGATATTCTCAAGGGCCTCATGGTAGACGTGATGTGCAATGAACAGGTAACGGCCGTGTACGCCGATGCGCTGGCAACCGCTTCAGGGAAAGCAATTCCGGCTGACTTTGTCGTATGGGCAGCCGGTGTACGTGCACCCGAGGTGCTGCACGATCTTGACGGCCTCGAATCGAATCGCCTGAATCAACTTGTGGTGCGCTCATCCTTGCAAACCACAAACGACGAAAATATTTTCGCCCTGGGCGATTGCGCGGCCTGCCCTTGGAAAGAGGGCGTCAACGTCCCGCCGCGCGCCCAATCCGCGCACCAGCAAGCCAGCCATATGGTGCGCACAATCAAACTTCGTCTGAACGGAAACGGTGCGAAACTACCCGAGTTCCATTACCGCGATTTCGGCTCATTGGTATCACTGGGCAAGTACAGTTCGGTCGGCACCTTGATGGGCTTCGTATCGAGAGGCAGCGTGCGCGTGGAAGGGCTGCTGGCGAAGATATTTTATATCTCGCTATACAAAATGCACCTGATGGCACTGCATGGATTTTGGCGCATGGCGCTGGATACGCTTGCGCGCATGATCAAGCGGCAAACCGAACCGCGCGTTAAATTGCATTGAAAACCTGCGCGCATCGCAAAGTACGAAAGGCGGTTTCTTGAAGCAAGCCAAAGACAATACGCCCGCACAAAACGGCCTGGACAATCACACACCAATGATGCAGCAGTATTTGCGCATCAAGCGTGAACACCCCGACATGCTGCTGTTCTACCGCATGGGTGATTTCTACGAGTTGTTTTTTGATGATGCCGTCAAAGCATCGAAGCTCCTCGGCATAACACTCACCACGCGAGGCCAGTCGGCTGGCACGCCGATCAAGATGGCTGGCGTACCTTTCCATGCGCTTGAGCCCTATCTCGCCAAGTTGGTGAAAGTGGGCGAATCGGCGGTGATTTGCGAACAGATCGGTGAAGTCACGAACAAAGGCCCCGTGGAGCGCGCGGTAGCGCGCATCGTGACGCCCGGCACCTTGACGGACAGTGCGCTGTTGCCCGACGCCAGCGACGTACTGGTGGCCGCCCTCTTCACTCACGACCGCGCGCTGGGCATCGCCACGCTTTCACTGGCCAGCGGCCGGTTTCGCCTCATGGAAACATCGTTGACACAGCTCGCTGCAGAGCTGGAGCGGTTGCATCCTTCTGAGCTGGTGGTGCCCGAAAGTTCTGCGTTTGCGACCGCAGGCGTGACCAGCAGGCGCATGCCCGATTGGCATTTCGACACGGAATCTGCAAAACGTCTGTTGGCAAAGCAGTTCGGCACCAGCGATCTGAAAGGCTTCGGTTGTGAAGATATGCCCGTTGCCCTCGCTTCGGCTGGCGCGCTGCTGCAATACGTGCAACAGACACAGCGCGGCGCGCTGCCGCACATCATCGGCTTGAGCGTCGAGCGTATCGACGATTTCATTCGCATGGACGCTGCTACCCGCCGGAATCTGGAAATCTCGGAAACCATCACACGCGAAGCTGCGCCGACACTCTTTTCCGTCCTCAACTGCACGGCGACCAATATGGGCGCAAGGCAGATGCGCGAATGGCTGCACCATCCCTTGCGTGACCGCGCAGCGGTGATCGCAAGACTCGAAGCGAGCATGGCGCTCGCACCGCGCACCGATGCCATAAGAGCCATTATCGGCGACTGGGCAGATGTAGAGCGCATTGCCACGCGCATCGCGCTGAGGACCGCGCGGCCACGCGATCTGGCGGCGCTTCGCGATGCACTGAGCAGTTTGCCAAGATTACATGTGCAAGTAGCTGCACTACAAACCCCAGCTTTGGTGCGGCTTTCGGAGGCATTAGCTCTGGAGCCCAATATCCATGGGCATCTTCAGGCATCGCTAAAAGACGATCCTGCGACCAGTTTGCGCGACGGCGGCGTTATGCGCGACGGTTTTGACGCAGAGCTCGACGAGTTGCGCGGGATGCAAACCAACGCCAGCAGCTTCCTGCTCGACCTGGAGCGCCGTGAGCGTGAACGCACCGGCATCAGCAATCTGCGCGTGGAGTTCAATCGTGTACATGGCTTTTTCATCGAGGTGACGCAAGGGCAACTCGACAAAGTCCCCGATGACTATCGGCGCCGCCAGACACTGAAAAACGCCGAGCGCTTCATTACGCCGGAGCTGAAAGCGTTCGAAGACAAAGCGCTGTCTGCCGGGGAACGCGCACTTGCACGGGAGAAATTTTTGTATGACGCCTTGCTGGATGACGTGCTGCCGCACGTACCTGCGTTACAAGCAATGGCGCGTGCCGTCGCCGAGCTCGACGTACTTTGCGCCAACGCGCGTAATGCGACCCAGTTCGGCCTGGTGCCTCCGACATTCGTTAATGATGATCGCATTGCGATACAGGGTGGCAGGCATCTGGTCGTGGAAAGCCAAGTGGAGAATTTCATTGCCAACGACTGCGATCTGTCGCGCTCCAAGCAGTTACTGCTCATCACCGGGCCCAACATGGGTGGCAAGTCGACGTATATGCGGCAGGTCGCGCAAATCGTGCTGCTGGCGCATACGGGCTCTTTTGTGCCGGCGGCGAGCGCCGAAATCGGTCGCGTCGACCAGATCATGACGCGCATCGGTGCTTCAGATGACTTGGCGGGCGGGCGATCAACCTTCATGGTGGAAATGACCGAAGCGGCGGCAATTCTGAACAACGCGACCAGTAGCAGCCTGGTGCTGATCGACGAGATCGGTCGCGGCACGTCAACGTTTGACGGCTTGGCGCTGGCGTACGCGATAGCGCGGCACCTCGCCGAAACCACACGCTGCTACTGTTTGTTTGCAACGCATTATTTTGAACTCACGCATTTGAATGCAGAACTGCCGAATCTCGCCAATGTTCATTTGGATGCGGTCGAAATGAAAGACAAGATCGTCTTTTTGCACAAGCTGGAATCGGGGCCGGCAAATCAGAGCTACGGATTGCAGGTGGCGCAGTTGGCTGGTGTGCCTCGGAGTATCGTGCGCGCCGCGCGCAAACACTTGGGGAAATTGGAAATGGGAGACACGGCGCCCGCGTTGCAGGGCAGTTTGTTTGTGCCGCTCGCTCGGCCGGCAGAGAATGCGCCGCATCCGGTGCTGGATGCCTTGGCTGACCTGAAGCCGGATGAACTCTCGCCGCGGGATGCCCTTGAAAAGCTATACGCGTTGAAAGCGATGAGCGAGAAAACGTAGTCGCGGGGTGGGCGCTGATAGCCGTGCAGCGGTGTTCCCATGCGTAAATCGCTGTCACGCCAGTCAACCCGAAATCCGGCGGGAGACGAACGCCTATAACAATAGGATTAAACTCAGCCGAACTTTCCCTGTCCATTCAACTCCACTATGAGAGGCCACAATGAGCAAATACTCCATCTCCGAATTCATCAGCAAAACAGCGCAACGCGATGCATCAAACGAAACTTTTGAGTTGGAAAGTCCTCACCTGCTTGAAGTAAAGCTAAATGGCCTGATGTGGGCCAAAGCGGGCGCGATGATTGCTTATTTGGGGGAAGTAAAGTTTACACGGCAAGGCATGCTGGATCATGGCATTGGTGGCTTGTTTAAAAAAGCGATCACCGGCGAAGGCATGTCGCTGATGAAAATGCAGGGCCAAGGCCGCGTGTATCTGGCAGATCACGGCAAGAAAATTCAAATTTTGCATCTCGACAACGAGACTATTTGCGTCAACGGCAACGATATTTTGGCACTCGAGCCCACGCTTGACCACGATATTAAATTGCTGCGCTCGTTCGGCGGTGCAGCAGCAGGCGGGTTGTTTAACGTGCGCGTGAGCGGTGTGGGTCGCATTGCCATCGGCACGCACTACGAGCCACTGACCCTCTCCGTGGTCCCCGGCAAACCGGTATTTACTGACCCGAACGCGACTGTTGCGTGGAGCGGAAATTTGTCGCCGGCCATTCATACGGACGTAAGTTTGGGGACACTATTCGGGCGGGGCAGCGGTGAATCATTTCAACTTAAGTTCGAAGCCAACGGCAACGAAACCGGCTGGATCGTGATGCAGCCGTATGAAGAATCACCAGCGGTTAGCGCCAGCAGTTAGCGCGATGTTATCGTGCCCGTACTGCGAATTTCGGCGCACTTAAATATGACTTTCGAGGGTTATTTGGGCAGACGCCGAAGCCTCAACGCGCATGGCATCTCAAGCAACACCGCAAACGCCCAAAATCTGTAACTCGATCCGCAGCACTAGTGCCTAGTTGCATAAGTCTGCGTTACGCCGAGAATCGTTTTGCGCCCGCGGGATCAGGCACAAAACACAGCAATAGCACCGCTATTGCAAGTATCTGCAACGACATCGCGTGGGATGCAAAACAATTCGAATGTAGCAGGACTTATGCAACTAGACACTAGTGTCACGACTCAGAAATAGCGATGCAAATGAAACGGACGGATTTTTTCGCAGGGCAAGGCGTGAGGAGGAGTCATAGCATGGCCTATGGCGACGACGAGCACCGCTGCCATGCGGGAAAAGACGCCGTTTCATGTATCGTTATTTCTGTGTCGCGACACTAGTGTTTAATTGCGTAAATTAACAATTGTATTCTTAAGCTGCGACCCTTTCACCTCGCGCTTTCTCCATACAAATGGCGCAGCGTTTTTGTTGTAATGATCAATGAATGCCTGAATCGAT
>Ga0163144_10009555_pt1 | contig 20807 bp, 8 predicted proteins | sample OliLak19BULKMAT1_FD_123175 | JGI IMG/M metagenome (GOLD analysis project Ga0163144, IMG submission 123175) | Freshwater microbial mat bacterial communities from Lake Vanda, McMurdo Dry Valleys, Antarctica - Oligotrophic Lake LV.19.BULKMAT1 | ecosystem: Environmental > Aquatic > Freshwater > Lake... | reverse complement strand
TTGTACAGATAACAGATCGACTCAGATTTACAGATGACAGCCGTTCTATCATCTAAAAATGGGAAAAAAAGCCCTAAATCCAACTTTTAAGCTCCCAATGAAGATTTGTTTATTTGAATTTGCTCAGAAAGTCTTCCCTTTTTCTTCTCGAAACCTCCACTTTACTGCCATCGCTCATTACCGCATAGCCGCCATCTTCTTTGATAAAGCGTACCATGTGGTTCATATTGATCAGATGGCTGTGATGCACGCGGGTAAAATCCTTTTCGGGGAGCAGGTCCTCGTAATGCTTAAGGGTTCCGGAAACGAGGAATTTTTTGCCCCCTGCCAGGTACACATTTGTATAATTATCATTGGCTTCGCAGCGGAGAATGTCTTTTATCAGCACAACCTCATAGGAATGCCCAGTGGGCAGAGTGATCTTGCTAAACTGGTTCTCATTTTGCTTTACGTTCTCAAGTAATGAACGAAGATTCTCTTCGTTGGTGCCTCCTGTGAGGGATTTATTCCGTTCGGAGATCATATTAACCGCATTTACAAGTTCTTCAGTATCAATAGGTTTCAACAGATAATCCAATGCGCTGTATTTGATCGCCTTTACAGCAAATTTGTCGGTAGCCGTTGTGAAGATCACCTCGAACTTTATTCCTCCGAGCTTTTCCAATACATCAAATCCACTTCCGTCAGGCATCATCACATCCAGGAAAATAAGCTGGGGCTGAAGTTTTTTTACGATCTCTATTCCTTCTTTTACGCTTGCGGCTTTCCCCAAAAGGGAAATGTCCGGGCAATTTTTTTGCAGCAACTGAACAAGCAGCTCAGCGCTTTTTTTTTCGTCTTCTATGATGACTGCTTTGATCATAAATGCAAGGGATCATGTATAGGGGATAAAGGTATAAGGTTTGTCCGATTCTGCATTAACTTCTAGCCCAAATACCTGTATACTTCTATCCCATTAACTTATCGGAATAAATATTTCCACTTTAGTACCCAATGAATTTCCTTTTTCGTCTTCAAGGTCCGTAATCTGTACACTCAGGTCCGAACGATGGATACGGTTCAGCACTTCCAGGCGGTCGCTGGTGATCTTCATTCCCATAGACTCGTGCGAAGGCTGTCCGGATCTTACTCGTAACTCCTGGGATCTTTTTCGCCCAATCCCATTATCCATGATAGTACATATAATATAGGTGTCGTTTTGCGTGATCTTAATTTCTATTCTGCCTTTCCCATCCTCTTTAGGCACTACGCCATGCAAAATTGAATTTTCAACATACGGTTGAATAAGCATGCTGGGTATTTTATGGAAATCTGTTTCTATCCGGGGGTCTATATTTACAACACATTCAAATTTATTATCCCAACGCAGCGATTCAAGTTCCATGTATAGTTTCAGCGAATCCACTTCTTCACGAATGGTTACCGAAGGTTTTTCACTGTTGGAAAGTATCATGCGCATGAGCTTTGCAAATTTGTTCAGGTAACGCAAAGCGGAATCCTCATCTTTCGTCATGATAAAGCTTTGGATGGAGCTGAGTGAATTAAAAATAAAATGCGGATCCATCTGTGCGCGCAACGCTTTGAGCTCGTTGTTTGCCAGCTGAATTTCCCTGTTCAGCTTTTCTGCTTCTTTCCTGCGGATCGCTTCTGCACGTACGCGTAAAAAAATTACGATCAGAATTATTGCTGCAATGGACATGGATGTGATGAACCACCAGGTTCTCCACACAGGAGGAGAAACGGAAAACACAAACGAAGCCGGATCTTTATTCCATAATCCTTCATTGTTACAGCTCATCACCTTGAATTTATAACGGCCGGGCGCAAGATTGGAATACCGTGCAAAAGTTTCTTTTGTTGCAGGCGACCATGCTTTGTCATAGCCCTCGAGCATATATTTATAACGAACTTTTTCAGGATTGGTAAGGCATACGCCAATATATTCGAACGAAATATTATTCAGGTAATGCGGGAGTTTGGCATTAGCAGGAAGAACAGTATCACTATAAAAGATCCGCGTATTTGTAATGCTGGTTTTAGATTCGATATGATTGACGTGCATGGCATACGGATCAAAATGAATGAGCCCGTTCACCGTACCAAACCAAAGTGTGCCATCTGCATCTCTCCAAACTGCATTTGAATTGGTTTCCAGGCTGGCGAAGCCTTCTTCCTGCCCGTATTGCTTAATATCTATTTTTCCGGACGCGAGATATTCTTTTGTGTTAAGTTTATTTACTCCCTGGTTAGTTCCTATATACAGGTTTTCATAGGCGGAATCAAAAACCATTACATAGATAAGGTCGGAGCTTAATCCGTTTGCTTCGCTGATCAAAGAGACTTTTTCTGATGCCGGGCTATAAATATACACTCCATCAAAACTTCCGAAGTAAAGATTTCCTTGCCTGTCTTCTGTTATTGAAAGATATGTTTTGCTTTTCAGATTTAGTTTCCGTGAGTAGTCTTCGTAGTGTTTTCCTAACCCTGCTCCTTCATTTAAGCGGGCATCAAAGCGAAATAATCCTCCCAGGTATGTTCCCATCCACATATTTCCTTTGCTGTCTTCCAGCAAATACCATACGTCAAAATTTCCGTTTGGCGATTTAATATCAAAAGGCTTAAATTTTTTTCCATCCCATATCGTTCCTCCCTTATTTCCGCCCAGCCACATGCGTCCTTTTTTATCCTGGATTATTGAGGTGACAGAATCCCCTTTCAGTCCGTCTTTTTTGCCGTGAAAATTTTTGAACGTTTGCCCGTTATAAATGGATAGGCCTTTATTAGTTCCCAACCATATTGTTCCGTCCCTGCCTTCCATTCCTGCATTCATTTGTGTTCCGATGAGCCCTTCTTTCTCTGAAAAATAACTGAAGCTTTTATTGTCATACCGGCAAAAGCCGCCATCGTAAGTTCCTACCCAAAGTTTCTTTTTGCTATCGCGAAAAATCGGAAAGATGAAAGGATCATTAAGTCCATCCTTCTCGTTGTAGGTAGAAAAAGCAGGGTCCCTGAAACGGTACAAACCATTGGAAGTGCCCAACCAAAGATTTTCCTCCTGATCCATGAATAGCTTTCCTACTTTGTTGCCGTTCTGCCCTTCGCTTACGCGGAAGGATTCAATTTTCTCGTTCTCATAAATTTTATTCAGGCCTTTTGATGTCCCTACCCAAACATTATTGGAGTGCTCATCTTTAGCCAGGGATTGAATTAAATTATCCGACAAGCCATCTGCTGTTGTGAAGGTTTTTGTATCCACTCCATCGTATCGCACTGTTCCATTCTTCGTCCCAAACCAGATATTTCCAAGTCCGTCTTCTGTAATGCACGTTATTGGTTCATCGTAAATACCCGTAACCACAGAATAATTATTGAAAGATCCTTCCTGCGTGGCTTTTTGATTGAAAGATATTTTACTTACTCCGTTATCGCTGTTCATCCAAATATTACCACTCTTGTCCGCATAGATCAAAGAAATATTGTCTGCACTCAATCCGTTCTTTGTTGTGAGGGAAGTAAATATTTTCCCATCGTAAATGGTAATTCCTTCCGTAGTTGCAATCCAGAGATTGCCGTTCCTGTCCGTAGTAAGCGAGTTAATATACTCCCCGACAAGTCCGTGTTTTTTGGTGAATGTTGTAAAACTCCTTCCTTCCAGCTTGCTGATGCCGCTGATAGTCCCTACCCAGATATTTCCATCCTTATCTTCCGATATGCTGGTGACCCAGTGATTTGCCAATCCATTCTTTGGAGAATAATTTGTAAAGTTCTTTCCATCGAACTTGCTCAGCCCACCGTAGCCACCGCTCCAGAGATTGCCTTTGCTGTCCTGAAAAATAGTGTACACCTGCACAAAGGGCAGGCCTTGCTCCGCAGAAAAGTTTTTAAAATTGTACGATTGAGCAAAAAAGTTTGCAGTTTGAAATCCGCATTTTTCAAAAAAAAAAAAAGTAAAAAATATTTTTATTTTAGGGAACATGAATGGCTGAAAAAAATAAACAAGTATTTTAAAAATCTATCTTGTAATAAAATAACGGCAAGAACCCAAGCTGGTAATTTTCACGAACTACATCGGTAGGATTTTTGGGGTTGGGTGCATACGTGAGCGACAAAACATTTTTCGTGCTGAGCACATTCACAATATCCAATCCCAATTCATGCGTAACTTTTTTTCTGTTGGCGCGAAATCCGATCTTAATATCCCAGCGGAAATAATTTTTAAACCTCCTAGTGTTGCGCAAAGAATCTACGCCTATGATCTCGCTGGCCGCAGCGGAAGCAAGAGTATCGGCCGGGGTATAGCGCCTGCCTCCTGCATACGTTGCTTTTGTACCCAAAGTAAGCACAGAGTTTTTATTCCTGCCGATCTTATACTCTTTGGCAATGAGTCCGTTCAAGGCAAACGTGCCGTTGAAATCCGTATTGCGCTCAATGCCATCGCTTCCTTTATATTTTGAATCGAATAGTGAAGCGGTGATCATGAAAAAGAAATCACGGCTGAAAAATTTTTCGATGGTAAGTTCTGCGCCAATATTATTTCCTGTTCCTTTATTAATGAGCGTATCCGGAAAGAAACGGTCATATCCCGAACCTTGGTTCAACACAGAATAGGATGAAGAATAAATATCGATAGGCACTTCATACAAATATTGGTAGTATGCTTCTGCTTTTACGCGCAGGTTTTTTGAAAGCGCAACATCGTATGCGATCACATTATGACTGCTGCGTGTAAAGCCAAGATCTTTATTATGATATACCTTAACTCCGTTAGAATCCGTTTTGTGCGTAAAATAAATATACGAAGGCTGCATCTGGCTGTGAAGCCCGAAGCCAAAACTCAGAGCCTGATCTTCCTTTATATTCCATCTGGCGCCCAGGCGCGGCTCTATGGACGAGCTTCCATTTATATCAAAATACTGTGTATGAAGGCCGGCCGTAAAAGCAAAACGGTCGCTGGGCTTAATCTTGTATTGCAAAAACCCCTGAAGCATACCTGATCCGTTGTTGTAATCATTTCTTTTTTCAAACTGCCAGGTGGTTTGATTCCTGTTGCTGTCCAGAAAATTAAAATTGTAATAATGCAAGAATACTCCTGCTTTCATACTGGTTTTTGCTGAAAGCTTCCTGCTGATGGAAAAATTCAGGGAGGATTTTTGTTCAATGTATTTATATCCGAGCTGATCCACTAAAGAATCAATCGCATAACTTGAATCGCGAAAAACGAGAATGTGATGAGAATGGGACTCGCTGCCTGAATGTGCTGCTACCACTTTGATAAATGTTTTTTCATTGATCGATTCTGTATACGATGTTCCGATAACTCCCATGGAAGTTCCGAAAAGCTGGTCGCGGTCCCGGTCGCCATATAGGTCTTCGGATGGTTCTGTATAGGAACTGACCAGAATATCAATGTTGCTTTTTCCGCCTACACCGAAGATCGAAAAATTACTTCCCTTCTTTCCCGGAAAATTAAACTTGAATGATCCATCCTGGTAATTCGGAACAGCATCGGTACCTATACTGATGTTCAATGCTTCAAAAATTTTCAATGTGGAATAGCGATATGAAAACAGATACGATGATCCTTCGGATGAATCTATCGGGCCTTCTCCATTCAATTCTGTTCCTAAAAATCCAAACTGTCCGGTGAATTCATGCTTTTCATTGTTCCCGTTTCTCATTTTAAGATCAAATACTCCGGCATTGCCGTTTCCATATTCAGCAGGAAAAGCCCCGGTATAAAATTCCGAGTTCTCCAGCACTTTGCTGTTGATGATGTTCACCGGGCCGCCTGTATTTCCTGCCACAGCAAAATGATTTGGGTTTGGAATATCAATGCCTTCCAGTCGCCAAAGCAATCCCATAGGAGAATTGCCGCGTATGACAATATCATTTTTAGAATCGTCCGTACCCTGCACTCCCGCAAAGTTGGAAGCCATCCGTGCCGGGTCGCTGCGGCTGCCTGCATACCGGTTTGTTTCTTCCACCGAAAAAGTGCGTGCGCTCACAGTAGCCATTTCATTGCGCACTTCTCCTTTTTTAGTAGCTGTCACTACTACTTCGTTCATTTTAACAGCAGACTCTTCCATTTGAAAATTCAGGATTATCTCTTTGGCCGAAGTAACTTCCAGTTTAAAACTTGCAGGTAAAAACCCTACAAAGTTTGCCTGGAGAATCACCCTCCCGATTGGAACATTTTCCAAACGGTACTTTCCATTAACATCTGTTTGTACGCCTGCTATTTTGGAGGAGTCTTTGTAAAGAACAACCTGCACTCCGGGCAGCTCTGCCTTTGAAGTAGCGTCCACCACCCTGCCCCGAATCGTTTGGGTGAGGTTCTGAGAAAAAATAAAAGTTGTGAAAAAGCAAAAAAGGGAGGCTAGGGCTATTTTCATGATGTAATATTAAAACATATTGCAAAACGGAGAATATTTCAAGAATGAACAGTATGGTGTGTGAAACAAAAATAACAAGTATCCTTCAAAACAAAGCTTTTTTGTACTTATGTGCCATTATATGTAATGAATCCTGTAACCATAAAATGAATGCGGCCGTACAAGCCACATCCCCAACGAAAAGCCTCTATCTCATGTTGTTAAAATGAACGTTGTTTTACTAAATTTACCTTTATCATGAAGCATTATTTAATTGCCTTCCTGGCATCGTTTTCAGGCGTTCTGTCTTTTCCTGGTGCTGAAGGAGGAAAAGCATTTGCGCAATCAACAGCAATTATAGGCACCGGCATTACTGCAAATAGCATAAACTCATACCCGGCACCTTATGGAAATTTTTACTGGGGTTCCAAGCACCAGATCCTTGTCCGGGCTTCGGAAATGACTGGGGCAGGAATGGTTCCGGGAATAATTTCAGCACTAGCTTTCCAGGTGAGCGCACCCGGGGGGGTGCCGCTTAGCGGATTTACTGTCCGGGTAAAAGCGACTGCTGCCACTACCGTTACAGGAACTTTTGATCTTGGAGGATTTGTAACAGTATACGGGCCGCAAACCTACAACGATGCTACAGGCTGGAACACGCATACCTTTTCCACTCCTTTTTCCTGGAATGGAACCTCTAACATCCTGATAGAAACCTGTTTCAACAATGGGGGCTGGTCGCAAAACGCCCGGATGAATTACACTGCCACCAGCTATAACAGCGTAGCCTATTATAATGAAGATGCGAGCACGGCTTGCACACAAGCAGCCGGCACTACATCAACAAACCGACCGAATATTAAATTTACGTATGCTCCTAACGGGCCCCCTACAGCCCAGTTTACCGCAGATCCCACTGCTACATGCACGGGTGTTGTAAATTTTACGGATCAATCGTTTTACAATATCACAGGATGGCTATGGAATTTTGGCGATGGCTCTACTTCTTCTGTACAGAACCCCTCTCACACCTACACAGCGAACGGAACATATTCTGTTTCACTAACTGCAACAAACGTTAACGGAAATAATACGCTCACAAAGCCAAATTATATATCGGTCAGCCTGGGCGGAGGCCCTATTCCCGCTGCATGCACTCCTACCACCACCGCGTATTGCTGCGGATTCGGAATCACCAATTTTAAGTTTCATACCATTAACAATTCCTCCGGAAATGGAAGTGAAGGATACAAAAATTTTTCCTGTACCCTTGATACGGTAACAACAGGCCAGTCGTATACGGTTTCTGTTTCCACGCTCACGCCTTCTTCCCATAACGTGCGCATATGGATAGATTTTAACAACGATGGCGCCTTTAACATTTCAAACGAATTAGTGTTTTCTGCCGATAATTCTTTTACCGCAACAGGTTCAATTTTTATTCCGGGTACTGCAACGCTCAGCACTCCGCTGCGCATGCGGGTTTCGGCAGATCATAGCCTGCAAGCAGTGCCAACGCCCTGCGGAAATCCACAGTTCGGACAGGTGGAAGATTATGCTATTTGGGTGAAACCAAATACCAATCCTCCCGTTGCGAAGTTCGCTGCAAATGATACTGTTTCGTGCTCGGGCACCATCACTTTTACAGATCAATCACAAAATGTTCCCACAGGCTGGCAATGGAATTTTGGTGATGGTGGAATTTCAGCATCACAAAATCCCGTGCACTCTTACACCACCAGCGGAACTTATTCTGTGTCGCTCACTGCCACCAATGGCAACGGAAGCCATACGCTTACAAAAACAAATTATATAGATGTCACGCTGGGTAACAAACCTGTGATAGCTTCCTGCCAGCCAGCCACGTTTTCATATTGCTGCGGTTACGGGATCTACAAAGTACAGATGAGCACCATTAATAAATCATCCGCAGATGCGATAGACGGTTACCGGGATTATTCCTGCTCGGACCAAGCTACACTTACCGAAGGACAAACGTATTCTATTTCCATTCAGACAAGCCCCTCGCTCACTCAAGACACCAAAGTGTGGATAGACTTTAACAACGATGGGGCTTTTACGCAGGCAAATGAGCTGGTACTTACTTCTTTAAATTCTATAAACCCAACGGGAAACATTACGATCCCTACCGGAGCAGCGACATTAAATACGGTTTTACGCATGCGTGTATCTTCGGAGAATTCCGGTACAAACCAAGGCCCTTGCACTGCGCTTATTAAGGGACAGGTGGAAGATTACGGCATAAAGATCCAGCAATTTGTTGGAACAAATGATCTGCAGATGCCGGACCACAATGTGCTGGTGTACCCCAACCCCTTTTCCGAATCTGCTATCGTGGCTGTTATCTCCCCTTTGAACGGGGGCGGACACGCAGTGCCGGGGGATGTTGTATTTATTCTCTATGACATCTACGGCCGTACCGTTAAGGAACAATCCATTGTTAGCAATCAGGCAACCATAGAGCGCGGAACATTGGAAGCAGGGGTTTACTTTTATCGCCTCTCCCTTTCTCCCTCTCCCGCGGGAGAGGGACGGGCTGAGGTAGGCACCGGAAAAATTATTATTAAATAATTTTGAAATACTTTTTCAGATTAATTGTCAGCTATCAGCTGCTGTTTGTATTGCTCCCCTCTCTTCAGGGGGAGGGGCTGGGAGTGAGGTGTTATGCCACGCATTTAATGGGCGGCTGGGCCGGATATGAATATCTGGGATTAAATTCTGCTACTGGAGATTATAAATATCAAGTGACCGTAAAAGTATACCGTTACTGCCAGGATAATGTGGGCCCCTGCGGATCCAATGCCTGCAATACGGCAGTGCTGGATCCAACCATTCAGCTTGGGGCGTACACACAGGATTTTTTGAATCCGAATGATCCCAATAAAGTACTTACCAGAAGTTTTGTAATGCCCTTGGCTACTCAAAGCTGGGTTCCCCTGCCTGGCTCGGCTCAATGTACTACGGCTCCTGTTGTTTGTGTGCAAGAAGGGATTTATACCATGCAGATTGAGCTTCCTTCCAGCAATGGAGGATACCATCTTTTCTTCGAGCGCTGCTGCAGAAACGGAAATATTATTAATCTTTCCAATCCTGGCGCAGAGGGTATGTCGTTTTATGCGTTTGTCCCTCCTACATTCGTAAATAATAGTTCTCCCACATTCGCACTGCCTCCTGTACCTTATATATGTGTGAACGATACAGCCAGCATCCTTAACACTGCTTTTGATCCGGATGGAGATGTAATTGTATACTCTCTGGTGAGGCCTTTCTCAGGGCGGTCTTCTTCCGCTGTAGCTGCCCCGCCTCCGCCAAACCCCTATGTATTTCCCATTCCGCTTGTAACGTATTCCGGAGGGTATAATGCAGCGCAGCCCTTTGGAGCAGGAGGCTATGCAAGCGTAAATTCTTTTACGGGGTTATCAAAATATCTTTCTCCCAGCACAGGCAATTTTGTTGTGGCCGTGGACCTGCAAGAATTCCGGAATAACCAGTTGATTGGCGTTACGCGATTGGATATTCAGATCATCGTTATCAATTGCCCGCCCAATAATCCGCCTGTACTTTCATCCACCACTTCGCAGATAAGCTACACAGCTAATTCAGGCGACAGCTTGTGCTTTCCTATTACGTTCAGCGATATTAATGGCGACAGCATTTTTTTAACTGCTTCCGGGAATCTTTTTAATGCACCCACTGCTCCACCTGCAACACTAACGCCAAATCCACATGCCGGTATCGGAACCATTACCAGTCAGTTCTGCTGGGATATTCCTTGCGGCCTGACAGGAAATTATATTTTTATTGTTCAATCTCCCGACAACGGCTGCCCGCCAAAAGTTGCCAATGTGGTTTATACCATACAGATCTTGCCGTATACAGGACCAACTTCTATTTCCGGGCCCAGTCCATTATGCTTAAACTCCAGCGGAACATACAGCGTTCCCGCAACAAGCGGAACCACATTTACATGGACCGTAACAAACGGAACAATTGCTTCCGGGCAAGGAACAAACAGCATCAATATTAATTGGGGCGCTTCGGGGAATGGAACAGTGAATGTCACTTCGTATAATCTGAACGGATGTTCTTCGGGACCAATATCATTGAACGTAAATCTTCAGGCCGCTCCTGTGATCACCACAGGAACTAATTCAACCATTTGCGCAGGAAATCCCGTGACACTCACCAGCAGCGGAGGCAGCACCTATTCTTGGAGACCTGCAACTGGATTAAGCAACCAAAATATTTCAAATCCTGTTGCAAGCCCTACAACATCTACAAATTATACTGTTACGGGGACAACAGCCATCGGCTGTACCAATACCAATACCGTTGCTATTAACGTCCGCACCCCCTCTGCTGTAAACGCGGGTGCAGATGTTTCTCTGTGCATTGGAAATTCCACAACGCTGAATGCTACCGGAACAGGAAATTTTTTGTGGAGCCCGTCAACAGGATTAAGCTGCACCACATGCGCAAATCCTGTGGCTGCTGTTACATCTACCACAAATTACACCGTCACTCTTACGGATGCGTTCTCCTGTACAAATACTGATGTTGTACGTGCTACATTGAATCCAATCCCGCTTCCTGCTGCGGGGCCAAGACCGGGATGGGTATGCCCTGGATTTGGGATCTCGCTAAATTCATCTAACGGTGTAACGTACAGTTGGTCGCCTTCCGCAAGCTTGAACAACCCAAGCATTTCTAATCCTGTTGCAAGTCCTACAGGAAATACTACTTACACCGTAAATATTACAGATGTAAATGGTTGTGCAGGGCGTGATACGCTCACCATCAGGCAAACTCCATCCGTTCCTACAAATGCAGGAAATAATCTTTCCATTTGCAATGGACAAAGCGTTACACTAGGCGGAAATCCCACCGCACCACCCGCTGCGACTTACCAATGGTCGCCAACGGCAGGATTAAATAATTCCACACTGGCAAACCCGGTAGCAAGCCCCGTTCTTACCACAACATACATTGTTGCAACCTCCAGCGATACCTGCAATGGTTTGGACACTGTAATTATATTCGTGAATACAGCTGCAGCAATCAGCGCAGGTGCGGATATTTCAATTTGCTCAAGCACGGGCACTTCCGTAACCCTGAATGCGAGCGGAGGCAGTTCATATTCCTGGAGCACAGGGGCAACTACTGCAAGCATTGCTGTTACTCCAACTTCGGCTACAACTTATACGGTAACGGGAACAAATGCAAATGGCTGCACAAATAGTGATGTGGTATCGGTATCTATTAATTCTGTTCCTGCGGTGAGTGCAGGTGCGGACATTTCTCTTTGCAGCGGAACTGCTGTAACACTCACTGGTAGCGGGGCACAATCTTATTCCTGGAGTACGGGAGCGAGCACAACAAGCATTTCTTTTGTGCCGAGTTCTTCAGCCACCTACACTGTGATCGGCACGGATGCGAACGGCTGCACAAACATTGATTCAGTTTCTGTTTTAATGAATGGCTTGCCCGTTGTTAGTGCGGGCCCGGATGTTACCGTTTGCAGCGGGACAGCTGCAACACTCACTGGTAGCGGGGGACAAATATATAGTTGGAGTCCTGCAGGTACATTAAACAATGGAAATGTTTCTAATCCAGTTGCGACTCCAACCATCACAACAACTTACACGCTCACCTCTACAGACGCTAACTCCTGTTCAAACACCGATGCAGTAAGAATTACGGTAGTAAATATTCCTGTGAGCACTGTTTCAAATGATACTGCTGTTTGCGCAGGAAAAAACGTTTCTCTGAATGCAACAGGCGGAGGCAGTTACTCCTGGTCTCCTTCCGTATCCCTTAACAATGCTGCTATTTCAAATCCGATCGCCACGCCAACCAGTACAACAACTTATCTGTTATCCGTTACAAATTCGGGATGTGCAACTACACACTCTGTTACTGTTGTTGTAAATCAATTGCCAAATATTGATGCAGGACCAAACATTGTTATTTGCTCGGGAATCTCTGTTACATTAAATGCCACAGGAGGAATAGCATATAACTGGTCTCCATCAACCGGACTCAGCAATCCAACCATTTCAAACCCGGTTGCTGCCGCTACAGGCATCACAACGTACACAGTCATAGGCACAGATGGAAATGGCTGCACGAAAACCGATATGGTAACTGTTTCCAGCGGAATAATTCCCATAGCTAATTTCGGATACGATCTTACGCTTGCCTGCGATGGAATGAAAGCCCACTTCTCTGATTCAAGCTTAAACGCTACCTCATGGGCATGGAATTTTGGCGATGGGAATTCTTCTTCGCAGCAAAATCCTACACATGTATTTCCTTACGGAAGTAATTATGCTATCACACTTATTGCAGCAAACCAGCCCTGTACCGATACTGCACAAACCACGATCTTAGTGAACGGCCTTTCAAGCTATCTAAATCTCGAAAGCTCTACTGTGTTCACTCCAAACAGCGATGGAGTGAATGATTGTTTCCGGATAAACACAAATGGACGTTTCGAAGGCTGTGCAGACCTTACAATTTATGACCGCTGGGGCGTTCCTGTTTACCATTCGGAATATTCCGGATCCTGCTGGGATGGTTATACGTCTGCCGGTGCAGTAGTTCCTGCAGGAACATATTTCTACATGTTTGACCTGAATGGAATCCAATTGAAGGGTTTTGTTACGGTATTGAGGTAAAATTTCCAAAGGCATTCTTATTGTTTTTTCCATTACATTCGTTACCAGTTCCACCGTCTTTTTTATCTGAAGGTGCAACCATTGTGGCTAATCTGCCATCTTTAAAATAATACCGATGCCTCATATCTTTTAGTCCAATTATAATTTGTACTTGATCGGCATTATACCAAATGTTATGGACTAATATATAATCAGTAATGGTATAACCCAACTCCATCTGCATGAAAAATTCATTTGTCCTATTCACTAAATTATTTCTTTCTTGTCTATTAATACTGGGGTACGCTTTTAGCTCCCGCGCACAGAATACTATGACTTGTATAGATTCTTTATTAAGGAACAAAGAATATGCGCGTGAAATTCCTCTTATTAAAACTATGCGGAGTGAAGGCAAAACAGACAGGCAGATATATGACTTTCTGGAAACAAGGGAAAAGCAGCATAAAAAGGAAATGATGAAATTCGAGCGTGAAATAAAACTTACAAAAAACAACAAAGGCGAAATAGTTCCTATGGCAAATTGCTCCGGAGACAGCCTTGGGGTTGAATCGGGTACGTTCGGTGCCTGGCTATCCCAAACCAGGTGCTGGTCCAGCGTAATCAGCAATTGTACACCTACTCCCTGGGTAAATGCAGCATTGCCCATTACTAACAGAATAAGCACATCCTCCATAGCCCCCAATGATCCTTGCGGAGATCTTCCGGGAAAACCTATTCAGCTTCCATCCCCATATGGAGGCAATCATTCCATCCGGCTTGGCAATAACGATATTGATGCCGGGTCTGAGCGTTTGTCGTATACGTTCACCGTTCAGGCAGATGATGCAAATTTTGTTTATCAATATGCTGCAGTGCTCGAAGATCCCGGGCACCTTCCGAGTAACCAGCCTTATTTTGATTTTGTGATCCTTGACCAGAATGGAGATACTATTCCCTGTTCTTTCCAACATTATACTGCAGGGCCTGGCTTGCCCGGATTTAATGTATCTAATAAATCCAATTCTGCCTGTGCTAGTTTCTCCGGTGGATTTTCTGATGTATATTATTCACCCTGGACATTGGTTGGTGTTAATCTCGGATCCTACATTGGCCAGTCTGTTACCGTGATATGCACTACTGCAGATTGTTCCCAATGCGGGCACTTTGGTTATACCTATCTTGATTTCTCCTGCGGTGCCATCAGCAAAGCACAATATTGTATTGGTGAGGACTCCGTGCTGCTTTCTGCCCCTGCCGATGCAAGCTTCTCGTATAGCTGGTCTTCGGGCGAAACCACCAATAGCGTTATTGCCAACCCTCAAACAACGCAAACTGTAACTGTACACATCACTCAAAATTCCAGCACCTGCGGATTTGATCTTGTGTTTCTTTTAACTCCAACTGTAATGAACCCTGCTCTTTCCTATTCTGTAGATTGCAGCACCGGTTATTTGAATGTCACGGATAGCTCAACAGTTACAAGCGGCACATTGAATGGATGGAACTGGCAGTTCCCGGGAGGATCACCATCTTCCTCTACTTCACAAAATCCTGGACTGATCTCGTATCCACCCGGAGCATATATTATATCTTTAACAGTAACTTCACAGGCAGGTTGTACAAAATCCATGTCTCAGCCGATAGATGTTGGCTTGGTACCAACCGCACAATTCGGCTATGCCAAACATATTTCCTGCGAAGGAACCAATGTTGACTTTACCTCCACCAGCCTCAATACCTCCTCATGGGATTGGAACTTTGGAGATGGGGGGGCCAGCTCTGAACAAAACCCAACCTATAGCTACCCTCGTAATGGAACTTACAGCGTTACACTTATTGCGATAAATCCTCCCTGTCGCGACACGCTTACATATCCCTTAGTGGTTGCTTCTATCCTGGATACATTAACACCAGCAAACATATTTACACCAAATGGCGATGGCTTGAATGATTGTTTCAAACCCATTTTTATGGGCAATTACGGTGATACCCTTCTTGAGTGTATAGAAATGGTAATATATGACAGATGGGGTATTGAAATATATGAATCTCAGGGAGGGCTTGTTTGCTGGGATGGAAGGACCAAGACCAATACAAAAGCCAAAGATGGTACCTATTATTATCTGATTAAATTCGGAGAGTCCACTTACAAAGGGTATGTGACCTTATTAAGGGAGTCAAAATAAATTTCAATAGATTTGGCCTCAACCCCTAATTAATCGAAATTAGGGGCTTTTTGGCGCTTTTTTATTCGGATTTTTCGATTATATTCACTTGTTATTTTAATGATATCCAGATGCAACCATTCGACCTGATTAGGCATCTATCTAAAACAGTACATTAAAAGAGAATTCACGAAATAAAGAAACTCAACCAAAATCCAATTCGTTATGAAAAAATCAATTCTACTTAACTTCGCTTTTATGAAAAAATTCAGAGCGTTTTTTCTATTAGCGTTTTTAATGACCGCAGCTCAATTTCCTGCTAAAGCCACACACATTGTAGGAGGAGATATCACGGTAAGATCATTAGGCGGTAATAATTTTGAAGTTAAGCTTATCCTCTTCTTTGACTGCTACAATGGTCTGCCAGGCGCACTTGACCAAACTGTAACGCTGGGAGTATATGATTTAGCAACCAACGTAAAGTTGACCAATTTGGCAATGCCGCTTACCTACTCGGTAACAGTTCCACTTGGAGATTCTTGCTTTACACCTACTAACGTATGTATCCGTGAGCAGAGATATATCGCTACTATTAATCTTCCAAATAATGCAAACGGGTATTATTTGTCCTGGCACCGGTGCTGCAGGAATGGTATTATTAATAATATTGTGACCCCAGGTGCCTCCGGAAACGTATTTTATGTTGAAGTACCGAATCCTTCTATAGCAAATTCTTCTCCAACATTCTCCAATTATCCTGACGCATATATGTGCGTAAATACTGCTAATAAAGACACCTTTGCATCTACAGACATAGACGGGGATTCTTTGGTTTACTCATTTACTCCTCCTTATGATTGTGCTGCTACAGGAATATGCGGACCTAGCGGTGCGGGTACCGGGCCAGGCTCACCTGCGCCTCTTCCACAACCTAAGCCATATGGTTTAGTTACATGGCAATCACCTTATACCTCTTTTAATTTTATGGGAGATGCAGCGCAAGCTATTAATTCTAACGGAATTATTTCTACCACTCCTCCAACACAAGGTGTTTTTGTATTCTGTGTTCAGGTAGATGAGTACCGGAATGGAGTACGGATTGGAAGAGTAAGACGAGATGTACAATATAATGTGTTGAATTGCAATATCCCTACTGCAAGTGTAGTAGGGCCTAATCCAATTTGTTTAGGTCAATCTACAACCATCGGGGCCTCAGGAGGAGTTAGCTACCAATGGAGTACCGGGGCAACCTCTCCTTCTATTGTGGTAACACCTACTGCCGCAGGCACGTATACTTATTCAGTAACGGTAAGCAAAAACAGCAACTGCACAGGTACTTCCACAGCCACAATCACTGTAAAACCAATGCCGGTTGTTACAGCTGCAGGAGCTTCTACGGTTTGTGCCGGAACTGCTTCTCAACTTACTGCAAGCGGAGCAACTACGTATGTATGGTCTCCATCTACAGGATTAAACAATGCAAATATTTCTAATCCGGTTGCTACTCCTAATACAAGTATTACATATAATGTTACAGGTACTACAAACGGATGTTCATCATCTTCTTCCGTTGCCGTACAAATTAAACCTTCACCTTCAATTACTGCAAACACTGCAAGCATTTGTCAGGGTGAAAGCGCACAACTTACTGCAAGCGGAGCAGATACTTACTCATGGGCTCCTTCTACAGGATTAAGCAACCCTAATATTTCTAATCCGGTTGCTTCTCCAAATGGCACTACTACCTATACCGTTTCAGGAACTGCGAATGGATGTACAGGTACCGGCTTTTCTGTGGTTCAAGTGAACCCAAAACCAGTGGTTGTTGCTTCGTCTTCAGGCCTTGCTTGTTCCGGTGGAAGCGCACAGCTTACTGCAACAGGTGCAAATTCGTATGTATGGTCTCCATCCACAGGATTGAGCAGTACGAATATTTCTAATCCAGTTGCTAGTCCAGGTGCAAATACTACCTACATGGTTATTGGCAACCTGAATGGATGTCTTGATACCGCAATATCAGTTGTATTGGTAGGAGTTTCTCCAACAGCTGGATTTACTTCTACTCAAAACCTTACTTGCGCAGGCATTACTACAGACTTCATGGATGTAAGTACCGGAGCAAACACATGGTCATGGAATTTTGGTGATGGAACTACTTCTACTGATCAAAATCCTCCTACACATACATTCGCTTACAATGGTTCTTATAATATAACCCTCATCGCTTCTAATCCTCCTTGTTCAGATACAATGAGCACAAGCATTATTGTTGGAGATATCAGCTCTCTTCTTTCGCTGCAAGCTCCAAACGTATTCACTCCAAATGGTGACGGGTTGAATGATTGTTTCAAACCTGTAATATCTGCTTCCGGTGCAGTAATTGACTCATTGGATTGCTTTGAGCTGGAAGTGTTCGATCGTTGGGGAGTAAAGATATTTGAATCTAAAGGCGGTATCCTCTGCTGGGATGGAAAAACCAAAAGCGGTACTATAGCTACAGATGGAACGTATTATTACATTATCAAGTTTGGTCAGGCCATTTTCAAAGGCAATACTACTTTGCTTAAAGTAGGAAAATAATAAGCTACACTTAAAACAAAACCCCGTTCGGATACTATCTGAACGGGGTTTTGCTTTTATACCGATTGAAAAAAAATTGCGCTATGCAAAGACGATCCGGGCACTTATACCGAAGCTTCATATCTTTTAGTCCAAGTATAATTTGTACTTGATCGGCATTATACCAAATGTTATGGACTAATATATAATCAGTACTGGTATTACTTCTCAAACGCCCCCACGTATTCGTGTGAGTGAGGCTGGTGGCTGTTATTCCTCCTTTCAAGGAGGTGTATCGCGCCTCGCGAGACGGTCCGAAGGACTCTTCAGAGAGGATGTAAACTGAAGCGGGTTTTGTTGTACACCCACGTATTCGTACTGGAAAGCACTGCTTGCAACTTTTGTATATTTACGCCCTATTGAACGTTATGAAGATCATGATTTTTCTTTCCTGCATCTTACTCTCCTGTCCCCTCTTTTCCCAGGACAAAGGAAAACCATGGATCCTTCAGCAATGTATTGCGTTTGCTCTCAAAAATAATATACAGATAAAGCAAAATCTGCTCAACCAAAAATTATCGGAAGCTACTCATCTTCAAACTAAAGCCCAGCTTTTGCCTACGCTGAACGGAAACATTTCTCATTCGTATAATAACGGAAGAAAAGTAGATCCTTTTACAAACTCATTTACATCAGGTGACTGGTTCCTTTCTCAGAATTTTTCCCTGAGCACCAGTGTTACATTATTCGGAGGATTTCAAAATCTGAACTCTATCAAGCAAAGCCGGTACGAGCTATTGGCTGCGCAGCAAGATGTGCTGAAAATACAAAACGATATCGCCCTTAACATTGCCTCTGCATACCTGCAAATTTTATTTGCGCAGGAATTATTGGAAGTGGCACGTGGCCAATCGGATATTACAAAACTACAAGCAGAACGCACCCGAAAATTAGTGGATGTGGGAAATTTACCCAAAGGAAATCTGTTCGACATGGAGGCGCAGCTGGCTATCGAAGAAGTAAACATAGTGAATGCAGAGAACAGCCTCTCCTTTTCCTACCTGAACCTGATGCAAATGCTTAACCTGGATACGATCACAAATTTTGCAATTGCAAAGCCCGATATTGCTCCACCTGCCGAAGGCCTTTTAAACAGTACAGCCGGCCAGGTATATGACGCAGCACTCACGCGCCAACCCGAAATAAAAAGTGCCGAATTCAAGTTGAAAAGTTCTGAAAGAAGCATCGCTATAGCTAAAGGCGGATTGTTTCCACGCCTTTCGCTGAATGCTTCGTATGGAACAGGATACTCCTCTGTAGGCCAGTATATCACAAAACCACCGGCATTTCAGGGGTTTTTTCCTAACGGGGATACTACATCCTCGGGAGATCTTGTTTTTTCTCCGGTCACATCTTCTCCGGAATTTGCCACCACTCCTTTTTCCGATCAGGTCGATCAGAATCTGAATCGCAGCATAGGATTTTTTTTGACAGTTCCTGTTTTTAATAATTTACAAACACATACCGCTATCACCCGCGCAAAAATTTACACTGAAGGTGCCAAGCTTACATTGCAATTACAAAAAGATAATCTTAGAAAAACCATTCAGCAGGCATTTAACGATGCTGCATCCGGTTTAAAAAAATACCAGGCCTCCGGAAAAGCAGTAAGCGCCATGGAAGAATCTTTTAAATACACCGATCAAAAATATGCTGTGGGTGCTGTAACAGCAACGGATTATAACGATGTAAAAAATAAGCTTACAAAAGTGAAATCTGATCTTCTCCAGGCTAAATACGATTATGTCTTTAAGCTGAAGGTGCTGGATTTTTATCAGGGAAAGCCAATTACACTCTAAAGACAATATGAAAAAGCCTCTCCTACTTATCGGCAGTGGAATTATAATCATAGCGCTTCTTCTTGGAATAAAAAGCTGCTCGAACAGCAGTGCAATTGAAATAACCACAGAAAAAGTTCAGCGCAGAACTATTATTGAAACTGTTTCTGCCAACGGAAAAATACAGCCCGAAGTTCAGCTGAAGATCAGCTCCGATGTATCAGGAGAAATTGTGGAACTGATGGTGAAAGAAGGCGATCACGTTAACAAAGGCGACCTGCTGGTGAAGATCAAGCCGGATATTTATCAGTCTTCCCTCGAACGGGCAAGTGCTGCAGTGAGTTCGTCCCAATCCAATATTGAAACTGCCAAAGCACAGGTAGCTCAGGCAAAAGCGCAGTTCGTAAATGCGGAATCTGCATTTCAGCGCAGCAAAAAATTATTCGACCAGGGCGCTATTTCCCAGGCAGACTTTGATAATGCACAGGCTTCGTATGAATCTGCGAAGGCACAATATGAATCTGCACAGGAAGGTGTAAAAGCATCCTTGTTCAATGTAAGCAGTGCGCAGGCAAGCTTTAAAGAGGCAAAAGAGAACCTGAACAAAACTTCCATTTTCGCTGCTGTGAGCGGCACGGTGTCTAAGCTTAGCAAAGAAAAAGGCGAACGAGTGGTAGGAACAAACATGATGGAAGGATCCGAGATCATGATCCTTGCAAACCTGAATGAAATGGAAGTTAGTGTGGATGTAAATGAAAACGATATTGTACGCGTGCACATGAATGATACTGCAGACATTCAGGTAGACGCTTACATGGAACGAAAATTTAAAGGAATAATAACCGAGATAGCTAACTCGGCCAATACATCCGGTGTAATGGCGGATCAGGTAACTAATTTCACCGTTAAGATCCGCGTTCTTCAGGAATCCTACAAAGACCTAATGAACACAAAAAATCCAAACTTGTCTCCTTTCCGTCCCGGAATGTCTGCCACGGTAGATATTCATACCAAGACTGCGAAGAATGTACTTTCCCTCCCTATTCAGGCCGTTACAACCCGCAGCGATTCTGCAGTGAATGCGGATAAAGAAGAAGAGAAAGGAGATGACTACGAGACCAAAGTGGTGGATGAGAAAAAAGAAAAAATAGAAATGAATAGCCTTCCAAAAGATGTTAAACCGCAGGAATGTGTGTT
>Ga0163144_10009552_pt1 | contig 20810 bp, 19 predicted proteins | sample OliLak19BULKMAT1_FD_123175 | JGI IMG/M metagenome (GOLD analysis project Ga0163144, IMG submission 123175) | Freshwater microbial mat bacterial communities from Lake Vanda, McMurdo Dry Valleys, Antarctica - Oligotrophic Lake LV.19.BULKMAT1 | ecosystem: Environmental > Aquatic > Freshwater >... | reverse complement strand
CCACCTTCGCTGGGGCGGTTTCACGCGATCCGGCTGACGCAAAGCGGAGTTTGTCTCGAATATGAGGTTGGCGGCGTCCTTGTGCGGGAATGGGTGGAATCTCGGATGGCGAATGGAAATGCGGAAGTGCGAAGACGATTTCGCCTGGATGGGAATCGGCGACAGCCGTTGTGGCTGCTGCTTGGCCAAAAATCAGGTGACACTGAGAGCGGCTTGCAAACGGTCCTCGCGTCGAGCCAGCCCGCTGAAAACTCGCTTGTGAAACTGTTCGAGGAATCGGGCGAGCCGGCCAGGGTTCGGGTCGAGCCTTCTGCGGACCCGGTCGAGTTTAGTGTCGTCATGAGCATGGCGTCTGTTTCGGAAGGGTGGGGGGATGCTGACACCGCGCCTTCGTTCGCGTCAGCGGGTGTTCGCTGGCCGCAATCGGTTGTCACCAGCGGGAAGCTGTCGTCGGACAAAGGGGCTTACGTCATGGACGATGTTCCCCTCCCGGTCGAAAATCCCTGGCGCCGTAACGTGCGGTTGGCCGACATCGCGTTTTTCCGGGGTGGCCGGGCCGCAGCGGTCACGTTCGATGGCGACGTCTGGATGATCAGCGGGTTGAAGGACGATCTCCGCGAGGTGAGTTGGCGCCGTTTCGCGTCGGGCTTGCATGAGCCGCTGAGTTTGTGCATTCGGGCCGGCGAGATTTTTGTTTTTGACCGCAACGGCATCTGGCGATTGCGCGACACGGACGGAAATGGCGAAGCCGACAGGCACGAGCTATTCTCCAACGCGTTTGCACAAACAGCTGAGACGCGTGAGTTCGCCAGCGGGATGAGGCTGGCACCGGACGGCTCTTTCTACATTGCCAAAGGCGGGCAGCAGTCAGCGACGCTCGGCAAGCACAATGGATCCGTGCTGCATGTTTCGCCGAATGGAAGAATAAGCACGGTCGTCGGCTGGGGATTACGCCAGCCGTTTCTCGGCGTCCATCCCAAGACGGGGATGGTGACGGCCAGCGATCAACAGGGACACTATGTTCCCGCGACGCCGCTTCATATCATCAGCGACCATCAATATTACGGCTACCTCGCCGGTATTCAGCCGAAGGAAAAATATCCGGAGCCGATCGCCGACCCGCTGACCTGGATTCCGCACTCGATCAACGCGTCGGGCGCGGGGCAGGTCTGGTTGAGCGACGCGCGAATGGGGCCGCTGAACGACGCGCTGATTCACATTGGCTACAATCGCCCGGAACTTTTCCTCGTGCGTTTGAATTCGCGCGGCTCGCGTCCGCAAGCGACGGTCGTCAGCTTCATGCGCGATCTCGATTTCGCCCCGCTCAACGGCGCGGTGAACCCGGCCGACGGTCAGCTCTATGTGACCGGCTTTCAGATCTGGGGCACCACCGCAAAACGGATCAGCGGCCTGGCGCGCATCCGGCATACCGGCGCACCGACCACTCTGCCGCGGGAAGTGGCGCCGATGGACAAAGGCATTCTTCTCCGCTTCGAGGTCGCGCTCGATTCACGGCAGGCGACCAATCCCGCGAATTTTTCCGTCGAGCGCTGGAACTATCGCCGCACAGCCAGCTACGGTTCGCCGCATTTTAAATCCGACGGCAGCGCCGGCCAGGACTGGATGACGCCGAGCAGCGCCTACCTCTCGCGTGACGGCAGGAGCGTTTTTATTGGCATCCCGGACATGCAACCCGCAATGCAGATGAGAATCGGCTGGGCGTTGGCGGCTCGCGATGGGGAAAAAATTCAAGAGAACGCCTACTTCACCCCATACGAGCTGACGAAGTTCGATGCGGCTGCTGAAGGTTTTGATCCGGTGCCGATTGACCTGACGCCACGAGCCAGCCAAACCTCGGCGACGCCGGTGACAGTGGAAGAGGGGCAGAGGTTGTCGGCGTTGATGGATTGCATCGCCTGCCATTCGATCGATGGAAACTCGGCCGGCAAGGTCGGGCCCGCCTGGGTTGGTCTCTTTGGCAGCCAGAGGGAATTCACCGACGGCAGCAAGGGCGTGGCGGACGAAACATATTTGCGCCAGTCAATCCTCGATCCCGCGAGCAAAGTGGTTTCCGGCTTCAATAAAAATGACACCGGAATGCCCAGCTATGAAGGCGTGCTGACCGACGAGCAGCTTCGAGCACTGGTTCTCTACATCAAAACGTTGAAGTGAGGTTGCACGGAAACGCCGCCCGATCCATTGGATCTGGCCCTATCGTTTCAAGCGCGCACGCCACGCGGGATATTCTTCCTCCAATAAATTTTGCGGCCACTTCCCGTACCAGTTCGACCCGGTGCGGCGCTCCCGGCTGACCTGCTCCAGGTCGTAATGCTTGATCCCGTCGCGCGCGGCGAAAATTGGCCGGTTGGTTTCAATCTCGTAATGCCTCGCCCAAATCGGCGGCGCTTTCGTGTCCTTCACCACAACCACGTCGAAATCGGCGTCATGCCGCTCGAACTTCACGAACGGGGCTTTGACCTTATCGACGCGGACGCCGGACAGTTGGGATTTCCGGAGCCACGACACAGCGGCATCGACCGACCGCAAGACGTCATCACCTGGATTTTCCAACCGCATCAGAAATCGGACGATCTCCGTCGTATCCTGCGGGCAAATCGACGCCAGTTCGAACGTGCGGGCCGGTCGCGCCTCAAAGGTCTTCTCGTCGTGCTGCTGGCACCAGCCTGTGAGTTTCCCGTTCACGCTGATCTGGCATTTCAAAATGCAATCGACGGCTCGGGCGACTGCTGTCCGCGCCTGCTCTTTCCTTTGCGCATCGAGCCACGCGAAATGGGAAACGCCCGCGGCCGCATCCTCCAGCACGTTTAGCGTTCCGACCATGGCGTAATCGTTGAACGTGATGTGCGCGTGATACAGCCTCGCGTTCGGGTAGTGCTGCGGGAATCCACCATTGGGATATTGCGCAGCCAGCATAAAATCCAAACCCCGCAGGCAAGCCTCTTTCCACGAAGGTTCGTCCGCCGCCGCATAGGCGCGGGCCAGGTACGCCACTTGCGAATGCATGTTGCCGTTGTCGAAGGAGGTATCGGAGCGGTCCCGGGTCGCAAGCACCGACGCCTTCTGTTCCTCGGTGAGGACGGCGAGCATGTCGTAATCTTTCGGCCAACCGCCATTCGAGCGTTGGAACAGAAGAATGTTCGCCACGATTTCCCGCACCTGCGTCCGGCGATATTCGGCTTGGCCGGGCAGAACCTGAATGAACCGGTTCTCGTCGCGGATGTGGCGCCAGTGGTTTCGACTGTCGCGAAAACCGGAGGTGTCGATGGGCGCGAGCCTGGACCGCACGGATTTTTCCCCGTCGGCGCCCTCGGCACCCGCCGCAAACGACACCAGCAGGCAATGCGCCGCCAGCACCGCGCCGACGCAAAATGAGATCCGTTTCCTGGAAAAGCTTCTTGAGCCGCGCATCGGATGAACCTCTCAAATCGCTTTTGAGGGAGCAATCTTTTTGGTCGAAACAAACCGTTCACGCTTTGAATTGGAAATCAACTATTTGTTGGTAGGGTTTTCCCATGAACCGCCGCGAATTGCTTCGACTCCTGATGGTGGCGTCCCCCGCTTTGGCCGCATCGCGCCCTTTGTGGCTCCGCGCCGCCGATGCCGCTCCCGGTGAAAATCTGCCGCCCGTCCGGCAGATCACCAAGGGCCCGCGTTTCCATTGGTTCGGTTACTACGACAAATTCCAATTCTCGCCCGACAACCGTTTCGTGCTTTCCAACAGCGTCGATTTCGAACACCGCTCTCCGCGAGCCGATGACATCATCCGTCTCGGCATGGTGGATTTGCACGAGGACGACCACTGGACGGAACTCGGGACGACGCGCGCCTGGAACTGGCAGCAGGGTTGCATGCTGCAATGGCTTCCCGGCAGCGCCAGCGAGGTGATCTGGAACGAGCGCGACGGCGACCATTTCAGCGCGAGAATTCTGGACGTGAAGACCCGCCGGGAACGCGTTTTGCCCCATCCGATTTACAACGTCAGTCCCGACGGGCGTTTTGCCATCGCGCCGGATTTCCGGAGGCTGAACGATTGCCGGCCGGGTTACGGCTACACGGGCGTCGCCGACCCGAACAAGGAAGTGCCCGCCCCGGACGACGCGGGCATCTGGCGAATGGACATTAAGACCGGCGAAAACAAATTGCTTTTCAGCCTGGCCGACGCCGCGAAAATCCCGTTCACCGGCGCGAAGGAGGCGGCGTTCGATGCCACGTCGAAACATTGGTTCAATCATCTCCTGTTCAACACCGACGGCACGCGGTTTTTCTTTGTGCATCGATGGCGGCGCGACAAAGGAAACGACCCGCGCTTTTACACCCGGGCCTTCACGTGTGATCGCGACGGGAAAGACTGGTTCTGCCTCGATCCGCATGGGCGCACGTCGCACTTCATCTGGCGCGACCCGCAACACATCATGGCCTGGGCCTGGCATCCGTCGCATGGCGAAAAGTTTTATCTCTACAAGGACAAAACGGATCAGGTGGAGGTGGTGACCCCGGACCAGATGCCGCAGAACGGGCACAACACGTTTCTGCCTGAATCAAAAAACGAATGGGTCTTGAACGACACGTATCCGGATGCGAAGCGCTATCAACATCCGTATCTCTGCCACCTTCCGAAGAAGAGGAAATTTCCGCTCGGCCATTTTTTCAGTCCGCCGTCTTACTCAGGCGAATGGCGTTGCGACAACCATCCGCGCGCCAGTCGCGACGGGAAGTTGGTTTGCATCGATTCTCCGCACAACGGTGGACGCCAAATGTTTCTCATCGATGTATTAAAACTCGTGACTTGACGCCGTTATGCCTTCGCCCTCCTTTCATCCCCGCGACCCGTTACACGGAATTACGCTCGAAACCATCGTGAAGCAATTGGCCGAGCGGCACGGGTGGGCGGAGATGGGGCGGCGTATCCCGATCCGTTGTTTTCTGCACGACCCGAGCGTGAAATCCAGCCTCACCTTTCTGCGCAAAACTCCCTGGGCGCGGAAGAAGGTCGAGAGTTGGTTTATCATGGAGGCGGCCGAACGCCTGCCCGATTCGGGCGCGTGACCGCGAGATGGAACGGAGGGGGAATGTTCCAGAGGTGGAGCGCGAGATTTATCTCGCTTCAACGGATACTGTCTTTTCGGCTGTGCCTTACCCAGCGTGCCGCCACCGTGTAGCGGCGTGAACGCCGCGCGTTTTTTCTGCGAACGCGCCATGCTTTTGAAAACTTGCCGCGCGTTCAACTCACGGCAGTTCTTTCAATCGAATATGGCGATACTCCATTTGCCCGCGGTCACCCTCGAGGCCAATCGGGCCGGTCTCCGGAACTTTCATGGCTTCCTCCAGCAATTCGCCGTTGCAGGTGCAACGCGCCACGCCGTCCTTGACGGTGATCTCAATTTCGTTCCAACCCTGCGGTTTGTATTTTTTCAGGTTCTTGTATTGGTCCGGGCCGGCGACCGGATAATCGCGGCATTGCAGTTGGGGTTTGCGGACGAAGATCCCGCTGTCCGCGTTGACGGCGGCCCGGAACTCCAGCTTAAGGACAAAGTCTTTTGGAAACTCTTTTGTCGTCCAAATGATCTGCATGAGCCGCGGCTCCCTGGGATTCACCACCAGCGCGCCATCTCGGGCCGTGTAACGTCCGTCCGGGCTTTCTTTTTTTCCGTCGAAATTGTTCGTCCGATAACCCCAGCCGGTGAGGTCTTTTCCGTTGAACAGGCTGACAAAACCGGGCTCCGGTTTGAAATCCGCCGCGTGCGCCACGGTCAAAGCGAGAGTGCCGAGGAAAACGGCGACGACGCCATTGGAGAGGATGCGAAATGATTTCATAATGGTTTGGAAAAACTGTTTCGCAGACGTTGCCCGGAGAATCGGGGCCTGATCAAGGGTGAAATTCTGAGGGGAACGGTTTCGTTGCGAGTCCTTGACCCTGCGATGTCGTCAAGGCGAGTGGGGCGGGCTTCCAGCCTGCCTCCGCGGGCATCCTGCCTGCGAACCCCGATCCTTGGGCTGGAAGCCGCTCAGGCAGACAGGATGTCTGCCCCACTATTTGGTAGCACTGTCGAAATATGCACGATGATTTTCTCGCCGGGAAATCCGCCGTTTCCACGTTTTAAGTTTGAGACAACGGCGTGTTCAACCCTAACGTCTCGCCCGTGTCAGCAAACGCCGGCGATGCCGATCCTTATTCTGTCCTGCGAAATCGCAGTTTTGTTCTCTACCTCTCGGGCCGCTTCATCGCTTCGTTGGGCCAGCAGATGCAGACGGTCGCGGTCGGCTGGGAACTTTATGAACGAACGGGATCCTCCCTTTCACTCGGACTCGTCGGGCTGATGCAATTCCTGCCGATGATCCTGATGACCCTGCCGGCCGGGCACATCGCCGATACACGGAGTCGCAAACATGTCATTGTGGCGATGCAGGGCGTGCTGACGGGGGCATCGGTGGGCCTGGCGCTGGTCTCGATTTTTCATGCCAGCGTCTTCTGGGTTTACTGCTGCCTGTTCGCTTCCGGCCTGGGGAGAACATTTCTCTGGTCCGCGACGGCGTCCTTCATGCCGCAGTTGGTGACACGGGAGCAATTCCCGCGTGCGGTGGCGTGGGCGACGAACAGTTTTCAGGTTTCCGCGGTTTCTGGTCCCGCGGTGGGCGGGGCGTTGATTGCGCTGACCCATAACGCGGCGACAATTTATTTTGTGAACGCGGGCGCGGCCGCGACCTGCCTGGTGTTGATCTGCTTCGTTCGTTCCCGGCACAAGCCCGGTGTAAAGCGGGATTTTTCCCTGGCCGGTCTTTTGGCCGGATTTCATTTTGTTTTCAAAACCCCCGTCATGCTCGGCGCGGTGACGCTCGATATGTTTGCGGTCATGTTTGGCGGCGCCACGGCGTTGCTGCCGGTCTATGCCAAGGACATCCTGCACGTCGGCCCGGGCGGGCTTGGATTATTGGAAGCCGCGCTGCCCGTCGGTTCGTTGTTGTGCGGGCTCTGGATGGCGCATCGGCCACCCTTGTTGAAGGCGGGGCGCGCGTTGCTTTTGGGTGTGGTGATCTTCGGGTTTGCCATGATCGGTTTTGGGTTTTCAAAATCGTATCCACTTTCGTGGGCGATGCTCTTTCTCGCCGGGTTCGCTGACAACATCAGCGTCGTCGTCCGGCACACGCTGGTGCAGCTTCTGACGGCAGACGAAATGCGCGGGCGCGTTTCAGCGGTGAACAATCTCTTCATCGGCACATCCAACGAACTGGGCGGATTCGAATCCGGGCTGGTCAGCAATTTTTTTGGGCCCGTGGTGTCGGTGGTGTCTGGCGGCATTGCAACGGTTCTGGTCGTGTGCGGGATCGCCGCGAAGTGGCCCGAGTTGAGGAAATACGGGCGTCTCGTTCCGCCGAAATAAGCTGGAAGAATCCGCCTGCGGCTATCTTCCGGCCTTCACGTCGTAACACCAAAGCGAGTTCAGTTCGCGAATGTAGAGGCGGCCATTCGCGACGACCGGATACGCCCAGGCTTTTGATTGTCCGCTTGTCTCGGGACGGTTGGGCGGCATGAAGCGGCCTTTCTCTCGATACGCTTCGTGCGTCGGCTCGAGCAATGCGACGTCGCCATTCTCCGCGTGCAAGTAGAGCCGGCCATTCGCCACGAGCCAGGAGGACGGGCCGAGCGCGCGTTCCTCCCACTTGATGGCGCCGGTCTTGAACTCCACGCACATGACGGTCGCCCCGCTTGAGCCGTAAAAATAATCGCCCACCTTGACCACACCGCCGAGACCCACCGGCAGTTTCGTTTCGAAATAGATTTCCTCCACCGCGAAAGCTCCGTCCTTCTTCACCGGTTTCACCAGCGCGCCTCCCGCTTTGAACGCCGCACTGTAAATGAAACCCGAATCCGCGATGGGCGTGAGGATGACGGCGGGGCTGCCCTTGGCGCTGCGCTCGTAACGCCACAGCGACTTGCCGGTACTGGCCTCCACGCCGATCAAACCTTTCGCAAAAAACTGGACGTATTGCTTGACGCCATCCGCCGTGAAATTAATCGCGCAGGAATAGCTCGCGTCGTCGGCTTCCGAGGAGGCGAATTTCCAGATCACTTCACCAGTTTTCTTGTTCAAGGCCACCATCGTCGCATTGCTGCCGCCCGGCGTGCAGATCAGCGCGTCGCCGTCCACGAGTGGCGACTCTGAGTAGGCCCACTCGCCGTATTTGCCGCCGAAATCGGTGCGCAGGTTTTTCCGCCATTGCTCCTTTCCGTCCGCCGTGTCCAGACAAACCAGGTCGCCGTCCGAGCCGAGTGCGAATAGCGCTTTTCCATCGACCGTCGGCGTGGAGCGCGCGGCAGGATAGCTCGGTTTCTGTTCCGGATGACCGACTTTGCCGAGCTTCGCCGACCAGATGCGGCTGCCATCTTTCGTGGAAAGCCCGAGGACGAATTCGTTTTCGAGCCCTTCGTTGCTGAGAAGGTAAATGCGGTCACCGACGATCGAAGGGGTGGAGAATCCCGCGTCAATGTCCTTCACCTGCCAGAGCAATTTCGGTCCGTCCTTCGGCCATTCCTGGAGCAGGCCGGTCTCTTTGGAATGACCGTCGCGTTGCGGCCCGCGGAATTGCGGCCAGTCGGCGGCGGAAATCGTAAAGGCGGACGCGAGCAAGGTGATATGCGCCAGGAGACAGAAAAACCGGGAGTGTGATGAAAATTTCATGGGCATTTTAAGGGAAATAGTTGCAGGCCCAATGCTAAACAGCATGACGGTTGGTTGACAATCGTGATCTGCATCCGGTGAACCATTCGGGCGTGTCTCAACACCAACTCCAAACTTCGCCAAAAATTTCTCCTTGCAGGCGAATCAGCGTGCTGCCGAGTTGCACTCGGCAGTTGAACCGCGCGAAAATCCCGACAGCCGAATTCGCAAATGGAGCGGGAACTGCCGAGTGCAACTCGGCAGCACGTGGCGGTAGTGTCAAGGTGCGCCGGAACCGTTCTCGTGGATTGGTGATCGATCAAATTCCGTCGTCGGCTTGTTTTCATCCCCGTCGTTTCGGTCGCGAGCGATGCGGAATTTTCTCGGCCAATTCCTCGGCGGGATAAGTCCAGATTTCCGCGAGGGTCGGATGATAGTGCGGCATGGCGGCCAGTTCGTGAACGGTCATACGCTTGTGCATCGCGGCGATGATCTCGTGGATCAATTCGCCGCCCATTGGTCCGATGCAGGCGCCACCGAGAATTTCGCCAGTTTTCGGATCGGCCAATAATTTGACAAAGCCGCACTGAGAAATCATAAGCATCGATTTCCCGTGGTCGCGAAACGGGTAGGTGGCGCAGCAGTAGGCGATGTTCTTCGCGCTGGCCTCTTTCTCGGTCAGGCCAACGGTGGCGATTTGCGGGTCGGTGAAGACAACGCTGGTTAGCAGGCGATAATCAATCGTTTTCTTTTTCCGAGGATGCGCGATGTTGTGCGCGGCCACTTCCCCCTGGAGGATGGCAATGTGGACGATCTCGTAAGGGCCCGTGCAGTCGCCCGCCGCGTAGATGTGCGGAGCGGTTGTCTGCATTTGCGGGTTGGTCACGATGCGGTTGTATTCGGTCATCACGCCGGCTTTCTCGAGATTGAGACCCGCGGTGTTGGGGTGGCGGCCGAGCGCAAAAAGAATTTCGTCGGCCAACGCCTTTTTCGTTTTCCCGCCGTGCTGGAAGGAGACGCATTTTTGTTTTCCGACTTTCGTCACGTCGAGCAGTTTTGTGGTGGTGAAAACCGCCATGCCTTCGTTCCGGAAAACCCGCGCCAGCTCCTCTGCGGCATCGGCGTCGAAATCCCGCACCAGATGTTCGCTGCGCTGTATCAAAGTAACTTTCACATCGAGCCGGAGAAAAAACTGCGCGAATTCCACCGCCACCGCGCCGCCGCCGAGGACAATTATCGACCGGGGTAATTTCTTCAGCGACACGGCGTCGTCGCTGGTGAGAAAGCCGGCCCGATCCAGAGCGGGCAGGGGAGCGGGAGCGGTTTGCGATCCGGTGCTGAGGATAAAACTTTTTGCCGTGAGAGATTTTCCATTGTCCAGGGCCAGGGTGTGCGGGTCGGTAAAGCGCGCATTCGCCCGGACGAAACGGAATTTCCCGTTTTTGAGCTGGCCGTGGCGGTAATCGGCAAACTCCCGGATCATGGCATTCTTTCGCGCCATTACCTTTGAGAAATCGAAACCGGCCTTCGGAATTCTCAGGCCGAGAACGCCGGAACTGCGCGCCTGGTGCAACACGTCCGACGCGTAGAGCAACGCCTTTGTCGGCATGCAGCCGCGCAGGATGCAGAGCCCGCCGACCTCCTCGCCTCCTTCGATCACGACTGTTTTCAATCCTGCTGCGGCGGTCGTTCGCGCCGCCGCGTACCCGCCGCTGCCGCCGCCGACGATCGCCACGTCGAAATCAAATTTTTTCACAGGCCCAAGATGGAACGAGGCGGGAAAGTTTCAATCAGGATGTTGTGAAACATTTCGGTCCGCAGTCCGGGGTGTGATTAGAAGTGGGTGAGATACGGGCTGATTCGGAGCGCGGCTGTGTGCGGAGCATCAGCCGCAGCACGTGGGTTGGCTCGCAGTCACGGGCATTCATCGCCCGCTGCGGCTGGTCTGCGACACAGCCCGCTCCAGCCTCACCCACATTTAATCACGCCCGCCGTTCGAGCGTGGAGAATTTCACCTTGCGGACGCTTTCGCCCGTCATAGACTCGTTTCATGGAACTCGTCCTCACGCTGATTGTCGTCGGCGCGATTTTAATGATTCTCGAAACGATCTTGCCCGGGCTGGTCGCCGGAATCATCGGGCTATGCTGTTTGGTCGCGGGAGTTTATTTCGCCTATGAGCGGCTCGGGGTGGCCGCCGGCAATTATGTGTTGCTGGGTGTGACTGCGGGATTGATCATCGGCGCCATCTGCTGGCTGAAATATTTTCCGAACAGCCGGCTGGCGCGGCCGCTCATGTCGAAAGGGACGATTGGCGATATCAATGCGGAAAAGCCCGAGCTGCTGAACAAAGAGGGCACCGCCTACACAACCTTGAGGCCGTCCGGGACGGCATTGATTGACGGCAAGCGGGTTGATGTCGTCACGGAAGGAACCTTGATCGAAAAGGGAACGCCCGTTAAGGTCGTCGCCATCGAAGGCATGCGGGTCGTCGTGAGGGCCGCTTAGGTTAAAACAAGAAATATCAAAATTCAAAATTATGAACACACAATCAGTTCTGTTTGGTGCGATTCCAGGTGGCGGGATGGTCGTCTGGGGAATCGTCATGGTCTTCGGACTCGTCCTGCTTATCTGGGCGTTCAATTTCCTGAGCATATTCATCCGGGCGGCTTTTTCCGGCGCGCCGGTTGGTTTTTTTGAATTGATCGCGCTCAAGTTGCGCAAAGTTCCCGTCGGCATGGTCGTGGACGCCCGCATCACGGCGGTGAAATCCGGGCTGGATATTTCCATCGACGACCTCTCCACCCACTATCTCGCGGGTGGAAATGTCGAAATGGTCGTGCTCGCGCTCATCGCCGCAAAGAAGGCCGGCATCCATCTCGATTTTGACCGCGCTTGCGCAATCGACCTCGCCACCAAAGGCACCGGCCGCACAGTTTTGGAAGCCGTCAAAACTTCCGTGAACCCAAAGGTGATTGACTGCCCCGCCCCCACCTCGGGCCGCCTCACGATTGATGGCGTGGCGCAGGACGGCATCGTGGTGAAAGCCAAGGCGCGCGTGACGGTCCGCACCAATCTCGACCGCTTCGTTGGCGGCGCGACTGAAGAAACCATCATCGCCCGCGTTGGCGAAGGGATCGTTACGACCATCGGCTCGTCCAAGACATACAAGGAAGTTTTGGAAAATCCGGATCGCATTTCGAAAACGGTTTTGAACAAGGCGCTCGACAGCAACACGGCGTTCGAGATTTTGTCCATCGACATCGCGGACGTGGACGTCGGCGAAAACGTCGGCGCGAAATTGCAGGCGGAACAAGCCGAGGCGAACAAATTGATCGCGCAGGCCCACGCGGAAGTCCGGCGCGCGGCGGCTGTGGCCGTCGAGCAGGAAATGTTGGCGCGGGTCCAGGAGATGCGCGCGCGTGTCGTGGAGGCCGAGGCGCAAGTGCCGCTGGCGATGGCCGAGGCGTTTCGTTCCGGCAACCTGGGTGTGATGGACTATTACAAGATGAAAAATGTCCAGGCCGACACCGGAATGCGCGATAGCATCGCGGGCACCGGGCCGTCCGGCGGCCCGAGCAAACCGAGCGGGATTTGACCGACGCGATAATTTGCCGGCGGTTATGCAAACCTTGGGAGCGCGGACATTCTTGTCCGCGTTCGCCGCATCGGTCGCGCACCTGGCGGACAAAAATGTCCGCGCTCCGGTTGGGGGGTGGATGTTTCTTTTCAGCAACTCGAACCAGCCAGCGCCAATTTGCTGTGAACGATTCCTTAAAAGCTGCCTTGGACCGGTTGCCACACGGGCCGGACTTCCGATTTGTTGATGTCCTAACCGCGCTCGATCCCGGCAAATCCGGCGCGGGCATTTACACGGTTCTCGGAACGGAAGATTTTTTGCGCGGCCATTTCCCCGGCCAGCCGCTGTTTCCTGGCGTGCTCCTGGTCGAGGCGCTTGCCCAACTCGCGGGCGTCGTTGCTCAAAGTGATCCTGAGATTCCTCCGCTAAAGAATCTGAAACTCACCGCAATTCGAGGGGCGAAGATTTTCGGGACAGCGCAGCCGGGTGAAGTCATTGAGTTACGCGCGGAAATAAGCGGGCGAATGGGGAATTTGGTGCAAGCGAAAGGCGTCGCGGCGATTGGCGACAGGATACTATTGCAGGCGGAAATCACTTTGAGTGGGGAAGCGGAAGGGTGAGGTCGGCATTCAAGGGGAAGGCAATCCGCAACTTCTGAATTCAGAAATGAGGCGACGGAGCCTTCAAAACTTCAAATTTACCTGGTTGCCGTTTTCTGATTTTTCGTGCTACGGTAAGATTGAGGTTGGTGGGCCATGATTGAACTGGTAAAACAGAAAAAAAATGAAGTGGCAGCGCTTTGCAGAGAATTCAAAGTGCGTCGTCTCGATTTATTCGGGTCGGCAACTCGCGATACGTTTCAGGCAGACGGCAGCGATCTGGATTTCCTCGTATCGTTCGAAGAAAAGGAGCCGAGTGAGTATTCCCGTTGTTATTTCAATCTGGCCGATTCTCTCGAAAAACTGTTCAAACGACCGGTGGACCTCGTGACCGATCGTTCGGTGCGGAATCCGTTTTTCCGTCAAGCCATCGATCAGACCCGCGAACTTGTTTATGCAGCTTGAGGCCAGGAAGCTTCTCTTGGATATCCTGACCTCATGCGACGCTGTTCAGGAATTCACTACAGGAAAATCGCTTGAGGAGTACGCGGCAAGCCGATTGATTCAATCCGCCACTCAACGAGAATTCGAAATGATCGGCGAAGCATTGAACAGGTTGCGACGGGTCTGCCCGGGAATCGCCGCGAAGATTTCTTCCCTCGATTTGATTATCTCGTTTCGAAATCGAATCATCCACGGTTACGACTCGGTTGACGAACTCATCGTCTGGAACGCAATTCAAAGCAACGCGCCGCTACTTCGCAACGAGGTTCAGCAATTGCTGAACGATCAGCCAACTTCCAGTTCCTCCGTGTAATAAGGCGATTTTTCCTGAGAACAGTTCCACTTTCGCAAATGCGGATTATGACCAAGCGCGGGCTAGGTTTTACGGCGCTTCCAAAACCGCGTGTCCCCCGCCGATTTGATTTTCAAATAATTCTCGCGCCATTCCGCGCGCGAGCGTTTGCCGCGCTCGTTGGTCTGCAGCGAATCGACGATCCACCATTCGCGCGGGACTTTCCACGCCGGGAGTTTCGCCAGCAGGAATTGTTTCAGGTTTTCGGCGGTGAGCCGTCCGCTGATGGCGACGCAGGCCACGATGGTTTCGCCGCGCTCGGCGTCGTCGCTCGGGATGCCGAAGACGAGGCTGTCCGCGACCTCCGGGTGCGCGAGCAGGGCGGTTTCGAGGAATTCGGGGGAAATCTTTCTACCTGCAACGTTGATTTGGTCGTTGGCGCGCCCGAGGAGGAAGACCTTGTCCTTTTTCAATTCCGCCAGGTCGTTGGTTAAAAAGCGCCCGCCGCCCAACGTCTCGGAGGCGTCGGGAAAATAGGTTTCGCCCACCGCCGCGCCGCGCACCTCCAGGCAACCGTTGTCGTGGACCGAGAGATACACATTCTTCATCGGTTGCCCCACGAACTGCGGATCCTTGCGGGGCGTCTCACTGCGATCGTAGGCAATGCCCCCGCATTCAGATGCACCGTAAAAGTTATGAATCTTGATCCCCGTTTTTTCGTAAACCTCCTTCTCGAGTCCAACCGGCAGCGGTGCGCCTGCGGAAATGGCGAGCCGGATATTTTTGGTGATCACCTTGGCGTCGAGCCACGCGCGCCAGAGCGCGGGAACAGCCGGCAGGGTCAGGGCGTCGAATTTTTTCACGGCACGCCGGATGGATTCGGGCAGTGCGGAGCCGGCCAGCGCGAGGGGGATGCCGTGGAGCAGGAGCGGCAACACGAGATTGGAAAACCCGTAGGAATGGGCGAGGGAAATGACGCCGAGATTCGGTTCGCTGCGGCGGAGCTTCATCGTCTCGACGATGTTGTCTGCGTCCGCGGCGAGTTGCTCCGAGGTAAACGTGATGACGCGGGCCGCGCCGGTGCTGGCGGAGGTGGATTTCAGGTGGACGCAGCGTTTCGGCAGCGTTGCAAACTCGGGGTGGGGTTTGCCGGCCTCGACCGGGCAGACAATTCTCCCATTTTTCCAGGCGCGCAGGGTTGTGAAAATGAACTCCGGAGAATTGCCCTGGGGGAAAACGATCCCGGCAGAGCTGGCGGGTTCCGAATCGGCTTTTGCGGCCAGTTGCGCAAACGTCCAACGCTCGCCGCTGGCCAGATCGGAGAGGGCGATTTCGTTTCGGAAATCTTGCGCGACTTGCTGCCAGCGTTCGTAAAGCATTGTCAGGTACGTAGCGCAAGAATACTGTGTGCCGCAAGTATGATGTGGCCCAAATTGAAACTCCGATCGCGCGGCGCAGCGGTGGTGGTTTCCATTTTGCTCGCTGTCTCGCTGCTGAACGGTTGCGCCACCGGCCGGCCCCCGCAGAATTCAGCCAGCCGTCCGTTTGAGTTTGCGAAGGATACCTTTTCCTTCAGCAACGAGCTGTCCTGGGAGTATTTTTTCGACGCGAACGGGAAATGGACGAATCGCCGCCGCCACCCGCAGCCGGAATACACGCAGCACTGTTTTGTGGTGGCCCATTCAGCAAAGCAGTTTTTCAAATACGCGGAGTTCAATCCGGGCGCCCCGGTTGCCGACGAACAAACCTATCGCGATTTGGTGCATGAAATTGTTTTTGGCGGTGATCTTCGGTCAGGCGACCCAAAGACCACCATTCCGGGCTATGGGAACCTGAAGGAGTTCAGCCGCGCGCGGGAGGCTTTGCTCAAGGAGGAATGCGGCGGTGCCTGGCGCAGCTATTTTCAACGCGGTCATTGGCGGATCATGCTGCCTTTCACCCGGAATCATCAGGAGCAGGCGGGCGAGGATTTTGTCCGCCAACTGAAACAAAACCAGATTCTCGTGGTGCACTTGGTGCGATTTCCGCAATTGAGCATCAACCACGCGGTGGTGCTGGTCAGTTTTCGCGAAACGGAGAGTGGGATTGATTTTTCAATCTACGATCCGAATACGCCGGAGGAACCAGGCGTGCTGAAATACGACCGGGATTCCCGGACATTCCGGCTGCCGACGAACGCCTATTTTTACGGCGGCAAAGTAAATGTTTACGAGATATACCGCTCCTGTTTCTATTAGATCGTTGTCACTCTTGTTATGAATCTAAAATTATCCTCCGCGCGCTGGAAAGGCCTCCTGACCCTCCTTCTCGCGCTGGTTTCAATGTCGGTGCTGGCGGAGAAGCAGATTTATACGGCGTCCTTCGCCGATTTTGATCACCGGGCGCGATCCGGCAAACCGGTGTCTGTGGTTTTCTTTGGCGGCTCTCTCACCTGGGGCCGGGGCGCGAGCGACCCGGAGCGGACCAGCTATCGCGCCCTGATGGAAGAGTATTTGAAGGAGAAATATCCCTCGGCGAAGATCCGGTTCCACAACTCGGCGCAGGGTGGCGCCGGCTCGAAACTGGGCATGTTCCGGATCGGCAGCGACGTTCTCGCGCACAAGCCGGATTTGGTTTTCTTGGATTTTACGACTGAGGACAAATTAGATGGAGTGGATCGTCCGACCCTGGCGAGCTACGAGCGGATCCTGCGCGAGTTGATTTCGCAGGGTATCCCGGTGGTGGAGGTGCTGCTGGGAACCCGGGAATTCTTTGGCTCGGACTGGCGCCATCTCTACCCGACCCGCTTCCGGGATCACCTGGAGATGGGGGCTCTGTATCATACCGGCATCGGGAATCCCCTTCCGGCAATTCAAACTTTTTTCCGGAATGAGAAGCGCGATCGCGAGCAGATCTGGCCTGAGGACGAGATCTATCCGAACGACATTGGCCATCGATTCTTTTTCGAGGCGGTGCGGGATGGCTTCGATCAGGCAGTTCGGGAAAATCGTTTGTGCTATTTTCCGACGGACGCCGTTTTCGCCGACGAGTATAAAACGCTCTTTAGATTTTACCCGGCCACGGGTCTTCTCCCGGCGGGTTGGCGGGCGGAGAAGACGTTGCGGCCATCAATGGGGGCCGATGAGACCTCAAACGATTGGATGAAGGAGGTTGCGGTGGCCGACGAAGACGACGAGAGCGTCAAGCCGCTCCGATTGTCTTTTGCTGGAACATTCCTCGGCATCCTCGGGGAGGCCGACGAAAATGGGATCGGCTTTTCGGTAACGGTCGATGGCGACCCGGTCTATTTTGATGAAGAGGATGAGGATGAAGTCTGGCCCAGCAACAAATCGGGGTTGGGTGGCGGCGGACATTTCTTTTGGCACGAGATCTCGGCGAAACTGAGCCCAGGGCGGCACACAGTGGAAATTCTTCCCGTGGCAGGGGATGGGGGCCAAAAAGGCCAACTCCGGATTGAGAGCATTTGTGTTGCGGGCCCTGCCCCTGATTCTCCCCAGAGCATTTCCGCGCGCGCTGTCGGTTTGTGATAACACCAGGACGGGTCGACTGCGTCGCACGGGACCGCCGCGCCGCAAGCCGCTTGGATTCGCGATGGGACGAAGGTGCCGAATGCCGTGCCGATTTGGGATCGATGTTGCCGTTGTTAAGACTCGCGCTTCGGGATGGCTTGAGGGACGAGTGATCGGTTGAATTAATCCAACGGCTCGCGCCCAGGGAAACCCGAGTCAAGGTCGTGCCAGTATTGGATGTCTTCCTCGTCCTTTTCCCAGCAGAGAAAAATTTCCTTGCCGTTCTTGAGCGCTGGAAAATCAATCAGGCCGCGCTCCAGATCTTTGATCTCGATTCCACGCGCCGCGAATTCCTGGATCACCGAGAGCAAATCGGCCCGCAGTTTCATTGAGGCGTTGACGGTGTCGCCGCCGACATCGTTGCCTGACGAACCCAAATTGGCCAGGCGCAGGTCGAGTTTCGACAAACGCTGCTGGAGAGACGCAATCATCTCCAGCCAGGTTCGGATGTCGGGCAGCAAGGCTCTCGCTTCCTCGATCGTGTAATGCTTTGAGAATTGAAAACTCACAATGAAGAGGAATTCGCCTGGAGTTTTTTGCTGATCCCCTCGCTCGGCTCGATCGTCAGGGATTTCTTCCAGGCCTCCCGTGCTTTGTCATTTTGTTTGAGAGCGCTGTAGACATCGCCGAGGTGATCATAGACCGTTGCATCCGGCGCCTCGGTCAGTTCCACCGCCTGCAACAGGTAGTGCAGGGCCGAATCATGCTGGTTCAGCTTGTATAAAACCCACCCCATGCTGTCGAGGAACGCCGCATTCTTTGGCTCGAGTTTCACGGCTTTTTCGATGTAGTCCCGTGCCTTTTCCAGATTTTCTCCGCGATCGGCCCACATGTATCCGACGTAATTGAGCGCGTCGGCGAAGTCCGGCGCGAGTTGCAGGGATTTCTCAAAATAGGTTTCCGCTTGGGCAAAATCGTGGTTGCGTTCGTGCGTCGCCCCCACCTGAAAATAGAACAGGTGCGTGAGCCGCCTCGGGTCCGTGGCGCTGGCAATGACCTCGGCGGTGGTAAAATGTTTGATCGCTTCCGGGAAATTCTTTAAGTGCGAGTAGGCGAGGCCGTTAAAGAATTCCACCGTAAAACTGTTGGGGAATCGTGCCCGCGCCCTTTCGAGCGTTTTCAAGGCCTCTGCCGCTTGGTCGATGCTGATCTGCATTCCGGCCCAATCATAATAGACCTGTTCGTAATCCGGATTGATCACCAGCGCGCGCCCGAAGTATTCGGCTGCTTTCTCGTAGTTCTTCGCTTCGTAGGCGAAGTTCCCGAGATAATACCAGGCCTCGGGATAGCGCGTGGGGCTGTCGCGCACCACGGCTTCGAGTTGTTCGGTGGCTTTGGATTTGTCGCTGCTCTTGAGGTAAAGGTTGGTCAGCTTTTCGCGCAGTCCATCGCGCATGAGAGGAATGTCGTTGAATTCACTGAGCAACCCGAGGTAAAGTTCCGCCGCTTTCTTCCATTCGCCCGCTTGCGCGAACGAATCGGCCAGCCGATGCCGGGTATTCGGGTTCGTTGGCTTCAGGTCCGCCGCGCGGTTCAAGACCTCAATGTTCCGTTCCATGATGGACCCCGCGCCTTTAGGGACGGCGCTGGCCACCCTTCCATAAAGTTCTCCAAGGTTGATCAAGAAAAGCGAATCGCTGTCGGGCAGGCGGGCGGCGTTGTTGAGAATCTTCAATGCTTCATCCGTCTGGCCGGTCTTTATGAAAATCTCGGTCAGCGTTTGATAACCCAGGATCAACTCCGGAGATTTTTTTATCGCTGCCTGGCTGGCGGTCACGGCCAGGTTGGTCTTTCCCGCAGTCAGATAAACCCGGGCGAGCGATGCAAAAACTTTTCCAGAAGCCTGCGGTCGGCTGGCTGATTTCGATAAGACCTCGATTGATTTATTGTACTCCTGCGATTGGGAGTAGCGCCTTGCCAGTTCGATGACGAGCGATTCGTTGGCAGGATCGGCCAGGGCGGCCTGATGGAATTGCCCCAGCGCCAGCTCCGATTGGTCGTTTAATTCGTAACTGATGCCGGTGGCGAAACGCGCCAACGCTTCCGCGCGTTTCTCGGACTCGGCCTTTGTCGCAGCGGCGACGACGCCCTCTGCCTCCGCAGCCGCGCGTGAGGCGGCTTTCGAGTGCCGCATGCTCTTGCATCCCGAAACCAAACCGGCTCCCAGCGCAAGAGTGATCAAGAGCGGAAACTTCATGGCAGTGGAGTAAAAAACGGCGCAGCTTGAACAGGCAAGCTGCGCCCGACAAAATTGGCGCTACTCGAACCGCGGAGGCTATTTCTGCCAGGTGCGTTTTTTATGACGGTTGGCGCGAAGCTTCTTGCGGCGTTTATGTTTGTTGATTTTGCTTTTCCGGCGTTTTTTTAGTGAACCCATATTTTTAACTGCGTTTAATATACAACTTTGTTCAGAGGATATTCAATGATTCCTTCTGCGCCAGCTTCTTTTAGCTGTGGAATCAACTGCCGGACGACATGCTCATCGATGATCGTTTCGACCGCAATCCAGCCTTTTTGGCTGAGGGTGGAGATCGTCGGATTACGCAACGCTGGCAACGTTTTAATCAGGTTCGCCAGGTTTTTCTCCTCGATATTCATCTTCAACCCGACCTTTGCCTCCGCTTCCAGAGCGCCCCGGAGCAACATGGCGAGCGTCTCGATCTTTTTCCGCTTCCAGTCGTCTTTCCATGCGGTGTGATTGACGATGAGCCGCGGGGTCGAGGTCAACAGCGTATCGACAATGCGCAGTTTGTTGGCGCGAAGCGATGAGCCGGTCTCGGTAATCTCGACGATGGCATCCACCAGCTCGTGTGCTTTGACTTCCGTCGCGCCCCACGAGAATTCCACCTCTGCTTCCACGCCGTGCTTCTGAAGATATTGTTTCGTCAGGTTGACCACTTCGGTCGCGATGCGTTTGCCCGCCAGATCCTTGACGGTCTTGATGGGAGATTCCTCGGGCACGGCCAAAACCCAGCGTGCGGCCTGGCGGGTGGCTTTGCTGAAGAGAAATTCGCCGACTTCATGCACGTCCGATTCGTTTTCCCGAACCCAATCGTGGCCCGTGATCCCGCAATCCAGGTAGCCGTGTTCGACGTAGCGGCTGATTTCCTGGGCGCGGATCAGACGAATCTCCAGTTCCTCGTCATCGACATAGGGGATGTAGGATCGGCTGCTGACGGAGATATTGAAACCCGCCTTGGCCATCTTGGCGATGGTTGCCTCCTGCAAGCTGCCTTTGGGCAGGCCAAAGCGTAATTTGTTGCTCATCTCTTTTGTCTCGAAATGGTTTTGCGGGCGGGCGGGAATTTGCGGCTCCAACACGCGACTCACGGCAAGATGTGCCATTTACGCGGGAGCAAAGCGACTTTATTCTTTCCAGTCTCAATCAGCTAATGGGAAACGAACACGGGACATCAAATGGATGTGAATTGCAGAATACTTCGATGTTCTGTGTTGGACGTTCGATGTTTTATCGCGGGCTCAGCCAGATCGTCTGCCGCCCCTGCACCTGAACTTCTCCCCGAGCCAGCGCGCCAACCGCCTGGGGATACAATTCCGATTCCGCTTTCTGAATGCGTTCGTGCAGTCGT
>Ga0163144_10009551_pt1 | contig 20811 bp, 18 predicted proteins | sample OliLak19BULKMAT1_FD_123175 | JGI IMG/M metagenome (GOLD analysis project Ga0163144, IMG submission 123175) | Freshwater microbial mat bacterial communities from Lake Vanda, McMurdo Dry Valleys, Antarctica - Oligotrophic Lake LV.19.BULKMAT1 | ecosystem: Environmental > Aquatic > Freshwater >... | reverse complement strand
GCCTTCTGCATAGCCACGGCTGCGCCACCAAAAACTGCCAGAAAATATGCCTGCGCGGCTAAAGTGTTGGCTGTAATTATAGCTAATGTCAAAAGCAGAAAGCCCCCCTAATGAAAAACCCATAATGGCCGTATTCTCTGGGCCTTCTTTGGTTTTATACTCTTTTAGTATAAAGGGAATAAGCTCTTTAGTTACAAACCGGGCGTACTTATCGGCTAGGCCTCCACGGCGCAGATAGTCTGGATGGTTGCTAACACCATAATCTTGCAAGCGGGCACCGGCGTAAATACCCACTATTATTATTGGTTCTATTTTACGGTTTAGCACTAGGCTGTCCAGTGTCTGGCGCACATGTATGGCACGCAGATCTTGGCCATCATTTGCAATAAGCACGCTACAGTCATTACAATGCCCTTTAGAGCGGCCGGGCGGCATCCAAACTTCTATACGGAAGTTCTTATCCATTATTTTGCTGCGCCAGCGTGGATAGTCTATAACCCGCTCATCTTTAGGCCCAAAAAGGCGCAACCAGCCAAGTGCTACAGGGGCCAGAAGTAAAAGAGAAAGCGAATAAGGAACTATCATAAAAGCCAATAAAACATTAGGCTAGCCACAAAAGTAGGTGCCAACTCTGTTATTGCTATTCTCTTAAAAAGGCTTGTTTGGGTAATTGCCTTGCAACTGAAGCCAGAACCATGTACTTTTGCACTCTGTTATGCGCTTATTGCTCACCCGCCTGCTTTGCCCCCTATGGTTAGCTATTGCTTTTGCCGGTGGCTTGCATGCCCATGAGGTGCAACAAACGTCTGTTGCCAAGGCACAGAAAGAGCATAATATAGAAAAGGTAGTGGCTGCACTGGTAGTTGTGCTGCAAGTAGATGCCCCGGCAGCAGATTGGGCTTTGCCAGCAGGGCCAAGTTTTGGATGGGCGGCAATACTACAAAATAATGCGCCACAGCCGCTGCGTGCCAATGGCCAAGTGCATGCCCAGGGTTTTGGGCATAGGTATTATGCCACTGCTATTGCATTGCGGGCTCCGTAACGCTGGCATAGCTGGGTTTTACTGGGCTGCTTGTGCACCCATTCTCTGATTCTTTAATTTTCTACAAAACGCCTCATGTACGGGGCGCTCCCTTTTTTTATACCCATTATGCGTAACAAAGGCATACTCATAGTACTTACAGCCATAATTTCTGCGCTGTGTCTGTATTATCTCTCGTTCACATTTATTTCTCGCAGTATTGAGAAAGACGCCGATGCTTTTAGCCTAGGCCAAGACGGCAAAAAAGACCCGCGCAAACGCCAAGCATATTTAGACTCGCTATACACTAGCCCTGCCTTCTCTGTGCTGGGTATAGAATACACTTATAAGCAGGTTAAAGAAAATGAAGTTAAGCTGGGCCTAGACCTGGTGGGTGGCATGCACGTAACTATGGAGGTTTCTGCCCCAGATATTGTGCGTGCGCTGGCAAATGACCGCACAAACCCAATCTTAGTAAAGGCGGTAAAAGAAGCAGAACTACTTGGTAAAACAGATAATACACCTTATGTAGAGCTATTTGCTAAAACCCTTAAAGAAGCCTCTGGCAACCAGCCTATTGCCAATTTCTTTGCCTCAAAATCTACACGGGGCCGTATAGACCTAACTGCAAAGGATGAAGATGTAGTTAAATACCTGCGCACAGAAGTAGATAATACCATAGAGCGCTCTTTTGAGATTTTGCGCACACGCATAGACAAGTTTGGGGTTACATCGCCTAACATACAGCAATTGCGAGGCACCAACCGTATACAAATAGAGCTACCAGGCGTAGATAACCCAGAGCGGGTTCGCAAACTTTTGCAAGGGGTTGCCCAGCTAGAGTTTTTTGAGGTGTTTGAATTTAATGATTACAGCAGTGCTTTTGAGGGCCTAAACAGCCTGCTTGTTAAAGAAGAAGCAGCTGCGCGCCTTAAAAATGGTGGTAAAATGCAAGAGAAAACAGCTACCTCTGCAAACCCGTTTGCCGCAGATAGCGCCTCAGAAACAGAAAAAGCAAACGTAGCCAAACTCACCGGTGACTCTGCCAAAACAGACTCAGCTAAAGCGGCAATTGCAAAAAATGATACTGCCAAAAAAGATACAGCGCGTAGCAGCCAGCTGTCCCGCCTTTTTGTATCTATGTATGATGGGCTAGGCGTAAACGTAAAAGATACTGGCAAAGTAAATCGCATTTTTGCCCGCTCTGAGGTTAGGGCGCTTTTCCCAAATAACCTAACCTTTTATTATGATGTGAAAGCCCGAGATGGTGGCAGCGGTGCTGCTGTAGTAGGTCTTTACGCCATACGTAAAGAGCGTGACGGCAAGGCCCCTCTTACTGGAGAGGTTATTGTAGATGCCCGTAGCGACTTTAGCCAGACTACCTCTGAGCCTGAAGTGAACATGCAAATGAACGGTGAGGGTGCCCGCAAATGGAAGCGCCTTACAGCCAACAATATTGGCAAGCGTGTAGCTATCGTATTGGATAATTTTGTGTACAGTGCCCCACGGGTACAAAACGAGATACCAAATGGTAGCAGCAACATCTCTGGCTCTTTTACCATAGATGAAGCAAAAGATCTGGCCAACATTCTTAAAGCGGGTAAGCTACCGGTGCCCACCCGCATTGTAGAAGAATCTGTTGTGGGCCCCACCCTAGGCCAAGAGTCTATAAACCAAGGCTTACTCTCTATACTAGCTGGTTTGCTAACTATAATGGTGTTTATGCTGGCGTATTACAACAACTCTGGCTTAATAGCCGATGCTGCCGTGCTCTTAAACATGTTTATGATTTTGGGTATTTTGGTGCCCTGGCATGCAGTGCTTACGCTGCCGGGTATTGCTGGTATCGTACTTACTATCGGTATGGCAGTAGATGCAAACGTACTTATTAATGAGCGTATTAAAGATGAGCTACGCGGTGGTTACCCCCTAAAAGAGGCTGTATCACGCGGGTACAAATTAGCTAGTAGCTCCATTTGGGATGCCAACATAACCACCTTACTTGCAGGGGTAGTACTCTTGGTGTTTGGGTCTGGCCCGGTGCAAGGCTTTGGTACCACACTTGTAATTGGTATTGCCACTTCATTGTTTACCTCAGTTTATGTAACCCGTATGCTGGCAGAGTGGTCTATTAGCCGTGGTTTTAACCTTAAAGTGTACACAAACGCTACCAAAGACCTGTTTAAAAATGTAAATTTTGACTTTGTGGGCAAGCGTAAGATTGCCTACATCTGCTCTTCTATTTTTATTGGTATTGGCATAATCTCTATGTTTACCCGCGGGTTTGACCTTGGCGTAGATTTCTCAGGCGGCTGGCGCTACACTGTAAAAACGGAGAAAAACGTAACTACAGAGCAAGTGCGTAATGCTTTGCAGCCATTTTTACAAAACTACCCAGAGGTAAAAACGCTGGGTACAGACAATAAAATACAGATTACTACTAAGTACCTGATAGATGACGAGTCTGAGGGTGTGGCCGAGCAAGTACAGGCAAAAATTAACCAGGGTATGACCAAGCTAGGCACCAAATACGAGGTGCTCTCTAGCAGTAAAGTGGGCCCAACTGTAGCCAATGATATTAAGACTAAGGCTATCTGGGCAGTTGCCCTTGCTATCGGGCTTATATTCTTGTTCATCGGTTTCCGTTTTAGTAAATGGGAGTACGCCTCTGGTGCTATCATTGCCGTAGTGCATGATACGTTTATTATCCTCACGTGCTTTACACTCTTTAAAGATTTGCTGCCTTTCTCACTAGAGGTAGACCAAAACTTTATTGCCGCATTGCTCACCATAATTGGTTTCTCTGTAAACGATACGGTGGTAATTTTTGACCGTGTGCGCGAGTTTTTTAGAGAAAGCACAGTAGAAGAATCGCCTGAGATAGTAGTAAACAAAGCCTTAAATGACACCTTTAGCCGCACGGTTGTTACCTCTGGCACAGTGTTTATTGTGGTATTGATACTGGTAATCTTTGGCGGGGAGACTATACGCGGCATGGCCATGGCCTTGCTAATAGGGGTTATTACAGGCACCTATTCTACGGTGTACATAGCATTGCCTTTTGTAGTAGATGCCTTTAAGCGCCGGAAAAACAATGCAGTGGCTGAAAAAGCAATCGCTTAGTTTTACTCCTCAGCAAAAAAAACTCCGGCCTGCAAGGGTCGGAGTTTTTTTATTTTATATGAGTAAGGGATGGGCTTTAGCGGCTTTGCCCTCCCTGCATATCTTGCATACCTTGCATATTTTTCAAACTTTCCATCATTACTTGCGGGGTAAATGGCTTACGGGCATATCCGGCAGGGAGTTTAAAAACGGCATCGTCTGGCGGTGTTGTTGATATTTCAGTAGCCTCTACGGTCATTGTCATGCCCATTGTAGAGGTTGTCATCCGGGTCATGAGGCCTTGTATATCAGCAAAAAAGTAAGTGGATGCGTTTACCCTGGGTTTAGGGGTTTTAAATTTATCTGTTACCCACACCTCTTGGTTAAGCTTTTGGTTACCCATCGTTGTGGTTACCTGGTATTTGGTGCTTAGGTAGCCTGCTATTATTTCTGTAGACGTTGTTTTTACTACAACGGGCTTGCTGTTTTCTTTGTCTTTCTGGCTGGGAGAGTCACTTGCTATGCTGTAAATGGTTTTGGTCTCATCCATAATCATGTAGGCAGTGTCAGACTTGGCGTTCATGATCATATGCTGCATTGCGCCAGCGTTTAGGGTTGTAGCCATTTTATCACCTTTAACGTAGATTATCATTTTAGAGGGGATAAACTGGTCCATCATACTGGCTGGCACGCCTTCTGGCAGGTCTTTTATGGCAATAGTATAATTTACAGTACCAGAAAAGTTTTGGCCAAAGGCCAGGGTACAAGCCGATGCTAAGGCAAGGGTGGTGAGTAAAATGTTTTTCATGAGCAGGTAGTTGGTAACGAGACCAAGGTAAAGCTAGGGTGCCCTAAAATTAGAAAGTGATTGAAGGCAGGCAGCTAAATTTTAAAATGGAACTACACGGGTATTGTATTATACTTATATATATTCTAAAAAGAACTGCCATCAAGTAGGCTAATCTTTTAGTTTCTCCATATCCTAGTTGTAATTTTTTCAACAAATTTGAAAGAATAAAACCTGTAGGTGTAAATTGCACTAATAGAGGAGGCATAGCTTTTTTATTGGAAAAACCTACTACACCCTTTTTTTTAGCAGATGGACGCATATATAGTGGCTGGGTTTCGCACAGCGGTAGGCAAATCAAACAAAGGGGGGCTGCGTTTTACGCGCCCAGACGATCTGGCCGCACAGGTTATTAAGCACCTTGTGGCACAAGTGCCTGCCTTAGATCCCGCCCGTATAGATGATCTAATCGTGGGCAACGCCGTGCCAGAGGCAGAAGCAGGCATGCAAATGGGCCGCATCATCAGTTTACTCTCTTTACCCATAAATGTGCCTGGTATGATTGTAAACCGCTACTGCGGCTCAGGTTTAGAGGCCATAGCCATAGCTAGCCAGCGTATACAAGCCGGCATGGCCGATTGTATTGTGGCAGGGGGCACAGAATCTATGAGTATGGTACCCGTAATGGGCTACCGCACGGCCTTAAACTACGGCGTTGCAAAAGATCATGCCAGCTATTACAGCAGTATGGGCGCAACGGCAGAGGCGGTGGCCCAGCGCTACCAGATATCAAGAGAAGATCAAGATGGATTTGCTCTCCGCAGCCATACAAGAGCTATTGCTGCCATTGCTGGCAAAAAGTTTATAGACGAGATAGTGCCTGTATCTGTAACAGAAACATACGTAGATGAGGCATCTAAAAAGCAGACCCGCAATTACTTAGTAGATACTGACGAAGGCCCAAGGGCAGATACCAGCCCAGAGGCCTTGGCTAAATTAAAACCGGTTTTTGCGGCGGGTGGCTCTGTTACGGCCGGCAACAGCAGCCAAACCAGCGACGGTGCAGCTTTTGTGCTTGTACTATCAGAAAAGCTGGTAAAAGAACTAAACCTGCAACCCATAGCCCGGCTTGTAAGCTATGCTACAGCAGGGGTAGACCCGGCAGTAATGGGTATAGGGCCGGTGGCAGCCATACCAAAAGCTCTTAAACTGGCTGGTTTACAACAAAATGATATTGAGCAAATAGAGCTTAATGAAGCTTTTGCCAGCCAAAGCTTGGCCGTTATCCGCACGCTTGGCTTAGATATAGACCGCATAAATCTAAATGGTGGAGCCATTGCCCTTGGGCATCCGCTTGGCTGCTCTGGGGCAAAACTATCTGTGCAGCTACTAAACGAGATGCGCCGCCAAAACCAACGCTATGGTATGGTTACCGCATGTGTGGGTGGCGGGCAGGGCGTAGCCGGTATTTTTGAGAGGCTTGCTTAGGCCTTTTGCTGCAGTTTTAAAAAGGTGCAGAACTTAAATTTTGTAACCACAGGTGGTCTATTGTAGTGAGTTTGTGTATCAGTTTGGCCTGCAATGGCTACCTTTGCAACTTGATGCAAACCCCACTGTAAAGCTAGTAAAGCGGTTTTTATATGAAAGAATACGTGCCAGCAGATTACACGCCGGTAATCATTCAGTTTGTACTAGCGGCAGCCTTTGTGGTTTTTGCCATTGTTACCACTCATTTGCTGGGCCCAAAGCAGCGCGGTAACAAGCACTCAGAAGCTTTTGAAGCTGGTTTAGAGTCTGTGGGCGATGCCCGGGCTCCGCTATCAATTAAATATTTCTTGATAGCCATCCTTTTTGTTCTTTTTGATGTTGAGATAATATTCATGTACCCCTGGGCTGTAAACTTTAAAGCTCTGGGCATGGTGGGCTTTATAGAAATGCTCACTTTCATGTTCTTTTTTCTTGTTGCGTTCTATTATGTTATTAAAAAAGGAGTATTTAAATGGGAGTAGCCTTTTGCAAGGCTAAACAATCCTTCTCTTGCACCTGTTTTTTAAGAGCTCACCTTTCAACCTAGTTTAACAAATTTATCATGGCTAACATAGTGCAGGCGCCAGAAGGCATAGAAGGTCCTGGGTTTTTTGCTACAGCGCTAGACCCTGTTGTGGGCATGGCACGGGCAAACTCGCTTTGGCCACTGCCATTTGCCACATCTTGCTGCGGCATAGAATACATGGCCGCCATGGGTAGCCATTATGATCTGGCGCGTTTTGGGGCAGAGCGCGTGAGCTTCTCTCCCCGCCAAGCAGATTTACTTATGGTAATGGGCACCATAGCCAAGAAAATGACCCCTGTGCTACGCCGTGTTTACGAGCAAATGACAGAGCCCCGTTGGGTAATTGCGGTGGGGGCCTGTGCATCATCTGGTGGGGTTTTTGATACCTACTCTGTGTTGCAAGGCATAGATCGTATTATCCCTGTAGATGTATATGTGCCCGGCTGCCCTCCGCGCCCAGAGCAAATAATTGAGGGGCTGATGCGTATACAAGATTTGGCCGCCAATGAAAGTACCCGCCGCCGAGACGACCCTGAGTATCAACACCTTTTAGAAAGCTACAACCTAGCCTAATGCCAACGCTGACAAACGAGCAGGTTCTTGCCCAGCTACACGCCGCATTTACTGATGCTATACGCACACCAGAAGAGCCGTATGGCATGCTCACCATATACACTACTGCAGAGGCACTGCTGCCTTTGCTGGCGTATGTAAAAGAAGATAGCGTGCTGCAAATGAATTTCTTAACCAGCATTACAGCCGTACACTACCCACATCATGCCGGCGCAGAGTTTACCGTTGTATACCACTGCCACAGCTGGGTTACGGGCGTGCGCCTGCGTATAAAAGTACAGGTGCCCTTAACAGACCCCACCGTGCCAACCGCCGTTAGTATACATGAATGTGCCAACTGGATGGAACGCGAGACCTTTGATAATTTTGGCATAAACTTTAGTGGGCACCCTAACCTTGTGCGTATTCTAAATATGGACGATATGGATTACCATCCCCTCCGTAAAGAATACCCCTTAGAAGACCCCACCCGCAATGATAAAGTAGACCTTCAGTTTGGCCGATAGGCTGTTACCCACCTGCCCCGCAACATGGAAACAACCACAACACCTGCTAACAGCAAAGCAACATCCACCGCTCTAGAGCAGAGCCAGGTAGAGTATGTAAACGAGCTCACTACTTTAAACCTAGGGCCCACCCATCCTGCTACGCACGGCATTTTCCAAAACATCTTACAAATGGATGGGGAAAAAATAGTAAGTGGCGTATCTACAGTAGGCTACATACACCGCGCTTTTGAGAAAATAGCCGAGCACCGGCCCTTTTATCAGATAACACCACTTACAGATAGGCTTAATTACTGCAGCTCACCCATAAATAATATGGGCTGGCATATGACAGTAGAAAAACTACTGGGGATAGAAATACCCAAGCGTGCCCAGTATATACGAGTAATTGTAATGGAGCTTGCCCGCCTAGCAGACCACCTTATTTGCAACACCATACTTGGCGTAGATATAGGTGCTTACACAGGCTTTCTGTATGCTTTTCAGCATAGAGAAACCATATATGAGATATATGAAGAGGTTTGCGGCAGCCGCCTAACCACCAACATGGGCCGGGTAGGGGGTATGGAGCGTGATCTTAACGATGTAGCCATTGCCAAAACCCGCAAATTACTGGTAGAGTTTGATGCCATGCTTAAAGAGCTAGAAAAACTCTTTAACCGCAACCGCATTTTTATGGACCGCACCATAAACGTGGGCCCAATAACAGCAGAAAGCGCCATGAGCTACGGCTTTACAGGCCCAAACCTGCGGGCAACCGGTGTAGACTACGATGTGCGGGTAGCTGAGCCGTACAGCAGTTACCAAGATTTTGATTTTGCCATTCCTATAGGTGAGAGCGGCGATACGTTTGACAGGTATATGGTGCGCCATGAAGAGATGAAACAATCGCTCTCTATCATAAAACAAGCCCTAGATAAGCTCCCCACCGATGGCTACCATGCAGATGCCCCGCATTACTATTTGCCCCAAAAGGCAGATGTGTACAACAACATGGAGGCTCTTATCTACCATTTTAAAATTATAATGGGTGAGATAGATGCCCCTGCTGGCGAGCTGTACCACGCCGTAGAAGGAGGCAATGGTGAGCTTGGTTTTTATCTAATCTCAGATGGTGGCCGCGCGCCGTATCGGTTGCACTTCCGCCGCCCCTCTTTTATTTATTACCAAGCATATACAGAAATGTGCAAAGGTGCCCCCATTTCAGACGCAATAGCCATCTTAAGCTCTATGAACGTTATTGCTGGCGAGCTAGACGCGTAACTCCTCTTAAAGTTTTTTTAGATTATCCATGTCAGCCTATCCCTTTTCAGCAGAGCGCGTGCAAGAGCACGGCGGCTTCTCTTCAGATTTGCTGGAGAAAGCACACAAAGCCATGGCAAAATACCCAGATGGTAAACAAAAGTCTGCCATACTTGAGATTTTGCACGATGTACAAAATGAGTTTGGCTGGGTATCTGTAGTGGGTATGGATAAAGTGGCCGAGCTGCTCTCTTTACAACCTATAGAGGTTTACGAGGTAGCATCCTTTTACACCATGTTTAATCTTGAGCCCACGGGCACCTATGTGCTAGAGGTGTGCCGCACAGGCCCCTGCCAGCTGCGGGGTGCTATGGAGCTCATAGATTATCTAGAGAAAAAGACGGGAAGCCATCATGGGCATCCCTCGCCAGATGGCCGTTTTAGTGTAAAACCCGTAGAGTGCTTAGCAGCCTGCGGTGGGGCCCCCTGCCTGCAGGTGCGCCTTAAAACCTTAGATGGTGACTTTAAATATTACGAAAACCTAGACGAGTCTACCGTAGATCGTCTTTTAGCCGAAGAGTGGATTTAATCCAAAACCAAAAAAACAGATGGCTGCCAAAACCAAAATTCTCTCAGAAAACTTTCTTGTGCCCGGTATAGAAACCCTAGAGGTTTACCGCAAACACGGGGGCTATGAAGCTGTAATAAAAGCTCTAAAAACCATGAGCCCAGAGGCCGTGGTAGAAGAGGTTAAAAAATCTGGCCTGCGTGGGCGCGGTGGGGCTGGTTTTCCTACGGGGATGAAGTGGAGCTTCATAGACAAAAAAAGTGGCAACCCCCGCCACCTTGTCTGCAATGCAGATGAGTCTGAGCCCGGCACTTTTAAAGACCGGTACCTGATGACAAAATCTCCCCACAGCCTTATAGAGGGTATGATTGTGGGCAGTTATGCCCTAGAGGCACACTTAAGCTATATCTATATCCGGGGTGAGATGCTGGTAACTATGCGCATCTTAGAAAAGGCTATAGATGAAGCGTATGCAGCAGGTTTGCTGGGTAAAAACATCTTGGGCTCTGGCTATGATCTAGACCTGTATGTGGCCCCAGGCGGCGGTGCCTACATTTGTGGCGAAGAAACTGCCCTTATAGAAAGCCTAGAAGGTAACCGGGGCAACCCGCGTAATAAGCCGCCGTTCCCCGCCATAAAGGGCCTATGGCAAAACCCTACCGTTGTAAACAACGTAGAGTCTATAGCAGCCACCCCCTGGATTATAAACCATGGAGGTGATGCTTATGCAGCCATAGGAGTTGGCCGCAGCACAGGCACAAAGCTTATCTCTGCCTGTGGGCATATAAACAAGCCTGGTGTGTATGAGATAGACCTTGGTTTGCCCGTAGAAGAATTTATGTATTCTGATGAGTACTGCGGCGGTATCTGGAAAGGCAAAAAACTAAAGGCTCTCATTGCCGGTGGTTCTTCTGTCCCTATTTTACCAGCAAACCTTATTACCAAAACAGCCACTGGAGAAGACAGACTCATGAGTTATGAGTCGCTGGCCGATGGTGGTTTTGCAACAGGTACCATGCTGGGCTCGGGTGGCTTTATTGTAATGGATGAAGATACCTGTATCGTACGCAACACCCTTAGCCTTGCAGCGTTTTATCATCATGAGTCTTGTGGGCAATGCTCGCCTTGCCGCGAGGGAACAGGTTGGATGGAGAAAATTTTGCACCGTATAGAAAACGGCCAAGGCCGTATGCTTGATATTGACCTTCTGGTAGACGTAGCCAAAAAGATAGAGGGTAACACCATTTGCCCACTAGGCGATGCTGCCGCTTGGCCTGTGGCTGCGGCCATTAAGCATTTTAGAGACGAGTTTGTCTGGCACATAGAGCACCCCCAACAAGCCACCCGCCCAGGTGCTGTATACCGAGGCGAAATGGTGTTGGCCTAATACTGATATCTTAAGAAACGTAACAAATGGAGCAAACCCAAGCCCCAGAGCTATTTAAAGTAACCGTAGACGGTTATGAAGTGATGGTGCCCCCAGGCACCACCATTTTGCAAGCGGCACGCGCCATTGGCAGCGAAGTGTCTCCGCCTGCTATGTGCTACTACAAGCCCCTAAAGGCCAGCGGTGGTAAATGCCGTGCTTGCTTAGTAAAAGTGGCAGCCGGCTCTGCTAAAGACCCGCGCCCCATGCCCAAGCTGGTGGCTAGCTGCATAACTCCCGTGCAAGACGGCATGGTGGTAGAGAATACCATTAACCCAGAAGTACTAGAAACCCGCAAAGGCATTGTAGAGTTTTTGCTTATTAACCACCCGCTAGACTGCCCCGTGTGTGACCAGGCTGGCGAGTGTGATTTGCAAAACTTTACCTTTGAGCACGGCCTAGCTACCACCCGCTACCAAGAAGACCGGCGCACCTTTGATAAAATAGATATCGGGCCCTATGTGCAGCTGCACATGACCCGCTGCATACTCTGTTACCGATGCGTATTAACGGCAGATCAGATTACAGACAAACGTGTGCACGGGGTGTTAAAGCGTGGCGACTCTGCCGAGATAGGTACCTACATAGCCAATGCCATTGAAAACGATTTCTCTGGCAATGTAATAGACGTGTGCCCTGTGGGTGCGCTCACAGACAAAACGTTTAGGTTTAAACAACGGGTATGGTTTACAAAGCCCGTAAATGCCCACCGTGCATGCCAAACCCCCGGCTGCTGCGGCAAAGCTACGCTGTGGTACCGTGGAGACGAAGTTTTGCGCACCACTGCCCGTAAAAATGAGTGGAACGAAGTAGAAGAATGGATCTGCAATACCTGCCGTTTCGAGACCAAAAACACATCTTCTTGGGTCATAGAAGGCCCCACGCAAGTAGATAGCAGATCTGTAGTAAGTTCTAATCACTACCTTGCGGGCACAAAAAGTACTAACTATTTAGAAAACTTTGCCAAAGAGAATTATAAAGACATAGACGATTTGCCGCGAGAGATTCGTACGCAAGCACTTAGCCCAACAGCCCATCCCGATGCCGTGCAGCTAGCCATAGGCGCAGGTAACAACACCTAACAGTTTGCCCACTTTTAGGCAACAAACCTAAAGCAAGCAATTTAACCCCTCATGGATTTAGATATACTCAGCGTAAAGGCAATAATTATTCTGGTCATTTTTGGCATCAGTTTAGGTATAGCCACCTATTCTACCTGGCTAGAGCGCCGCTTTGCTGCCTATTTACAAGATCGCCAGGGGCCCAACCGCGCAGGCCCTTTTGGCCTACTGCAACCCCTTGCCGATGCCTTAAAACTCTTCACAAAAGAAGACTTTATACCTGCCGGTGCCAACAAGTGGCTTTTCATCCTTGGGCCTTGCTTGGCAATGCTCACGGCCTTAATGAGCTCTGCCGTTATCCCATTTGGAGATACATTTAAGGTAGGATCTAAGTTTATAGCCGTGCAGGGTATGGAGGTAAACATAGGCGTGTTGTATTCTTTTGGGGTTGTATCGCTAGGGGTTTATGGTATAATGATTGGCGGCTGGGCCTCTAACAACAAGTTTGCCCTGCTGGGCGCCGTGCGTGCCGCCAGCCAGAATATTAGCTATGAGCTAGCCATGGGCTTGTCTATAGTGGCCTTGCTAATGTCTAGTGGGTCTTTAGATATTGGGCTAATTGTGCGTGAGCAACATGGCATGAACTGGAACGTCTTTTACCAGCCACTGGCGGCCATCATCTTTATTACCTGTGCCTTTGCAGAGTGCAACCGCACCCCTTTTGATTTACCAGAATCTGAAAACGAGCTGGTAGGGGGCTACCATACAGAGTACGGATCTATGAAACTGGGCCTGTACCTATTCTCAGAATATGTAAACATGTTTGTGGCCTCTGCCCTTATGTCTGCCCTGTTTTTTGGAGGGTTTAACTACCCCGGTATGGATTGGGTGGCCTCTATGGTACCCCACAACTTAGCCACCGCCATTGGTATTGCGGTAATGTTTGGCAAAACCGCCTTTTTTATTCTGTTTTTTATGTGGGTCCGTTGGACAATCCCGCGGTTCCGCTATGATCAACTGATGGTTTTAGGCTGGAAATCTCTCATACCCCTTGCTCTTGCCAATATTGTTATAACCGGGGTGGTATTGCTCATTAAAGACCTATATCTCTAATTTCTTTTTAAGACACCTTTATGCGCCTTACAGACAGAGCCAAAGAAGTTAGCGTAAAGCAAATGACCTTTGCCGAGCAGATTTATTTGCCCGCCATTGCCATTGGCCTTGGCGTTACCCTTAAGCACTTCTTTAAAAAGAAGGCAACCATACAATACCCAGAGGTGCAGCGGCCTGTAAGCCCAGTTTTTAGGGGCCTGCACGTGCTAAAACGTGATGAGCAGGGCCGCGAGCGCTGTACAGCCTGCGGGCTCTGTGCAGTTAGTTGCCCGGCAGAGGCAATATCTATGATAGCCGCCGAGCGCCAAAAAGGAGAAGAAAACCTGTACAGAGAAGAGAAATATGCTGTTGTTTATGAAATAAACATGTTGCGTTGCATCTTTTGTGGGTTTTGTGAAGAGGCCTGCCCTAAAGAAGCCATATACTTGCAGTCTGATAAAATGGCGCCCCCTTTCTACAGTAGAGATGAGGTTATTTATGGTAAAGACCGCCTGCTAGAGTCTAAAGTTAAAACCCGCCCCACAGAAGGCCCCAAGAGAAAGCTCACTGCATCAGATAGATACATAGATCCTGTGTATCCTGGGTACACCCCTAACCTAAAAAAATAATCTCCTTACCCTATTTTTGCACCCCACTAGCATAACAAGGCATAAAAAGCTGCAGAACCCCCAATGGCCCAATATCTCTTTTACTTTCTGGCATTTTTAGCCCTTGGTGGTGGGCTCATGGTGGTGGTTTCTCGCAATCCGGTACACAGTGTCTTGTACCTCATTATGACCTTTTTTGCCATCTCTGGCCACTATCTTTTGCTTAATGCCCAGTTTCTGGCGGCGGTAAATATTGTGGTGTATGCCGGCGCCATAATGGTTCTGTTTTTGTTTGTAATCATGTTTTTAAACATGAAGACCAATACAGAATCTATGGCACCAGTTTGGGCACAAGGTGCTGCTGTGGTAGCTGCGGGCCTTGTACTACTAGTGCTGGTGGCTGTAGTAAAAACCAGCGGTGCGGCCATTAACACCCCGTTGCCTGCAAACTTAGACAGCCAGATTGGTCTTGTACAAAACCTAGGCTTAACCCTTTTTACAGAGTATCTGCTGCCTTTTGAGCTTGCCTCTTTACTTTTTATTACCGCCGTTGTGGGGGCCGTTTTGCTAGGCCGCAGAGAGCCCGGCGAGCGCAACTCCTTCTAAAACCTACTATGCAATCAACGCCTGAGGTTCTACAATATATTCCGCTCACAGACTACCTGTTGTTGTCTTCTGCCCTTTTTTGCATTGGGCTACTGGGGGTACTTATACGGCGCAACATGCTCATTCTTTTTATGTCTGTAGAGCTAATGCTTAATGCCGTAAACCTGATGCTCACCAGCTTTGCCTCTTACAGAGGCGATGCCACCGGCCAGGTATTTGTATTTTTTATCATGGCCGTTGCAGCAGCAGAAGTGGCCGTTGGTTTGGGAATAATCGTAATGATATACCGCAATAGTAAAACCACAAACATAAACTTACTAAATAAACTGAAATGGTAGCCTGAGAGGCCCCCCTTAGCTCTTACCCTTTCACCTGTATTATGATGCAATTTTACGCCCAAATGCTTGTATTGGCTCCGCTGGTAGGCTTTTTGGTAAATGGCTTAGGTTTTAAACTCCTCCCTAAGCCAGTAGCTGGTTTTGTAGGTATCAGTGCCTGCGTGGCCTCGTTTGGTTTTTCACTAGGGATACTATCAGAGTTTTTAACAGGTGGTAGCCAGCCAGTAGTAATCCATTGTTTTGATTGGATTACAGTTGCAGGGGTAAATATTGGATTAGAGTTTTTAATAGACCAACTAACGCTAGTAATGCTGCTAGTAGTTACAGGCGTAGGCTCTCTTATTCATATTTATAGTGCTGGCTATATGAGCCACGATGCCGGCTTTGCCAAGTTCTTTGCCTACCTAAACCTGTTTATTTTCAATATGTTGCTGCTAGTATTAGGGGGTAACTACTTGGTAATGTTCATAGGCTGGGAAGGTGTTGGGCTTTGCTCGTACTTGCTTATAGGTTTTTGGAACCAAAACCCAGCCTATAATAAAGCAGCTAGTAAAGCCTTTGTAATGAACCGCATCGGAGACCTAGGCCTGCTTATTGGCATGTTTTTGTTGCTGGGTAAGTTTGGCACACTTTCGTTTACAGAAATAGCCGCCAAAGCCAGTACCGTATTTACCACCGATGACCCATACGTTATAGCCATTACGGTTTGCTTATTTATTGGGGCCATGGGCAAAAGTGCCCAGATACCGCTCTTTACTTGGCTGCCAGATGCCATGGCAGGCCCAACACCAGTATCTGCTTTAATACATGCGGCCACCATGGTTACTGCGGGCATCTATATGGTTTTCCGCAGCAATGCCCTGTACACCCTAGCACCAGCTACGCAAGAATTTATTTGCTATATAGGGGCAGCAACAGCCTTACTTGGCGCTTTTATAGGCCTTGCCCAAAACGATATCAAAAAGGTGCTGGCATACTCTACTGTAAGCCAGCTAGGCTATATGTTTATGGCCTTAGGGGTGGGGGCATACAGCTCATCGCTTTTTCATGTGGTTACGCACGCATTTTTTAAGGCGCTGCTGTTCTTGGGGGCGGGCTCAGTAATTCATGCCATGAGCAACGAGCAAGATATCCGCCGGATGGGCGGCCTAGCCAAAAAACTACCCATAACGAGCCTTACGTTTTTGATAGGCACCATAGCTATAGCTGGGGTGCCTCCCTTTAGCGGCTTCTTTAGCAAAGACGAGATACTCTTTAACCTTTACCTGCATAATAAACCAGTGTGGGCAATGGCTCTGCTGGGTTCTTTCCTTACGGCGTTTTATATGTTTCGTTTATACTACCTCACTTTTACACAAGAGTTTAGGGGAAAAGACCAACAGAAACACCACCTGCATGAAAGCCCCATGGCTATGACACTGCCATTGGTAGTTCTTGCCATTCTTGCTGCGCTGGGGGGGCTGCTTAATGTGCCATCTGTGCTGGGCGGTAACTCTTTCTTAGGCCATTGGCTCAGCCCTGTGCTTGCAAGCGTGGCTGGCCACAATGCAGACCATGATGCTCTAGAACAATTGCTGATGGCGGTTTCTGTAGTAGTGGCCCTCACCGGTATTGGGCTGGCCAGCTTTATGTATTATAGCCGTAAAATGCGCCCCGCACCAGAAGACGCACCTTTAACGCCGCTGGTGCGCCTAGTTTATGGCAAGTTTTATGTAGATGAAATTTATGAGAACTTGATTATACGCCCCTTAAGCTTTATTAGTCGTGTATTTGGCTTTGTTATAGAATACTTAGTAATAGACCTTGCCGTAGCTATGGTAGGGTCTGTTGTCAGGCTTTCTGGCCGTACGCTTCGCTATGCACAAACCGGCAGCACAGGTGTGTACCTGTTGTTTATGGTAGCCAGCATAGGTTTATTGTTGGCCTATTTGTTTCAAGGCATCCTCACCCTGTAGTTTCTGCCCTTTCCCTGTTCGGATGAGTATCGTACCCTCTCTTCTTTTAATTCTGATTCCGCTGCTAGCTGGTGTAGCCGTGCTAAGCAGTGGCAACGCCGTGGCTAAGCCTATAGCACTGGGAGCCTCTTTGCTTACACTAGCCGTTTTTGTATCAATTTTGGCAGCCTTTGCCCCCACTGCAGAGCTACAGTTTGTTTATGAACAGCCTTGGATACAGTGGTTAAACATAACCTTAAAAATAGGCATAGATGGCATAAGCCTTATCCCCTTATTGCTTACAGCAGGGCTGGTACCGCTTATTATACTTTCTGTACGCCCGGCAGACTACAGCCGGCACAGTACCCTTTTTGGCCTAATTTTGCTCATGCAGGCAGGCCTTGCAACCGTATTTTTGGCTCGGTCTGCATTTTTGTTTTACCTAGGGTGGGAGGCAGCCTTAATCCCTATCTTCTTTATATCAGGTATTTTTGGTGGCGAGCAGCGCGCCCAGATAACCCTTAAGTTCTTTATCTATACAGTGGCGGGCTCATTGTGTATGTTGCTTGCCTTAGTGTACTTATACAGCCAAACTACAGCCGTAGCCCGAGACGATTTTGACATGCTGGCCGCTGCTGGCCGCGCTTTAGATGCCCCCACCCAGGGGTGGGTGTTTGCAGGGTTATTTATTGCCTTTGCCATAAAAATGCCTGTGTTTCCTTTTCATACTTGGCAGCCAGATACCTATACCAATGCGCCGGCGCCGGGTGCCATGTTGCTTTCTGGTATTATGCTAAAAATGGGCGTTTATGGTGTGTTGCGCTGGCTATTGCCTGTGGTGCCCTTAGGGGTGGCAAGTCATCAAAATATAGTTTTATGGCTGGGGGTAATAGGCGTGGTATATGGCTCTGTAATTGCTATTAAACAGTCTGATATTAAGCGGGTTGTGGCTTACAGTTCTTTTGCCCACGTAGGGCTAATGGCAGCGGCTATGTTTACCCTTACTGCCCCAGGCATTACGGGCACGCTGGCCCAAATGCTATCACACGGGCTCACCGTTGTAGGCCTGTTTTTAGTGGTGCACCACGTAGAAAAGAGCTTGGGCAGGCGCGATGTAGGCAGCCTTGGTGGCCTTGCAAAAGAAGCACCTGCCTTTGCCATTTACTTTATGGTTATACTTTTAGGCTCTGTTGCACTGCCCTTAACCTCTGGGTTTATAGGCGAGTTTCTGATGCTGCTGGGGGTATTCAAGTTTAATACCACGCTTGGCGTAGTGGCAGGCCTTACGGTGATACTTTCTGCGGTGTATATGTTGCGTATTTTTCAGGCTACGCTACTTGGGCCTAAAGTGGATGGCATATCTGCTTTGCGCCCCTTAGTGCTAGCAGAACACCTTGTTTTTAGTGTTTTAGTTCTTGCTATTTTAGTTTTAGGCGTGTATCCTAAACCCATTTTAGCACTCGTAGAGCCCTCGGTAACCCTTTTAGTACAGCAGGCGCAGGCCATCCGCTAAACAACAGTCCCCATTATAAAGCAGATATGTTAGCCGTCTTCATACTATTCATGCTAGGCATTTCAATGCTTTTCTTGGGCTTTTATGTGCCACGTACTTGGCTTTTACCCAGTACTATGGTGTCTTGCGCTTTAGGGCTTGGGGCGGTGTGGTATGAGAAAATGCATACCCAAGAGCTGGCAAACACTTTTTATAACTTACCCTTTGTAAATGGAATGATGGGTATGAGCCAGACAGCCTGCCTTTTTGGGGCTATTATCCTTACGGCTGGTTTGCTTGTATTACCTTTTGCTAAAAACATGGAAGCTAACCCACGGGCAGAGCTTGCAGAGCTCTGTGCGTTAACGCTCTTTGCCATGGCAGGCGCCTTGCTTATGGTAACTTACAAAAACCTGATAATGCTTTTTTTAGGGCTGGAGGTGCTGTCCATATCGGTTTATATCCTCACCGGGTCTGACAAAAGTAACCGCCGCTCTAATGAGGCCGCCATTAAGTATTTTTTAATGGGCAGCTTTGCCACTGCTATTTTACTCTTTGGTTTTGCCCTATTATACGGCAGTACGGGCTCGTTTTACATAGCTAGCCTTGGTGGCCCAGATCTCTTATCTGGGTACAACATTCCTGTAGATCTGCGCTTGGCGGGCATGGCTCTGGTTATTATTGGTATACTATTTAAGGTTTCTGCGGCCCCGTTCCATTTCTGGACGCCAGACGTGTACGATGGTGCACCCACCGTTTTTACAGCCTTTATGTCTACAGTAGTGAAAACAGCCGGGTTTGCAGCCATACTAATATTTTTAGAGCCGTTTTCTTCGGATACTGATCATCTTTTTTGGGCCAAGATTATAACCCTGTGCACCATTGCTACTTTACTAGTTGGCAATGTGCTGGCGCTGGTACAAACTAATTACAAGCGCTTGTTAGCTTACTCAAGCATTAGCCATGCAGGGTTTATGCTTATAGCCGTTTTGGCATACTCTTCTGATACGGTAGATAACATTCTGTTTTATTCGCTATCGTATGCTTTAGCCACTGTTGCTGCCTTTGGGGTATATATAGTAGTGGCAGACAGCCGCAAAGCAGAGGGCATAGAAGTATTGCGCGGCTTAGCTAAAGATGAGCCGTTATTGGCCTTGTCTTTGTCTATAGCGCTGGCATCGCTGGGGGGGATTCCCCTTACGGCGGGCTTTATAGGCAAGCTAAATATTTTTGCAAACGCTATAGCACAGCCTCAGTTGCTGCCTGTGTTGTTTGTGGCCATTGGCGTATCTGTTATATCTGTTTACTATTATTTTAAAATAATAGCAGCTATGTACATGTCTGCGCCTATAGAAACAGGTTTAGTGCGTGTATCATTTGCTCAAGTGCTTGCCCTAGTGGTAGCTACTGCCAGTACACTTTTGTTAGGTCTTGCTCCTGGCCTGCTTTCCTTTTTTTACGCGGGGTAGTTATTAAATAAAAGGGCTATCATGCTGGTGCCAAAGGTATTTGCGGGTGGTGTTATGTTTTATATTGCCAAGCTTTTTATGTGTTTTTTTGCTAAACCTTTGTCTATGAAAAATTGGCTGCCGGCATTGGTCGGCTTTTGCGTATGGGGGCACATGGCTGCTGCCCAAGAAAAAGTTACTCCCATAAAATTTGTGGAGTATGATTTGCCCAATGGCCTCCATGTAATCTTGCACAAAGACAATGCTGCACCTGTAGTGGCAGTATCTGTTATGTACCAAGTAGGGGGCAGGCTAGAGGAAGAAAACCGCCGGGGGTTTGCCCACTTTTTTGAGCACCTGCTTTTTGAGGGATCTGCCAACCTGAAAAGGGGCGAGTACATGCGCACTATTAAAAACGCAGGAGGCACCCTAAACGCAAACACCACCTCAGACCGCACATTTTACTATCAGGTGCTGCCTAGCAACCAGCTAGAGCTTGCCTTATACATGGAAAGTGAGCGGCTGCTGCACGCTAAAATTGACAGGATTGGGGTAGAAACCCAGCGAGAGGTAGTAAAAGAAGAAAAACGCCAGAACTACGACAACCGCCCTTATGGCCGCCTGTTTCCATCTGCTTATGAAAAATCATTTAAGGTGCACCCTTACAAGGTTACCACTATAGGCCGGATAGAAGATTTAAACGCTGCAAGCCTAGATGAATTTATTGCCTTTTACAAAAAGTACTATGTACCCAATAATGCCATCCTGTCTATTGCCGGCGATATAGATTTAGATAAAACCAAGGCCTTAGTGGCCCGCTATTTTGCAGAGATTAAAAAAGGGGCACCCATAAACCGCGTAGTAGCCCAAGAGCCTACCCAAACCGCAGAGCGCATAGATACTGTTTACGATAACATAAACCTGCCAGCCATTGTAGAAACCTATCATATACCT
>Ga0163144_10009550_pt1 | contig 20813 bp, 11 predicted proteins | sample OliLak19BULKMAT1_FD_123175 | JGI IMG/M metagenome (GOLD analysis project Ga0163144, IMG submission 123175) | Freshwater microbial mat bacterial communities from Lake Vanda, McMurdo Dry Valleys, Antarctica - Oligotrophic Lake LV.19.BULKMAT1 | ecosystem: Environmental > Aquatic > Freshwater >... | reverse complement strand
TGGCGCGTGCGTGATACGCACGGTACTCAATCAAAAAAGCGCTACCAAAGACCACCCAATTACTCGTTACAACTATTGAGAAACCAGGTTTGCATCTCGCCCTTGCCCTTCACCTCAATTGCGCCGCGCTGCTCCAACACAAACGACGAACCAAGGCGGCGCTTGGTCGCCTGGGTAATCTGGATTCTGCCGGCAACGCCATGTGATTCCATGCGGCTGGCGGTGTTGACCACATCGCCCCACAGGTCGTACACGAACTTCCGCTTGCCGATCACACCGGCCACGGCTGCACCAGTGTCGATGCCGATACGCACATTCAATTTGTGCGGGCTTTGTTCGTTGAAGCGGTTCATTGCCGCGATCATGTCCAGCGCCATGCGCGCAGCGCGTTCAGGATGATCTGGCACCGCTACGGGCAAACCGGCAGCGACCATGTAGGAGTCGCCGATGGTTTTGATTTTCTCCAAACCGCGATGATCGGCGATGACGTCGAAGCGTGAAAAAATATCGTTCAGCACGCCGAGCAAAACTTCCACACTGACGCCGTGTGAAAACTTGGTGAATTCGACGATATCGGCGAATAGCACCGTCACTTCCGCATAGCTGTCCGCGATGACTTCGCTGAGCCCCTCTTCGGTCACCTCAGCGCGGCCCTTCAGGCGCTCGGCAATCGATTGCGGTAGTACATTGAGCAGCAGCAACTCCGACACCCGTTGTTCGGCAACGACGCGGTCGTAGAGCCGCGACATTTCCAGATGTAGCAAACGCACTTCGATCATGTTGTACACGCGGATCAGGACTTCGCCCAGATCAAAGGGCTTACTGATGAAATCTCTGGCGCCGGCCTTCAATGCTTTCAACTTTTGATCCGGCTGCGCGGTCAGCACCAGCACCGGCAGGTAGCCATCGGTTTCGATTTCCTTCAGTCGTGCCATCACTTCAAAACCATCCATACCGGGCATTTGCAGATCGAGCAGGATCAGGTCGTAGCGGTTCTTCAAATGTAGCCCGCATACATCGGTAGGATTGCTGGTGGATGTCACACAGGCGTAGCCGGCACCGCGCAGCATCTGCACCAGCAACATGACGTTGGCTTGCTGATCATCGACGATCAACACGCGGGCGTTGAGAATATCGGTCTGGCTAATCATCAGTGTTCTGCAATGTTGGTGTGCCTGTCCGCATGGGCCAGTGCCAGGTTTAGCGCATCCGCGAATTCCGCGACCTTGATCGGTTTGGTGAGGTAGCGGGAAAATCCTGCGTCCATGCCTCGCTTGATATCGGTGGGCATGGCGTTGGCGCTGATGGCAAGGACGGGGATGTGCGCGGTGGCCGCATCCTCACGCAGGATTCTCATCGCGTCGATGCCGCTGATGCCGGGCAGATTGATGTCCATCAGGATCACCTTCGGCAGGCGCTCGCGCGCGAGCCGGATGCCACTAATGCCGTCGGTCGCCGTCAGCAGGCGCATTTCGGGACGCCGGGCGATGAGTTGTTCAACCAGCTTCAGATTGGCCGGGTTGTCTTCCACATAAAGCAGAGTGTGCTGGGCAGCGCCAATCTCGGGCGGCGCCTCGTTCGCGGCGAGCGACTTGGCGGGTTCAGGGGCGTGTTTTGGCTCGGTTGCTGCGCTCAGTTCGAACCAGAACACACTGCCGACATCCACCTTGCTGTCCACGCCGATAACGCCGCCCATTAGCTCGACCAGGCGCTTACTCATCACCAGGCCGATACCGGTGCCTTCTTCAGTGCTGCGTTCTTGTCCCAGTCGGTTGAACGGCTGAAACAGCTGCAGTAATTTTTCCGGCGACAAACCCGCGCCGGTATCCCGCACGCCGATGCGCGTCCGCTTCGGACCGGCGATGGTGCAATCAACTACAACGGATCCGCCGGGCTGGTTATATTTGATCGCATTGGAAAGAAGGTTGATGAGCACCTGCTTCAAGCGGGTATGGTCAGCGCACACAAAGCTGGGCAGCTCGAACTGGGGGAAGGTCAGCGTGATACCGCGCTTTTGCGCCTGCGGGTCGATCATCGCCTGACATTCCAGCATGACTTCGGCCAGCGACACCGGCTCTTCGGAGAGCGATAGCTTGCCGGACTCGATCGTCGCCAAATCGAGAATTTCGTTGATGAGTTCGAGCAGATACCAGCCGGCGTGGAGAATCTGGTCAATGCTTGCCTTTTGCGACGGTGTGGCTGGCGGGGTATCGGATTCCATCAACTGCGCGAAGCCAAGGATCGCGTTGAGCGGGGAGCGCAATTCGTGACTCATGCTCGACAGAAAATCAGACTTGGCCAGATTGGCTTTCTCGGCGACCGACTTCGCACTCTCCAGTTCGATGTTGGTTTCCTGCAGCGCCAGATCGAGCATTTTTCGCTCGGTAATATCGCGCGCGGCGGCGAACACCCCCTGCAACGTCCGGTGACGGTCGTAAAACGTCATCGCGTTATAGGAAACGACGGTTTCCTTGCCGTCGCGCGCGCGCGCCGTCAGTTCGTAGTTGGTGACCTTCTTTTCGCGCAGCGCCAGCTTGATGCCCGCCTCGGCGCGATCAGGATCGGTGAAATAGTTCTTGAACGGCGCGCCGATGAGTTCGTCGCGCGTGCAGTCGGTGAGCGCTTCCATCTGCTTGTTGACGTCGGTAATAATGCCGAATGGATCGGTGGTCATGATCGCGTCGATGTTGGATTCGATCAGGGAGCGCGTGTAGAACTGCTGGTCGCGCAGACGCTGATCGAGCTTTTGCTGCTCGGCCTCGACCTGCTTTCTTGCCGTGTTGTCGGTACCGATCAACAAGTAGCCGATGATGCCGCCCTGCGCGTCGCGCAGCGCCGTCACCGACACGATGGCCGCAAAGCGGCTGCCGTCTTTGCGGATGTAGGTCAGTTCATAAATGTCTTCGATCCCGCGCGAGGCCTTAAATACCAGCGCCTCGAAGCCTGGCTGGATGGTCGTGGCCAGTTCCTGGCTCAGCGCCCTGGCGCGGGCGATTACTTCCTGCGGGTCGGAGATATCGGCTGGCGTGATCTTGTTCATTACTTCGGCTGCGGTATAGCCCAGCATGCGCTCGGCGCCGACGTTGAAAATCTGGATGACGCCTTTCGCGTCAGTGGCGATGCTGGAGAAATTGGCGCTGTTGAAAATGGCATTTTGCAACGCACCTGCTTCCAGCAGTGCTTCTTCGGCTTGCTTCCTCGCCGTGTTATCGGTGCCGATCAACAGGTAGCCGATGATGCCGCCCTTGTCGTCACGCAACGCGGTGACCGACACGATGGCCGGGAAGCGCGTGCCGTCCTTGCGGATGTAGGTCAATTCATAGATGTCTTCGATGCCTCGCGAGGCCTTGAACACCAACGCCTCGAAGCCTGGCGTGATCGGGGTGTCAAGTTCAACGCTCAGGGCTTTGGCGCGCGCGATCACTTCCTGCGGGTCGGAAATATCGGCTGGCGTGATCTTGTTCATCACGTCGGCGGCTTTGTAGCCGAGCATGCGCTCGGCACCGACGTTGAAAATCTGGATGACGCCCTTTGCGTCGGTAGCGATGCTGGAGAAATTGGCGCTGTTGAAAATGGCGCTTTGCAGTGCCCCGGCCTTGAGCAGCGCTTCTTCGGCCTGCTTCCTCGCGGTGTTGTCGGTGCCGATCAACAGGTAACCGATGATGATGTTTTGCGCGTCGCGCAGGGCAGTGACCGACACCACCGCCGGGAAGCGGCTGCCGTCCTTGCGGAAGTAGGTCAGCTCGTAAATGTCCTCAATGCCGCGCGAGGCCTTGTAGGCAAGTGCCTCGAAGCCTGGCGTGATTGGCGTATCGAGTTCGACGCTCAGGGCCTTGGCGCGCGCGACCACTTCCTGCGGGTCGGAAATGTCAGCCGGGGTAATCTTGTTCAAAACATCGGCGGCTTTGTAGCCTAGCATGCGTTCAGCTCCGACGTTAAAAATCTGGATGACGCCCTTGGCGTCGGTGGCGATGCTGGAGAAATTGGCGCTGTTGAAAATGGCGCTCTGCAGTGCCCCCGCCTTGAGCAACGCCTCTTCGGCCCGCTTGCGCGCGGTGTTGTCGGTGCCGATCAGCAGGTAGCCAATGATGGCATCTTGCTCGTCGCGCAGGGCAGTGACCGATACCACCGCCGGGAAACGGCTGCCGTCCTTACGAATATAGGTCAGCTCGTAGATGTCCTCAATGCCGCGCGAGGCCTTGAATACCAGCGCCTCAAAGCCGGGCGTGATCGGAGTGTCGAGTTCGACACTCAGTGCCTTGGCACGGACAATCAATTCTTGTGGGTCGGAGATATCGGCCGGAGTGATCTTGTTCAGAACATCCGCAGCCTTGTAGCCCAGCATCCGCTCGGCACCGATGTTGAATAGCTGGATGATGCCTTTCTCGTCAGTAGCTATACTGGAGAAATTGGCGCTGTTGAGGATTGCGTTTTGCAGCGCACCTGTCTTTAACAGGGCCTCTTGGCGGCGGACTTCGGAGATGCGATCAACAGTGTCGGCGATCGACCTAGGGGGCTTGGGAACAACGGCACTGCGGGTTTTCTTGACCACCAACAACCTCCGGGTAGATCCTCAAATGGCTGCGCCTCTGATCTTTCCTTCCCCCGCAACGGGAGGCTGGGACGGCAGAGTGTTGGCCAGCATCTCCCCCGTCCCTGCCTTCCCCCGTAGTCGGGGGAAGGAGCAAACCTTTGATCGCAGACTCACCGGCAGTTGCTCAATGTGCGCGTCGAGAAGTAGCGTTCTAATGGTTCAGGAATGGACTCGGTGCTGTATTGGTTAGTCCCCTATTATCGTCGCAAAGCGCTGCGAACTCTGTACGCGATCGCACATATGACGAGGTGTCGGCTGGTTTGGTATTTTTTTCGGGAGTTTGTTACAGCCGCTTTGTTGTTGTGGTTTTGTTTCCCATCTCGCTCTGTCGTTGCTGGACGCTCCGGTCGCTGTCGCGACTGGCTGTTGAGCGGCATTACCTTCTCATGGCGCCAAAACGACCGGTGATTAAATCGCAGCGGTTGCTCCGGGCGATGAAACGGCCCAGAAATCCTTGCAGATTCGCTTCGATTTCGAAAAAGTCATAGGTACCCGTGATTCCGCCCGGACAGGTGTAGCTGCCCTGGGAGCGGCCGAGTCGTCCCGTCTGCGTGTAATCCCCTGAGTAAGTACAGACGCCGCCATCGGGCTGACGTAAGGTCATGGCAAATGTGGTGTCGCTATTGGCGATGCTGAATTCCGTGTTGGAGTTGACTTCTCCATTGAGCGCCGACGTGTCGCAAGCAAATTGATTCTGCTTGATCGATCCCATGTACTGGCCGGTCATGTCGTTGTTGCGAAACGTTTGACGGGATACGGTTTTGGTCACAACCACGCCATCTATGGTGTATTCCAGCGTGGCGCGATCAATAAGCGCAGTGAGCTTGACGGTACCGACGCTGCGTCCGGTGACGATGGCAGGGTTAAAGAAGTTGGCAAAATAAGGGCCCGTGAACTGAAACATGCTGCCTGTGAAGATCAACGCTCCCTGCGGGTTTTGACCGGCGTAAAGAGCTTGTCCGGTGTACCAGGAGGGACGGTTATCGGGTCCATATATAAAGAATGTCAGAAATACAACTTCCCGCTGGTGTGTGACATTGACTCCCCAGCCGGCTTCTTTTTCGTTAAACCACAGATCGGATAGATCGGCGCTAAACGTGTTTGCAAACGAAGATGCGCAAAAACTCATCGCGGCGATCAACATCCATTTTCGTAGTGTGTTCATTTGTGGCCCCTAAATCAGTTGCGTTCTTGTTCGCTCCCGCAGGCAGTACGCGGGAGCGAGGTATTGGAGAATGGAGAGTGGTGGTGAGGCTACAGGTGTCGAGCACCCGTGTGAAATGGGTTGCCAGCATCCCGTTGTTTTCGATTGCGGGTCGAACGCTACATCGTGCAGACTTACTGTCGGCGTGGATTGTCTGGTGCGCGGTCGCGGCGATTGGACACACCATCACCGTCACGGTCTCGCGGAGTTCGGTCCCACTTGCCGCGCTCGTTGGACCAGCGACCGCCGTCTTGTTGTACCCAACGATGCGGGTGGTAGTAATAGCCTGAGCGTTCGCGCTCCCAGTGTCCCTTGACCCAGGCGTGGCGATTATTGCGCCAGTTCCAGTGTCCGGGTGCCCAGACATATCCGGCGCGGGCCGCTGGCACCGCCTCGAAGCGTACCGGCGGCGGTGGCGTGGTGATGTATACGTCGACTGCGGCACTGACCGGCGGTGCGAGCGCGGCGAATGTTGACGCCACCATGGCGGCTAACAGCAATTTGCGATTCCACATACATTGCTCCATTGTTGTTTGTCGATGCCAAAGATTACTGGTCGGCTTGAACGGACGATGTAGGACCAACACCAGATAGGCTGTAAGCAAATGCAGTCAATCGGAAATGTTGTATGCGGAATCCGCACTCGTTTGCCGGGTGATGGATGGACACATTTTCGCGGCGGATGCTGCGATTCAGCCAACGAAATGGCAAATTCTGATGTAGAACAGGGTGTTGTCCTACCGGAAAGGTTGGGAAGCCAGCGCAAGATATATGTTCTTACAGCCGCGATCAAGCAGAAGGAACCCCATGGGCAAAAAGGCAAATGTGAGCGTGTCATCGGAAGCAGGGCTTCCGTCGGCTTCTGATATACCTGCACATACCGGTGACGTCGAGCGATCTGCCAGCAACGCGTCGCACCCTTTGGACAAATCACGGTTGCGCATCAAGGCGTATGCGGATCAGGTAACTCTTCAGGAAAAAGGCGCCGATGCGTTGCCGGTGTCAGACTATCCGCTCAAGCAGGGTCCGTTGGCAGCGAATGCAGTTGATTTGCGGCAGCGCTCCCGAACGCGCGTGAAGCGCAGTTAATATCGGCGGGCCTCTTCAGATCTTTTTGTTCTGCGAGCCGCATGAACGCCGGATGTTCTATCTTGGGAGGACAGGCAATGAGTGTGCCGAAGTGGACCCTGCGCTGAGGTACGCTCGCTTTTCCTCTTTCGCCCGTTCACGGGACAGACCGAAAGAAAGGTCGACGTTGATGACCATCTACAACCGAAAAACCGTCCCCTCTTTACCCGGCGTCACCTGATATTCAGGCTTGGTCTGCTCCACAGCCTCCAGCATCAAACTATCCAGATCTGCATCGGTATGGTTGGGGTCGTGATGAAACGGTACCAGCCGCTTCACACCAGCCAACGTGCCGAAGTCCAGCGTCTGATTGAGCGAGCTGTGTCCCCAGCCGCAATGACAGCCGTACTCAGCGGCGCTATATTGGCTATCGTGGATCAACAAATCAGCCTCGGCGGCAAGTACAGCGCCGGACGTCCATTCGCGCGGGAGTGCCGGAAAACGCAACGCACCCAGCGCGGGCTCGTGATCCGGCAAATATGTCAGCACGCTGCCGGACGAGGACTCGATCCGATAGCCGACAGTCGGCCCAGGATGACAAACCAACGCTGTGGAGACGCGGAATTCGCCAATATCAACATCGCGGCATGGCACCTCGTGAAAATGCAGCTTGCAAGGCAACTCGCTCAAACGCACCGGGAACAAGGGCGGCGAAAGATAACGCTTGAGCCGCGCCTGCAGGTTTTGCGTAGAACTGGCTGGTCCCCAGATGTGGACATCGACATCTTCTCGGTAGAGCGGTCCGAAAAATCCCAGCCCGAGGATGTGGTCCATGTGTAGATGGGTGAGCAGGATGTCCACTCGCAATACCGACGCTGGAATCGTTTTCGCAAAGCGGCGTATGCCGGTGCCCGCGTCCAGCACCAGCACCGTGCCGTCGCGCCCAGTCACACCTACGCATGAGGTATTGCCGCCATATTGTGCTGTCTCAGGACCAGGTGTGGCCAGTGAGCCGCGTGTGCCCCACAGGGTTACTTCCATGTTGTGTCTCGATATAGGAATAGCGATGCGAATGAAACGGATGGATTTTTTCGCAGGGCAAGGCGCGAGGAGGAGTCATAGCATGGCCTATCGCGACGACAAGCAACGCCGCAATGCGAAAAAAGACACCGTTTCATTTATCGTTATTTCTGTATCGAGACACTAGGGCTCCCAGAAAATCATTTGCGCACCCAGAAGCTGGCCGCCTTCACCGATGAGCGGATAGACCGTGATATTCAGATAGCGCCAGTCGCCGTCGCCGCAGCGCAACCACATCGAGCGGGCGATGGGCTTGCGCTCGGAAAGCACTAGCATTATCGGTCGGTTTTCCGGGGGGATGGGGTTGCGCGCGTCGTCTTCGGCTGCGAAAAGCCTGCTCCACTCCTCTTCCGACATTTCGCCGGTTTCGTCATATTGCTGGCCGAGAATGGCTTCCGCAGACTCGTTGTAGTAAATGAGCGTGCCTGCGGTGTCCATTAGCAGGATGGGCATATCCAGACTACTGGCCAGTTGCCGGGCGAGGATGATCTGTATGGGTTTGGGAGCTGCCAAGTGCTGCCTTTCTTTAAAAATGTGCGTAGATGTCTGTAATTAATGGATATTGTGTCCGATTGGACAGTATCCGTCCGTGTGTTGCCGCACATTGCAGGTCAGTCGATCCAGACCTTCGTGCCTCTCGGTCAAGCACAAAAGCGCCGTCTTTCCAGTGAATGGTCTCTGTTGCCCTTTGCTGGGGCGATGCAGGTTTATGAGGTTAACCTATTGACATGAGTTACAGACCCTATGTACGTCAGCGCACAGACCTTGCTGGTTCACCACCCCATAATTAACCCACTGCTAAAGACCCTGCATGGAAGTGTGCGAGCCAAGCTTCAACTTGGTCACGAGCGTCAAGCGATTGTCTACGCTTCCGATCAAAAGCAACAACATCTTCATCGCCGTCAGGCAATCAACCGCTGTTCGCTGAAAGCAATCTTTTGCATGCAGTCAAAACTGGAACCAGCACCAATGTCGGACAAACTCTACCTCGCCGACGTGCAAATGCTGCGCGCGCGCGTCCAACGGCACATCGCTGACGGTGCGACGGTAGCGGGTGAGGGGGCGGATGACAAAACGCTGTTCAGTGTACTCAACGATCTGCTGGCCAACGAAATGGTTTGCGTACAGCGCTACGAACGTTACCGCTCCGTCGCGGCCGATGACCTTAACAAAACTGTCGCCGATGGCATCGCTGATCATTCTGCGGTGGAGCAAATTCATGTCGACCAAATTGCCGAACGTATTACGGCGCTCGGCGGCGAACCCGAGTTGTCGCCACTTGGCTTGCGAAGTCGCAACGCAGTTTTAGGCGGGCAGGGCAAGGTATTTGTCGATCTGGTCAAGGAAGATATGCTCACCGAATGCATCTCCATGGACACCTATCGCGAGGTGATCGCCTACCTCGGCGACCGTGACCCCAAGACTTGTCAAATGTTGCAGGAAATCCTCGCTGGCGAGGAACTGCATGCCCGCAAAATGTCGGACTTGTTGGAAGGTTTGTCGGCTTAAGGAGCCGAGCAAATATAACTTGGAAAATTGGCCGCTTGCAGACGAGATATCAGGCAAGGCGCAGAACGCGCAGTGCGACGGGCCACGCAAGCGTTTTGGCAACGTCGTATGGCGCTCGTATGCAAGATCGGCAATGTGCAGGCTGTTTTTGCTCGACGACTTGGTTAACATCCCGAACCGCAACGGCGGCAAGCTGAACGACCGAGCGTGATCGACAGAACCATCCTCCGCAAACTGCTACATTGGCGGACCATCCTGGGCGGCCTGGGCTTGTTGCATTCGGTGGCTGCCGACGAAAAACCATTGAGGTCGGCGCTTCTCGGCGCCGACCAGATGGAGCAGTTTGGCAAGACGCTGGCCGCTTCACACCAGCTGTCGCCGAGCAGAAGACGGGATCGCTTACTGCCGCGTCTGGCCGCAAATGAAGACGTATTGATCAAGGTCTGCAATCAGCTCACCGATGCCGTGGTGGCAAATCGGCGCATCACGCCCGCAGCCGAATGGCTGCTGGATAATTTCTATCTTCTCGAAGACCAGATTCGCACCGCCAAACGGCACTTGCCCAAGGGTTACAGCCGGGAGCTGCCACGGCTGGCGGGCGGCCCGTCTGCGGATCTGCCGCGCGTGTACGACATCGCGCTGCAGACCATCTCGCACGGCGATGGACGGGTCGATCCGGAAAGCCTAAGCCGCTTCGTCGCCGCCTACCAAACCGTCACCCCGCTCAAACTGGGCGAACTCTGGGCAATCCCGATCATGTTGCGGCTGGCCCTGATCGAGAATCTTCGCCGCGTGGCGGTGCGTGTGGCCGACGGCATGCGCGACCGCGATCTGGCCGCGCTCTGGGCCGATCAGATGACCGAGATCGCGGCAAAAGACCCGAAGAATCTTATTATTATCGTCGCCGACATGGCGCGCTCCAACCCGCCGATGACTACGCAATTCGTCTCGGAATTCGTGAGGCGGCTGCAGGGTCAGAGCGCCGCACTGGCCCTGCCGCTGACCTGGATTGAGCGGTTGCTCTCGGAATCGCACCTGACGATAGAGCAGTTGGTGCAATCGGAATCGCAGAAACAGGCTTCGGCTCAGGTGGCCGTGAGCAACAGTATTGCCAGCCTGCGTTTCCTGAGTGCCATGGACTGGCGCGAATTCGTTGAAACGATGAGTCTGGTCGAGCACACGCTGCGCGGCGACCCGCAAGGTACTTATGCGAATATGGATTTTGCGACACGCGACCGCTACCGCCACGCCGTGGAGCGAACGGCCAAGTTTAGCCCGCACACCGAGCTCGACGTCGCCCAGGCAGCGATCCGACTGGCAAACGAAAGCGTGGCTGCCAGCCAAACCGATATCTGCCGTGCACACGTTGGCTTCTATCTGATCGATGAGGGCTTGCCGCTGCTGGAGTGCGCCGTCGAATACCGGAACTCGATAGGTGATGGGCTGAAAAGATCGTGCGGCAAAATGCCGATATTGCCTTACCTTGGGACCATCGCGCTGTTCACGCTGCTGTTGACAGCCGGCGTCCTGGTCCGTGCCAACTGGGTGACCACGGCGAGTTGGATTTTCATCGTGATGGCCGTGCTGTTGCTGTTGGCGACCAGCCAATTCGCAATGGCGCTGGTCAACTGGCTTGCGACGTTGCTGGTAGCACCGAATCTGTTACCGCGGATGGATTATTCCAAAGGTATTCCCGCCGAATCGCGGACGCTCGTTGTGGTGCCGACGATGATCACCAGTCGCAACGCGGTCGAGGACCTGGTCGAGGCGCTGGAAGTCAGGTTTCTGGCCAATCGCGATGACAATTTGCACTTTGCGCTGCTCACTGACTTTCGCGACGCCGCCTCGGAAGTGCTGTCAACGGATGAGGAACTTTCGGGGCTGGCGGAGGAGCGTATCTCGGCACTGAACGAAAAGTACAGTAGCGACGGCGCGGACCAGTTTTTCCTGTTTCATCGGCCGCGGAAGTGGAATGCCGGCGAGGCCACGTGGATGGGTTATGAGCGTAAGCGCGGCAAGTTAGCAGACCTGAACGCACTGCTGCGCGGCGGCAAGAATGCCTTTTCGCGGGTTGTGGGTGATATCGCTGTGCTTGCTTCCGTGAAATATGTCATCACGCTCGACACCGACACTCAGTTGCCACGAGACTCGGCGCGGCAGTTCGCAAGCGCCATGGCGCATCCGCTCAATCGCGCAGAATTCGACGCGGCCAGCGGCTGTGTCAAGCATGGCTACGGTATTTTGCAACCGCGCGTCGCGGTGAGCATGCCCGCTATTGACCAGTCGCGCTACGCACGGCTATTTGGCAGCGAACCCGGTATCGATCCCTATACCCGGGCCATCTCGGACGTGTACCAGGATGTATTTGGCGAAGGTTCATTTGTCGGCAAGGGCATTTACGACGTTGACGCCTTTGAACATGCGCTGAAGGGCCGCTTTCCGGAAAACCGCATCCTCAGCCACGATCTGCTGGAAGGCTGCTACGTGCGCTCGGCACTATTGAGCGATGTGCAGTTGTACGAAGAATATCCCTCACGTTACAGCGCAGACGTGAGCCGCCGCCATCGCTGGATACGCGGCGATTGGCAAATCGCTTCCTGGCTGCTGCGGCGCGTGCCCGGCAACGGGGCGGAGGCTACCAACGGGCTAAACCCGCTGTCGGCGCTATCGCAGTGGAAGCTCTTCGACAATCTGCGCCGCAGTCTGGTACCGGCTGCCATGACGTTGCTGCTGCTCGTCGGCTGGACCCTGCTGGCCCCGGCTTGGCTATGGACAGTAGTCGTCATCGGCATCTTCGTGATGCCTATCCTCGTCTCGGTGATTGTCGAACTGATGCAAAAGCGTGAAGACGTATCGCTGCATCAGCATCTTTTGCAGTCGATGGCACCCATAGGCAGCCAGTTTGCGCAGGCCATCTTCACGCTTGCATGTCTGCCATTTGAAGCGGCCTACAGCCTGGACGCCATCATTCGCACCAACTGGCGGATCGCAGTCACTCGCAAACAATTGCTGGAGTGGACGCCTTCGGGCAGCACAGCGAGTGGCGGCGCAGCCAGCTTGTTCGCCAGCTACCAGGCGATGTGGGTTGCCCCGGTCATGGCCCTGGCCACGCTCGCGTGGCTGCTCATCGTCGTGCCGACGTCATCGCTGGCGGCGTTGCCAATATTGGTCTTGTGGGCAGCAGCGCCAGCGCTCGCCTGGTGGCTAAGCCTGCCGCGCGAACGGCAGGCCAGCACACTCAGCACAGACCAGATCGCCTTCCTGCATAAAAATGCGCGCAAGACCTGGGACTTCTTTGAGACCTTCGTCGGCCCCGACGATCACTGGCTGCCGCCCGACAACTATCAGGAGCATCCGGTGGGTGTCGTCGCGCATCGCACCTCACCGACCAATATGGGACTGGCACTGCTGGCCAATCTGGCCGCATATGACTTTGGTTACATTCCGACTGGCAAGTTTATTGAGCGGTCCGCCAACACCCTGACCGCAATGGCCGGCCTGACGCGGCACCGCGGCCACTTCTACAACTGGTATGACACACAGTCTATGCAGCCGTTGCTGCCGCTTTACATCTCCTCGGTAGATAGCGGCAATCTCGCCGGTCACCTGCTAACGTTGCGGGCAGGGCTGCTGGCGCTACCGGAAGACAGATTTCTGTCGCCTCGCCTGTTCTCAGGCTTGTCCAGCACGTTGAGCGTCGTCAGAGAAGGCGCGCCCGATCCACCCCCAGCCGTGCAGATTTTTCTGGAGCAGCTCGATGAACAGCTCTCCTTCGTCGCCCATGTTCACCCGACGACGCTTGTCGCCACCTGCCGTTGGCTCGAGCAGTTTTTGCAGTCTGCCGAGATGCTCGAGGCCAGTCTGGAAACCGTGTTCGATTTGTTACCTGCTGGTCAGCCGGGTCAGGCGGTTGAGGCTCGCAGCTGGGCCGGGCTGCTGACTTCACAATGCCGGATGTCGCTAGACGAGCTGACCTTGTTCGCACCGTGGTGTGCAACCACAGGCGCAAGTACCCGGCTTCAAAGCATGCTCGATGTGATTGAAGTTCCGACGCTGCGCGCGCTCGCGAACAATGACCCCTCGTGGCTGTCGGTGCTAGAGCTGCAACTGGAAGGCGGCGCGACCGAACAGGAGCACGCATTCCTGCTGGCGATGCGGCAGGATTGCGCAGAGGCGAGCCGCATCGCGCGCGAACGCGTGACCGAACTTGAGCAGTTGTCGTTGCAAATAGGCGACCTGACGACGATGGAAACCGAATTTCTGTATGACCGTGGGCGGCATCTGTTCACCATTGGCTACAGCGTCAGTGAGCACCGGGCGGATTCGGGTCACTACGACATGCTTGCATCGGAGGCAAGACTGGGAAGTTTTGTCGCCATCGCGCAAGGCAAGGCTTCGCAGGAAAGCTGGTTCGCACTGGGACGACTGCTCACTCCGACCGATGGCGAGCCTGCGTTGCTATCGTGGAGCGGCTCGATGTTCGAGTATCTGATGCCGATGCTGGTCATGCCTTCGTTCGAAAATACCCTGCTTGATCGCACCAGCCATGCCGCCGTCGAGCGCCAGATCGCCTACGGCGCACAGCGCAATGTGCCCTGGGGCATCTCCGAATCAGGTTACAACATAGTCGACGCGGCGATGAACTACCAGTATCGTGCGTTCGGTGTACCCGGCCTCGGGCTCAAACGCGGATTGGCCGACGATCTGGTGGTCACGCCGTATGCATCCGCGCTGGCGCTGATGGTCGCGCCGGAGAGGGCTTGCGCCAACCTGCAACGGCTCGCTGCCAGCGGATTGGCCGGCAAGTACGGTTTTTACGAAGCCATCGACTACACGGCAGCGCGACTGCCGCGCGGCCAGACCGGCGTCGTGATCCGCTCATTCATGGCGCATCACCAGGGCATGGTGTTTTTGTCGCTCGCCTACCTGCTGCTGGACCAGCCGATGCAGAAGCGTTTTTTGTCGGACCCGATGTTTCAGGCGACCGCGCTGCTGCTTCAGGAGCGCGTGCCAAAAGTAGGCGCACTGCAACTGCACACGGTGAGATTTGCCTCCATCACGGCTCTGTCCAACGACCGGGAAGTGCCGGTACGTCTCATCGCAAGCGCGTCCACTGCTGTGCCGGAAGTGCAGCTGCTCTCCAATAGTCACTACCACTTGATGGTGACCAATGCCGGTGGCGGCTACAGCCGCTGGCGCGACCTAGCGGTTACCCGCTGGCGGGAGGATTCGACCTGCGACAACTGGGGCACGTTCTGTTACATCCGCGACGAAGCAACCGGCGCGTTCTGGTCCAATACCCATCAGCCGACACTCAAAATCGCTCAATCCTACGAAGCAATTTTTTCGGAAGGCCGCGCTGAATTTCGCCGCCGCGATCTCGACTACGACACCCATACCGAGATTGTCGCCTCTCCCGAGGACGCGATCGAACTGCGCCGTGTTTGCATCTTTAACCGCGCACGAACACGACGAACGATCGAGGTAACCAGCTACGCGGAAGTGGTGCTTGCGCGCGCGGATGCAGATGCCTTGCACCCGGCCTTCAGCAATCTATTCGTACAAACCGAAATCATTCCGTCGCGACAGGCGATTGTCTGCACCAGACGACCGCGTTCGCAGTCCGAGCAGTCGCCATGGCTGTTTCATTTGATGGCGGTACACGGTGCCACCGTGAGCGAGGCCTCATATGAGACCGACCGATCAAAGTTCATCGGGCGCGGACGTAACGCCGCAGCACCCGTCGCGCTGACCGGTACGGCAGCATTGTCGGGCAGTCAGGGATCGGTGCTCGACCCGATTGTCGCCATCCGCCGCCGGATCACGCTGGAGCCGCGCCAAACCGTCATCGTCGACATCGTCACGGGCGTTGGCGAAACCCGCGACCAAGCCATGACGCTGATCGAAAAGTATCAGGACCGGCGGCTCGCCGATCGCGTGTTTGAGCTGTCCTGGACGCACAGCCAGGTGGTACTACGGCAAATCAATGCCACCGAAGCCGAAGCTCAGCTATACACACGTCTGGCAAATTCGGTTGTCTACGCTAACAGCCTGTTACGCGCTGATGCCGGCGTGCTGATAAAAAACCGTCGTACCCAATCGGGCCTCTGGGGCTATGCCATCTCCGGCGATTTGCCCATCGTGCTGTTGCAGATCAGCGCTCCGGAAAACATCGAGTTGGTGCGTCAACTCGTTAAGGCGCACGCTTACTGGCGACTCAAGGGATTGGTGGTGGATCTGGTGATCTGGAACGAAGACCGCGGTGGTTACCGGCAACTGTTGCAGGACCAGATCATGGGCCTGATTGCAGCCGGTATTGAGGCGCAAGTCATCGACCGGCCAGGCGGCATTTTTGTGCGGTCAGCCGAACATATGTCCATTGAGGATCGCAATTTATTTGAGACCGTCGCACGCGCGATTATCACCGACCGTCGCGGTTCGCTGGCAGACCAGATCAACCGCCGTACGTTGAGCGATGCGCGGACACCGCATTTGCATCAGCCGCGCCTGAAACCAACGCGAATCCACCAGCCGGAGAGACGCAGCGTGGCGCGCAACCAGCCAGTGACGACATCGTTGACTGATCTGCTTTACGACAATGGCCTCGGCGGATTTTCGCCGGAGGGCCATGAGTACGTCATCAATACCACGCGCGGAGAACCCACGCCGGCACCCTGGGTGAATGTGCTGGCCAATCAGCACTTCGGGACCGTCATCTCCGAGAGCGGGATGGCCTACACCTGGAGTGAAAACGCCCACGAATTTCGCCTGACACCATGGCACAACGATCCGGTGACCGATGCCAGCGGCGAAGCCTTTTACCTGCGCGATGAGGAAAGCGGCTATTTCTGGTCGCCCACGGCCTTGCCCTGCGGCGGCGCATTCCCCTACGTGACGCGTCATGGATTCGGTGCCAGCGTTTTTGAACATAGCGAGGATGGGATCGCCTCTGCGCTGACGGTTTACGTGGCGCTGGAGGACGCGGTCAAGTTTTCGGTGCTGAAAGTGAGTAACGATTCGGGGCGGGCGCGCCGCTTGTCTGTCACCGGCTACGTCGAGTGGGTATTGGGCGACCTCAAGGCCAAGACAACCATGCATGTCGTTACCGAGATTGACCCGCTGAGTGGGGCTCTGTATGCCCGCAACGCGTACAGCACAGAATTCGCCGAGCATATTGCCTTTTTCGATGTCGACGATTCCGCCCGCACTTTCAGCGGTGACCGCGTCGAATTCATCGGCCGCAACGGCACGATGAAAAATCCCGCAGCCATGAGTAGAACCCACCTTTCCAATAAGGTTGGTGCGGGGCTCGATCCCTGTGCGGCCATCCAGATCGAATTCGAACTCGCCGAGGGAGAGGTGCGCGAATTTATCTTCAGGCTCGGCGACGGCCGAAATCTCGACGACGCGCAGCGCTTGCTGCGGCGGCATCGCGGATCGATAGCGGCGGCCGACGCGCTGGAAAAAGTGCGGCGCCACTGGAGCCGCACGCTCGGTGCCGTTCAGGTCGAGACGCCGGACAGGTCACTGGACCTGCTGGTCAACGGCTGGCTTTTGTATCAAACGCTTGCTTGCCGATTGTGGGCGCGCAGCGGCTACTACCAATCCGGCGGCGCGTATGGCTATCGCGACCAGTTGCAGGATGTGATGGCACTTGTGCATGCCGCGCCGCAACTGATGCGGGAACATCTCTTGCTGTGCGCATCGCGACAGTTTCGCGAAGGTGACGTTCAGCATTGGTGGCATCCGCCCACGGGACGTGGCGTGCGCACGCATTGTTCGGACGACTACCTGTGGCTGCCGCTGGCAACCAGCCGCTATGTGCTGGCGACCGCAGACACGGGTGTGCTCAATGAGTCGGTGCGTTTTCTCGAAGGGCGACCGGTAAATCCGGAAGACGACTCCTACTATGACCTGCCGGGCCGCGCCGAGGACGTTGCGAGCCTGTATCAGCATTGCGTGCGCGCCATCGAGCGCGGCCTCACGTTTGGTGAACGTGGTTTGCCGCTGATCGGTTCGGGCGACTGGAACGACGGCATGAACCTGGTCGGCCAGCATGGCAAGGGCGAAAGCATCTGGCTGGGTTTCTTTCTTTGTGAGGTGCTCGCGCAGTTCGCCAAGGTCGCGCACTTGCGAGGCGACACCGCGTTTGCCGGGCGTTGCCGGACGGAGCGGGAGACCCTGGCACAGAATATCGAGCAGCATGGCTGGGATGGACAATGGTATCGCCGCGCGTATTTTGACGACGGCACGCCGCTGGGATCATCGGCCAACGATGAGTGCCAGATCGACTCCATCGCGCAAAGCTGGTCGGTGCTGTCGGGTATCGCCGGGGCCGAGCGTGCGCGCATGGCGATGGATTCGATGGATGCGCGCCTTGTTCGCCGCGATGACGGCATCATCCAGCTACTCGACCCGCCCTTCGACAAATCGAAACTCGACCCCGGTTATATCCGCGGCTATGTTCCCGGCGTGCGCGAGAATGGCGGGCAATATACGCACGGTGCCATCTGGGCAGCGATGGCGTTTGCCGCGATGGGTGACAGCCAACGGGCCTGGGAACTGACCAATATGATCAACCCCATCCATCACGCCACCAACATCGAGGAGGCAGCGATCTACAAGATCGAGCCCTATGTGATTGCGGCCGATGTCTATGGCGTGGCACCGCACACCGGGCGCGGCGGCTGGAGCTGGTACACCGGGTCAGCAGGCTGGATGTACCGGCTCATTCTCGAATCGCTGTTGGGGCTGCGCCTGGAAGTCGACAAGCTCACCTTCACGCCCTGCCTGCCTGCGGATTGGCCATCGTTCACTATGCAGTACCGATATCGCGAAACGGCCTACACAATTACCGTGATTCAAACGATCGTGGCCGATGGCGAGCAGATTGGCGCAACACAGGTGACGCTCGATGGCGCCGTGGCAGCCGATGCGGCCATCGTACTGGTCGATGATCGGCAGCAGCATACAGCGGAGGTCAGGGTTAGCGTACGGCAAAAGCTGTCGGCGGTTGCCGGGTCGTTGGAGGGTGCATAGAGCAGCGTCGTGTGTTTCGCGACGGTGACATGCATTGGGCGGGGGAGAGGGCGTCTCTCGTTGAAAAATCGACATGTTGTGTGCCGGATCAAGGAGTGAACCTCCCACACGCAGAACGCCATTTGACGAGACTCACGGGCAGAAAGTGCTCGGAAAGGCTCGTCAATGAACGATCTTGGTAGTTTGGGGCGGCTATTAAAAGTGTCATTTTTGGTTGTTCGCTTGAATGACGATACTTTGAAGTCGACGCGATTCAACAGCCCGAGCAATCACAAGCCGCAGCGCTCGGATCAAGCGCGGACAAATGCTCAAAATCGTCAGCCGTTGACTACAAGCAGATGCGCAACTGTCCGACAACAGTGTAGGCGCTGACCGATGGGTTAACAGGTCCAGTCCGCCTAAGGTGTGAAGGCTGGAGAAACATTCCATTCTTCTACCGTCTTACGCACGTACGCGCGACAAACACCTAAAGGACTCGCTATGAACTTGAAAATAAAAGCCGCACTCGCGGCTACCACTGTACTGTTGGCAACGCAAGCCGCTGCCCAAATCACTTTCTACGAAAATGACGACTTTCGCGGCCGCGCATTCACCGCCGACAGGCAAATCAATAATTTCGGTAATCAAGGTTTCAATGATCGCGCTTCGTCGGTTATGGTAGACCGCGGTCGCTGGGAAGTTTGTTCCGATGCGCAATTTGGCGGCCAGTGCGTGGTGCTGCGTAAGGGCAGCTACCAATCGCTGAGTGGGCTCGGCATGAACGACAAGATATCGTCGGTACGCCCTGTTAACCAGCAGGCCACCTACCAGAACGAAGCACCTGCACCGCTGCTGGCGCCCACTTACGAATACTATCAGCGCCCCAATGAGCGCGTATACGAAGCGCCGGTCACGTCAGTCCGCGCTGTGGTTGGCTCCTCGCCTGAGCAACGTTGCTGGATAGAACGCCAGCAGGTGACTGAGCGAAGTGACAATAACGTTGGCGGTGCCGTCGTGGGTGCGCTTATCGGTGGGGTGCTCGGACACCAGGTAGGCGGCGGTCGAGGTCGCGATTTGGCCACCGCAGGTGGAGCAGTTGCGGGTGCCGTAATCGGCAACAATGCTGGTCGCAGTAGCGGCAACACTTACGACAAAGACGTGCAGCGATGTCAAACGGTTGGCAGCACGACTCCCGCCTATTGGGATGTCACCTACAACTATCGCGGCGTAGAGCACCGGATGCAAACGAGTTCGCCTCCCGGCGACACGGTCGCGGTCAATCGTAACGGCGAGCCACGTCGGTAATTCCATTCAATCGCTGCGCGGAAAATCCCGCGCAGCGCTATCTTATGGAAGCAATGCCCAGCAATCCCCGCAGGCACCCGCGGCGATTTGCAGAAGCAGGGCACTGCCGTAGGGCCCGCCGTTAGTTGGGAGCGATGATTGTTGTATTTATCGTTCCGCATTTCTCACTCTGCCTCGGTACAACCGAACACTTCAAGCGGAGCAAAGGGCCGGGGAGGCTGGCGGGGAATTCGCGGAGCACGCGCAGCACTCCACCAAACGGCACCCCGATGTAGCGGAGTGCCCGACTGCAAGCGATGGGGGTCGGTTTAAAACGTTTTAGTGCAGGTTCAACAGAACGAACCGCTGAATTGTACTCGACAAGAGTCCACCGGCGGATCGATCATCCGGGCAGATTTCTGGATCAGATAAAAAAGGTAACACATGAACAAATTTGAGAATCTTTCCAGAGCCCTGCTTTGCTGCATGGCTGTGCTGATGACCGCACTGATCGCCGGCTGCGGTGGCGGCGGCGGCGACCAGGGCCGCGACCCCATTTTAGGCACCGGTGGCATTGCCGTTCCGCCACCGATGGTAACGGGAGTCGCACCAGTCAATGGCGCTAACGGCGTCGCTGTCAACAACTCGATTATCAACGCGGCCTTCAGCAAGGATATGAGCCCCGCGTCGATCAACGCCTCAACCATGTCGCTGGCCTGTCCCGGCGGCACACCTGTCACGGGATCCGTTACCTACATCGCCGCCAGTCGCGTGGCCTCGTTCACGGTAAACGGCAACCTTCCTTTCAGCACCACCTGTACCGCCACCATCACGACCGGGGCGGCCGATACCACCGGCTTTACGCTGGTAAATAATTTTGTGTGGACCTTTACCACCGCCCCGGCACCCGACGTCACCCGGCCGCGCGTGATTGTTACGGTGCCCGTTACGACCATTCCCGGCACGACCAACGGCGTTGCCAGCAATACCGCTATCTCTGCCACGTTCAGCGAAGACATCGCACCGGCGACGATCAACGCCGCCAGCGTTACGGTT
>Ga0163144_10009548_pt1 | contig 20816 bp, 19 predicted proteins | sample OliLak19BULKMAT1_FD_123175 | JGI IMG/M metagenome (GOLD analysis project Ga0163144, IMG submission 123175) | Freshwater microbial mat bacterial communities from Lake Vanda, McMurdo Dry Valleys, Antarctica - Oligotrophic Lake LV.19.BULKMAT1 | ecosystem: Environmental > Aquatic > Freshwater >... | reverse complement strand
CGATGAAGTGGTTCGCGCCCGTCTGGCGCCAGTCCTGACGCCGTCGGCGCTCTGGCTCGGGCGCGCGGGGATTACTCCCACCCAGGTGACGGTCGCCAGCTTCGTCGTGGCACTGGCCGCGGCAGGAGCCACGGCGACCGGGTTGACCGGCCCCGGGCTGGCTCTCTGGCTGTTGAGCCGGGTCGGAGATGGTCTGGACGGCGTGCTCGCGAGGGCGACCGGACAGGCCTCAGTACGCGGTGGTTACCTCGATATCACGCTGGACATGGCGGCCTACGGCCTCATGGTTGTGGCCTTCGCCGCGCTGCATCCGGAACTCGGCATCGTCTGGGCGTGCATCCTGATGGGCTACGTGCTCTCCATTACCACGACGCTGGCGCTCGCCGGCGCCGCCGAACGCGCCCATCGCACCATCAGCCATACCGATCGCACGTATCAGTTCACCCCTGCCGTCGCTGAAGCAGGGGAGACGACCGCCGTGTACGTGACCTGGTTCCTGTTGCCGTCGCTGGTCGAACCGGTGGCGTGGCTGTGGTGCGGCGTGCTGATCCTGTCAGCGATTCAGCGCTCCGTTCTCGCGTGGCGCTCGCTTGACTGACAGGCGCCTCAGGGCTTCAGGTCGGCAACGATCTTGCGAGCCAGAGGCAGGCTGACGCTGCACGACGGATCGTCGATCCGGCATTTGGCGACCGTGAGGTTGCACCCGCACGTACAGGGCTCGGCATTCATTCGCTGGAGCGCGAGCGCGCGCTTCTCCGCCGGAAGATTGCTCAAATCGACTCCGGGTACCGTCTTCACGTGCGCCGTCGCCGGCAGCCCGATCGCTTGTTCGGGGTCAACCCGCTCGACCCTCACGTCGGTCGCCAGGCCGGCGATGACCCGCACTTCGAGCTCGGTCTGTATGGCGTCCAGGATGCCCAAGTGGCGCTGCACGACTTGTCCCTGCTGGTCCACCAGGAAGGTGGTCGGCAGGCTGTTGACCCCAGCTGTTGGAGCCGCATCAGCTCAGGTATCTTGGCCCGGCAAGGCGAGCACCAGGTCGCCCAGAAATTGACGAGCACGACCTTACCGCGAAGGGCGCTGAACCGGATTACCCGGCCATCAATGGCACGGACGGTGAAGTCCGACGGAGTCTTGGGCTGCTTGAACAGCGGGACCACGCCCGGGTCGGCCGGACGCGAGCCTCCCTCCGCACTTCGGACCGCCTGCCCCTGCATCACCATCGTTGCCGATGCCATGAACGCCAGAAATGCCATGGCTTGGACCGTGCCGCGCAATTTACCCATTGATGACTCCTCTAGTTGATGGACACGTTGCCCGCCAGGATGTCTAAGTGCTACTGCAGCCAGATTATCGTTCGGCGAACCATCGCCGATAATGAAAGAACGCCAGGGTGGACGTGAATATTCCCGATGTTTAAGCGAATTGGCGTGTGGGGTCTCAGTCTCGGCGGAGGCAGGGGTACAGTTCTGGGTACAGTTGTATCAGTGCAGGACGGACAACCACTTCACGGCGCGACCTCGCGAACCACCTTCGCCAAGGCGATGGCGGTCAAGATAAAGCAACATCCACTCGGCGCATCGCGCCGAGGGCTTCAATCAGGAACAGTTGTGGGGATTACTGCTGCGACTGCTGCTGACAGCGCTGGATCTGGCGGCTGTCGATCGCGAACTGCTGGGGGGTATGGCGGCGGGCGGACGACGGGCGTGGGGATACGGTCGGTGTGGCGGTGCCTGACCTCTTCAAACTCTCCATGTCGAGCATCGTATGAAACGAATCGAACATATTCAACGCATGAGCGGCTTGCATGATCTGGTGGCGTTCATTGCGACAGCGCTGAACGAGCATGCAAGAACTGACCCTGCCGTGGTTTCAGCGAAGCGGGTGTTCCACAGGCTCGATCGGAAGCCGGCGAACGCGGCACCGACCCGGCTCGATGGTCAGAATACAGCCACGCTCGAGATCGGCCGCCGCTTCGGGTAGTTCGGACAGGAGGCGCGACCCCACCGAGTCTGGAGCTCTGCTCGTGCGCCCTCGGAATAGCACAACTGATGGTCGCACCGCGTGACGGAGAGCGAGCAGGGTGCCAAAGTCAGTGTCCGCGGACACGACGGTCCTCATCTCTGTCGCCGCGCGTTCGAATATCTCCACGTCCGCCGCCCTTTGCAGGTCGTAGTCGCGCACATGCACTGCGTCATGGCCGGCCTCGCGCAGTCTCTGAGCAACCAGAGGCGACAGGGCATTGTCGATCAGGAATCTCACTGACCTGAGGCGGTGGGTAGCACGCGTTCGCGCACTGCCTCCGCCGCGAAGCGGAGCGCTTCGTGGATGTCGTCGGCTTCCAGGTCTGGATAGGCGTCAAGAATAGCGCGTTCAGTCTCGCCTTCGGCAACAAGGCCGACGACAGTCGCCACAGGAATCCGCAGGCCCCTGAGGCACGGCATGCCGCCCATCTGGTTCGGATTGACCGTGATGCGATTGAAGGCCATCGGTTTCCACCCCTGCCTTTGAAAAGAGTGGTCGGGGCGACTGGATTCGAACCAGCGACATTCCGCTCCCAAAGCGGACGCTCTACCAGGCTGAGCCACGCCCCGGACCAGCCCCTATTGTAGCGCGAGAGCCCGCGCCGGTGTTCGGACGGATCGACCCTACCTCGCCAATCTGACCATGTGGTCGAACGCGGCGTCGGTCGGCTCGCCGAGCGCCCGCTTGGCAATGTACTCCCCGATCACCGGGCCGTGTTTGAAGCCGTGCCCGGACCCGCCACCCGCAATCAGCACGTTGTCGTAGTCGGGATGGCGGTCGATGATGAAATGCTCGTCGGCCGTGTTTTCCAACTGACAGACGCGCGTCTCGATCACCGGTTGGTCCTTGAGCGCTGGGAAGCGCAGCGCCAGGTAGGTGCGGGCGCGGCGCACTTCGTGGGGCGTGACGATGCGCTCGTCGGTGTCGGGATCGAATGAAGTGGCGCCGGACGTCGCGCACACCTTGAAGCCGCGCTCGTCCACGTTTGAGAAGCCGTAGTAGCGGTCTTCGGAGTAGTTGGGAAAGTTAGGAAAGGTGAACCGGGTGTCGCCGGCCGGGGTGCCGAAGTAGAGCACGTCGCGCCCTGGCACCTGGATCCTCGTGCCGAGCAGTGCCGGGAACAGCCGCGGCAGCCACGGACCGCACGCGAATACGAACTGCTGCGCCGCCACGCGCGTGCCGCCATCGATTTCGAGGTCGGTCAGCCGGCGACCCTCCACGCGCCCCGGCTTCGCGCGCGCCACGGTGATGGTGCCGCCTTTGCGCTTGAGCGCGGCGGCGACGGCGAGGATCGCCTGCTTGGCGCGCAGCACTGACGCGCCAGGTTCCAGTAGGCCTACGCCCATCCCCTCGGGATTCATCTGCGGATAGCGCTGGCGCATCTCATCAGGTGTCATCGCTTCGGTCGTGGCGCCGAGCTTGGCGAGCGTCACCTGCGTCGCGCGGAGGCCTGGCGTCCAGTCGGGCGCCAGTTGCAGCCGGCCGGTCTCCATCATCAGCGGCACGCCGAACTCGTCCTGGCGCGCACGCCACGCCGCAAAGGCACGTTGGGCGGACCGCGAATACAGCTCGCGGTCGCCGTAGCCCAGCCGGATCTGGCGCGTCTCGTCGCCTGACGTGGCCCGCGAGTTGCCAGGGCCGTAGGCATCGAGCAGCGTCACGGTGTGACCCATCTCGCGCAGATGGAGCGCCGTCCACGCGCCGAAGGCGCCGCCGCCGACCACGACGACCGAGGACCGGGGTGTCGTCTGCACTGCGGTGCCGAGGGCCGAAGCATTGACGCCGAGTGCCGATGCGCCGAGCGGGACACTGGCGGCTTTGAGGAAGGTTCGTCGATCCATGACGGAGCAGTCTACTGCGGACCGCCCGCGGCGCGCGCCCTGAACCTTCCGTGAGGCGCCGTATAATGGCTCCGTGGATGCTCGCCAATTGGAGCCGATCGCCCTCCGGCATGGCATTGAGCTGATTGTGCAATTCGGCTCGACGGTGACGGGCCGCACCCACGCACAAAGCGACTGTGACCTTGGCGTGTTGTTCGAGCGCACACCTGACTCGCTCGGCGTGCTGTCAGACGTGGTCGCGGACCTGCAGGCGGTGTCGCCCGGACGCGACATCGACGTCGGCCTTCTGAATCATGCCGACCCTTTGTTCTTCAAGCAAGTGATGGAGCACGGCCGGCTCCTGTACGGCTCTGAGCGTCGCTTTCAGGCCCTTCAGTTGCTCGCCTTCAAGCGCTATCAGGACCACCGGCGTTACCTGTCGCTGGAGCGCGCCTACGTAGAACGCCAGATCGCTGCCCACCGGTCATGACGATCGACACCGACCTCGTCACGCGCAAGCTCCTGCTGATCGCCGCCGACATCGAACCGTTGGCCGCGATTGCTGCCCGCGGTGTGGCGGTGTATGAGTCGAGCGTCGTTGACCAGGCGATGGTTGAGCGACGCCTTGAACGCGCCATCGGCCGGATGATCGACGTCAACTATCACGTGCTGACGGCGAGCGGACAGCCGCCACCGCCCGACTACCACAGCTCGTTCGTGAGGATGGCGGAGCTGGGCGTGCTCGATCCTGAGTTCGCGCGGCAGATTGCGCGTTCGGCGGGTCTGCGAAATCGCCTCGTCCACGACTACGACGATCTCGATCATCGTCTGGTATTCGCGGCGCTCGGCACGGTCCTGAACGATCTCCCCAGGTTTCTCGCCGCAGTCAACGCCTTCCTGGTGCGCTGAGACGTCGCGCGAGGCGAACTGGTGCTCGAACACCGCGCGCAACTCTGCAGGACGCCGCGATTAGCGCGGCACTTGACAGTAATCATCACATCGAAATACATTGATTAGGTCTTGGCCGTGACGGTCCGGACGGTTATCGAGAGTGGCTGAGGGACCGGGCCCGCAGACGCCACAGCAACCTGGCCGCAATCAGCCGTGGTGCTAACTCCCGCCCCTGACGGGGAGAGATACGGGTCATGAGCGTGCCATTCCCATCGTCGATTCATCGCCGTCTTGCCATCGTGAACGGTGACGGCTGCTCCCATGTCTATTTCGGCGGCGCCGACGGTGCGCCCGACATCATCGCGACGATTGCGAACGGGCCCGCCGACGCGGCTGGGGCCTTGCCGGAGGCGCAGTGGTTCGTCCGCGTGACCTATCCTGGATTCCTGCCGCCGGTCGCGACGGCGATTGAGATCGCCACCAAGGCCGGGTTGCGGGTCGAGGCCATCGGTGATGGCCCGGCCGGGCGGTCGCATTGGCTGTTGACCGGCCACCATTCGCGCACGGCCGTGGACGCCGCGGCCGGCCGGCTCCACCAGGCCCATCGCGTGAAGGCCGAGGCCTTCCGCCGAATCTCCCGGTAGCACCCAAGCACTTCAGCACTTCAGCACTCAAGCACTTCAGCACCCAAGCACTTCAGCACCCAAGCACCCAAGCACCCAAGCACCCAAGCACCCAAGCACTCAAGCACTGGAGCACCGTTGTTATGCGATTCGCGACTCGTGCCATTCATGCCGCGCAACCCAGCGACCCCGCTACCGGCGCGCTGATTGCGCCGATCTACCAGACGTCGACGTTCGAGCAGGACAGCCCCGGCGTCAATCGCGGCTTCGACTATGCGCGGACCAACAACCCCACGCGGCAGCGGCTGGAAGCGGTGTTGGCAGAACTCGAGGGCGTCGAATACGGCGCGGTGTTCGCCTCGGGCCTGGCGGCCGAGCATGCCGTGCTGCAGGGGTACCTGCGGCCACACGATGAGGTGATCATTCCGGTTGATGTGTATGGCGGCACGTACCGGCTGTTGAATCGGGTGTTCGCTGGACTGCAGCTGCAGATTACGCCGGTCGATACCACTGACCTCGCCGCCGTCGCGGCGGCCGTGACCACCACCACGCGCCTGGTGTGGTTGGAGACACCCACCAATCCGCGGCTGCTCGTCTCCGACATCCGGGCCATCGCGGCGCTCGCCCACGCCCAAGGCGCGCTCGTCGTCGTCGACAACACCTTTGCCACGCCGGTCTTCCAGCAGCCATTCGCGCTCGGCGCCGATCTCGTCGTCCACAGCGTGACCAAGTACCTTGCCGGCCACTCGGATTTGATCCAGGGCGCGGTGCTCGCGCGCGACGCCGCGGTGTTCGAACCGGTCAAGTTCCTGCAGAACGCCATTGGCGCGGTCCCGGCGCCGCTCGACTGCTGGCTGACCATTCGCGGCCTCAAGACGCTTGAGCTGCGGGTGCAACGACACGCGGAGAATGCCGGACGGATTGCCGCGGCGCTGGCCGCGCACCCGGCCGTCACGCGCGTCTACTATCCGGGGCTGATCGATCACCCCGGTCACCAGGTGGCGAGGCAGCAGATGACCGGCTTCGGCGGCATGCTCTCGTTCGAACTGGATGGCACCGCCGATGACGTGACGAGGTTCGTGTCAAATCGCCGGCTGTTCACGCTCGGCGAGAGTCTGGGCGGCGTGCGCTCCCTCATCTGCCATCCCGCGCGGATGACCCACGCCTCCATTCCGGCCGACCAGCGCGCGGCACTGGGTTTGTCAGACCGGTTGATTCGCCTGTCGCCCGGCATCGAGCACGCCGATGATCTGATCGACGATTTGCTGGAAGGGCTACGGCTGGTGGGTAATGGCGAGGCACGGCAGGAGGAGTCGGCCGTGGGCCCGTGTCGTGAGTGAAAGTCCATCTGTGTTATCCGTGTCATCCGCGGCTCTGATAACCTGATGCCATCTGTGTATGGCGAAATACTTCGTCACCGGTGCAACCGGTTTCATCGGCGGCGAGATCGTCAAGCAGTTGATCGGGCGTGGCCACAAGGTGGTGGCGCTGGTTCGCTCGCCTGAGAAGGCCGGCATGCTCAAGGCGATCGGCGTGGAGATGCACGCCGGCGACATCACCGACCGCGACACGCTGCGCGCGCCCATGAACGGGGTGGACGGCGTGTTTCACGTCGCCGCCTGGTACAAGGTGGGCGTTCACGAACCGCTGGCCGATCGCATCAACGTCGATGGCACCCGCAACGTGCTCAAGACCATGCGCACGCTCGAGATTCCGCGCGGTGTCTACACCAGCACGGTCGCGGTGTTCTCCGACACCAAGGGAGCGGTTCCCGACGAGACGTATCGCTACGACGGCCCGCACCTGAGTCAGTACGACCGCACCAAATGGATTGCCCACTACCGCGTGGCCCAGCCCAAGATTGAGGAAGGGCTGCCGCTCACGATCGTGATGCCGGGCCTGGTCTACGGCCCGGGCGATACCAGTGGCATGCACACCGCACTCGTGGATTTGCTGCGTGGCCGATTGCCGATGACCCCGGCGCGCACGGCCTTCTGTTGGGCGCACATTGAAGACACGGCGCGCGGGCACATCCTGGCCATGGAGAAGGGCCAGCCGGGCGAGACCTACATCATCACCGGACCGCGCCACACCTTCGAGTATGCGTTCGACACGGCCGCGAAGTTCGGCAAGGTCCGCGCCCCGTTGCTGCACCCGGGACCCCGAACCATGCGCAGCGCCGCGGCGCTGATGGGGCTCGTGAAGCGATTGACCAGCCTGCCGCCGGCGCTGCAGCCTGAAGCCCTGCGCGTGCTCGCCGGCACCACCTATTTCGGCTCCAATGAAAAGGCCGTGCGCGAACTGGGATTCGCAGCACGGCCGGTCGAAGAGGGAATGGCGCAGACGCTCGAACACGAGCTCCGCGCCATTGGTCGCGGATGAGAAAAGGGGACCTGCTCCCCTTTTACGTAAACCGTAAAAGGGGAGCAGGTCCCCTTTTCTGTTCTCGCTAGCGCCGCGACTGAATGTTGCCGTCGCGTAGCGTGCCGGCCACCTGGGCCACCACCGTGCCGTTCGGCGCGCGGACGGTCACGCTGAATGTGTCGCGGTTACGTCCCGGCTCGCCCTGGTCGCTCGCCATCACCTCAAACGTGTGGCCACCGACGCCATTCCAGTTCCCCACGCCAGTGAAGCTCACCGTGTCGTTACCGCTGCGCGGTCGGCGGCCGGGACCATAGCTCGGCTGGTTCGAGAACCGGACGTCGGTCACGTTCGCGGCGAAGTAATGGTCGGGCCGGCCCGGCCGGTTGGCAACCGTCAGCTTCAGTGTCCCGCGGTCGCGGTAATCCGCCGACTCGCGGACGTCGAACTCGAACCCGACCCGGTCGCTGCCGGTGCCGATGCCGCCGGCGCCGTGCATGCGTCCGGGCACGGGTGGCGTGATGGTGATCGTGAACGACCCAGTGGCGGTATTGCCCGCGAGGTCGGTGGCCGAACAAGTGACGGTGTTGATGCCGAGTGGGAACGTGGTGCCCGACGCCGGTGCGCACGCGACCACCGGTGACGCCGTCACCAGATCGGTGGCCGTCGCGGCGAAGCTGACCGGCTGGCCGGCGGGCGAGCCGGCTTCATCGGTGATGTTGGCGGGCACGGTCAGCGACGGTGGCGTCGTGTCTGCCACCGTAACGCTGAACGACGCCGAGGCGCTGTTGCCAGCCAGGTCGGCGGCAGTGCAGGTGACACCGCTTGATCCAAGCGGGAACGTCTCGCCGCTGGCGGGCGTGCACGTCACGGTCACCGTCGGATCGAGGTTGTCGGTGGCGGTCGGCGTCACGTAGGTCACCGCAGCGCCTCCCGGTCCGGTCGCCTCGGCGGTCTGATCCGCCGGGCTGAAGTCGAAGACCGGCGCGTCCACGTCGGGCGGGAAGGTGAAGTACGCCACCGCCGGGTCGTGATCCGACAGCCGCAGCGGACTGGTCGGGTCGCCGCGGAAGATGGCGGCGACATCAGCATTGATGCGCGGGTGCACCAGGTCGACGAACTGCGACGCGAGGGCCGCCGTCACGATCACGTGGTCGAGGGTCTGCGCGTTGCCGCCAAAGACATAGGAGTACTGTTCGGCCGGCGGAATGAACTGCGCCACGTCCACCAGGTTCGGCTCCACAAGATCGGTCGACGCCGTCACCACTTGATCGGCCGCCGCCGGTTCGCCGCGGATGGTGCCCATCGAATCGCCAATCCCGTCGTTGAAGCTGAAGGCGTTGTAGTCGCCGACCGAGATCACCGCTTCGCTCGGATCGCCGACCTGGATGTCCTGAATCAGGGTGGCCAGGAACTCGGCCTGCGCTTTTCGCTTGGCCCGCACGCGGACACCGGTGGCCGAGGCCTCATTGACGCCGTTCAGCGACCGGAGGTGGTTGACGACCACCGTCAGCTCCTGCGGCAGCGAGGTCGCGGGCCCTTGCACCGCAGCTCGCAGCACCAGCGGCGGCCGGTCGTTGAGGAGGTCGATGCTGCCGTCGGACGGATCGACGAACGTGGCGTCGAAGCCGACCTGCTCGACCGACTGCACCGCGACCCTGCCGGCGGCGGTCTTGACCAGGAACCCGACATCGATGCCGCCGACATCGGAGCCTTCCACCAGATAGGCCACGTAGTGCGGACTCGCGGCACCGGCGTCGGTGTTCACCCTCGTCGCAACGGCGCTCAGCACGTCGAGTTTTTCGACTTCCTGGACGCCGATGATGTCGGGCATGTTGAGGACACTGCGAATGATGAGCGAGGCCTTGGCCAGGCGAGTCTCATACGCGGCCGCGGTCAGCACGACGTCGCTGGTGCCCGGGTCGTTGACGGTGTCGAAGAACCGTTCCATGTTGAACGACGCCACGGTGTATTCGGTGGCCGCCGCGGCAGGCGCTGCCGCGTAGGTCAGCCCGCCCACCGGTTCGAGTTGGGTCTCCGACAGGATCACGTAGTTGCCGAACGCGTGGTCGAGCGGCCCGGTCACATCCGTGAAGACGGCGCCAGTCGAGACGTTGCGGATGGCCGTGCCGGCGATGCCGTTGGTATCGATGCGGAACAGCTCAGAATTGCCATCCCAGAGCGGCAGGTTGCAGGGGCCGGTGTCGCAGGTCAACGCCGGCGTGCCGGGCTCGAGACCGGGTTCGCGGAACGGCCGCGGATGGCCTGTGACCACGACGGAGACCTCGCCGAAGCTCGATGACGTCGCGTTCGCCTCGCTCACTTGGCCGTCAGTGCCGGCGGTCGCAGTCACCGATGCCACCGACACGCGCATGCCTTCGAGCCGCTCCAACTGGCTGCGGGCGCCACTCGGCGACGGGAAGGTCAGGTCCAGCGCATACGCGTCAGGCACCGTGGCGGCGCCGAGGTCCGTGACCGTGATGGTGGGGTTGCCTTTCAACTCCGTGACAGTCACCCCGGTGCTGCCGAACTCGTCGACGGCGCCCGACACCTCGACCAGCCGCCCCACGGCCGCCAGCGCCGGTGGCGCGCTGCTCGTGAAGATCAACAGACCTTCCGACGTACCTGGGTCGACATCGTCCTGGCCAACTAGCGTTTGAATGAAGAAGCCGTTCGACTTTCGGGCCGTCACGACGCCACGCACCGTCACGGCGGTGCCGATCGGCAGCGGCGACTGGTCTCCGCCCCCCTGAATCTGATGGGGCAGGAGAATGACCGGCGGCGTAATGACCGTGACCGAGAGCGAGCCGGTCCCGCTGCGCAACAGCGAGTCCTTGACGGAAAGCGAGATCGTGCGCGCGCCGAGGGGGTTCAGTGCTGGCACCACCACCGCAGTGGTGTAGACGCCGTCACCCACCGTGATGTCTGGCGCCACGCCATTGTCGGACAACGACTGGGCGGCGCCGCCGCCGACTTGCGAAAAGTCTCCAGTGACCAGAAGGCCGGTGCTGACTGGGCTCACGCCGGGCACGACTGCGGCGAACACGGTCAGGGTCTGTCCCTGCTGAACCGGCGAAGGCGAGGCCGTCGTGCTGGAGAAGACGGGATTGGTGGCGCCACCACCACAGGGCGCCAAGGGCGTGCCGGTGTTTCGTGCGGCCGGGATCCCGATCGAGAAATCAGCTGCATTTGAGTTGGAGTCGGTGCAGCCTGCGAGCGCCCTGAAGCCGGCGAGCGCATTGCCGAGCGCCGGCGCTGCCGTGCCCTCGAAGAAGTTGGTGCTGCCGTAACCCACCAGGTCGAGAATCAGCGCGAGCTGGGTCGCGCTGCAAGGCGTCGATCCGCCGTTGCAGGTTAACCCGGCGGCGCTGTCAACGAGGACGACCTTCCCGGCCGTTCCCGACATATTGACGGTCCCGGTCGCGTCTTGGGCCGGCAGGGGCGCGCCGCCGACGCCACCACTGGCGAGCTTGACCAGGTAGTACTGCCCGGGCAACAGAGTTCCCGTCAGCGCCGTCACGGCGTTGCTTCCGAAGGTTCCGATTCCCGTGGCGCTGGCGTACTGGATCGTCTTGCCCGTCAGCGTCACTGCCGCGGTACCGCGATTGAACAACTCGACGAAGTCGTTGGTATAGGTGGCGCCCGAATTGCCGCCTCCGCCATAGACCTGGCTGATGACGACGATGCCGCCGCCCTGGGCGAGCGTGGCCGGCACGAGTGCCGCGATAAAAATAGCGACGGCAACTGCCGCGGCTGTCAAACGGAATCTAGAGTTCATACCACCTCGAGCGCATTAAGGTCGGCCACCACGTCGCAGAAACTGCGACTTGTGGGCGACATTAGCGTACGGGTGTACCAACCGTTCGAACGTTACGGGAGGGTTTGTAAATAGCGTGCAAGATCTCGGAACGCGCGACCGCGGTGCGAGACGACGGCCTTCTGGGGATCGGTCAGTTCTGCGGTCGTTCGACCGAAAGGCGGGTAGAAGAAGATCGGATCGTAGCCAAACCCGTTTGTGCCAGACGGCGATGGCGCGATCACGCCTTCAATCGCGGTCTCGGTTTCGAAGAGCAGCTCGGTGCCGCGCGCGAGGGCCAGCGCCGTCACGAATCGTGCCGGCGATGGGCGACCGTTGAGGCGCCGGTAGATCTCTGCAAAGCGTTCCGGGTAAGTGGCCGTGGGACCGAGGAACCGGGCCGAGCGCACGCCGGGCTCACCGCCGAGGGCGTCGATCTGGAATCCAGAATCTTCGGCGACGGTCGTGAGTCCGGTCGCGGCGGCGTAGGCGAGTGCCTTGATGCGCGCGTTCTCCCAGAACGTGGCGCCCGTCTCTTCAGGCTCAGGCACCGCCGCGACGTCGGCCAGTGTGACGAGGGTGTAGCCGATGTGCCCGTAGGGCCCCCCTTGATGGGGGGCCTCCAGCAAGGGCCGAATCTCTCTCAGCTTGTTTGGGTTGGTGGTAGCAACCAGTAACTTCATCGCCCGAGGATGGGGCCAACGATCTCGCGCTGCTTCGCGACGAGGTTGTTGATGCCCTGGTCGGCCAGCGCCAGCAAGCCCGTGAGCGCGTCGGTGCCGAAGGGTTCGGCTTCGGCGGTGCCCTGGATCTCGATGAAGCGGCCGTCGCTGGTCTTGACGATGTTCATGTCGACGTCGGCTTTGGAGTCTTCTTCGTAGGCCAGATCGAGCAGCGGCATGCCGTTGACAATGCCGACGCTGGTGGCGGCGACGTAATCAGAGACCGGAATGGCGCGGATCTGCTCGCGATCCTTGAGCTTGCCCAGCGCGAGAATCAGCGCGACGAACGCGCCGGTAATCGACGCGCAGCGCGTGCCGCCGTCGGCCTGGATGACATCGCAGTCGAGCCAGATGGTGCGTTCGCCCAGCTGTTCCAGCTTGATGACCGACCGCAGCGAGCGGCCGATCAGGCGCTGAATCTCCATGGTGCGGCCGCCGACCTTGCCGGCCGCGGCTTCGCGACCCGAGCGGGTGGAGGTGGCGCGCGGCAGCATGCCGTACTCCGCCGTGACCCAGCCCTTGCCGGCGCCGCGCAGGAACGGCGGCACCTTGTCTTCGATGCTGGCGGTGCAGATCACGCGCGTGAAGCCGACCTCGATCAGCACCGAGCCTTCGGCATGAATCGAGAAGTGTGGCGTGATGGTGGTGGGGCGAAGTTCGCCGGGCGCGCGATCGTTTAAGCGGGTCATGGGGGACTCGGGGCTGTGGGTGTGGACGTGGCCGGCAGAATCAACCCCTCATTCTTCCGCAGAGGGCGCCGCAAGTCCACATGACCGGCGAGCGTGTCGGCTTCCTGCCCGCCGATCAGGATCTGCACTTCCTGCAGGTTCGGCAAGTTCGTGAGCAGGGCATTGACGATGGTGTAGACCGTCATCAGCTCCTGGTGGGAACCGCCGGCGTGTGCCGTCTTGATGACGGGGTCGAGATCCACAAACGCCTCGTTGCGCTCGGAAATAAACACGCCGCGCAACGTCGCGCCCTTCGGGATGGTGGACATGAGCGGCGCGGCCGGTTCGGCCGACAGTTGCGCTTCGATGATCGAGCGCGCCTGCGCCACGGCTCCCGCGGCGAGGGGCACATCGCGCTCGGTCGGCACCAGCCGCAGGCCGTCTTCCGAAGCGAAATACAGGGTTGCCTTGATGCGTGGCACCGCCGGATCGACCGCGGCCGGTGGCGGCGCGACTGGCGCCTCCACGGCGGCGGATCCCGGCGCGGGCGTGTTCAGTACCCGCGTGAGGCCGGCAATGACCGCCCACGCGAACAGCAGTGCCGCGACGACGGTGCCGCCGATGGCCGCCCACTGGCGGGGCGTCAGCTTCCGGGGCAGCTTAATGTTCAAGGAACTCGCGGAACTTGATGAGGGCGTCCAGGAGGGCTTGCGCCACCTGGTCTTGGTAGCCGCCGGTGGCCAGTTGCGCTTCCTGCACGGCATTCGAGAGGTAGCCGATTTCGACCAGGGCGGCCGGCATGTTGGCACCGACCAGCACGCGGAACGGCGCCTGTTGCACGGCGCGCGGGCTCATCTCGACGCGGCCGGCCAGGGCCTGTTCGACGAAGCCCGCCAGGGCGGCTGATTGCTCGAGGTAACGGGCCTGCGCCGTCTCCCAGAGGATCAAGTCGATCTCGCGCGAGCCGCCGCCGAGTGCCGGCAGCGTGGTGGCGTTGTCGCCGGCGCGCTTGCGCGCTTCGGCATCGGCGCGCTCGATCGTGAGGAAGTAGACCTCGGCGCCCTTGAGCTCGGGCCGCACCGCACTGTTGGCGTGAATACTGAGAAAGACGTCGGCCTGATGATTGTTCGCAAACGCTGCGCGGTCATCGAGCGACAGCGTGCGATCGTCTTCGCGGGTCAGGAACACCTTGGCGCCCAGCCGGCTTTCGATCAGCGTGCGCAATCGGCGCGCGACCGACAGCGTGAGGTCTTTCTCCAGCGTCCCCCTGGCGCCTTGCGTGCCCAACTCGTCACCACCGTGGCCCGGGTCGATCACGACGGTGCGCAACCCGGTGGACGGTCCCTGTGAGGGAATGACGAATCGCGAATCGGGGACGGCGACCGGCGCCCCGGGCGCCACTGCTGCGGCCGGGGCCTCCGTCGTGGCGGCGGGTAACAGGTCGACGGTCACGCGTCCGGAGCCCGCATCGGCCTGCGATGTCGTGACACGGTAACTCGCGTAACGGGGACCGGTCGTGAGCACGACGGTGTTGGGCGTCTCACCAGCGGTGAGACCGAGCAGAAACGTCTGCGGCGGCAACGACGGCAGTGCGAGGTCCAGCACATCGGCCTCGAATTGGACCACGAGCCGGCCCGGCTGGGTGGTCACGCGCGCGTCGGTGTTGGGCGTGACCTCGAAGGTGACCGCGACGTTGGTGGTGCCGGCATCGACGCGGGCCACGACGCGAGGCACCCGCACTTCGCCGACGATCAGTAATCGTGCGGCGCGGCGCAGGTCGAGCCGGGTATCGAGAATCAGCGACATGGCCCGCGGCAGGAAGTCGGCGGGTACGAACCAGCGATTGTCTCGGCGCAGCGGCGGCGACGGGAGCGACACCAGCCGCCCGCTGACCGAGACGACGTTCTGATCAGCGGTGACCACGATCGAACGGCCCCGCAGTGTAATGGTCAGCCCGCCGGCCAGGCGATCCTCGCGCGAGGTGGTGCCAAAGACGGTATTGAGGTCGTCGACCGCGACGTAGTCCTGGTTGTTGATGGTGGTGATCGGGAGGGGCTTGCGACCGTCCCGCGATACCACCGTCAACGGCGCCGGCTGAGCGAACGTCAGCAGGCTCGCGCCCACGATGAACGCCAGCACGAGCATGGCCACGCTGCGGAAACGTCGAGGAGTCAACGGCTCCATGATAGCGCGAGCGCGAGGCCGGCGCCTGACGTGGCGGCCCAACTTGTCTTCCTTGATGATGCCGTCAATGCCGCTGTCGCCGGACCGTCCAATGGCCTTGCCGGCGTCCGCCATCGAGCCGCCAGATCCCATCTTCACGAGCAGCTCGACGACCAGCTTCTCGAAGAATACCGGTGAGCAAGCCTTGACGCGATCGAGAATCTCAGATGCCAGGTCCGTGTGGAGTTGCTGCCAGCCACGGTCGATCAGTTCTTCAGGCGGGTCAGCCGCGCACACCTCGGCAAGGAGTTCTCATCCCGTCAAGCATTTCCGACCCGTCGGGAGGTGCCGTCCCGACCAAGAGTGCCGTCCCGACAAGAAGTGCCGCCCTGTTAGAGTGGCTTCGCCATGAATCGCGTGCCCGCGATCGGCGTGTCGTAGTAGGGCGCGATGTCGGCAAACCCCAGCGCTGAGTACAGCGCCTATCCGCGGACCAACGCTCGGATTCGTGGCAGGTCGTCGCTAGCGGCTGACCGAATTTCGTATCCCGACAAGCAGTGTCCTCCCGACGGAAGTTGTCCTCCCGCCCCGTAATTGTCGTCCCCAAAATCATCGTTGCAGCGAAGGTCACGGTCTTGAAATAGGTTTGCCACCGCCAAATCCCCTGATTTTTCTATGGGGCAATAAGGAGACATTTGGTTGCACCGAAGGCGACCCTGTGTGAAACTTCTCACATGATTCGTGTTTCCAAAGGATTGTGCGGCAGCATTGCCCTGGCGTGGGTCGTCGCGACGGGCGTCAGTGCACTCGCGCAGGCCCCGGCAGGCCCCGCCGCCGTGCCGGCCGACGCCAAGAAAATGAAGGCGGCGTTCGCCTCGTCTCCCGCGGCCATCGACGCAGGCAAGGTGCTCTACGCGAAGTACTGCCGGTTCTGCCACGGCAACACCGGCGCGGGCGACAGCACCATGGCGCCCAAGACCATGAAGCCGTCGAACCTGACCGACGCCACGTGGGACCGCGGGTCGAGCGAAGGCGACATCTTCTGGGTGATCCAGAACGGCGCGCCGGCCAAGTACGACATGAAGGGTCTCAAGGGCAAGATCACCGACGCGGACACCTGGAACCTCGTCCACTACGTGCGCAGTCTCGGTGGCATTCCCAAGTCGTAAGACCGCTGGCGCCTGGCCAAACTGGGCGCTGGCGTTCCTGTTCCTGGTGACCCTCGCGACGGCGGCGTGCGAGTTCGCCAGTCCCGGCCAGCCGTCGGGCATGGCCGATCGTTCCAGGTGGGGCACGTCGGCGGTGTTGACGCCTGCGCATGCTACGGCCGGCGATGCGATCACGGCGTTCTTTGATTCGCGTCCCGACACCATTGCCCAGCCCTTCGACTTCTCGCACCAGATCCATCTCTCGAAGGGCGCCGTCTGCACTGACTGTCACACCGGCGTGGAGCAGGGACCGCGGGCCGGCTTGCCCAGCGTCAACACCTGCATGATCTGCCACTCGCAGATCGCCACCGACCGGCCGCTGATCCAGCAGCTTGCGAAGATGCAGGAGCAGGGTCTCGACCTGAACTGGAACCGGGTCTACGATTACCAGCCGCAGGCGCACGTGCGCTTCAACCACGCGCCGCACATCGCCGCGAAGGTGGCGTGCGCGACCTGTCACGGCAATCAGCAGGAGCAGACCGTGGCCCGCCGCGCCGTGAACATGACCATGTCGTTCTGCGTGAACTGCCACAAGGAAAAGCAGGCGTCGAACGACTGCCTGACGTGTCACTACTGAGCGTGAGTCACATGGACCGTAGACATTTCATCAAGCTCACCGCCATTTCCGGCACCACCGCGGCGCTGACGGCGTGCGGCAATCCCGAACACCAGCTCATTCGCTTCATTCCCGAAGACGATCTGGTGCCCGGCATCGCCACCTGGAAGCCCAGCATCTGCCCGTTGTGCAGCGCCGGCTGTGGCGTCATCGCGCGGGTGATGGAAGGCGATGCGGAGGTCTTCCGCAATGGCCAGCCCGGCGTGATCCGCATGGGCCTGGCCAAGAAGCTCGAAGGCAATCCCGAGGATGCCATCAGCCAGGGCAAGCTGTGCTCGCGCGGCCAGGCCGCCATCCAGGTCACCTACCATCCTGACCGCCTCGCCAATCCGCGCCAGCGCACCGGCGAGCGGGGCAGCGGCCAGTTCGCGGACATCTCGTGGGACGAGGCGATCAAGGAACTGATCGGGCAGCTGGATGCGCTCGTCGCTGCCAACGATCAGGCCTCGCTGGCGTTACTTACCAAGCCGCGTCGCGGCCGGCGGCTCGACTTGCTGGCGCAGTGGCTGCAGCGCTTCGGCGCCAAGGCGCCGGTGACTTTCGAGTTGTTCTCGGATGACGTGCTGCGGCGCGCCAACGAGATCAGCTTCGGTGCGGCGCAATTGCCGACGCTGGATTTCGAGCACGCGCGCTACGTCGTGTCGTTCGGTGCTGACTTCCTGGGCACCTGGAACTCGTCGGTCGCGCAAAGCGCGGCCTACGGCCGCATGCGGCAGTCGGGTCCAGGCGGCCGCGCCAAGCTGGTGCACGCCGACGCGCGCCTGTCGCAGACGGCCGGCAACGCCGACGAGTTCGTTGCCATCAAGCCGGGCACTGACGGCGTGCTCGCCCTCGGCCTGGCTCACGTGATCATCGCCAACAACCTGCGACCCGCTAACAATGCGGGCCGCAGCGGTGCCGCCATCGAGGGCTGGGCCGGCGGCCTGGCGGCGTTCACGCCGGCGGAAGTTGAGAAGAAAACGGGCGTGCCGGCTGCGACCGTCGAACGGCTGGCCAAAGAGTTTGCCGCGGCCACTCCTGCGGTGGCGCTGGTCTCGGGCGCGCCGCTGGCGCACTCCAACGGGTTGTTCCACGCGCTGGCCGTCAACGCCCTGAACGCGCTGGTCGGCAGCGTCAACGTGCCTGGTGGCGTGACGTTCATTCCGCAGCCGGGGCCGGCCGTCGCGACGCGCGCTCTCAACGAGATTCTCCAGGGCGCCGCGCCCAAGGTGCTGCTCCTGGACGATGTCAATCCGGTGTTTGCGTCGCCGGCCGCGTCGAAAGTGGCCGAGGCGCTGAAGCGCATTCCGTTCATCGCCAGTTTCGGTTCGTTCGTGGACGAGACGAGCGCCATGGCCGACTTGATTCTGCCGGGTCACTCGTTTCTCGAGTCGTGGGTCGAGGCCGTTCCGGAATCGGGCTCGGCGAAGGCGGTGGCGATCTCGGCGGGTCCGGTCATGCGTCCGCTCTTCGACACGCGGCCCACGATGGACGTGTTGCTGCAGGTGTCGCGCCAGCTGGCGAAGCCGTTGGCGCCGGCGCTGCCGAATACGTTCGAGGAGTATCTGAATAGCGATCGTGCAGGCGCGTCTAAAGACGCGCCTCTACGTTACGACACAGGCGCGTCTAAAGACGCGCCTCTACGTTACACAGATCCGCTGTTCGACGGTGATGCCGCGCAGTTCCCGTATCACTTCCTGCCCTATGCCTCGCAGACGCTCTCTGATGGCTCGACGGCCCACTTGCCGTGGCTGCAGGAGATCCCCGACCCGATGTCGTCGGCGATGTGGTGCAGCTGGGTGGAGATCAACGAACAGAAGGGCAAGCAGCTCGGCATTCAGCAGGGCGATGTGATCGAGATCGCGTCCGCGCACGGCACGTTGCGCGCGCCGGCATTCCTGAACCCGGGCATCGCGCCCGACGCGGTGGCCATGCCGGTGGGGCAGGGTCACACCAACTTCACGCGCTATGCCACGGGCCTGGGCGTCAATCCCATTGGGATCCTGTCGCCGGCCGTGGTCGCCGACACGTCGCTGCTGGCCTGGTCGTCGACGCGCGTCAAAATCACGCGCGTCAGCGGTCCGGATCAGAGCCTGATCATGTTTGGTGGCGCCACCCGCGAGCGCCCCGACGAAACGCACGGTAGGGGAGACGAGCACTAATGGCACTGGTCAGCCTCGGTCATGCGGATCTGGATTGCTTGTGCGTTGACGCTCCAGCCGACCGCGACAACGGAGCGGTGGGCGTGGTGATTCGTATGGAGCTCCATTAAAATGGCGTACCGATGGGGGATGGCCGTCGATCTCGACAAGTGCACGGGCTGCGACGCCTGTATCACCGCGTGCCATGCCGAAAACAACATTCCGACGGTGGGCGCCCAGCAGGCCGCGCGCGGTCGCGCCATGCACTGGATTCGCGTCGAGCGCTACTACGAGGGCAACTTCCCTGACGTGAAGGTGAAATTCCGGCCGGTGCTGTGCCAGCAGTGCGACAACGCGCCGTGCGAAGCCGTGTGCCCGACCTATGCCGCCCACCAGAACGAAGACGGCTTGAACGCGCAGGTCTACAACCGCTGCATCGGCACCCGCTACTGCGCCAACGCGTGCTCCTACAACGTGCGGTTCTTCAACTTCTTCAACCCCGAATGGGTGAAGCCGCTCAACCTGCAGCTCAATCCCGACGTCTCGATCCGCGAAGTGGGCGTGATGGAGAAGTGCACGTTCTGCGTGCAGCGAATCAAGGCGGCCAAGACGACCGCCAAGGCCGAGAATCGCAGCCTCGTCGATGGCGCGTTGCAGCCCGCGTGTGCGCAGTCGTGCCCGACGACCGCCTTGGTCTTTGGCGACCTGAACGATCCGAACAGCCGGGTTGCGCGGCTGTCGCGCTCGCCGCGCGGCAGCAAGTTGCTCGAAGACCTCGGGGCCGAGCCGAAGATTACCTATCTCCACAAGCAGCCCTGGCATGAACCGGACGCTTACTAAGCCGATCGCGGACGACCTCGTCCGCCCGCTCTTCCAGACGTCGGTCTGGTTCTACGCGATCGTCTTCGCGGCGGCGACGGTCGTCGCCTGCGGTGCGGCGGCCTGGGGCTACCAGATCTGGTTCGGCATTGGCGTGGCGGGCATCCGCTGGCCGGTGTTCTGGGGTTTCTATCTCGTCAACTTCGTGTTCTGGATCGGCATCAGCCACGCCGGCACGCTGATCTCAGCGATTCTGCGACTGGTCAACGCCGGCTGGCGGCGCCCGGTCACGCGCTGTGCGGAGGCCATCACGGTGTTTGCGCTGATGATCGGCGCGATGTTTCCGATCATCCACCTCGGCCGCCCATGGCTGGCGTTCTGGCTCTTTCCATATCCCAGCGCGCGTGAGATCTGGCCGAACTTCCGCTCGCCGCTGGCGTGGGACTTCTTCGCCATCAACACCTATCTCACTGGCAGCGTGCTGTTCCTGTTTCTGCCCATGATTCCGGACTTCGCGCTGCTGCGCGATCGCACGACCGGCTGGCGGCGCCAGCTCTACGGCTTCCTCGCCTTCGGCTGGCGCGGCACCACCAGGCAGTGGAACCGCCTGGAGTCAGCCATGCAGATCATGGCCGTCGCCATTCTGCCAGTCGCCGTCTCGGTCCACACCATCGTCTCGTTTGATTTCTCGATGGCGGCCGTGCCGATGTGGCACTCGACCATCTTCGGACCATACTTCGTTGCCGGCGCCATCTTCAGCGGCATCGCCGCCCTGATCATTGCGATGGCCGTGTTGCGCAAGACGCTGCGTCTCGAAAAGTACCTGCAGCCACTGCATTTCGACAATCTCGGCAAGCTGCTGTTGCTGATGTGCATCCTGTGGGCGTATTTCGTCTTCGCCGAGCGCCTCACCGTGTGGTACGGCAATGAGCCGAGTGAGATGGCGGTGTTCTGGGCGACCCAGCGCGGTGCGTATGCGCCGTT
>Ga0163144_10009545_pt1 | contig 20817 bp, 13 predicted proteins | sample OliLak19BULKMAT1_FD_123175 | JGI IMG/M metagenome (GOLD analysis project Ga0163144, IMG submission 123175) | Freshwater microbial mat bacterial communities from Lake Vanda, McMurdo Dry Valleys, Antarctica - Oligotrophic Lake LV.19.BULKMAT1 | ecosystem: Environmental > Aquatic > Freshwater >... | reverse complement strand
GACTCTAGACTTTTTCTTAATCTTATGCGCCGGGGCTCTCCCATTGAGAACCCCTGGCGCTTCCTCCCGTTCAGTCGCCGCTTACCGAACGGGAAGCTTTCAAAATCAGTTCTTCTGCATCGGCAGAAAATCAGCCATGATCATCCTCGCGGGACCCGCGAGCGGTGTCGGTGCCGCCGCCGGTTTGTACTGCGTATTCGCCAGATCGTTGACCTGCTGAACGACTCGTTTGGCTGAATCCTGATCTGGCTCCACATCATCCGCTTCGTGGTGAATCACGCGGCCATGGCTGTCGACCAGAAGAATCACGGTCTCATTCTGCTGTACGTTGAATTGGCGCCGTACACTGCCGTTTTCGTCCACCAGAACGATCACGTCGCCGGTGGGATTGTACTTTTCGGCCATCATCGTGCGCACTTTTTGTTTGAACGTCTCCTGCTGACTGAGGTCTTCAAGCAGCACGCGTTTTGGGGCGTTCGCTTTGGGCCAGACCTGTTTATCGATCCACTTCTCCCATTTTTTCTGGCGTTCGTATTGAGTCAGATTGGGAACCGTGATCATCAGCAGCATGCCCGTCTGGCTGAAGAGGCTGTTGCTCGCCAGTTCCATTCCCAGCGGATCCTTGATGCTGAATTCCGGTACCGTCTCAACGAAAGGGCCCGAACCGTTTGCCGGCGTTCTTTTCACTTTTCGAACGTCGTTGGGGCGCACTCGCGATTCGGTTTTTTCGGCCGCCATGGCGCCGGCGGCGAGGTTCAGCGTGAGGGCCAGAGCGAGCAGTTGTATGGGGCATGCAAAGCTGGTCTTCATAACTCCCCCTCTGGGTCCGGTGGGCACTGCGGGTGCCGTCACTGAAGGATGCGCTTGTCTGGGAGTTGTAAAGCGAGCGGAGGGCCAACGTGCGCAGCAGTGCGTTGTCGGAATATAAGTCCTTATTCTTTAGATATTTACATACTTTTAATAGAGTCTGGCGGGAGGCCTGAAACCCTGCCGATTTTCGGACAGCACGCAGATTTCAGTGGGCGCGGAGGGCTGGAAAGTAAAGGAAAAGTGGACATTTAACGAATGCCTCATGATGCAGCGCGATTACTGCCGCGCCGTTTATGCATTATGCTTTATTGATTTGTTTTCAGATTCGCAGAAAAATCTTCCGCGCATACATCCACCAGCAGATCAGCCACAAAACCGCCAACACCACAGCGGCCTCGATACTGACGGCGTACACACTTCCGAAAGTTGCAAAAATGCCGGCTCCAAAATGAGTCTTAAAGCTGCTGACAATAAAATCGTTGAACACATGCGCCATGACGTACATCGCAATCGAATTCATGCCGACGACCAGAAGCGGGAAAGCCCAGCGCTGGTAGCCTCGCCCATCAATGATGCCATAAAACGCGCCCAGAAAAAGACACGTCCAGCCCGTGCTGAAAATCGCCCATGCCGGCGTCCAGATGCGCTTGACCGACGGGCAGATGCCGCTGAGGTCCAGCGCCGCGCCGACGAGCAGACACGCCACGCCCACGCCCATCAGCGTCTTGAATTTTTGCGCCGGTGTGCGGTCGCTCTTGAGAAGTTCTCCAGCGAGCAGCCCGAAAATCATCGTCGCCAGCGCCGGAACAAAATTGAGTGTTGCATAGCCGCCAGCGTTGAAGACAAATGGTTTCTCGCGCGGAAACAGATTCATGAACCACTGGTCCACGGCGAACGCGAAATTTGTGTTCTTGTCCCAGTGCGCCGCAAATCCGGTCAGGTGCGGCCAGTTCTGCGGCACCCCGACGCTCTTGTAATCGAATCCTTCAGGGGGCAGCGGATACAGCGCGAACGCCGCCCAGTAACCTATCAGAATGGCCAGCGCCGATGCGAACTGCGCGCGCGGTTTCAGCCAGGCGATCAGAAACAGAAACGGATAGCCGAGCCCGATCTGCGTCAGCACATCCACAAACGTGTAGTTCGTCTGCTTGCCGCCGACAGAGCGCAGCAGAATTCCAAGCGCTATCAGCAGTATCGCTCGCCAGATTGCGTGCCCAAACAGAGTGCCGAAGCGGTCACCCTTGGCTCTGCGGCTCGCGAGCGAATAGGGCATCGAGACGCCGACCATGAACATGAACGAAGGCTGGATCAGATCCCAGATCGCGCAGCCCGTCCACGCCACATGATCGGCTTGGTACGCCACGGCCTGCCAGAGCGAACTGTCTTTGAATTGCTTCGCCACGCGCGAGAGATAAAACGCCTCCGACGCCATCATCAGCATCATGAAGCCGCGGTACGCATCCAGCGAAACCAAGCGCTGTGTCGGTAAAGGAGGCGGTGCCGACTTATCGCTCATGCGTTGGGATACCTTTGAGTTCGCTTCAATTAACGCATACGTTACATCAACGAGCGGGCTCGCACAAAGCCGAAGTCAGGAAAATACGGACTCGCGAATCAGGTTGAATACGAACTGTAAAATTCCGCACACGCAGTGGGGCTGACATTCTTATGACTTGAACGGGTTATTTTTCATAAAAAAGCTTTGGCGTCAATCCAGCTAAACGAATGTTGTTGCTGTTTGTTCAGCCGCGTAGCGGCGACACAAGAATAGCCCACGGCGTAAGCCGTGGGAAGGTTCATGAGTAGTTTCCAAAGCACCTTATAGGGGCGACACACGCGCGCCTGGAAAATGTGTCGCCCCTAAAAGGGGCTTTGTCAAAATCAAAGCCATCCTTCCCACGGCTGACGGCAACGGCAACGGAAACAGATACCCGTTCAAGTCATAGGAATGTCGGCGCCACCACGGCAGCCAACGCTATGAAAGTAGTCTAAGCGCCTTGATACGATTGCAGTTTCAGCACCAGCGTGCTTCGCGCCAGACCCAGCACTTTCGCGGCTTCCGTTTTGTTGTTACTGCATCCTTGCAGCACTTGCAGAATATGGCGCCGCTCGATCTCTTCCAGCCGCTGCGAGCCGAGTTCGATTTTTCCGCCGCTCGTCGGAAGATTCAATTCGTCCGGGTGGATCTTATTGCCCGCCGCGAAAATCACCGCTTGTTCAATGATCGAACGCAGTTCGCGCACGTTGCCATGCCACGCATTATGCAACAGGCTTTCTTCAGCATCCGGCGTCAAGGAGCGCGCGCCGTTGCTGGATACCATCACAAAATACCGCGCCAGCGGCACGATGTCTTCGCGCCGTTCGCGCAGCGGGGGAACGGTCAGCGTCACTGTCGCCAGGCGGTAGTAGAGATCCTCGCGGAACGTGTGATTCTTGCAGCACTCGCGCAGATCTTTGTTCGTCGCGCAGACGATACGCACATTCACGGGAAGATCTCGATCGCTGCCGACGGGCCGGATCACGCGCTCCTGCAATGCGCGCAGTAATTTCGTCTGGAGCAGGTAATCCAAGTCGCCGATTTCGTCGAGAAAAAGCGTGCCGCCGTCGGCTTCCAGAAACGCGCCCTTGCGGTCGCTCTCCGCGCCGGTGAACGAACCCTTGCGGTGGCCGAACATTTCCGATTCGAACAAATTCTCCGGAACCGCCGCGCAGTTTCGCGCGACGAATGCTTTCTCCGAACGCGGCGACTGCTGATGCAGCATGCGCGCGATGCACTCCTTGCCCGCGCCGCTTTCACCGAGGATCAGAACCGCCGCTTCGCTCGCCGCCGCTTTGCGTACGCGCTCCAATAGATACACCATCGCCGGCGCTTCGGCGATAATCTGCCCCGCCGGCACGGCCGCCCGCTTGAGTTCCGTCACTTCCGCTTCAAGGCGCCGCCGCATCTCAAGATTGTCTTCGAGCAAACTGTACATCTGGCCAAGCCACACCAGCAGCTCCGCATCCTGTGCTGAAAATTCCGAGGGCCGGTCCTGGTTGTCCACATAAAGGAGCGCCGTCAGTTTTCCGCGCGCGTCCAATACGGGCGTGCAAGCCACCGCCTGAATGTGATTGCGGATAATGCTCTCCTGCTTCCCCAGCCCGCCGACGTTTGTCGCTGTGTTGCCGATAAAAACCGCCTGGCGTTCGTCGATGATTTTTTTAAGAACGGTCGTCGAGATCAGCATCTTCACTTCGGCGTCCTGCGGAATGCCGCGCGCCGCGATGATCTTCAAATGTTCCGCGTCTTCGATTCGCGCCAGCACCGCGCGCGTCGCGTTCAAGCGCTGGCAGACCAGTTCCAGCACGGCCTTGGTCAGGGATTGCGGATCGCTCGCGCGGGTCAGCAGCGAAAACAATTGCGCCAGCAGCCGCATGGACGTGGCTTGTATGGAAATCGCCGCCGGTGGCGGAACGGCCGCGGGTTCGGCGGGCGATGCTGTTGCTTGCATCGCTGGATCGGACGTTCCGGCGCCGGCCCACGACCCGGACAGAACCGTCTTGGCATCGATGATATTCATGCCGTCCTGGGCGGTCACAACCATGAATTGGACGTTGGAAATGATGAAGCACGACCCGGCGGAAAGCTGTGCCGAGTCCACCGACTTGCCGCCAATATCGATGGGCTTTTGGCCCTTCGTCCGGGTCAGCATCAGTTTGCCGTTTTCGAGACTGAGTTCGGCGTGTTCGGCCGAAAGGCGCCGGTCGGGCACGCTGATTTCGCACGACTCCGCGCGGCCGATGCGCCACTTGGTCCCGTTGCTGAGCGGCACCGTCCAGTTCCGTCCGTCGTATTGAATGCGCAGTTCAAGCATGTTGAAAAACTCAATGAATCGGGAACACGAAATGACTTGGCTTAGATCGTTCCAACCGCTTCCAACCTAACACACGCGTTGCTTAAAGCGAATACGCAACCCGCGCGTGATTTTGAGGTTCTTCGTGAACGTCGTTACTTCAGCACCGGTCCTTCATCCTTTTTGTCGGCGCTTTGGTGGGAGACGAATTTGTCGTACATCAGCGCGTAGTGGCCGCCCTTAAGCAGCAATTCGCTGTGCGTTCCTTTTTCGATGATGCGGCCCTGGTCCAACACCACGATGCAGTTGGCTTTCACAATGGTGGAAAGACGGTGCGCCACGATCAGTGTCGTGCGGCCTTTCACTATTTTTTCCAGCGCGGTTTGAACTTTCATCTCGGTCACCGTATCGATCGACGACGTGGCTTCATCCAATAAAAAGATGCTGGGATTGGCGACAAGGATGCGCGTGAAACACACGAGTTGCCGCAGGCCCAGCGACACCTGCGAGCCGCGTTCGCCCACGGTCGTGTTGTATCCATTGGGCAGGGCCGTGAACAGGTCGTGAACGTCCAACGCCTTCGCCGCTTCGTAAACCTGCTCGTCGGTGGTCTCGGGCACGGGGTAGCGAATATTCTCCATGATGGTGCCGCTGAACAGGTAATTCACCTGCAGCACCAGACCCATTTGTTTGTGCAGACTGGTGATGGTGGCATCGCGAATGTCGATGCCGTCGACGCGGATATGCCCCTGCTGCAATTCATAGAATCGAGCCAGCAGCGAAATCGTGCTCGACTTTCCACTGCCCGTCGCGCCCACCAGCGCCACCGTTTTTCCGGCTTCAATGTCGAGCGACAGAGCGTGAATAACGGGGCGCGCCGGATCGTAACCAAACGTCACGCCATCAAAAACGATGTGCCCTTTCAGACGAGGCAGCGGCGCCGCGTTGGGCCTGTCTTGAACTTCCGGTTTCAGATCCAGCAACGCAAAAACACGTTCCGCGGAAGCCATCGCGCCCATGAGCTGATTATAAAAATTACCCATGTTGATCGTGGGGTTCATGAACTTATCCCACAGAAAAAACACCGCCACCACCGTGCCCGCTGAAAGCCGGTCCGGGCCTCCCGATAGACACAGCACCCCGCCGTAACCGAGGATGATCACCTGCCCGAGAAATTTGATGAATTCCAGAAAGGGCTGGTAGATTCCGCTGTAATGCGCCGAACGAATATTGTTGCTGGTGTTGATCTCCTGCAGTTCATTGAAGCGTTCCAGGTTCACATCCTGCCGGTGAAAGGCGGAGACCACGCGCACGCCGGTGATGTTCTCCGCCAGATTCGACGCCACGCGCGAATAGCCCTGGCGCGTGATCTGATGCTGCACGCCGATCTTCTCTCGGTAGAGATGATTCGCCAGCGTCAGCACCGGCGCGAGCCATGCGACCGCCAGGAACAGCCGCCAGTCCGTGTAGAGAATCAGCGCGCCCGCGCCGAACATCAGGATGAAATTAAACGCCACCGTATTGATTCCCGAGACGACGGGCCCGCGCAGCGATTCCATGTCGCTCGTGCCGCGCGTGATGATGCGTCCCAGTTTCGTGCGGTCGAAAAAAGACATCGAAAGATTCTGCAGATGATCGAACACCGCGCGCCGCAGATCCATGATGACGCGTTCGCCGCACCGGTTGGACGCGTCGATCTGCACCGCATCGAGGAGAATGGCGGCGATGGAAAGGAAGGCCCAGATTGCCGCGAAACCCAGAATGACTTCAACGTCGCGGCTGGGTATTCCCACGTCGATGATTTTCCGCGCCATCAACGGCGTGAACAGATCGCAGCCCAGTCCAACCAAGCCGCAGAGCAGTCCTTTAAAATACAAAGGCAGGTACGGCTTGAGCCAGCCGATCAGGCGGTATGTCATCGCCGCCGAAATGGGGCGGACCGAGATCTCTTCGTCCTCGTCATCCCGCGGATCGGGAAAAAGCTCTTTCTCCGCGTGGGTCTTTTCAGCAGCCTGTGTTGCGGCGCTCAGCCTTTTCTGAGTGCCGGAAGAAGGAGCGGAGGTGAGCGGCTTGGGCGTGTGGTTACTCATCGTCGACCAGCCTCTGGCTGCCGCGCGTGCCGCGCCGCACCATGCGATCCATGTGCGATTTGCCTTGACCGGCGCCCTCGGTTGCAAACTGGCAGGAGGCCACGTCGCGGTAATACCCGTTCACGTTCATCAGCTCGTCATGTGTTCCGGATTGTGTGATCGCTCCATTTTCGATGACGATAATCAAGTTCGCGCGCCGCGCCGTCGAGATGCGGCTGGCAATCAGAAAAACCGTGCGCCCCGCCATGATCCGTTCCAGACCGCGGCGGATATGAGATTCGGTTTCGGGATCGACCGCCGCGAGTGCGTCGTCCATCACCAGGATGCGCGGGTTGTGCAGCACGGCGCGCGCGATGGCCAGACGCTGTTTCTGTCCGCCGGAAAGACTCGCGCCGTATTCGCCAATCAGATTGTTGTATTTCCGCGGCAAGCGCTCGATGAACTCATCGGCGCGGGCGATGCGCGCCGCTTCGCGGATCATATCGGGCGACGCGTCCTGGTCGCCATACGCGATGTTGCGCGCGATGGAATCGCTGAACAGATACGTTTCCTGAAACACGTAGCCGATCGCTTCGCGCACGCTTTTCACGGTGACGTCGCGCGGGTCCTGTCCGTCGATTTCGATTTTTCCCAAGTCCGGGTCGTAGAATCGCGCGAGCAAATTCGCGAGGGTGGTCTTGCCCGATCCCGTCGGACCGACCAGCGCCACGACGCTCCCGGCCGGAACAGAAAAGCTGATATCGTTCAAAATCGGCTGGCCAGGCTGGTAGCTGAAACTGACGTGCGAAAAGGTCACCGCGCCGCCGCCGGGACGAAGGGGTTCGGCGTCCGGCAGCTGCGGCGTGGTATCGGGGCTGTCGAGAATTTCGAACAGGCGCCCGCTGGAGACGACGGCTTGCTGATAGGCGTCGCTGATGGTGTTGATCTGCTGGACGCGTCCGAGAATTCCGGCCATCACCCCGCCCAGCGTCACCAGGTCCCCGCTATCCAGTTTGTTTTGCTGAACGAGAATCGCGACCAGCGCGTAAAGCGCCACGTGAGCGCCCACCGCGATGCCGCGAATCAACGGATTCATCAAGACGCGCAAGGCCACGCCATCGAGTTGGTGTTTCAGCAAGATGTCGCATGAATCCTTGAATTTCCGTTTCTCCAGATCTTCCGTCGCGAACGCGCGAACCACATGCACGCCGGCGATCGTCTCCGTCAGCAGCCCGACCATGTGATCGGACGCTTTCACCTGCCGCTCGTAGATCGGCTGCGAGAGCAACGCCAGCTTGCGCACCGCCAGGAACCAGAAGGGCACGGGCACTAGCGCCCACAGCGCCAATGAGGGGGAGCGCTGATAGAGCATGATGACCGAACCGATCACGAAAAAACCGATGTCCACGCAATTGTGCATCGTGACATTGACGAACTGCCGCACTGCCTGCAAATCGTTCAGCGCCCGGTTGATCAGTTGCCCGGTTGAATGCTGATCGTGAAACGAAAAGCCGACGCGCTGCAAGCGGTCGTACACGGCCGCGCGCATGTAAAAAACCATCGACATGCTCTGCCAGTTCGCCGCCACGGAGCGAAGGTAGAAAAAGATGAAGCTCACGATTTTGGCGGCCATCAGCCACAGCAGCGCCGTGCGCAACGCAGCGCCGCTGCCATCCGCCGCGCGGATCCACGCCCAGAAATGCGGGCGCTCTTCGGGATTCCGTGCGACCAAATGCTGCACGACATTTACCGGCGGCGCGAGCAGCCGGAGCGTGATCACTTCCGCGACGGCATAGATAGCGAAGACAATCAGGGTGATGGCGACGTGGCCCTTAACCGGGGCCACGAAGGCGAACATCCGCCTCAGAAGTTGCAATTGCGCTTTGATGCCTTTCGGCGTGCGAACCTGAGATTTCACAATCAGTAAGAACGCTCCAAGGTCACTTCAAGCCTACACGAGCCTGTCGGTATAGCGTCTAGCCGCTCCGAACTCAACACCCACTCAGCAGGGACTTCTCAGCAACCGTTTCCCTTCCACTTTGAAAGAAGTGCGGCGCGCCTACCCGATTCTCTTACACGCGTGTTGCTTCTTTTCATTTCGTGAGGACTTTCTGGCTGTATCGAACAGGAACGCGCTGCCGGGTAGCTCAACTGGCCAGCGGTTTGTTACAGGTTTCAGACGCGGTTTGAGGACGTCCTCAAGCCCGATTCGTTGGGATGAGGGATGAAATCATGAGTTACAAAGCGTTGTCAGCGATCGGTATGCTTGTCGCCATGTTCACAGCAGTAAGCGTGTTTGCCGCGGATGATGACGCCAAGATCAAGGCGGCGGCGTCAACTGGCGAAGCACGTTTTGATCACCGTATCGACACGTGGGTCGACGGCACCGTCATGTCGCTGGACGCCGACACCGGAAAGTTCAGCATCCGCGGCAGCAAGATGCCCTACGCCACCGCTCATTGCAGCATGTTGAAAGACGTGCACGCGAAGACGGCAAATCTGGACGCCGCGAAGAATCAGGAACGTGAAACTGAAGTGCGCAAGGCCTGGGCGGATCGGTTGGCGGTTGCCAGAACCGAGAAGCGCGAAGCTGCCGGCGATTACACGTTTGCATTGCCAGCGCAGGGCAAACTCTCGGCGCTCAACATGAGTTCCCTCAAGAACGCCGACTGGCTCCGCGGCGATATGGCGATGAATGCCGAGACGCCGAAAACGGATGTGACAGCGGACGTGAAAGCGGAACGCCCCATCGCCACTGGCGCGGGTATTGACGTCAAAGAAGCGCAGGCGCTGATGGCGCTGAAAGACATGAAGGTTGGGGACAAAGTGATGATCGGCTATGACTCGGGGGTTATCACCAACGAAGCGTATGTTGTCGTCAAGCACGACAAGGACATGGGCGCCAAGCCCGGCAGCACGCGCTAAATGTGTCCGGGCGTCTGGCGGAAGTAACACCGTAGCCATGTCCGTGCGAGACGCCCGGAATCTTTGAAGAAGCGGCCGAAAGGCCGCTTCTTTTATTTAGTTAACGCACTGAGCGCCGCCGCGATATCTTCTTTTAATTCCGCTTCACTCCCGGCGCGCTTCAGCGCATCCACCAGAGCGGCATTGGCGCTGGCGTCGCCGATCTGCCCGAGCGCCCACGCTGCTTTCCGCGCGGCATCGGTGCTTCCTGTAGACAGCACCGCGACCAATGAAGTCACCGCTCCTTTCGCCTTCAGTCGTCCCAGCGCGACCGCCAGTTCGCCTTGTACGGGCGAGAATTTTTCAAGCTGCAGGGCCTCGTTGAGAGCGGACTCCGCGGCCTTCAGACGCAGCAGCCCCGTTGCGCGCGCCGCCGCGCGCCGCGTGCCGGGCGAAGCATTCTTGAGCAGCGGCACAAGCCGCTGAGGCGACTCAAGACCTGGAATTTTCGAGAGCGCTTCGGCCGCCGCGAGCGCCACGTCACCGTCGCTATCTTCGAACGTACGCAGGAGCGCCACGTCCGAGCGGCGGTCAGCGAGAATCCCCAGATCGTACGCGGCCTGCAGGCGTTCGCCGCGCTCGGCGGATAGCAGCCGCTGCATGGCTTTCTCGAAAGGTTGCGGCTTGGTTTTAGTCGGCTGCTTGCGATCGTTGATTTCGCCCATCGCCGCTTCAAGCTGCTCGTTGTAATCCTTTGCCGCGTTCACGACCCGGCCCACTTCCTGAGCGGCGCGAACCGTGGCGCCGCCGGTGTAAAACGACAGCACGGATTGCGACGGCCTCAGTGTGTTCAGCTTCTGATTCGCCGCCGCCGCCAGCACGGACGGTTCGCCTTTCACCGAGACTTCAATCAGCAGGATCATGACATCGGGCGGCGCGATCTCAGGCAACGCCTCAATCGCGGCCACGCGTAATTCGGGGGGGTTCGGCGCTTTGATGATCGCGCTCAGATACGTTATCAACCCCTGTGGGTTCAAGCGGCCCAGCGCCTGAATCGCGGCGCGGCGAATCGGCAGCGGGCGCGCGGCATCAAGCTGCTCTAGAATCGTATCCGTCGAATTTTTGTCGCGAAATTCGCCCAGCGTCTGCAACGCGGCAGCGGCGACTTCTCCGCCGGCATCGCGGTCCGCCGCGGCCAGGCGCAGCGCTGAAAACGCATCCTGTTCCTGAAGTGATCCGGCAGCGATGCGCCTTTCGCGAAGATCGCCGGCGAGCGCTTTGAGATGCAGCAGCCGCGTCTCGGCGGAGCCGCTCGTGAGCGCCGCGCGTAATTCGTCGGATTTGGTTTTACCCGTGCGCAGCCAGCCCAGTTGGAGCGCGACCGCCATAAGGAGCAGCGTTGCGCCCGCGGCCATCGCGGCGCCGCTGTACCCACGATTTTTTTTAGTCCACTCGGCGCCTTTGCGAACCCTGCTTTTGCCGGACGCGCCGATTTTCATTCCCGCGCGGAAGCGGTCCAGATCGCTCGCCAGCGCATCCATGTTGACGTAGCGGTCGAGAGGATTTTTTTCGAGCGCCTTCGCGCAAATTTGCGAAAGCGCCTCTGGCACATTCGGGCAGATGACATGCGCCGGCTGCGCCTCTTTGTGAACCACGTTGTAGATGGTGGCGACGCCGGTCTCGCCATCAAAGGGCGCCTGCCGAGTCAGTGCTTCATACAGCACCGCGCCGAGACTGTAGAGATCGCTGCGTTCGTCGCAGTGCAGACCCTGCGCCTGCTCGGGGCTCATGTACGACGGCGTGCCCATGATGTTTCCGGTCACCGACAGCTTCACGCTAGAGGCGTCAAAATCCTTGGCCAGACCGAAGTCCATCACGACCGGTTCGCCGGTGGGCCGCACCATGATGTTCGCGGGTTTGATATCGCGGTGGATCACGCCGCGCGCGTGCGCGCAGGCCAGCGCGCGCGCCACCTTGGCGATGATCTCCGCCATGTCGTGATACGGTGTTGCGTTCGCTAGAATGACATCGGAGAGCGTGCGGCCATCCACGAATTCCATGACGAGGTAAGCCATGCCGCCCACAGTGCCCACGTCGTATATTTCAATGATGTGCGGATGGCGCAGCTTGGCCATTGCGCGCGCCTCGCGGGCAAACCGGACCTGCGCTTCGGGCTCGCCGGCCACGGCCCACGGGAGCATGACTTTGATCGCGACGTTGCGGCGCAGTTCGGTCTTTTGAGCGAGGATGACAGCGCCCATGCCGCCGCGCGCGATTAATTTTATCACGGTGTACCCGTTGAAGGACTTTGGCAGCAGATCCTTGAGATCTTCGGGAACCCGCATGGAGGACCCGTCGGATGGCGTGAGTGCCAGCGCCTCGTCGGGCTGAAGAATGCGCGGCGGTTCAAGAATCGTCTCGTTCGAGGCCATCGCTTTGCGGTCAGGAATACCCGGCGTCATGGCTAGCGTTTCGCCGGCCTCAATGACCATTGCCAGCGCAACCTTGCAATCTTTGCACGGGTACATTTTTTCCGGAGTGGGATTCTTGACGCGATACATCTTGTGGCATGTGGGGCATTGGAAGCGCTGGTTGAGGTCGTTAGCAGGTGCCGCCATGTCGTTCAACCCACCCCCGGCCCCTCCCGGCTGAGGGAGGGAGAACGGCGACGCAGAGCGATGATCCACTCGAACAAAGCTAAGTAGCTTATACAGGCGATTCAAGGACACGGTTCGATGCAAAAAATTGTTGTGGATGCCAACACGCGCCTGGGCCGCATCAATCCGGACCTTTACGGGCACTTCGCCGAACATCTGGGCCGCTGCATCTATGACGGTTTTTGGGTGCCGGAAACGAGCGCGATTCCGAATTGCGGCGGGCTGCGCCTGGATGTTGCGGCGGCGCTCCAGAAAATTCATCCGCCGGTTCTGCGCTGGCCGGGAGGATGTTTCGCCGACGATTACCACTGGGAGGATGGCGTAGGTCCGCGCGAGAAACGGCCGCGGCGCGTGAACCTCTGCTGGGGTGATGACGTCGAAACGAACGCGTTCGGCACCCATGAATTCATGCGCCTGTGCCAGCTCATCGGAGCACGGCCTTACCTGGCGGGAAATGTCGGCGGCGGCAGCGTGCGCGAGATGCGGGATTGGGTGGAGTACTGCAATTTCGCCGGCGATAGCACACGGGCGCGGCAGCGTGCGGCCAACGGTTCGCCGGAGCCGTTTCGCGTTTCGACGTGGGGCGTGGGCAATGAGAACTGGGGCTGCGGCGGGCATTTCTGTCCAGAAGATTATGCCGCCGAATACAAACGATTCTCGACCTACCTGCACGATTTTCCCGGCGCGCCGCTTTATTTAATTGCCTGCGGCCCCGACGGCAACAAGCCGGAGTGGACCGAGCGCTTCTTTAAAAAGCTGGGCGGATACAAACGCATTCACGGCTATGCGGCGCATTACTATTGCGGCACGGCGGGGAGTGCGACGGCTTACAGCACCGAACAATTTTACGAATTGCTCCACAAAAGCCTGTACGTCGAGAGGTTGATTATCGAACAGCGCGCGCTGCTTGATCGCTTCGATCCTGAACGCAAAATCGACTTGATCATCGATGAGTGGGGCACGTGGCATCCGCCCACGCCAGGCACGAATCCGAAGCATCTCTGGCAGCAGAACACGTTGCGCGACGGGCTGGTGGCCGCGCTGAGCCTTGACGTGTTCAATCGTCATTCAAAGACTATTGCGATGGCCACTATTGCGCAGACGGTGAACGTGCTGCAGGCGTTGATACTCACGCAGGGCGAGCAGATGGTGCTGACGCCGACGTATCACGTCTACGACATGTACCAGCATCACCAGGGCGCGGAGAGCCTGCCGGCCACGTTTGAATGCGGCGATTTTTCGTTCCGCGGGGGCGCTCTCTCGGGCCGCCTGCCGGTGCTCGCGGGATCGGCATCACTAAAGGAGGGCGCGATCACGCTGAGCGTCGTCAATCCGCACGCGAGTAATGCGGCCGAATGCGAGATTGAAATTACGGGCGTGGCGGAATCCATGTCGATGACGCTGAATGAGCTGACGCATCCGGACATTCGCGCGCACAATTCATTCGCCGCGCCGGAGACGCTGCGGCCGCGCTCCGGAAAGGCGACGCTTCGCGGCGGCCGCTTCAAGCACTGCTTCCCGGCGGCGTCGGTGACGGTGATGCGGATCTGTGCCGCGGGCTTCCAGCCTGCCTGACGCGAAAAGAAGTCGAGCAGGCTGGAAGCCTGCGGTACAACAACTGACCCATGATCACGGACCTTAAGCCCATGACCAGACTTCGTCTCCACCTTCACGTCGGGCGGCTGTATTTCATGCAGGCGTTGAAAATGCGGCTGGAATACCGCGCCGATTTTTTCGTCGAATGCCTGGCCTCGCTGCTGCAACAGGCGACGGGGCTGCTGACGCTGATGTTCATGTTTAATAATTTTAATTCGCTCAGCGATGTGAACGGGCATGTCTGGTCGCGCGAAGAAGTGCTCTTCATCTACGGGTTTTCGCTGATCCCGCTGGCGTTCTTTGATGCGTTCGCGATGAGCTTTTATTTTTTCTCGGATAAGTACATCGTCGGCGGCGAGCTCGACCGGCTGATGCTGCGTCCGCTCTCGGCGCTGTTTCAACTGCTCATGGAAGGCATCAGTTTTGACTTTGTCGCCGACCTGACGCTGGGAATCGTTGTGCTGTCCTACGCGTGGCATTTCGCGGGGCCGCCGATCGATGCGACGGTCGTTCTGCAATTCGTGCTGTGCGTGTTCGGCGCGTGGGGCGTGGTGACGGGTGTGTTTCTGACGCTGACGTCGATGTCGTTCTGGTCGCCCGACCGCACCAGTTTTCTGCCGCCGGTTTACAACCTGCTGAATTTTTCGCGCTACCCGCTGAGTATCTACAAACCGTTCGTGCGCCTCCTGCTGACGTGGGTCATCCCATTTGGTTTCGTCGCATTCTATCCGTCGGCCACGTTTCTAGCCAAGGGCGAGGCGTACCGGATGTACAGCGCGTTTGTCCCGCTCGCCGGCGTGGGCATGTTGGCGCTGGGAGCGTTCGTCTGGCACCTGGGGATCAAACGGTATTCGGGGGCGGGCTCGTGAGATTTGGGAGGAAGTAATCACACTTTATCCCTGAAGGAAGCCGGATTCTTAAATCTTCAATCAAAAATCCGCGCGCTTTTTGTATACTCGCATCGATGAACGATACTTTCGACCTCACCGCGCTGCCGATGCTCTCGTCCACACAGAACCAGCGCGTCAAAGATTACGTGGAATTGCGCACCGATGGCGACGTGCGCCGCGACAAAAAACGCTTTCTACTCGAAGGCAAGCGCGTCGTCGCCGCCGCCCTCAGCCTGAAGCACGTGGTCGTACACGAGATCATCTACGCCGACCACCTCCTCTTAGGAGATCTGGACCTGGTGCTGCAGGCACACGCGCGCGGCATTCCGCTGATGCGCGTGACCAAAGACGTGTTCAAGAAAATCGCGGATGTGATCACGCCGCAAGGCATAGCCGCCGTCGTCAAAATTCCCGACTGGGATCCGAAAGAAATTTTTTCGCGTCCCGACGCCCTGTTCGTCGTCGCCTGCGGACTGCAGGATCCCGGCAACGTCGGCACGATCATCCGTTCCTGCCAGGCCGCGGGCGCGACCGGTCTCGTGTCGCTCGAAGGCACCGCCGATCCGTTCAACGCCAAAGTCGTGCGCGCCACCGCCGCGGGTTTACTGGAACTTCCCATCCTGCGATTCAAGACCGGCGAATTTCTGCAGATGGCCGAACGCAAAGAGCTGCGCCTCGTCGCGACGTCCGTGCGCGAAGGCATCTCTTACCGCGACTTTAATTGGCGGAAACGGCCCATCGCGCTGTGCATCGGCAGCGAAGGGGAAGGCCTTCCCGCGGTGATCGCCAGCGCCTGCCAGGAAAAAATCACGATCCCGATGAAAGGCGACGCCGAAAGCCTCAACGCCGCCGTTGCGGCCAGCATTCTGCTGTTTCAAGCCATGCAATAACGTGCTTTCGATAGTCGCGTTTATTTAAGCACCGCCGGCTTTTCCATCGGTTTTATGGTCAGGTCCCCGCTGGCGCGTTTTTCGAGGATATACATTTTGTCTTTCTTCAAACGCGTATAGACCGCCTGCCCATGAGCCGCGCGCACCCCGGCCGCTTTGGCCACTTTTGGATCGCTTGCCAGTTCCCAGAACTGCTTCCATAGATTCCGCTCCAGCGTCGTCGGCGCATTCGTGCCGTACACGCCGGGCGCGGCGCCGGGCGTATCCAGAGCAAACCCGTCCTCGGGTTTCTGCTTGCTGCCGAAAACGCGGCGGAAAAAAATGATCGACTTATTGACGAACTGATCCGCAAGGTCTTTCTGCTTGAGCTGCGCTTCTTGCAACGCGGAGAAGGGCTCTTCGAACTTGATCACCAGCGAATCGAAGTACACTTCGTCGCCTTCGATATCAAACACCTTGGGATCGCCAATCGTGTCGCCTTTTTCGCTCACCTCGACGAACTTGAATTTGGTGCGTTCCGGTGTCTGCGAGATCACATCCACTTCAGCGATTCGCACATCCTTGGTCAACTGCTCCACGATCGCTTTCAGGTTGGCGACGAGCCGTTGCTGCTCGCGCATCGGACCCCAGTACATTTTGTCCGCCAGGTAGATGCCGCCCGACCCGGCGCTCACCGCCAACAGCAGTATCACTCCACCCACCGCAGTTTTTGATTTCGACATGGGTCTACCCTCCACTCCATTCAGTCTAGTTTCTAATTTCTCAAAAGCGTAGCTCGGAACGCGTTCCGCGCGGAAATTAAATTCTCCCATATGCGATTCGCGAAATCCGTGCCCGTAAAATAGCTCAGGCGAAAATCAATTTCAGTGGAAACGCGCGCGGGTTAGAGAACAATGAGGTTCGTCTCTCGGGGGATTGCATGGATAAGCTCACCGCTGAAGGTTTGGCTGGCATTCGTTTGCTCTTCTGCATGGCTAAGGCCGATGGCCTGCTGCGGCCCGACGAAAAGTTCGCGCTCGAAGACGCGCTCGCCGGCGTGCAGTTGCCTGACGGGCTAACCGTCGCCCAGATTGAAGCGGAGAGCCATGATCCCGCGGCACTTGCGACATTGATTACCACTCCCGAGCGCCGGGATTACACCTACGCTGGCGTGTTCGCGCTCGCGCATTGCGACCGCCATCTCGACGCGGCTGAAGAACGCATCCTGAAAACACTGCGCGGCGCCTGGAACCTAAAGGAGGAGGACGACGCGTCACTGCGCAACGCACTCGACGCCGGCCGCACCACCGCCCCCGAATCGCCCGCCGCCACACAGATTCTCGATCTGAATCAGCGCCAGAAAGCCTTCGTCGTGATGCTGCACCGCTACACGCTGTTGACCGCGGTCACCGGCGCGATCCCCGTCCCGCTCGTTCCCGATCTCCTGGTCGTGCCGATGCAGGTGAAATTCATTTATGATGTCGCCGCGCTGTTCGGCCAGAAGAGCGATCCGAAAACAGTGCAATTGATGCTCGAAACGCTCGGCGTCGGCACCGGCGTGCGTATCGCCGTCTCCGTCATTTTCAAACTGGTGCCGGTGTGGGGCAGCGTTGTCGGCGGCGCCTCGGCCTACGCAACCACGTTCGCGCTCGGAAAAGTGGCGTGGCTGTATTACGAAGGCGAAGGCAAGCACCCCATCGAATCGCTCAAGCCCGTCTTCCGCGCCGAACAGGAAAAGGGCAAAAAAGATTTCGAACGGCACCGTAGCGCGCTGGTCGAAGCTGAAAAGCAGCACGGCGATACGTTAAAGGCGCTCGCCTTCGATTTACAGAACGGTAAAATGACGCAGCAGCAGTACGAAGTTCGCGTCGACGCGCTTAAATGAACTGAAAGTTACGGCAGGGCCGAAACGGATAGCTTCCGTTGCTCCGCACGTCAGTTGACTAATCCGCCTGCGCGCTGTCTACTACGCTTGCAGTTGAAACTCTCTCCGGGACGAGACTTCACGCACCCATGCCACCTCCGGCCATTTACTGCACCGATACGCAAGACCGCATTCCCATCGACTTTTTCTCTCAAGGTAAAGCGGTGTGGTGCGGCGGCCTGCCCTACCTGGCCGTCGCCGCCAACCAATTGGGGTTGAAAGCCGACGCCGGCCCGCCGCCCAAGTTCGCGCATTTGTTCGCTGGCGGCGTTGCTGCCTCTGCTCCGGCGCCAGCCGTGCCCAGGTCGTCGCCCTTTCAGATTCCAGCCATCACCTCGGCGAATCTAAAAAAGCCGTCGACGCCACCCGCTCCCCCGCCCGTCACGAAGCCCGCTGCATCCTCGCCGCCCTTGCCCGACGTGCTGGATGATATCGAAGCGACGATGAAAGAATTTCGCATGCCGGATCTCAAGCCGCCCGCGCCCGTCGCCGCGGCAGCTACAACGCCGCCCGCGCCCAAGGCGCGCTTCACGCCGCCGCTGGAATTCCAGATGCCGGCAACGCCGCCGAAATCGGTGTCGGTGCCGCGGATGCCGCCGTCGCTCCCGCCCCTGTCGGCCCCGGTAAAAGCCGAGCTGAAAGGTACGGGCCTCGTGCCCCAAGCTCCCGCCGCGGCGCGGACTCCGCCCCTGATGGGGATCGCTCAATCCAGCCGCTTCATGGTTCCAAACGTCGATCCCACCATTCCCATGAACTCCGGCACCCTTCCCTCACCGCCGCCCAAGATTTCGGCTGAATCGAAGATTCAAACGCGACCCAACATGCCCGGAATGCCTGCCGCCCCCGGCGGAGAATCCAAGATTGGAACGGCAGCCAATTACCCCGCCGTCCCGAGCGCTCAGGCCAAAAAAGGCGACGAGACTGCAAAGCTGCCCGCCCCCGAAAGCACGGCGCGCACGCCCGACGAGACGTCCAAAACCAACCTCGGCGCTGACGACGAAGACTTCGAACCCACCCTCCGTTTCAACATTGAAGCCGAAATGCGCGAGGAGCTCTCGCGCCACTCCAACCTCGATACGAAATCCGCAGCCGCCGCATCCAAATTGGCGCCTGCTCCCCAAGCCGCCCCCGCGGTCCCCGCGCCATTGATGCCGCCGCCGGATGCGGCCCACTCCACCACTAGCAATTGGCATGTCGAAGCCGCCATTCCATTGCGGGGTTCGACCGCTTTTGAAAAACAAGTGTCGGAGAAACAGGCCGCGGCAGAAAAACTCGACGCGCACAAGTCAGCGGCCGACACTCAGGCTGCTGCTGACAAACTGGCCGCTGCTGAAAAGAGCGCGCGCGATCGGGCGGCGTCCGAACGCATCGCAACGGAACTCGCCGATTCTGAAAAACGCGCGCGCGAACTGGCGGCGGCCGCTCAACGCCTGAAGGAACTGATCGACCAAAGCGCTGCACTCAACGCGCAGTTTGAAGCCGCCGTAAAAACAGAAAAAACGGCAGCCGCCGAAGCGCAGGCCCAAGCCGCCGCAACGGTTGACGCGCAGGCGCGGTTGAAGGCCGATTCTCTGGCCCTGGCAGAGCTTCAAAAAGAAGCCAAAGCGCGCGACGACGCTCAGCAGCAGGCGCGGGCGCGCGCGGAGACGGCGGCCAAAGCGGAACTTGAAGCGCACGCGCGCGTCGATCAGGAAGCGAAGACGCGCATCGAAGCCGAAACACGAGCACGGTCCGAAGCGGAAGCGCGGGCGCGCGCGGAAGCCGAAGTTCGCGCGCGCGCCAAAGCCGAAGCGCAGGCGCTGATCGAAGCGCGCCAGTGCGCTGAACGGGAATCCGCCGCGCAGGAGGAAGTGGACCGCGTGGCTCAGGCGCGCGAAGCCGCTCAAGCCAAGGTCAAAGCAGAAGTTGACGCGCGGGCGCATCTGGACGCCACCATTCGCGCGCATGTGGAATCCGAAGCGCGCACAAAAGCCGAGCTGCAGGAACGGCTCCGCGCGGACGGCGACGCCAAAGCCAAAGTGGAAGCGGCCGCTGCCGCGACTGCTCAGGCCGCCAAAAAATGGCGCGAGCTGGAACGGGCTGCGGAAAAAGCGCAATCCGACGTCGACACGCAGCAGAGCGAACTGGAAGCCGCCGCCCACATCGCGCGGCAGCGTGCCAAAAAAGACGCCGAACGTGCGGAGACGGAAGCGAAGGCCCGTGCCGAAGCGGAGACAAAAGCCAAAGCCGAAGCACTCGCGCGGGAAAAAGCCGCCGCGGCAAAAGCCGAAGCCATCGCGCGCGAAAAGGCGGAACTCGCGACGCGGAAAGCCGAGAACGAGGCCAACGAGAAAGCGGCTTCGGACGCAAACTCGAAGGCCGTCGCCGCCGCTCGTGAAAAAGCAGAGCTCGCTAAGCTGAAAACCGAGAACGAAGCGAAGGAAAAAGCAGCCGCGGCCGCGCAGGCAACCGCCGAGGCAGAAGCAACAGCGGCGGCCGGCGCAAAATTCAAAGCCGCCGAGAAAAAGGCCGGGGACGCGGACGCCGATGCCAAAGCCGCCGCGGCCTCCGCGGCTCAGGGGAGCGCTGAATCCGAAGCCAAATCCCGCGCCGAAGCAGAAATGGCAAAAACGGAATCAGAAGCGCGCGTGAAAGCCGAGACCGCGCGCATGGATACGGACGAAAAAGAGAAGGCCGCGGCCAAATCCGCGGTCCAGACGACAAAATCGCCCGCGACGCTTTCCACGCCTCAAGCCGGTGCCGCGTCAGCCGGCCCGAAGCTCATCTCATTTAGCGAGCCCGGCGAGGGCGTGGACGAATCCACATTCATCCCCAATTTCGCCGCCGCCGCCGCCGCCGCCGCCGGGAGCAACCCCGCCGAAGATCCCACGTTCGTGCCTTCGAAAACGCCCACGCCTTCAGAGGCGACCGGCAGCGCCGAAGAAATCGACGAGATGGAACAGCTCGCCCGGCAGTTCCGCGAGAAGCGCGAAAAAGAACGCCGCGAGCGCGAGCAGAAAGAATAGATTAGGTTGGTTAGTTCGTTGTTCGTTGTTCGTTGTTGGACCAAACAACGGCAACGAACCTTCGACGATAACTGGAGCATTTCACGTTTGGTTGTGACCACGGATCGAGGTGCGGGCGTCTCGCCCGGACAAAGGACCATTCTCCATGTTGAAATTGTCTGGGCGAGACGCCCAGACCACGATTTCAATGGCCGCATTCAAACGTGAAATGCTCTAACAATTCGACAATTCGACAATTCGACAACTGACAACTGACAACT
>Ga0163144_10009544_pt1 | contig 20818 bp, 18 predicted proteins | sample OliLak19BULKMAT1_FD_123175 | JGI IMG/M metagenome (GOLD analysis project Ga0163144, IMG submission 123175) | Freshwater microbial mat bacterial communities from Lake Vanda, McMurdo Dry Valleys, Antarctica - Oligotrophic Lake LV.19.BULKMAT1 | ecosystem: Environmental > Aquatic > Freshwater >... | reverse complement strand
TCCCCGACAACGGCCTTCAGCTCGCGTTCGACCCCGTGGCGCACGACCTCGACTTCTCGCTGGTGACCGACATCGAGTTTGCCCGCGCGCCCGCCGGCGACCTCATCGTGACGGACCTGGCGGGCGGCTTCGCTCATCTGCGCCTGGAGGACGGCGGGCTCACGACCCTGTCGCAGGGCAAGGTCGAGGTGTTCTTCGACGGCGCCGCCGGGCTCGTGGGGACCGCCGTCGACCCCGACTTCGAGAACAACCACTTCATCTACCTGGCGATGTGCCTCAGCGAGAGCAAGAACGCCATTCGCCGCTACACGCTGGACGACGCCGACCCGCAGGCCACCCTCGACTCCATGGTCACCATCGTCGAGATCGAGGCCGGCAAGGCCCCGCGGTGGCACAACATCACCTCGGTCGGTTTCGAGGACGACGGTGTGATGTGGGCGCTCGTCGGGGACAAAGGGCTGTTCACCCCGGCCCAGGACGTGACGACCAAGCTGGGCTCGCTCATTCGCGTCGTGCCTTCGAGAAAAGCCGGGGTGGATGGCTACAGCCTCCCGGAAGGCGCGGAGCTGTTCGCGCCGGACGCCGATCCCGCGGTGTACGCCAAGGGCATCCGCTCGCCCTGGAAGGGCGTGCTGCACCAGGGAAAGTGGTTCTACGGCGAGGTTGGCCTCGACCACATCGAGGAGATCAACATCATCGACGGGCCGAACCAGAACTTCGGCTGGCCGCTCGTCGAGGGCCCCTGCGCGCTCGACATCCTCGGCACCGCTCCCACCGATTGTCTCGTGCAGTTCGTCGATCCCTGGATCTATTACGATCGCAGCAGCAGCCACCCGTTCGTGGCCGACGACTACGACGCCGTGCCGTCGACGCAGAGGTCCGTCTATGCCGGCTGGATCTACCAGCCCAACGACAAGGACCCGTACAAGGGCCGCTGGAACGATGTTTTGGTCTTCGGCGATACGTACGTCGGCTTCATGCGCGCCAAGCCGATCGAGGGCAACCTCCCCGACTATCCCGTGGGCCACCTGCAATGGGCGAGCGGGTGGTCGCAAGGCCCCGACGGCTACGTCTACGTGACGGCGCTCGACGACTTCCCTGTCGAGGGCGAGTTGGGCCCGTCCCCCATCTACCGCGCGGTGCTGAACGAGTAGCGCGCGGCCCAGCTCGACGCCTGCTTCCGTTCTGACAGGCACGGCGCGCGCTTTGAAAGCGGATTGACGTCACACCGCCGTGCCCGAGCGCGTCCACACACTGGCCATCTCGCCGTCCACCGTCCCCTTCGGCGGCGGCTCGCCGAGCCTCGAAGCGAGCTGCCCCAGCCCCACGTTTTCATAAAAGCTCCGCAGCCCGTCCACGTCATAACCGCCGACCGCACACGCGCTCAGGTCGAGCCCCATGGGCACGTCCTCGCGCAATGCGACGAGCTTTCGCGCCAGGTGAATCTGCTCCACGTGCTCGCGGATCGCGCGCCCGATCTTCTCCGGGCGCCACCACGACGATTTGCGGATCACCTCCCCGAGCGAGCCGGCGCGCGTCAATACCTTGGCCGCCGTCACCGGCCCAATGCCCGGGACGCCCGGCACGCCGTCGTGCTCGTCCCCCGTGAGCGCGAGAAAATCGCCGATGTCGCGCGGCGCGATGCCCCACTCGGCGCGGATCGCCTCGGCCCCGATCACCCGCTCCTTCCCGTCCCAGACCACCACGAAGGGCGCCTCGTCGCGCACCAGCTGCCGCAGATCCTTGTCGGCGGTGATGATCACCACGGGCACGCCGCACGCCGTGAACCGCCGCACCAGCGTCGCGATCACGTCGTCGCCCTCGAAGCCGGCCGCCCCGATCACCGGCACCCGGTGCAGCTCGAACAACCGCGCCACCTCGCGGACCTGGCGATCGAAGTCGACCGCGTGCGGCAAGCGCGCCGCCTTGTACGCGGGGTAAAGCGCGTGCCGCCAGTTGGGCCCCACGGTGTCGGCCGCCGCGACAAGCCACGCCGGATCGCGATCGGACAGCAGCCGCACCAGCATGCTCGCGACCCCCTGCACCATGTTCACGGGCTCCCCCGTCACCGCCCGCACCGTGGCCGGCACCGCGTGCCAGGCCTTGTGCGCCCAGAACGAAAGATCGAGCACGAAGGCCGCTTTTTTCCACTCGATCATGCCGTCACCCGCGCAGCGCGATCAGCGCATGGTCGGCAGCTCCCAGCGCGAGATGGTCGGCGGGATGGACGCGATCGGCAGGTAGATCTCCATCGCGTACAGGTACCCGTCGGGCGCAATCGCGAGCCTCGCCGACGACTTCGCGGTCCACGCCAGGGCGCCACGCAGACCTCACCGGCCCCCGTACACGGCACCGTCTCGCACGTCGGCGCGCCGCCCCCCGAGCCACCGGACCCACCGGCCGAAGCCGTGGTGCTCGACGACGAGCTCGCCCCGCTGCCCTGCGTGTCCCCGTCGCCGCACGCCGAGAGCGCGAGCCCTGCGAGGACGATCAACCCGGGAGCGAGAAGGCAGAGAGGCGCGCGCATCGCCGCACGATACCAAGCACCGCAGCCAAGTTGCCCGCCGAAGTGATAACGTCGTCGCCCCCATGCAGGCTTTCCTCGACAATCCCGCGCTCGAGCTCTACGCCCTCGTCAGCGCCATCCTGGCCATCCAGCTCCTCCTGCTCGCGCAGTGGACGGCCTTCGTGCGCGCCCGCACCAAGTCCTGGGTGAACCCCGAGGACGTCGACCCGAAGAAGGGCGAGCCGGTGGGAATCGACCACCCCGACGTCCTGCGGGTCAAGCGCGTCCACGCCAACCTGCTCGAGAACGCCGTGCCGTTCTTCGCCGTGGGCCTGCTCTACGCCCTCTCGAACCCCAGCGTGACCGGCGCCCGCGCCTACTTCTTCACCTTCCTGGGCGCCCGCATTCTCCACTCCATCTTCTACCTGCTGGGCCGCCAGCCCTTCCGCACCATCAGCTTCGTCGTCAGCGTCCTGGCCCTCTTCGGCATGGCCATTCACGTCATCCGCGCGAGCGTGTGATTGTGAGCGGTGGGCGGGGTGACGTGGGAGGCAGTCAGCCAGCGCGTCCCCGTTCGGGTCATTGGCACGAGCATGTGATTGATGGAGGCCGGCGCGCTTCGCCCCGCGGCCAGCCTCCGCATCGTCGTTCACCTCAATTACGCGAGCATCGGATTGTCAGCGGCCACCGGCTCGACGCGCTCCGCGGCCAGCAGAGCCGTCGCGCAGGGGCGCACGACCTCCATCAGGCCCGCGCGGAACACCGCGGCGCTCTCATTTGCCGTGAGCCTCCCGTGGGCGCGCCATGCGCTTTCGTTCACGCCCGCGGCGCTTGTGTCATCGGCGGACGGCACCCCGCGTACATCCTCTTCGAACACTCGCCGCACCCGAGCCACTGTCTCGGCGTCGCCCTGGCGCACGGCCCACGCCACGAAGCGCCAGGCCAGCGCGCTGTGGGCCTCTTCTTCGACGGCAATCCGGCCGAGCACCGCGCGAACCGTCGGGTCCGTGGCGCCGTCGAGGGCGGCGCGGGCGCACATCGCCGAGAGCGTCTCGCCAATGCAACCCTCGCGGGCGGTGGCCTCGGCAATGTCGGCGAGACGGGTGCGAATAGGGCAGTCGCCGACGTTCAGGTCCGAGGGGCCGACCGGGGCGGCGCCGTAGGCCGAGGCGAGGCCGAAACAGGCGCGGGCGTGGCCGATCTCGTCGGACATGGCCTGTTGCGTCGCGCGGATCAGGTCAGGCGGCGCCCCGGCGGCGAGCAGCTCCAGGGCAAAGCGCGCAAAGCTCGCAATGGAGGCGTGCTCATAAAGAGCATCGCCGGCCCACGCGGCGGCGAGCGCATTGCGCGTCAATGAATCGACCCCGTTTGTATCGGGCGCGAGCCCGTCGGCCCAGTCGGCGCGGGCCTCGGCGCGGGCGATGCGAGCATGACCGTCTGCCATGAACGGCCGGCCCATGCAGATCTCCTCCGACGTATTGGTGGCGACGTCGAAGCAGCACTGCCCGTTCTCGATGAAGGGCCCACACTCGACGGTGACGAGATACGTCGACGTGCAGCAGAAATTGTCGCACGACTCGGTATTGACCACCTCCGCCAGCTTGGCCTCCGTCTCGCCCGCCACGGGACAGAGCGCCAGGCACACGTGCTTCAGCTTCTGCCCGTCGGGCACGCTCGGAACGCACGGACCGGAGCCACCCTGCCCTGCGCCACCCTGGCCGCCCGCGCCGCCGTTCCCACCACCCCCGGCGTCCCCCGCCCCGGATCCCGCCGCGCCCGCGCCCGTCCCTTCGACCACCACGTTCCCGCCGCACGCAGCGAGCGGCACGACGGCCACAAGCCCCATGGCCCGAAGGAGACGAAGAGCAAAGGTGGCGGAGGACAGGGAGTGTGATCGCACGGGCGCCTCGTGAGTCGGGTTGGGCCGCGAGAATGCGGGGGTGGAGGTTCGTGGGGCGGAGAATCGCCGGGGGAGCGGCGACGGTCACAGGATTGCACGAAATGGGCCGGGTGCGGGGGGAGTCTGATGTGGGGGTGGAGAGCGTTGGCGCGGTTGAGGTGCGGTCAGGCGTTCGGGGTCGGCTGTGCGATGCGCGCGACGTGGAAGGACGGCAGTAGCCGTCGCCGCTGGTCTGGATCCGCGGAACTCTGACGAAGTCCCCACGGACCGCTCATTTGGCGGCGGCGTCGCCATGGGGGGTGCTAACAACGCAGAATGCGAGCGTCAGAGACGGTGAAAGCTCTGCTCTGAACACCCGAGCCTTCGTGGCGAGCGTAGGAGAACGATCAGGCCGCGATGCGGTCGGCTTTTTCGGCTACGGATCTCGCACGCTCGCGACAAGCTGCTGAAACTCGCGTGTCCACTTTTTGAACTGCTTTCGGAGCTCGTCAGCGGTTGACGGGTCGTCGTTCACTCCGCCATGTATGAGATCGTTGCGAGGATTTTTCGCCTTTTCAGAGAGTGTCAGATTCTCTGCGGTCGAAGGTTGATGCTGGACTCCGATCGCTCTACCCCATTTGGAATCAATCCTTCGCCTTGGATCGCTGCACGCGAGCCCTGGCTCAGCCTGATGGTGTCCCACTTGCAGCGCATAGTGGCTCACGAGGCCTTCGCGCACAGCAACGGCCTGCTCGGCGAATCGTTGGAGCAGACCGTAGAGCATGGCGAGATGTGCTATCGCATCAACTCCTTCGCGCCGGAGCACGTTGGTTGAGATCAGAGGTGCCACCCATTGCTGAAGCCGGCCGAGCGCGCCTCTCAGCGGTGGTATTTGAGTCGCTAGCTGCTCACCATCCCGACCGTCGAGGAGCTCCTTCATGTGCTTCGCCGATCTGGTGAAGAGATCCCGCAGCCGGATGAACGCGAGGTCGTCGGCGAGAGCCGCCGCGGCGTCTCCAAACCGTTCGACGATCGTTGCGTCGACGAGTTGTTCGGGGGACGCCTTTCGCGCGTGCGCCTCGTTCGTGCGTCTCGAAGCTTCTTCCTTGCCGAGCGCCTGAAGGTCGTCGGCGCGCCCGTAACACATGAAAGCGTCCAGCGCCGCGGCCCAGCGCGGCGCTGCCATCAGCGGCGTCAAGTTCCAGACGGGGACGACCTGTCCTCGGGGCACGTCCTCTTGCGCCGCATAAAGAATGTGGTGGGCCGCGTCGACGATCGCTGAGCGATTGCCTCGGTTGCCCATTGCAGGAGCGAGCGGCAGTTCGGCCTGTCGCAGCACACTGCGGCGCTCTGCCAGGACGAACTGCAGCACAGCTACTGCGACGATCGGCACCGCCCGAAACCCGTGCGTGACGTCCACGATGATATTTTGAGCGGCTTCCTTGGTGAACGTGTCCCGGTCGCCCTGGATGTGTGTCAGGTCCCCCCGAAGCTCAAGCGGCTCGGGGGAGAGCACCCGCCGTAGCTCCTCGAAGAGTGCCCAAAACGGGTCATCCTGTTGTCCCGTCGCGCCTCGGAGGGCCGCGACATCGTACCGGAGAAAAGTGATCGGCAGCGTCCGCGCCGCGTCGTTGCCCAGGTAGAGCGCGATTTCCCGCCGGAGGCGCTGGGACTGCTCCAGAAAATCCGCCCTCGTCTCGTCCGTCCCGACAATGACCAGCGACACGCCCGAGCCTTCAGGGCCACCGGATTTCTGGGCGAGCTGGTTGGCGAGCTTAATCCAGATCTCGTGGTGCACGCACGCTGGCTTTGTGGTCTTGAGCCCCATTCCTGCAAGCTCGTAATGGCACGGTTCGTTTTTCTCTGAGCGTCCGAGGAAGGCAACGATTCTCGTGTGCATCATTGTCGTATGCTTTCTCTCTCAGCGGCGCGCCAGTCGTGCGCGAAGTGCTTTGATTCGATCGCCGCATCGCTTGAGCAGTCCGGTATGCTTGAACAGCCGCTCCATCACCTTGATGGCAAGGGCGTGCTCCTTCGGTTCCAGTGCGTCCAGGAGGTGATTGTCGCCGAATTCCGCTTCAAACCGTTGCACGATGGGTCGCGCGGCCGCCTCCGCCGTCGGATCCAAAATGCGTCCCACGGCTCCTTCGAGCGCCGTGATCGGCTCACTCCGAGCTTGCGGGAGCGACTGGGCAGACACGGTAGACGTGACGGCGCAGGTAGATTCGGCATCCAGCTCGCGGATATTCCCGTGCGTCATCAGGCGTCCGTATCCGGCGCGCGTTTTGCCGCCGACGCCGCGCGTCTCCAGTGCATCGAGGAGGTGCCCGAGCGCGAGCCGGGCGGCTCGCTCGTGACGGGAGGTCACGGCGACGAGGAAGCGGGCACTCGGCCTGACTGTCAGGAACGACACCGGTATGGGTGAGTCCCAATCCGTAGGGGCCTCTCTGCCTTGGGTTCTGTAGTACGATGACTGATGAGGCGTCAGAACGTCCTTCACCAGCGTCCGCCCGTCCTTAATAGACTCGGGAACGTACCACGCGTCCTCGAAGACAACGGCTCCACGAGTTCCGTCGTGGGCTTCCTGATCGCCCGTTTCAGGTAGCTTTGGAGCGCCGAAGAGCGTTCCGTGAACCGAGCCCGGCGGCCCAATGGGATTGCCTGTTTTCTTGTCGTACTGCACCCCACGCCATCGCTCGCCGCCATCCCCGGGCTCCTTGCCTGCGACTTCGGCAATATAGTGGTTCACCAACCCCTTCAACGCGCTTCCGGGAATGTACGCCACCCCATACGTGGGGTGGAGAGTCATCCCCACTTCGACCCCGGACGGATTGCCGTGCCCGAGGAGCAGCCGACTGGAGGCCCGCACTTCGCAGACGAAGGCCCTCCCCTCAGCCAGCGACCTGAACCAGCGCGCGTAGGCGCCTCGGTAGAACTGCGGAACAGGGATGGAGATCACCCGATCCAAGAAATCTTCGCGGTCCCCGTGCTCGACCCGACCACGGCCCTCGCCGAGCTCGAGGCCAATAGGCGCACACCGCTCGAAGTAAAGGCTTGCATGCGCGCCTGAGAGCTGGGGGCCGGGTTTGACGGCGCTCACGGAGGAGACGCCAAGGGCAGCGAGCGTTGCGTTTCGCATGGTGTTCGCTCAGTCCTTCACGGGCCCGGGATCGTGTGCCTGGGTCGCCCGCTTGAGCCAAACGGAGAGCGCCAGAACCTCGCGCGTTGCCAGCATGTAGCGGTCACCGTCCATGGTGCGGAGATCGGCGAGCAGGTCGACCGCGTCGTTCCTCTCGAGCAGCCTGCGGTCACGGAGATGGTGGCGAACCGCGCCGGAGAGCAGCTCGGCGACTTTGCGACTTTTGTCTTCTTTCCCCCGATAGAGAAATGCAATCGTCTGGAGCAGCCCGCAGCGCTGCACGTCGGCGCCGAATCCGAGTGTGCTGGTTCGCCATTCGGCGAAGACCTTTTCGCGCACGACCTCGTCCAGGACCGTATAAGCACGTTGAATCCGCTGTTGTTCGACCCGCAGGCTCATTGCACACCTCCCGGCACCAGGCGCGCGCGCCCGCGGCCGATCGTGGCCTTGCCGCCGAACTGCAGATTGCTGCGCGTTTGGCCAAGGCAGAAATCGAGCAGCGCGAGCGGTGTCGTGTTGACGTTCCTGCGGAATGGCTTCGACGCCGCAGCAAGACCCACGAGCACCGTCTCGGCCGGCAGATTCTCCTCGGACCAGAGCGCCCCGTCTTGAACAACCCCCTCGTCGTTCAGCCGCACGCGGGTGTCGACTTGCGTACAGGTTTCCCAGAAGAACGTCATGGTCTCGTCGTCGACGATGGTGAGTCGCTGCGTCAATACGCCGGCCTCTCCCGGAAAGAGCAACTCGCCGAGAAATTGCCCCCACGCCGCGACGGCGTCGCCGCCAGGTGAGGCCGCCCGTTCGATGTCTTCAAAAAAAACGTAGCCGTTCTCGAGCAGGGCCGAGCCCGCTGCCACGAGCGCCGTGCGCTCCGTCGGTGGAATCGCTGGAATCGCTGGAATGGCCTGGTTCGCTTCTCCTGATTGAAAGTCCGGCACGGCCAGACGCAGGAGCAGCGGACAGGTCGCGTAGGCAAACGTTCCGCGCAGGCTCCGCACCGGGAGCAGCAAGAGGCGTGCGTCGCCGAAGACCACGGCGCCGGCGTGCTCCGACGCCTTTTCATTGTTCTTCGATTGGTCGGGACCGAACACGGTGCGGTGAAGCTCGAACGCGGGTCCACTGGGCTCGGCCGGCTCCAGGGCATCGCGGAGAACGCCCTTGATGGAGCTGCCCGGGAGATACGGTATTCCGGTCGCCTTATAGCGTGCGATGGGCAAGTCGACGTGGCCGAGAGCCTGGCCGGTCCCCGGATGAAGCGGAGAGAGGGCATGAATGAGGAATGCGCGCTGAATCATCAGATGTTCCTTCGTATGGGGTTGTGCGGGACGAACGGTGTCGAGGAGCCAGCACCGCCGGCGGCTACGGCGGCCACGCTCCTGCCACGGCGACCCCGAATCCGTCGCACCCGGCCTCGCTCCCGGGGTCGTGCAATGAGCGAAGCCAGAGATTCTCAAGATCCGTTTGCTTGATGAGCCGGCCGGGATCGACCGTTTCAAAGAAGTAGACGGCTCCGGCCGCCACCAGCCGGCGGGACGGCTTGGGACAATCCTTTTCAAAGTCCCAACCACTCGTCATGACCGGCCGGCCCACCATGGCCGCGCGCAGGACGACCTCCACGTCCGTACCTGGAAAGGTGCCCTGGAAGCGCGGAGGATCGCCGTTGGAACCAGAAAGCACGTGGAGCCATGGCGGCCGCCACCCGGCGTCGAACGCTGCCGGTGTCACGAGCACGACGCGAAACCGGCGCGACGGTTCCCAGCCTGAGAACGCCCCATCAGGAAACTGGAAGATCGCTTCGGAGGCCACCTCGGCACGTGCCAGACGCGCCTCGCCACCTACCCGCCACAGATCGCCGACCGGAACGCGAAGCCCGTCTTGGCACTCAATACCTACCCCAATGGCAATTTCGTCGATGTGCATGTCGGGTCCGGGCCGCTGCACACGCGTCGCTCTCAAATACTCCATCGTGTCATGGCCGAAGAGCTGTCCATCCTCGGCCGTGTACTGATCTGGATTGACCTTCAGGTGCATGTCGAAGCGCCGCTCGGGCAACGGCGCCCGCTCGCACAGCCGTCGATTCCCGGGGAAAGCTAGCCAATCGAAAAAATCGCCGGAGCGCCACCAGCGCGGCATGTCGAGCGGTTTGCCGCGGTGATCCATGCTCGCCCGCCACAGCGCCTCGACGGCTTGAATTTCCGATTCGTCGCCCTGCCACAAGCCGCGCGCTCCTGCAGCCGGCGCGGGCGATAGCCATCCGAGCTGCACGTCGCGCTCTGCTTTTCCGGGGAAGGCGATTGCGTCGCCCGGCGCCGGCCAAAGGAGCGACAACTTCGCGTCCGACGTGCGGTGAATGGGAAACGGCCCTCGAACCCGGACGGTCGTCTTCAGAGCCCGCCATTGCTGTTTGCCATTCTCGTCCGGCTTGGCCGAATAGCCGGCCGCAAAGCCGACCGCCGTCCGTGTCGTGCCTGCGACGGTAGAGGGAATGGGCCATTCGAGGCTACGGGCCTGAACGCCGCCGCCCACGTTGAAGCCGCGCGGATCTTTGAGCGTGAGGCCATCGCGTGGCCGCAGAGCGATATACATTTCAGTCGTCCTCTCCGAGAACGTCATTGACTGGCCGCTGCGAGTCTGCAAGCGCACGGGCAATGAGCGCGCGCGCGATCCATGCGTCCACTTTCGCGGCAACGTTCGCGTAGCGTTCCTCCGGATCGAATCGAAGCCCAATTCGGTCCAGGGTGAGCCTCGAGGTATCCGCACCGTCCGGTCGCTTCTTTCGAAGCATGGCGCCGACGTCACGCATGAGAGCGCCGGCCCAGAACAGGTCGGTCGGAAGCTCCTTCGGGTCCGGAAAGCGGGAGCGAGCGTGGCTCAGCTCGTGGGCCAAACCGCTCGGAATTTCCTGTGCTGCGAGGAGATCCACAAGCGATTTGAGCGTCTCGTGCGGCTTGTCCTCCCACCGGCAGCGCCATCGCCGGGCATGGCCCGTCCGCTTCTCGACGATCACCGCGAGCGCTCGACGCTTTTCCTCCTCCCGCAGATCGTCCCCGTGCTTCGCGTACCTTTCGGCGTTCCGACCCAGGGCCAGCAGCTCGCCCATCGGCGCGAGAACGTGGCCGATGCCCACTCCGACGGAGAGCGTCGGCACGTCGGCCGGCCCCGCGAAGATCGGGCGCAGCGCTTCCTGAAAGGACGTCTCCAGCGCATCGGCGCACGCGACCGAGGTGTGAACTGGCAGAAAGGCCAGCACGTCATCCCCGCCGGAGTACACCAGCACGCCGTGGTGCGCCTCCACGACGGCCCGCGCACCGCGCGCGAAGTCCGCAAGGCGATGAGAGAGCGCGGTGTGCTGCGTCTCGGAGCCGAGCTTTGAAAGAGTCGGACCCATGTGGTCGCCGTCAGCGACGAGGCAGGCGACGTAGGGGTTGGGCGACGCACCACTGCGCAATGCTCGCAGAAACGGCTCGACGTATCGGCGTCCAAAGCTCTTCTCTTCGTCCTTGGTACGCTTGGACTTGCGCCCGAAGTCCAGCGCAGGCCACCTGCCGTCAAGGAAAATCTCGGCATCGTAACGGAACTCGCGCAGCCAGCTCGCCGCCCTCGGGTCGCACTGAGGGACGTCGAAATCGTGGCACGCGGCGACGAGAGCGCGAAACTCACCTCCGAGACGATGGGCCGGGCCGACGCGCGAGACCCGCTCCAAGATTGCGTCAATCCACGGCCCGAGAGCCACGGTCGCGATCGGAACGAACTGCTGAGGATCGCCGCCCATTCGTTTCACGAGACCCACGCCGTCCAGTTGCTCCGCATCGCCCAGACGAAAGTCGCGCGCGGCCCTCCGGGCGGCCTCCGGGAGCTCGCCGCCCGGACCGCGATCGACCAGCACTGTCTCGCGAAACCCGTCAAGACTGGACTTTGGTCGCTCGGCGCCGCTCCAGGGCTGGAAGTCCCGTAAAAGTTTGCGCGACGCCAGTTGCGCCTCGGCCGTTTCGCGGGCGCGGTTATAATCGTGAGCGTCGCCATAAACCGACCAGGCGATCACCAGCTCCAGCAGATCCTCAATGACGTTTTCGGGCCGGTGCCCGTCGGGAAGGTCGGTGCGCAGTAGCCCTCCGGCGTTCTTCACTGCCCGGCCCGCGAACCTGGCCCAGGCGCCCATTGCCTCACGCCTCGCGGCTGCCGCGTGCTCGGTGGTGGTCTGCTCGCCGGTGTCGGGGCGGATCGCAAGGATCTTGTTGACGACAGCAAGCGGGCGAACCGGGCCGCTCTCGCGATGCGCCCACATGCCGTCGCAATGGTCCAGATCCGGGCTGTTCGGGGCGAAGGCGGGGAAGACGAGCTGCCATCCATTGGCGGAGAGCGAACGGGCCACCGCGCGCGACATCTCGGAGAGTACGTGAGACCCGAACCAGAGGTCGCGTGTCCTGCGGGCACGCTCGATGAATTCTTGAACAGGTCCGAGACCGACGAGGAGCAGCGTGTTCACAAGGCACCTCCCGTGACGCCGCTCTTGGCTCCCACCCAGTCCATGAACGCCTCGCGAAGCGTGGACTTGCCACCGAGCGGCGCAAAGAGGTGCGTGTCGCCCGCGGGCAACATCAGGCCCGGCGGCGCGAGACTATCGACGAACAGCGTGTCTTTGTCCCGGTGGATCCCGGCCTGCGCCGTGAGCGGTAGCTGTCGCGTGAGCCACAGCGCGAGCGGAGCAAACCGCCCATCCCGGAGCTGCACCGGCTTGATCACGAGCGGGCTCGCCAAGCGGTCATGAGCCTCCACGGTGTGGTCACGCGGACCGGGCACGTTGGTCGTCCAGCCGAGCTTGACATCCTGCGGCGGGCGGGGCGAGAAGGGCTGGCCAGTACGATCCCTGGTTTGGAAGCGTACTTCGACGGGCAGTCCCAGCTCGGCACGAGGCCAGTGAGGCGCGCTGCCGTGCCCGGGGAGCGGCGCGTGATCGAAGCTCCGAGGACCGAAGCGATGGCGGATCTTATCGGGCTCCGGCCACCTCGATCGACCGGGGCGACCCGCACTGCCCATGGCAAGCGAAGGCCGCTGGCGGGCATGAGCTCCACTGAATGCGGTATCGATAGCAGCTCCGGCGCCCTGGCGAAAATCGCGCAACCAGGCAATCGCCGGGTGCCACGCCGCAGGCGCCTCTCTCTGCGGGGCCCCTAGACAAAATTGCGCTTGGTGCAATGACGTAATCGGGCTCAGATGCGCCGGATGGGCACGGAGCCAGCTTTGCAGCGTTGGTGCTTTCATGTCGAGGGGAAGCCAATCTCTTCGGGCTTCCGGCGTCGCCAGGGCGAGCGAGCCACAGCCCCGGCGCGTCCGGCCCCCCACACCGCCGAAGAGGAGCCAGGCCCGGAGGGCGGCCTGCACGTCCACCAAGTCTTCCCGGCGGCACCGCACGACGAGCGTGAGCTCGACACCTGGCATACGACGTGGAGCCGGGTCTGCCAGCCGCGTGCCTCGGGCCGTCCAGAGCGCGTAGGCATCGGGCTGCTGGAGCCCGACATCCGAGGCGTCAATCTCCGTGATCCTCGTCACGTGCATTGACAGGCGCACTTTCGATGCCGCAACGTCGCTCGGCTTGCTACCGATGCCTCCCCAGATCTCGCGCTCGGCGCCATAGAGGGCCTCGGACGTGGCATGACGACCGGCGAAAAGCGCCCGCCACCAGAAACGCAGCTGACCGCGGATCGAAGGGACGCGGACGATGTCCACGTCGTCGGGCACGCGGGTCTTGGTGCCGCCACCCAGCATCGGTGTAATGGTGACGAGCGGGAGCTCAAGCTCGGCGGATGAGGCAGAAGCCGAGAAACGTTCGTAGCTCGGGAGCTCGTCGAGATTCGCGAATTTCATTTGTTTTCGTCCATTAGCAGGAGCGCATTGGATGAGCGGCTGTCGGGTGTGATATCCGTCAAGCCTCGACGGCCCGGGTACGAGCAAACGCGTGTTTCAACCGTTGCCAAGCCTCCGCTCGGTCTGCGAGCGACTTCCACCGGGATGCTGCGCTGCTCCCGAACTCCTCTCGGTAGCAATGATTTTCGAGCGCCGGGTGCGAGAAGTAGATGCCGTGAGGCCCGGTTCGAAGCAGTCGGGTCGTCATCAAGCCCTTCAGCAAGCCCCCAATCCAGGCTACCTCCTCGGAGATCTCGTCCTTCCTTTCACGAGAAAGGGCCGCGGTCTCGTGCAAGCGATCCATGGCAGCTTCCAGAGCCTTCTCGGCTTCTGCCTGCTGGATCCCTGGATGTTCGGACTCCCCGAGAGCCGTTGCGACGGCATGGAGAGCCACGCGCGCGAGCAGAGCGGCAGACGAACGTGGACGCGGTGCCAGATGCCGCCACATCGATGCGTCGCCAAGTTGATCTTCGATAAGCGTGTCGAGCAACCTTTCGGCGCTCGCGGGGATTCCGGGCGAAGACGGCGCCTTGAGCGATGCCATCAGGTACGCAAAGAGAGGCGTACTTAGTAAGGTAGCGACGTCGTTATGCCCTTCGAGGTGCACGATAATTGCTTCACGACTCATACCTGCTTTCTCTTCGATGAGCTTAGCTATCCGATTGTTTTGGTGCGGTCCAAGCAGAAAAACTGACTTGGCATCACGACGAAGATTGCCCAGGCAAGACCAGTCATTCATCATTGGCAACATGATGACTGCGTTAGTCTTCGGATAGTCCAGCATGAACTGTTCGAGCGCGTGAAGGACGTGCTCGAGCTCGTCCGGCGACAGACTCTCTAATCCATCTACAATCAGGGAATGGTCACCACCACCAAGCTCTGCCTTGAGTGCCGGAATATTTCGACTCAGAGGATCCCATTGTTGAAGAAGACTGAGGACGAGCGTCGAAGTGTGCCGGAGCATGCCCGTGTTGGTAGGGTCCACCAGACCGTTCGCGGCGTCCGCAAAGTCAAGATAAACGGGGCACGGAGATTGATGCGTGTATGAATCGGTGAGCCGGCCGAGATATTCAATCGCAAGGCTAGTCTTGCCAAACCCTCGATCCGCGACGACCAAATGTAGCCCGCCACCAGAAACAGCATCGTGCCAATCAATGCGAATACCCGTCTTCGTGACCTCCCCATCAACCGAAATATGCGCAGGTGCGATACTCGGTTTCTCCCAGGGAGCGGCGAGCGCTCGACCCCTTGCGTTGTCGCGAACGGGACCCAGCATCCGCTCGTGGAGGCGGCCGCGCCGGATTTTTTCTGCGTGACTCATGACGGCCGCCGTCATCGTCGTCAGGACCGCCTCGATGATCTCCCAATGTTCGCGCAGAGTGGCTCGCGGGAACATTGCAGCGTGGTGAGCGCCCCGATTGCGCACCCGTCTGGCGCGATCCGCGAGTCGCTTGCGCAGCGTTTCCGGGTCTGCTCTCGTTGGTTGCTCATCCAGCAGGGAAGCGAGTCTTCGGTGCTCTGCCATCCACTGCTCTTGATTCTGTGGACCGGCACCCGCCGATTCCTGCAGCTTCCAACGCGTTAGGATGCCGTCGAGAGTCAGACCCAACATCGTTGTCGCGCCGGCGAGCACTGCCAGTCGTTTGAAGAATGACTCTATCAGTCGCGCCCAGGCGAGTCGGCCGTCATGAAGCTCGTCTCCTGTCCCATGCCTCGTGAGCACGACGAGCGCCGCCTCGTAGTCTTGAAGACGCAGAGCACCTTCGCGCGCGAGCTCCAACGCTGTCCGGACACACTCGCGAACCTCCGTCGGGTTTGTGGCAATCTTGTCGGCAAAGCTTTCAGCCAGGAGATCGAACCCCACTTCGCACGCGCGCTCGAAGAATTCGGCTTCCGTGATGTCGGGCGAACGTGGCGTCCCCTCAGGACGGGTGCCCGTCATTTTATCCTCGAGCATCGTGGCACGCGCTCTCGCCCCGGATGGAGGACCGGGGTTGCTCACTGCGGCTAGCCGTTTGCCCTGTCGTCTTGCAACCGCAGCGGCGCACACAGCAAGCGATCGTGTCGTTTGCTGCTCGTTGAGGAGACACGTGACACAAGACGCATGCGCCATGCGTGATGACGCTCGTCCTGCCGGTCGATACAACAACGGTCGTCGTCATCCGCTCTCCTCCAACTCGCGCTTCGAGGCGGCCCGCCGGCCCTCGGCCGCCCTCCAAACCATTTTCTCCGGTGCCATCAACCCCTTGATCGACATGAGGAGTACCCTCCTACGCCACCCAAATGACGCGCCATCGGCGAGAGCGGCGCATGCGAAGGCCTCCTTGTTGTTACGCGCTTCCCGTCTCCTTCACAACGATTTTGCGGTGGCACCGACGCCGTTTTTTCCGGCGCGAGCTGCCGGTCACCGGCCGCGCTCGTGACCGTCACGGAAACGGGCTTCCAAACACGCTTCGAGCCGTCTCCTGTGACTGCGTGCGGTTCGCTTGCGCCATGCGCGTTGCCGCGTCCTGGAGCTTCATGACGAGACCTTCGCGATACGCCGGGAGATACTTGTCCAGTCGGTTGTCGCTGCCCCCGGGGTCGCCGCAGCTCTCCTTCACGTCGCGAGCGAGGTTCTCGAACGCGAGCTGCACGCCCTCTGCGTAGCTGGGCGGCTGCTGCTTCAGCCTTCGGAGCACCATCACTTCGAGGTGGAACGACCTGAGACCTGCCGTGTTGTGCGCGTTCCACGACTTGAGCATCTTGACCATGGGGATGGCCATTCCGCCGCAGCGTTGGTCGGTCTGGGCGGTGAGCTCGCCGTGTTTTTCCGGGTTGGTGAAGATCCAGCCTCGGGCGTCGGAGCGATCGGGGATGTGGTATCCGCCGCTCGCCTTCGCCAGGGCCGGCACGATATCGAAGCTGAAGTCCTGGAAACGGAGGCCGATCGACCGCGCCTGTTTCCTCGTCGGAATGTCCGGATACGCTGTCCTGAGCTTGGCTTCGATCTCGCTCAAGATGGTATCGGGCGATCGCTGCTCCGGTGCGACGCCGGAGAGCACAATCATGAGGTCGACGTCCTTGACCGGGGGGATGGCCGTTCCGCGCTTCCAGGAGCCGATGGAGATGATCTTGCCCGGCCCCCAGGTGCTTTGCAGAAGCTTGATCAGGCGGGTATGCCGTTCGGCGACCTGCTGTTGCTGGCCGGCGCTCACATTGAGGTTGTTCCTGAAGGTCTCGAAAGCTCGTGCCAGTGTCATCGTACTGTCCTCCGTGGGCGGGGTCGGGGCGGAATCTTGTCGCCACTTCACGCGGAACCCCCGGCAACCGGCGGCTTGCCTGACATGGTGTCCAAAATCTTCTGGAGCTCCTCCGCGACCTCCAGCCACACCTTGTCGGTGTTGCGCGCCTCGCTGACAGACGACACGCTGCGCGGAAGGCGCTGGCGACCCGCCAGGGCGGAGCGGTCGACGCTGCACGGCTTCACGACAACCGGAACGACCCGCGCGCCAGTGGCCTTCTCCGACCGAAGGGCTTGCTCGACGCGTCCCATCAGCCGCTCATTCGCTAGGAAATCTGCGCTGGCGAGCACGACCACCAGCCGCGCTCTTTCGAGATGCTGCCGCGCAGCTTCGTCGATGGATGTGCCTGCCGCGATACCGTCTGCGTGCCAGAGGTGAATCGTTCCGTCTTGCTCCAGAGGCTGCAGAAACCTGATCAGACCCTCCAGATGCTTCGCGTCCTTTGGAGCGTGCAGGATGGCAACCAACTCCCCTCGCGCCCCTACTCCCACCGGGGGGATCTTGTACGGCAAGGACAGCGCCGGGTAATAGCCGCCGCCGTTGACCCCGTCGTAGTTCGGCACCCACGCCGAGCTCTTCAGCACCTTGGGGTTGAGCGCGCGGCCCACCATGAGCGCGAGCGACGCGGGGCCGTCGATGAAGAGCGACAGTCCCGTCGCGTTGGGGAACCTGCTCGGGATGGCCGTGAACAGCTCGTCCAGCTCGCGGGCCGCTTGCGCCGCATTGCCGTGATCCAGAAAGGCTGCCTTGGGGCCCGAGGGGGTCTCCGTGGAAGCGCACGCCATCACCGCGCCGGCCGGCGGCTCGTCCTGGAGCAACATGTAAGAGCGGGCCTCGGCTTCCTGGCGCGGGGGGGACGTCGCCACGATCACCGAGACGCGACCCGCCTGCTCGCTGTGCTCCAGGACCGAGACGGTGAAGAAGGCGGACGCGGCTGGATTCCCCGGAGCTCGGAGACTCAATGTGTCCCAGGAGCTGTCCTTTCTCTGGTTCAACACCGTCACGTCTGCCCAGGCGGAGAGCTCGCAGCCGAGCTGGGCGAAGAGGGGCAGTCCGGCCCGGCCGGCGACATAGAACTTGGGGGCCGCTCCCGCCTCTTTTGCGAGACCACGTGCGTGCTCCACCATCTTGACCACCGCGTCGGCGCACGGGAACCAGACCGCCGGCGAGCCCCGGCCCGACCGGGTGGCTCCATGCTCGGTGGCCAGCACCACCCGAGCCCGACTTCGCTCCTGCTCGGGGAGCTGTTGCACCACCTCGTGCGTGTCCAGCGGATTGTCGGTCGAGAGGTCGAGCAACAGCAAGATCGGCAGCGGTTCGGACATGGCGGCGAGTCCTTCGCAATCTCGGTGCCAGCTTCATGGGTGTGCGTCAATCCACTGAATCCGGGAGCTTCGCGCCTCCGCTCCCGCAGCGCGCCGACCCGCGTTGCGCGCGCAAACGCGGTACGCGTGGCCGAACACGCGACCTGTACACCTACACCTCCACCCTCATTCGCCCCAGCCCGAAGCTCGTCCCCCCGCCTACGTGTACTGCCTCGCCGGCCGCGAGCGCCGGCAACAATGCCGCAAGACTCTCACTCTCGAACACCACATGACCGAGGAGCCCGCACATCGGTTTGCGCTCGTTGGTCTCGGCGGACAGGTGCTCCCACTTGAGCATGGTGAGCCGCTTGTCGCCGGTCCGAACCTGCGCCGCGAGCTCGCGAAGCCGCCGGAACACCGCGTCGTCCGCCTCGCTGTACTCGCCGTAGAGCGCGCTGAGGAGCGTCAAGCGCCGCCACACCTGGGAGAACAGCTTGGCGAAGTCGATGTCCTCCACCACCTGTCCAGCGTGCTTGATGCGCAGGGGCGTCTCGAAGCGCACCCGCACCCGAGTGACCTTCTCCTCTGCTCCTCCAGCCGCGCCGACCACCGCGCCACCCACCGCGCCACCCACCGCGCCGCCAGCCGTGCCGCCCACCGCGCCGGCCTCGAGCTCACCCTCGGACCCACCTCCCGCTGCCGCCGCGACCGGCCCGGCCGGCGCGACGTCGCGCGGCGAATAGCGCGTGACGGCCCGCAGGACGACTCGGCCGCCGTCACCGCCGATGGGCAGATCCGCCATGGCTTCGAGCGTCTTCTCGAGGCGCGCGACGTCGTCGGGGCGCGGGTCGCCGAAGAGCCGCAGTCCCAGCGACATCGTGCCTCCGGGGGACAGGTCCGCCCGTCCCGGCGGCGGCACGAGCAGGACTACAGGTCCCGGCGGCTCCTTCAATCCCACGAGCAACTTGTGCGGCGCGGGGACGCGTGCCGGCGGATCGAACAGGCGCTCCCAGTCGCAGGCACCCGCGCGGGCGCACGGCCCCGCGCAACAAGGCACCTCCGCACAGGCCACCTTGCGCAGCGCCCGCCCGAACAGCCCGTGGAACATCCCGCCGCTGTGATACGGCATGCGGAACGCCTCTCGCACGGAGTACGTCGCCTGGATGTCGGTGGCCACGAGTCGCATGGGGACCTCTCGCGACGACCATACGCCCATCGCCGCGCGTCCGGGCTGGCAACTTTCAGATAATCCGGAACGTCCGCTCGTCCACACGCACCGCGGCTGTTCCGAGCATCACTGCCTTTTGGTCGCACGCCGCGCACAGCACGTGGACCCGGACGTTGTCCTCACGGGCCTCGATCAACGGCGATAGCTCGGCGGCCACTTCCCCGGGTGTGCCGCTCGAGAGCAAGAAGACGCTGTACTGGACACGGCGGCCGCGACGCGCGAGCACCTTGGTGACGCGCGTCCGGCGGCGATCGTCGGTGATGTCGTACGCGACGAGGAGCATGCTCATCCGTCCGAGATATCCGCTTTGGGCTCGCGGGAGGCGGCGCCGGGAGTCTCGTCGCGCCCCCCCGGTTCGGTCTGTGCGACCGCCGTGCTCACCACGGCGCCCACCTTCGCCGCGGCGCCGTCGCCGCCCATCACCGCGCGGCGCAGCGAGGCCACCTGGGCGCGAACGCGGGCGCGCGGCGTATCGCCGGCCGAGGTGGCCTCTCCCATCGCAGATTCGTAGTGAGTCAGATAGCGGCGCAGCGCGGGCGGCGTGAGGCGCACTCCAAGACTGCCACCCTTGTCTTCGAAGTCCTCGGGAGCAAAGGTCCGGCGATTGAGCACGGCCAGCGTCAAACGGTCGATGGCGTCGACGCGGTGGGCTTCGATTAGATCGAGGGCGAGGCTGCTGCGCCCGTAGCGCACGCCGTGGAAGTAGCCCACGCGCGGGTCGAAGCCGGCGGCCTCCAGCCGGCTCGCGATTTCGCCGGCGAGGAGCGTGTAGCCGAGGTTCAGGAGGGCATTGACGGCGTTGCGGGCCGGGTGCTTGGAGCGGTGCTCGAAGCGGAAGGGCGGCTTGACCATGCCGTCGAACGCGCGGAAGTACTCGGCCGCCGCGCTCCCTTCAATGCTACGTACGCCGTCCAGGCTCTCCTCGTCTCCCAGCCGGCGGCTCGCCTGATCCAGCCGTTCCGCGGTGGAGTCCATGGCCTCCGCCGTCTCCGGGTGATTGCGCGCGAACCTTCGCACCAGCGCGCGCGCGGCGCGCAGCTTCTCTCCGATGAGGTCGCGGGCGAAGGCCAGTCGGAACGCGCTGTCGGCGAAGCGAGCGTGCTGCGCCAGGCGCAGGAAGACGCTGCCGGACTCGGGCGAGACGACCTGTCCGCGGTACCGGCCGGCGGGGGTGAAGAAGCTCACCTGAATGCCGTGCTTGAAGAGCAGGCCCAGGGCCTGCGTGGTGATCTGCGCGTTGCCGAAGACGAGCACGTGATCGATCTGGTCGGCCGGCCAGCGATCGACGACGGCGCGGTCGATCGACACGGCGATGAGGCCGTCGGAGCGATGGATACGGGCGCCGTGCTGGGTGACGTAGAGGCTCTTGGGTTCCATGGGTGCCATTCCGCTTCAGGCCCACTCGTGCGGCGGGACGCCCTCAACCACCACTCCGGAATCCGCACCATCGATGTCGGGGGCGGCTGCGCTCTCCCCTCCCGCGAGCCCGCCCGTGCCAACGGTCGCGCTCGCGGCCGGCGAGAGCGGCCTCCGAGTCAACGCCGCAGTCGTGCGGAACCGCCTGTCGTTCGAGC
>Ga0163144_10009543_pt1 | contig 20819 bp, 21 predicted proteins | sample OliLak19BULKMAT1_FD_123175 | JGI IMG/M metagenome (GOLD analysis project Ga0163144, IMG submission 123175) | Freshwater microbial mat bacterial communities from Lake Vanda, McMurdo Dry Valleys, Antarctica - Oligotrophic Lake LV.19.BULKMAT1 | ecosystem: Environmental > Aquatic > Freshwater >... | reverse complement strand
CGCGGGCTTCGGCGAAGAACTCGTCGGGCTCTCCGTCGATCGCAGCCGTCAGCGCGCTCGCTCGCCGGATCGGGCGCGATTCCTTCGCGATGCGATGCGCGAACTTGATCGCGCCAGCGAGCAGATCGCCGGTGACGATCTCGTCGACGATGCCGAGTTCATGCGCGCGCTCGGTGCTCACCGGTTCGCCGGAGACGATCATGTCGAGCGCGGTCCTGGCTCCGATCAGGCGCGGCAGCCGTTGCGTGCCGCCGGCGCCGGGCAGGATCCCGAGCTTCACTTCCGGCAGGCCGATCTGGGCCCCGGCGATCGCGCAGCGATAGTGCGCTCCCAACGCCAGTTCCAGACCACCGCCCATGGTCGGCCCGGAGATGGCCGCTACGATGGGCTTGGTGACCGTATCCATGTAGACCAGCACGTCGCGCAGCGTCGCCATGCCGAGAAACGGCGGCTTGCCGAACTCGGTGATGTCCGCGCCGCCGGAGAAGTTCCGGCCGCCGCCGATCAGCAGGAAAGCCCGCACATCGGGATCGTGGTCACCGGCCTTGATCGAATCGAGGATGCCCTGCAGCAAACCCTTGCCGACGGACAGCGCATTGACCGGCGGATTGTCGAGCGTGATGACGCCGAGATGGCCTTGGACCTGGTATTCGATGATATTGGGCATGATGTGTCCTCGATGCGCGGGTCGGTTGCTGCAACCCCGGAAACTTTTCGAACACGAAGGACACGAAGTTTACGAAGCAAGACCGGAATCGGACCGCCGAAACAGACGCCGGCGAGCGACGCAATCGAAGCTCTTCGTGATCCTTCGTGTCCTTCGTGTCCTTCGTGTTGAAAGCGATACTGTCGCAGCAGCGACTCAGACCTCCAGCCACTCCTTACGCACCGCCTCGTTCGCGCGCAGGTCCTCGGGCGTGCCTTCGAACACGATCTGGCCGTGGCCCATCACATAGAGGCGCTGGGAGATCTTGAGGGCGATGGTGAGCTTTTGTTCCACGAGCAGGATGGAGATGCCGCGCTTCGCGATTTCGTCGAACAGGCTCGCCACCTGCTCGACGATCTTCGGCGCCAGTCCTTCGGTCGGCTCGTCGATCATGACGAGATCCGGATCGCCCATCAGCGTGCGGCACAGGGTGAGCATCTGTTGTTCGCCGCCGGAGAGTACGCCCGCCGGTGCATCGGCCCGATCACGCAGCCGCGGGAACAGGTTGTACATGTCGTCGAGACTCCAGCGGCCCGATTCCTTGCGGCCCTTCATGCCCAGCAGCAGGTTCTGCCGCACGGTCAGGGTCGGAAATATGTCCCGGTTTTCGGGCACGTAGCCGAGCCCCTCGCGGGCGATCGCGTAGGTCTTGCGCCCCATCAACTGCTTGCCCTTGAACGCCACCGAGCCGTTCGAGACCACCTGGCCCATGATCGCCTTGATGGTCGTGGAGCGCCCGACACCGTTGCGGCCGAGCAGGCTGACGATCTCGCCGGCACCGACGGTGAGATGCACGCCATGCAGGATGTGGCTCTTGCCGTAGTAGGCGTGGAGGTCGCGGACTTCTAGCATGTCGGTGCCGCCGGGCCGCCCCGAGGCGCTGGGGCGCCCACTCTGGAGGCAGCGAGAGAATCGAGCGTGGGCGTATGCACTCTAATCCACCTCCGCCCCGAGATAGGCTTCCTGCACCGCCTTGTTGCCTCGGATCTCCTGCGGCGTGCCGGTGGCGATGACCTGGCCGTAGACCAGCACCGAGATACGGTCCGCCAGGCCGAATACGACGCTCATGTCGTGCTCCACCATGATCAGGGTCTTGCCGACGGTGACGTTGCGAATGAGTGCAACCGCGTCGGCGGTTTCGGAGTTGCTCATGCCCGCCGTGGGTTCGTCGAGCAGGATCACGTCGGCGCCGCCGCCGATCGTCACTCCGATCTCCAGCGCGCGTTGCTCCGCGTACGAGAGCACGCCCGCCAGCGTATCGCGACGCTTCGCGAGCCCGATCATCCCGACCAGTTCATCGGCGCGCTCGCGCGCATCCTGCAGCCCGCCGATCCGCTGCCAGAACGAATACTTGTAGTTGAGCGACCAGAGCACCGCGCAGCGCAGATTCTCGAACACCGACAGCTTCGGAAAGATATTGGTGATCTGGAAACTGCGCGACAGGCCGCGATGGTTGATCTGCTGCGGCTGCATGCTGGTGATGTCGTGCCCGTCGAGGCGGATGGTGCCCGAGGTGACGGGAAACCGGCCGCTGATCAGATTGAACAATGTCGACTTGCCCGCGCCGTTGGGACCGATCACCGCGTGCCGCTCGCCCTTTTCGACGGCGAGATCGACGCCGTTGATGATCGCCGTCTTGCCGAAGCTCTTGTGCACTTCCGTGAGTTCGAGAGATGCAGCCATCTACGCTTCCCTGGCGCTGTTCACGGCAACGGTGATGTCGGACCATGCGGCTCGGACGAAACGGGACGCGAACGCGAGCAGCAGCACGCCGGCGGCGAGGATGCCGATGGCGACCAGCCACGGCGGCACCGTCGCCGCATCCATCTGGCGGCCGAACAACGTCATGACGGTGCCCACCTGCTCGGCCTTGGTCTCGAGGTGGTAGATCATCTCGACCAGCGTCACGAGTCCCAGCATCAGCAGTGCCGCTGCCGCGGCGGCACCTGCGTAGGGCGCCGCGAGCCGACCCATCTTGCGCACCTGCGCAGCCGGCTGATGCAGCGTGATCAGGGACGCGATGCCGCCCGGAGCGAACAGGATCATCACCAGGAAGAACAGGCCGAAGTAGAGCAGCCAGGCCTGCGTGTAGTTCGAGAGCGCCGACTGCAGGAAGGTCACGAGCAGTGCGCCGATGACCGGCCCGTAGAAATGCCCCACGCCGCCGATGAAGGCCATCAGCAGGACGTTGCCCGAAGCTACGGTGCCCAGCCGCTCCGCGGTGATGAGCTCGAAGTTGATCACCTCGAGCGCGCCTGCGATACCCGCGAAGAATCCGGCGAGACTCAGCATCAGGAAGCGCACGTGCGTCGGGTTGTAGCCGATGAAGCGGACGCGCTCGGGATTGTCCCGCACGGCATTCGCCATGCGCCCCAGCGGCGTCTGCGTAAGCGCATACATCGCGATCATGCACACGAAGCACCACACCGCGATCAGGTAGTAGACCTGGATGGCGGGTCCGAAGTCGACTCGCATCAGCGCCTTGCCGACGACCCGGTCGGTGGAAATTCCGCCTTCACCGCCGAAGAAGCTGGGAAACATCAGCGAGCAGGCCGCCACCATCTCCGCGATGCCGAGCGAGATCATCGCGAACGGCGTGCCGGAATGCTTCGTGGTGATATAGCCGAAGATGACCCCGAAGACGAGGCCCGCGGCACCCCCGACGAGCGGCAGCATCGACACCGGCAGGTGGAACGTGCCGGCGCCGATCGCGTTCAGCGCGTGCGCGGAGAAGAACGCGCCGAGGCCGAAGTAGACCGCGTGCCCGAAGGACAGCATGCCGGTCTGCCCCAGCAGCATGTTGTACGACAGCGCGAAGATGATCGCGATACCCATCTGCGACAGCATCGACACCGCGAAGCCCTGCGTGAACACGAGCGGCGCGGCGATCATCACCGCCGCGGTCGCGCTCCAGATGAGGAGGCGGCGCCATGAGAGATGCGTGCTCATCCTTCGCGGGTTCCCATGAGTCCCTTGGGCCGGACGATCAGCATCAGTACCATCAACAGATAGGGCAGCACCGGCGCCGCCTGGGCGATGGTCACCTTCCAGAGCTCCATCCAGCCGGAGTCGGGATCGACTCTGATGCCGACCGTGCCGAACAGCGTCAGCAAGGAGTAGTCGAACGCCACGGAGAAAGTCTGCACCGCGCCGATGATGAGCGACGCGATGAACGCGCCGGCGAGCGAGCCCATGCCGCCGAACACCACGACCACGAATACGATGGTGCCCACCGACACGGCCATGCCGGGTTCGGTCACGAACGCGTTGCCCCCGATCACTCCGGCCAGGCCGGCCAGCGCGGCGCCGCCCGCGAACACGAGCATGAACACTCGCGGCACGTTATGGCCGAGCGCCTGGACCATGTCCGGATGGGACAGCGCTGCCTGGATGATCATGCCGATGCGGGTGCGCGTCAGCACCAGATAGAGCGCGGCGAGCATCGCGATCGAAATGAGCATCATGAACACGCGGTACGCGGGGTACCGCGTGCTGTAGATCGAGAAGGCCGAGAAGTCGAGAATGTCGGGAATGCGATAGGGCACCGGCGCGCGGCCCCAGATCAGGTGCACGACCTCTTCGATGATGTACGCGAGGCCGAAGGTGAACAACAGTTCGGCCACGTGACCGTAACGGTGGACGGTGCGCAACCCATAGCGCTCGGTGAACGCGCCGAACGCAGCGACCAGCAGCGGCGCGACGACGAGCGCGGGCCAGAATCCAAGATGGACGCTAGCCTGGTACGCGAAATACGCTCCGAGCATGTAGAAGCTCGCATGCGCGAAATTGAGCACGCCCATCATGCTGAAGATCAGCGTGAGTCCGCTCGACAGCATGAACAGCAACAGTCCGTAGGACAGGCTGTTCAGCATCGTCACCAGGAAGAATTCCACGCCGCTGCTGGCTCCTATCGAGATTTCATGAAATGGTTCACAGACCATTTCGTGGACGACTCTCCCCTCGCCCTCGGGGAGGGGACGGGGGGCGAGGCGGGGATTTCGAGCCGCATGCGGCGAGCCCGCACGAGCGGCGGGCGGCATGCAGGCCGGAGCGCGCTCCGCAGGAGAGGGAAATCGAGCGTTCCACTTGTCATTCAGTATTAACGCTCAATACGAGACCTCGATCAAACGAAAGGGGCGTCCATGCGGGCGCCCCTTTCTGCGTTGTCGCTCCGGCTAGCCCTTCGGCCGCTGGAACTTGCAAGTCGTCGGCAGGGCGGTATCCTTCGCCTCGATGCGCGCGTCGGTCTTGAAGCCGAATCCGGTGCGCTCGACGTCGAACTTCACGTCCTTGCCGTTGGCCCTGGAGAAGGTGGACACGAAGATCGCCTGCACGGCCTGGTGGTTGTCGGCGCGCATGGTCACCTCGCCGGTGATGGTGTCGATCTTCATGTTCTCCATCGCAGGTGCGACCTTGATCGGGTCGGTGGACTTCACCTTTTCCATGGCGCGCGTCAGCATCTCGACCGCGTTCACGATGCTGGTCACGTAGAAGTCGTCCTTCGAGTCGGCAAAGCGCTTGCGGTACGCCTCCACATTGGCCACCGTGCCGCTGCCGCCGATGTTCGAATGGAACGCCGTCACCTGTTTCAGGTGGCCCACGCCGGCCTCGCCGATCACCGGCGGCGTGCCGAGTCCGCCCGCGTAGTACGTATAGAAGTCGATCTTCAGACCGGCGTCCTTCGCGGCCTTGATCAGCAGCGCGACGTCGTTACCCCAGTTGCCGCTCACCACCGCATCGGCGCCGGAGGACTTGATCTTGGCGACGTAGGGCGCGAAGTCCTTGACCTTGCCGAGCGGGTGCAGGTCGTCGCCGACGATCTCCACGTCGGGGCGTTTCTTGTTCAACATCGCGCGCGCGGCCTTCGCCACCGACTGGCCGAAGGAGTAGTCCTGATTGATCAGGTAGACCTTCTTCAGATCCTTCTGCGCCGCCATGTAGTTGGTCAGCGCCTGCATCTTCATGTCCACGTCCGCATCGAAGCGGAAATGGAAGTAGTTGCACTTGTCGTTCGTGAGGGCGGGATCGACGGCGCCGTAGTTCATGTACAGCACGGTCTGTTCGGGATTGCGCGCGTTGTGCTTGGCCAGCGCTTCGGACAAGGCCAGCGCGACGGCGGATCCGTTGCCCTGCATCATGTAGCGGATACCCTGGTCGACCAGTTGCTTGAAGACGAGCTGGGCCTCCTGGGGGCTGGTCTTGGTATCGAAGGGCACGACCACGATCTTCTGACCGAGGACACCGCCTTTTTCGTTGATGCGTTCCGCGGCGAACTGCAGATGACGCAGACCGACTTCACCGACGTTGCCGAAGGGACCCGAGAGGCCTTCGAGATAGGCGATCTTGAGAACGTTCTGCGCCATCGCCGGAGCTGCCGACGCCAACAACGCCAGCCCGCCGAGCAGGACCGCGCGCAGCCGAAGCTTCACCATGTTCATTCCTCCCATCGAATCGTTTCTTGGATGCCGGCGGCGGCTACCGCCGGCCAGTCAATCGAGTCAACGGTTGAGGAGCCTCGGGCGCTGACATCGAGCCTCGCCGGCGCTGCTCCGCCCCTGCTCGGTGGGTCGGCCCTGCGGTGTTTCCGATCGCGCACTGCGGGTTGCCGCACGTGCGCGAGAGCGCCGGATTCTGCCCCATCGACCCTTCTGTGTAAACGAACAGCGCGACGGCTGCGTCTCGATATTGCAGTGCAGCGAGACGGTTCGTTGCAGTCGCCGACGCGAGGGCGCGGGCTACAATCCAGCGTTCGCTTTTTTCTCGACAGGAGTTCGATCCATGCACGGGCTCATGATGAACATGCCGCTCAACATCACGGCGCTGATCCGGCATGCCGACCGTTATCACGGCGACACCGAGATCGTCTCGAGGCTGGTGGAAGGCGGCATTCATCGCTACACCTACCGCGATGCGCATCGTCGCTCCCGTCAGCTGGCCAACGCTCTGCAAGCGCTCGGCGTCAACCCGACCGAGCGCGTCGGCACACTCGCATGGAACGGTTTCCGTCACTTCGAGATCTACTACGCGGTATCCGGCATGGGCGCCGTGTGCCACACCATCAATCCGCGCCTGTTCCCGGAGCAGATCGCCTACATCGTCAGTCACGCCGAGGACGGCTGCGTGTTCTTCGATCTCACCTTTCTGCCGCTGGTGGAACGGCTCGCGCCGCTCGCCAAGGGCGTGCGCCACTGGGTGCTGATGACCGACAAGGCGCACATGCCCGAGTCGTCCGGCGTCGAACCGATGTGCTACGAGGATCTCGTCAACAGCCACTCCGACCAGTACGAGTGGCCCGAGATCGACGAGAACGCCGCCTCGTCGCTGTGCTACACGTCCGGGACCACGGGCAATCCGAAGGGCGTTCTCTACAGCCATCGCTCGACCATCCTGCACGCCTACGCTGCCTGCCTGCCCGATGCGCTCAACCTGTCGGCGCGCGACGTGGTGTTGCCGGTCGTGCCGATGTTTCACGTCAACGCGTGGGGCCTGCCCTACAGCGGCCCGCTGGTGGGCGCGAAGCTGGTGTTCCCCGGCGCGCAGCTCGACGGTGCCAGCCTGCACGAGTTGTTCCTGAACGAAGGCGTGACCGTGTCGGCGGGGGTGCCCACCATCTGGCTCGGCCTGCTCGCGCACGTGAAGGGCAACAAACTCGACTTCGGTCCGTTGCAGCGCACGATCATCGGCGGCTCGGCCTGCCCGCCCGCGATGATCCGCAGCTTCGAGGACGACTTCGGCGTCCAGGTGCTGCACGCCTGGGGCATGACCGAGATGAGCCCGCTCGGCACCGTCAACACGTTCAAGAACCGGCAACTGGCGCTGTCGAAGGACGAGCGCGACGCGATCCAGAACAAGCAGGGCCGCGTCATCTACGGTGTCGACATGAAGATCGTCGACGACGAGGGCGCCGAGCTGCCCCGCGACGGCAAGGCCTTCGGCAACCTGCTGGTGCGCGGCCCATGGATCTGCCGCGAGTATTTCAGGGGTGAAGGCGGCGATCCGCTCGAGGACGGCTGGTTCCCAACCGGCGACGTGGCTACGCTGGATGCCGACGGCTTCATGCAGATCACCGACCGCTCCAAGGACGTGATCAAGTCGGGCGGCGAATGGATCAGTTCCATCGATCTCGAGAACACGGCCGTCGCCCACCCGGCGGTGGCCGAGGCCGCGGTCATCGGCATTGCCCATCCGAAATGGGACGAGCGCCCGCTGCTGATCATAAAACGCAAGGACGGTGCCACCGTGAGTCGCGAAGAATTGCTCAAGTTCTTCGAAGGCAGGGTCGCTAAGTGGTGGATACCGGACGACGTCGTCTTCGTCGATCAGCTCCCGCATACCGCGACCGGCAAGCTGCTCAAGACCAAACTGCGGGAAGACTTCAAGGCCCACAAGTTGCCGGCGGCTGAGCCTGTCACCCAGGACGGAGTGAGTCAAAAGTGAACTGCCATCCAGTGCTGCTGCTCGCGGCCATTCTGCTTGCGTCTTCGGCCCAGGCCGCCGTGTACAAATGCCGCGACAAGTCCAACGCGGTCGTCTACTCGCAGGAGCCGTGCGAGAAGGACGGCGCCCGGGAGGAGAAGAAGCTGACCCGCCAGGAACTCAAGGCGAACGAGGTCCGGATGCGCCCCCAGACCACCAATGGTGGCAGCGGCAAAGCGGACTACTCGCAGGGTTCCAACTATCAGGGTTCCGCCCCCGATCGCACGCCGCAGAACAACCGGAACCGGGACTAGCGCGATGTTGCGCGTGTCCGCGGTTCTGATCGGCATCCTGGCACCCGGCGTGGTGCTGGCGGCTGACGTCTTCCGCTGCGCGGATGCCCAAGGCAACGTGTTGTACGCGAATTCTCCTTGCGAAACGCACGGGGCGAAGACGACGAAGAAATTCCGGCAGGACGAGCTCGAACCGATGTTCGTGCGCTTGCCCAAGGCGGCGCAACCGGACCCGGCCTCTGCCACCAGCATCATCGAAAAATTGCAAGGCCCGTCCAGCGCCATCGATCCCGCAGCGCGCCAGCGTGAGGGCAACCCGGCCCTGCAACCCAAGGGGCCGCGCAATCTCGCGCTCGATCGCATGGAGCAGGGCGCGGACCATACCGGTGCCTCGCTCGCTCGCTCGAAGGCGAAAGTGCGCGAGGCGCTGGCGCGTTATTGAGCGTTCATGAACTGAATGACAATTGGAACGCTCAATTTCCCTCTCCTGCGGAGCGCACTACGGCCTGCATGCCGCCCGCCGCTCGTTCGGGCTCGCCGCATGCGGCTCGAAATCCCCGCCTCGCCCCCCGTCCCCTGCCCGAGGGCGAGGGGAGATTCGTCCAAGAAATGGTCTGTCAACCATTTCATGAATTCTCGATAGATCGTCGCGATCGCGCCGGAGCGAAACCAAGCATGGGCTCGAAGGCGCGCGCGTCCGGATCGATGCGATTTCCCCTGATCGCGCTCGCGGCGCTCGGCGCGATCGTCATCGCGCTGTGGCGACTCGAAAGCGCCACTTCGGGTCTCGAGATCAGCCGCGGTCACGTCGGTTCAATCCCGATCACCTTGTTCCTGCCTGCATCGCGAGAGCGTGCCCCGGTGGTCGTGATCGCCCATGGATTCGCCGGCTCGCAGCAGCTGATGCAGCCGTTCGCGGTCTCGCTCGCCGGCAACGGCTACGTCGCCGTGACCTTCGATTTTCCCGGACACGGGCGCAATCCCACGCCACTTGCCGGCGGCCTCACCGACTATGCAGCCGCCGGTCGCACCCTGATCGCGGCGCTCGGCGCGGTGGTCGGACAGGTGCGCTCGCTCGCCGCAACCGACGGAAGGGTCGCGCTGCTCGGTCACTCGATGGCCTCCGAAACGGTGGTCCGCTACGCGATCGACCATCCGGAGGTCGCAGCGACCGTGGGCGTGTCGCTCTACTCGCACGACGTGACCGCGGATCGGCCGCGCAACCTGCTCGTGATCACCGGCGCGCTCGAACCGTCGATGTTCAGTGACGAAGGCCTTCGCATAGCGGGCATGGCGGCGGGCGGAACCGCGCAACCGGGCGTGACCTACGGCAGCATCGCCGATGGCACCGCGCGGCGATTCGCGTTCGCGAGCGGCGTGGAACACATCGGCGTGCTCTACAGCCGCGACAGCATGAACGAGGCGCTCGCCTGGATGGATCAGGTCTTCGCCAGACGCTCCGCCGGATTCGTCGACACTCGCGGGCCGTGGCTCGCCGTCCTGCTGCTCGGCATCGTGACCCTCGCCTACCCGCTCGCCCGGCGCCTGCCCGTGGTGGCGCGGCTGCCGGTCGGCGGCGGATACACCTGGCGCGAGTTGCTGCCGGTTGCGATCCTTCCCGCAGTAGCGACACCATTCATCCTGTGGCAGCTCCCGACGCATTTTCTGCCGCTGCTGCTCGGTGACTACCTAGTCTGTCACTTTGCACTCTACGGGGTGCTGACTGCCATAGGGCTGCGCGTGATCTCGCGGCGGCGGCCTCGACCGCGCGTGAGCAACGAACAGGTTTCGAGCGGAACACTCGCGTGGTCGGTGCTCGCAGTGACGGTCTTCGGTGTGTTCGCCATCGCACTGCCGCTTGACCGTTACGTGAGCTCTTTCCTGCCTTCGGCGGGCCGGGCAGCGCTGATCCTCGCGATGCTCGCCGGCACGTTGCCCTACTTTCTCGCCGACGCATGGCATACCCGCGGACTCGGGGCCGCGCGCGGCGCGTACGCATTCACGAAGGTCCTGTTCCTGCTCTCGCTGGCGCTCGCCATTGCACTGAACCCCGGCAAGCTGTTCTTCCTCATCATCATCGTGCCCGCGATCCTGGTGTTGTTCGTGATCTACGGCCTGATGGCCCACTGGGCTTGGCGCCGGACCAATCATCCCTTGCCGGGCGCGGTGGCGATCGCGGTGACGTTTCCGATGGTGAGCGGATAGATGGCCGCAGACCTCCGGGGCCCTGCGGCTCCCGCACGGACGGGGCAAACGCATCCGCTCATGGACGCGCTCCGCGAACGCACGCGCAAGCTCCATCTCGAGGCCGAACGGTCAGGCATCGTCCACGAGCTGCTGCACGGACGCGCCGACCGGCATGGCTATGCGATGTTGCTGCGCAACCTGCTGCCGGTATACCGTGAATTGGAACATGGGCTCGAGCGTCACCGCGACATGCCCGGCTTCAGCGAGATCGCGCAACGCGCCGTATATCGAGCCTCGGCAATGGAATCCGACCTGGAAGCCCTGTGCGGGCCGACGTGGTACCGGACCCTTGCCGAGCTGCCTTCTGCTGCACGCTACGTGAGCCGGGTCACCGCGGCGGCGCGAGGCGACGGGACGCGCCTGATCGCCCACGCCTACGTGCGCTACCTCGGCGATCTGAGCGGCGGACGGATCCTGAAAAAGCTCCTCGCCCGATCACTCTCGCTGAAGCCACGACATCTCGCCTTCTACGAGTACGCGGAGGTCACGGACCTCGATGGGTTCACGGCCGGTTATCGGGATGCCCTCGATCGTGCGGCCCTCGGGGTTCCCGACCTCGAAGTCGTGGTCGCAGAGGCCGAGGCCGCCTTTCGTCTCAACATCGCGATCTCGATCTCGGTTCAGGAGGCCCCAGCCAGGCCGCCCGCCGGCCCCGACCAGTCCATCGACGCGGCACAATCCTGAGCCCGAGTGTCTCGCCTGCCCTCAGGTGCCGGGATCCGATGAGCCGGCCGAGAGCCAGATCAATTGACCGAGCAGTTCGGCCGTGCGGTTGACCGAAGCTTCGACACTCTCCAGCATGTCCGGCATATTGGCCACGTCCACGCCGTCGGTGATCTCCATCGCAGCGAGCTGCGCATTGCCGACGATCGCCGACAGCAGATTGCGATAGACGACGTCCGCCTTGGAATCAAGGCGGACGCGGACCGGCCGGTACTGTCTGACGATGCGATCCTGGAAGTGGCGGCGCGCAGCCTCGGCAGCCTTGCGCTCGGTCAGGTCGACGAAGCCGATCACGAACCCGAGTGAACGCTCCGCCGAGGCGAACACCGGATCCGCGCGCACCCGCAGCGGCTTCGCAGCGGCCGGTCCGGTGGCGAGAACGACTTCTCCGCGCCACGGCCGGCGCTGCTCGAGGAGATCGCGCAGCGGCCGGCCGGCCTTGGCCTCGTATGTGAACAACGTTTCGAGGTCTTCGATCGAATTCAGGCGCGATCTGTCCGCACCCACCAGTCGGTCGAACGACTCGTTGGTGAGCAGGATCCGCCCCTCGGGATCCGCGATGACGACGGGTTGCTCCGAGATCTGCACCTGCTTGCTCACCTGCAGCAGTTGCATCTGCCGAAGCGAGTTCAGCGCTCTTCTTCAGAGGCGAGATCGCCGAGCCCGTAACGACGAAGCTTGACGTACAGACTCTGGCGGCTCAGCCCGAGCATCTCGGCGGCAGAAGCGCGGTTGTCGCCGGTCAGCTCGAGGGCGGCTTCGATGCACAGGCGCTCGATCAGATCGGTCGACTCTCGTACCAGATCCTTCAACGAAACGCGGCCGACCAGTTCGGTCGGTTGTTCCACGGACCGCGGCAATTCGCGGCCGGCGCGCGAGTCCGCCATGAGGCGGCGGCCGATGTTGCGGATGGTGAATCCAAGGCACGGATCTTCGACCTGGGACGCCGATACCGCCGAGATCTCCACTTCGGTCGCGGTGCCGAACTCGCCCAGGAGCGTGGTCGCGTAGAGCTGCACCGAGCCGTGCTGGCGGAGGTTCGAGATCAACACCTTCAGGTCGACGCCAGGCCGGCCGAGCCAGCGCTCGAGCGTCTCGCCGCGCACCAGCTCTTCGGTCGCGATCTGCGCGAGATCGATGAACGCACGGTTCGCCGTGAGAATCCGCCCGGAGAGATCGGTCACTACGAAGCCGTCGGGCGCGTTCTCGACCAGATCGAGCAGCATGGACTTGCGCTTCGGCACCGCCGTCGCATCGGCACCGGCCTGCTGCCGCGCCAGCCGCACCAGGAAGAACGAACTGTTCTCCTGGCGAAACAACGAAGCCGCGAGCAGAAACTCGCGCTTGTTCGCAGTGAGGCGGACCCGCAACTCGTCGCTGCGACCGGCAGACCGGACCGCGGCAAGCAAGGCCTTGACGGCCTGGGTGCTGTCGGCATCGAATCCATCGGGGAAAGCGCGCCCGACCAGCCGCTTCACGCTCTCGCCCAGCAGCTCGCCGGCGGCCGGATTGGCTTCGATCACCCGCATCGAGGACACGTCGACGATAAGCACCGCCTCGGAGGCCATTTCGAACAGCAACCGATAACGGGTCTCCACGTGCCGAAGCCGCCAGTAGTCGCGTTCCATCGATTGCTGCGCCGAGACGAGTCGCTGCTGCAAGGCAGCCACGGAGCGCAGGTCGCGGCCCACCACCACCATGCCGCCTTCTTTGCCGACCTGGATCGCGGAATAGAGCACCGGAACGTCCGCGCCCTTCGCGGACGGATGATTGACGTGCCGCCAACGCGTGGCCAAGTTCGCCGCTGCCTCGCGCAGCAGCGCCTCGACCTTGGGCCTGCTCTCCAGGGTGACCGTGTCGACCCACGGCTGACCGACCCAGCTCGCATAGCCTTCGCCGGACATCTCTGCGCTGCCGAATGACAAATCGCGGATCACGCCCTGGCGATCGAGGACCAGTGCGACGTCAGTGGTCGCAGCAATCAGCATCGCGGCGGACTCGGGATCGAGCCCGCCCAAGGATTTCTTTGGCGCGTCGAAATTCTTCACCGGAGATGCCCCCAGATCTGCATTCCGCCGAACGACCTCGGCATCGCCGCCCTGCCGCGCTTTCAAATGCGTTTTGCTCCCCGTTCAGCCAGGCTCCGCGCCTGCTCCACTGCTTCGCGACCATCCTGTGCGCTGCCATCCGCCCCCACTTGCGCCACCAGCTCCGGATATTTGTTGAACAGGGGACCGCCCACCATGATCGCGATGTCGCGGTTGCACGAAGCCAGCCGGATGGCGCTGATTTCCGCTGCCAGCTTGTCCACGCGAACCGCGCAGCCTACCGACAGGCCCACGACGTCGAACCATTCGCTTCTGACGACCAGGGGCAGGTCATCACTGGTCGCCGGAGGCTCGCCTATTGCTGGCACTTTTTGCCCGTGCATTGTCGGCTCCTTGTCCCTTTGGATGCAAGTTGGCCTCGCCGGGTTGCGCTCAGCATTGCGCCCGCCCGTCCGCCGGGGCGCCCCGCGGGGAGCCGCCGTCGGTATGCGCCAGGCGCGCAAGGAATGCAGTGGGGATTGCGGCCCGAACTGCCGCGAGCACCACGTCCTCGAGCGGTCGGTCGACGTACTCGGGATCGGGATCGTGATCATCGTCCGAGGAATCGAGCCCGGCTTGCGGCAGCGGCTCTTCGACGGCCTCGTCCTCCGGTGGAGGAGCAGGCACGCGCGTCGCACGGGAAGCAAATAGAAGGCGAGCGCCGAGCGCGGCATCTTCCTCGGCGACGGCATTGCGACCATCACGACCATACGCGCGCCGCGCGGCGAGTCACGCGGGGCGAAGCGACGCGATGCCGAGCGTCATTGCCGTAACCGTCAGAGTCTCGAGCATCTGGTCGCTGGTGCGCACGTCTTTCAAACGCTCCCGTACAGCCGCGCCTTCGAATGGCGTCGGGGCTGCTAGCGTTCCATGTCGCGCGGACCCACCCCTTCGAGATCGACGTGAAATGCCAGGCGATCCAGCAATGCCGCGGGTGGTCGTTCATCCGGTTCGGCACCCCCGTCGAATGCGCTCACGCCGAACTTCGTCGGCAGATCGAACCCTATGCCATCGCGCTGGACGACGAGTGCGCCGGAATCGAGGGCCGCCGTCACACGCGCGACCGTCGAGCCGGAGAGCCGCTCGGCCATCGCGAGAAGCACCACGCCACCGTCGGCCACTAGACAAGAATTCCGCGTTCGGCTACCGGTCGTCCGGAGCGCAGCGTCGCAGTCGAATCGAGACCTCGGAGCGTCGGAAACGTGCAACGGAATCGGCCGTATCGAGCGCATCGGCAGGCAGATGATGTCGCAACCTCGCGAGCCAGCGATCTAGCACGGGACCGGCCCGGGCCTGCCATACCACACCGCCGAGGCCAGCCGGATCGATGGCGCCCAGTGCCGCCGCGAGCATTGCGTCGGTCCGGATGCCGTTACCGGCGCTGCCGATTTCGGTCACGCGCCGAACAGTTCCGCGACCGCGGGTTCGACGCGTGGTCGAACCCGCGTCGTCGAGCGTTCGGCGCAGGCGATGCCGGAGCGCGGCGGGCGCGACCCGCTAGAGTTGATCGTCACCAATTGCCGCATCGCCGTCGAGAGCCGCGAGTGCGCATGCTGCGCGCATCAACGTGAGTTCTCCCCCCAGTCCGTCGGTGCCGCGGCGGATGCACAGTTCGCAGCGCGCGAGAGCGCTTTCGGGCACCTCGATCGCGACTAGACGCTCGCGTGCGGCGATGGGACGCCGGCGCCCCTGCCAGGTAGCTCATGCCGGCGCCGAAATCTCCAGGTTGTCGATGAGCCGCGTCTGGCCCAGCTTGGCGGCACCGAGGACCACGAGTTCGCGCTCATCCGCATCCGGCTGCATCAACGAACGCCGGCTGCGTACGACGACATAGTCCACGTGCCAGCGGTGGCGCGCCAGCAGCGCGTCGGCGGCGAATTCGAGTGCCTCGAAATTGCGATCGCCTGCTTCCACCGCGGCCTTCACCTGCCGCAGGGCTTCGTTGAGTCGAGGTGCCTCTACGCGCTCGTCATCGGCCAGGTAGCGATTACGCGAGGACAGCGCGAGCCCGTCGACCGCGCGTACGGTTTCGGCCGGAATGATCGACACCGGCAGCGCAAACTGGTCGACCATGTGCCGGATGATGGAGAGCTGCTGGTAGTCCTTCTTGCCGAACACCGCGACTTGCGGCTGCACCATGTTGAACAGTTTCAGCACCACTGTGGAGACGCCGCGAAAATGTCCCGGCCGAAACCGCCCTTCGAGCTTGTTCGCGATCGGGGGCGGCTCGACGATGAAGAACTGCCGCTCCGGATACATCTGGGCCTCGTCCGGCGCGAATACCACGTGGTTGCCGGCGGCTTCGAGCTTGCCGCAATCGTCCGCGAAGGTACGGGGATACTTGTCGAAGTCCTCGCCCTGGATGAACTGGAGCTGGTTGACGAAGATGCTCGTGACGACGAAAGGCGCATGCCCGAGGCCGATGCGCACCAGGCTCAAATGGCCATCGTGGATGTTGCCCATCGTCGGGACGAATGAGATCGCCGACTCGCGCTTCAGTCGGGCACGCAGATCGGCAATCGTGCGGATGATTTCCATGGATTCGGGATGCGGGAATGCCAGCGTCGCGGCGCTCGACGCCGGAAGGCGGGATCAGTAACAGTATTCCGGGCTGGGGATAGTGCCGGCCTTCACTTCGCGCACGAAGCCCTCGACCGCCGCCTGGAGGCTGCCCGCGCCCGCCATGAATTTCTTCACGAACTTCGCCTTGCGGCCGGGGAAAAAGTCCAGCATGTCGTAGAGCAGGAGGATCTGACCCGAACAGTCGGGCCTCGCACCGATACCGATGGTCGGAATCGAGAGTGCTGCGGCGACCGCCTTGCCGAGCGCACCGGGGATGGCCTCGAACACGATCATCACTGCGCCCGCGGCTTCGATCTGTTTCGCGTCGTCGAGCACACACTGTGCGGCATCCTCGGTCTTGCCCGGTACCTTGAAGCTTGAAGCCACCGAGCGCGTCCACCGATTGCGCAGTGAGGCCCAGATGTCCGCAGACCGGAATGCCCCGCGCGGACAGGAAGGCCGCGGTCTCGGCCATGACCGCCCCGCTTCCAGCTCGATCATGTGCGCACCCGCCGCCATCAGCTTCGAAGCATTCTCGAACGCCTGCTGCGGACTCGCCTGGTAGCTGCCGAACGGCATGTCACCCGCCGAGCGGCGCGTGCCACGCAACGAGTGTGGTAGATGGCGCCGTCGATGCTGACCGAGAGCGTGGACTCCCCGCCTTGCACCAGCATGCCGGGCGAATCGCACACGAGGATGATCTCGACGCCTGCGTTCTCCACGACCGCAGTAGCGGTCGCGTCGTAGCAGGCAACCATCGTAAGACGTTCGCCTTCACGCCTTTTCTTCTGCAAGTGAGCGAGCGTGATGCGCACGGCCTTCACCTTGTCTCCCGACGGATTTGGGTACATCCGTTCTTTCTCCCTGACCAGGGTCAGCCGCTGATATTGAAGTACTCGCGACTGCCTCGCATCTCCGTGATGCGGCGCGACAATAGCGCAAAGTCTTCGGGCTTATCAACAAAGTTGATCCGCTCGCTGTCGACGACCAGTACCGGCGCCGCGGAGTAGTCATGGAAGAACCGGCTGTAGCATTCCGCGAGACGTGCCAGGTAGCTCTCGGCGACGCTGCGCTCATAAGGAATTGCTCTGCGGCGCACGCGTTCGGCCAACGTGCGCGGCGACGCCTGCAGGTAAATCACGAGATCCGGGGTCGGTGCCTGCGGCGCGAGGTGCGCGTGGATCTTCTGGTAGAGCTCGAACTCGTCGTCGGCGAGGGTCAACCGCGCGAACAGGATGTCTTTGTCGAAACAGAAATCGGCCACCGTGACGCGGCGGAACAGGTCGGACTGGCGCAGCACCCGAACCTGATCCGCCCGTTGGAACAGGAAGAACAGTTGCGTCGCCAGCGCATGCCGTCCGGGATCATCGTAGAAGAGCGGCAGGAACGGATTGGTGTCCGCATCCTCGAGCATTAGCTCCGCCTCTAAGGCATCGGCCAGCTTGCGTGCAAGGCTGGTCTTGCCGGCGCCGATCGGTCCCTCGACCGCGATATAGCGCACGCGCTCAGGAAGCTGCATTGTTCGCGAGATGCTCGGCGTTCGATGCGTCGTTCACTTCATGGCCGCTCGAGAAGCGATCGCCGCGCCGCTGCGATCAGGATTCCGGGTCGGCCGAATGTTCGCCGGACGCGTCGGTCTCGAGCTCGCCGTCCGCGCGCTTGCTGCGACGCCGGCGACGGCGCTTGCGACCCGTCCCCGCACCTTTCTCGGGCGGCAGCAGCATGTGTTCGCGTTCTTCGGCCGATGCATCCTGGAACCGGCCCCACCATTCGCCCACTTCGACATCGAGTTCGCCGCTCTCGCATCGGAGCAGGAGAAAGTCATAGGCGGCACGGAATTTCGGGCTCTCCAGCACGCGCCAGGGGCGCTTGCCGGAGCGCTGGGTAAAGCGCCATTGGAGCAGCCAGATGTCCTTCATGTCGGTCCCGAAACGGCGCGGGATCGAGATCTTCTCGGCTTGGGAGGAGAGCACCTCGTCCATCGCCTCGTGGAGCGCGGGGATCGGCGGGATACCACGATCCTGCGCGAGTTTCCATGCTGCGAGTACCTCGTGCCACAACAGCGCGGCGAACAGAAAGCCAGGCGATACGGTCTTGTCCTGGAGGATGCGCTCATCGGTTCGCTTCAGCGCCAGCATCACGAAGCGCTCGCCGAGCGGCTGCTCCAGGATCACGTCGAGCAGCGGCAGCAGGCCGTGATGCAGGCCCTGTTCGCGCAAGCGCATGATGCATTCCACCGCATGACCGGAGAGCAGCAGTTTCAGCATCTCCTCGAACAACCGCGCGGCCGGGACATTCTGCAGCAGCGACGCCATCGCGACGATCGGTGCCTGCGTGCCTCGCTCGATGGTGAGACCCAGTTTCGCCGAAAGCCGGACGGCGCGGAGCATGCGCACCGGATCCTCGCGATAGCGCTCGTTCGGATCGCCGATCATGCGCAGGACGCGTGCATCGAGATCCTTCACACCGTCGCAGTAGTCGAGAATCTCCTCGGTGCTCGGGTTGTAGTAGAGCGCGTTGACGGTGAAATCGCGTCTCTCTGCATCCTCGGCCTGCGAGCCGAACACGTTGTCGCGCAGGAGGCGGCCATGTTCGTCCTTTACCTGGTTGTCATCCTCGCCGCTGCCCTGCAACGCACGAAACGTCGACACCTCGACGGTGTCCTGTCCGCACATGCAGTGGACGATGCGAAACCGGCGGCCAATCACCCGCGAACGGCGGAATGCACCCTGCACCTCTTCCGGTGTGGCGTCGGTGGCCACATCGAAATCCTTCGGTTCGAGATCGAGCAGAAGGTCGCGAACTGCGCCGCCCACCACGTACGCGCGATAGCCGCGGCCCTGCAGGCTCTCGGTCACGCGCCGCGCACATGAACTGATGCGGTCGCGCGTGATGCCATGCTTGGCCACGCTGATGACGAGGGGTTCGTCGGCTGCCCGGGCCGCTTTCCCGGGCCTGCCCCGAGCCCCGCGGGAAAACATTTTGTCGAGCAGTTTCTTGATCATTTACAGGATGTTGTGAGCGGCTGAAGGGCCGAATCACGAAGCGCCGGAGTATACACGGCAGCTCTGAGGTGGCAGCCCCGGGGACCCGTTTCGGTCTCGATCGAGCGCCGGATCGTCCGAAACGGCCCTTCGCTCCGCCTGCATCGTGATTCGTGAATCGACCACGAATTTGCTGAACAGGACAGGACAGGACACTTTCTAGCGCAGGCTGATCACCATCCAGCCCTGCGATAACGCATGCTCCTTCAAGGTTTCATCGGGGTCCACGGCGACGGGATGAGTCACCCTGGACAACAGGGGCAGATCGTTCAGCGAATCGCTGTAGAACCAGGACTCTTCGAACGACGACCAACCGAGGCCGAGATCGGCAAGCCACTGTTCCACGCGAGCGACCTTGCCTTCGCGAAACGCCGGGACACCCTTCACGCCGCCGGTGAACTCACCATCGGGCTTCTCCTCCGGATCCGTGGCTACAAGATTGTCGATACCGAACTCGCGCGCGATCGGACGTGTAACGAAACTGTTGGTAGCGGTAACGATGGCCCGCGCATCCGATGCGTGGCTGTCGACGAGGTCACGCGCCTTGCGCGTGACCATGGGCAGGATCCTGCGCTGCATATAGTCACGATGCCAGCGCTCGAGCTGCACGCGCGGATGGCGCGCCAACGGCTTTAGCTGGAAGTCGAGAAACTCGTGGATGTCGAGCGTCCCGGCCCGGTACTGATCGTAGAACCGATGGTTGAGAGCCTCGTAGAGTTCGCGATCGAGTACTCCTTGCTCTATCAGGAACTGGGCCCACTCGAAGTCGCTGTCGCCGGCGAGCAGGGTGTTGTCGAGATCGAACAACGCGAGCTTCAAGTTATCGTACCTTCCTTCATCGATTCGTCGGCTGATGTGGCTGGCTGGAGGATCTCGCGGAGCAGCGGCAGCGTGATCGGCCGCTGCGCTTGGAGCGAATGGCGATCGAGTCCGTCGAGGATCCGCAATAGCGAGGGGAGATCCCGCCTCGCGTGGCGCAACAAGTATGCCGAGACCTCAGGCGGCAGACGCAAACCCCGGGCCTGAGCGTGGCGCTCCAGGGCAGCAGCCTTCTCGTAGTCGTCGAGGGCATGCACCTGGTACACGAGGCCCCAGGCGAGCCGCGTCAGCAAATCGGGCCTGAGCCGCAGTCGTGCCGGCGGTACGTTGCCGGCCGCCAGCAGACACCCGCCGGCATCGCGAACGGCGTTGTAGGTGCCGAACAGTGCAATCTGGGCGGCATCGTCGAGGCGATCGACGTCATCGACCAGCACGAACTGCGATCCACCGGCGAATGCAGCCGGAAACCAAGCTGACGAGCGACCTGCCGCCTGCGCAGCACGCGCGGCTGCGCCGAGCAGATGAGTGCGGCCACTACCGGAGTCGCCCCAGACATAAACGATCCGTTCGCTGGCGCCGGGAAGACATAGCGTGCGCAATGCCGCGAGCAGTTCCGGGTTGCGACCGGCGACGAAGTTGTCGAACGTGGGTACGATTGGATCGATGATGCCGAGCGCGAGTTGCTTCATGTGGGGGATTATACAAACGCGGTCTGCGCGAGGACCGTTCGGGTAGAATCGATTGCCTGCCGTTGCCTGCCGTTGCCTGCCGTTGCCTGCCGGCATGTGCCGCCCGAACCTTTCCCACCCCAGCATCGACTTGACGCCCGAACACTCCGCCGCCGGTCTTTCCTATCGCGACGCCGGTGTCGATATCGACGCCGGTGACGCACTGGTCGAACGCATCAAACCGCTCGCCCGCT
>Ga0163144_10009539_pt1 | contig 20820 bp, 12 predicted proteins | sample OliLak19BULKMAT1_FD_123175 | JGI IMG/M metagenome (GOLD analysis project Ga0163144, IMG submission 123175) | Freshwater microbial mat bacterial communities from Lake Vanda, McMurdo Dry Valleys, Antarctica - Oligotrophic Lake LV.19.BULKMAT1 | ecosystem: Environmental > Aquatic > Freshwater >... | reverse complement strand
CCCGCGATCGTGCGCGCCACGAGCCAGCCCATCCCCGCATACCGCAGCTCCACGTCGCGCAACCGATCGCGTGCCCGCACGATCCGACCCTCACCATCGCGCGCAACGTCGCGCACGTTGCCGTCGGGCTCCTCGATCCGCACGAGTCGCCCGAGCGCGTCGAACTGCCGCCGCTGCGCGTTCCCCTTCGCGTCGATGATCGCGACCTGGCGCCCGAGCGCGTCGTACTGCCGCCGCGCGACCTGACCATCCGGCGTCGTGATCGCGACGACGTTCCGCGCCGCATCGTGCTGCAACGCCGTGCGATGCCCGGCCGCATCGACGACCGCCGCGAGCACTCCGTCCTCCCACAAAAAGCTCGTGCGGTGCCCGAGCGGATCGACGCGCGCCACCACGCGCCCCGCCGAGTCGTACTCCCACGCCCAGCTCGCGCCGGTCGGATCCACGTGCTCGATCGCCCGATCCTTTGCGTCGTAGCGGATCTTCGTGACGCGCTTGCCCGCCGCGGTCTCGGGCTCGACGATCATCACCCGATTGCCGCGAAGGTCGTGGTGATACCGCGTCGTGGCGCCGGTCTCGTCGATCTCCGCAGCCAACCACGTCGTCGGCGCGTACTCGCGCCGCACGCTCGTGCCGTCCGCCTGCACGATCTCGGTGACCATGCCGAGACCATCCATCTGGTAGCGCGTCGCTTTGCCGAGCGAGTCGGTGACGACCGTCGTGAGCGCGCGACGGTCGTAGTCGATCACATGATCATAGATCCCGCCGTCGCCCCACGTGCGAACGCACCGCGCGTAGCGATCACGACCGTCGTACTGGAAGTAAAACGAGAGCCTTTCGCGATCTCGCTCGCGCACGAGCAAGTGATCGTCGTACTCGAAGCGCCACGATTTGCCGCACGCATCGACAACCTCGACGAGATCACCGGCGTCGTCGTAGCGGTACTCCGCGTGCTGCCGCAGCCCGCGACCATCCGCCGCCGGCACCCACAGCCGCTGCAATCGCCCGCGCGCGTCGTTCTCGAGCTCGATCGTGCGACCGACGGAATCGACGACCCGCACGAGCCGCGCGCGCTCGTCGTAGTGCAGCGCGACGACGTTGCCCGCAGCATCGCGCACGCCGACCAGTCGCGCGCGCCCGCGATCACGCTCGTGTGCCGACTCGCCGACAATCGGCGCGAACACCCGCACACGCCCGTCGGGATCCTCGATCTCCCACCGCAGCTCGCCGTGACTCACCAACGTGCAGCGATCGACCGGATGCCAGATCCGATCACCCTTGCGCGCCACGCCCTCGTGCAGCCCATGCGTGCGGAACTCGAGCTCGCGACCATCGCCGCCCTGCACGACGACGCAGCCCGACTCGATCCACACGCTCTGATCCAGCGTGTGCGACCAGCCGTACCCGAGCGGGCCCGCGCGATCGCACCAGTTGCTGTCGTAGTCGCGCTCGATCTGCAACGGAATCGGCCCCGGCAGGGCGACGTCGATCGCCGACGTGCTCACCGTGCCGGTCGCCACGTTGACCGGATGCCCGGTGAAGAAGCACGCGCTCTTGTGCGCGAGCCGGCGCAGTCGCGGCCAGCTGTCGGGAACGACCGCGTCGACGATCCCGTGCAGCTTCTTCGACATCCACTTGTTGCGCAGCGCTCGCATGCCGAGCATGCCGAGCGCCGCGCCGAAGTCGATCGCAGGCGGGCCACCGATGATCGTCACGTTCGGCCCACCGGACGTCGGCACCACCGCCGACGTCGGCAGCCGCACCGGCTCGCTGCACGACAGCGCGACATCACCCGCGCGGACCGCATTGCTGCCGCGCACGAGCACCGTCTTGCTTCCGACGAGCAGCTCCGCGTCGCTCGGCGTGATGCCGGTGACGAACGTCGTGCCCGGCGGAATGAGGATGTGCTTGACCGGCATGCTGGCGCTGTCGCCAGTGACCGTCGACATGCGACCACCGATGAGCACCGGACCGCCACCTTGCACCGGCGTTCCCATCGCCATCGCGACGAGCGCACCGACGACCTCGCCGACGATGTAGCCGACCGGATCGAACACGACGCTGCAGTGCGGATGCGGAAACGGCGTCGGCGTCGGCACCGGCGTCGGCACCACCTCGATGTGCAGATCGACGCCGACCACGATGTCGAGCCATGTGCTCGCAACGGACATCAGCTGCGGCCCTCCGCGTCACTGCGCTGTAGCGCATCGAGCTCGTCGCGCGACAGGATCTGACTCGCGTCCTCGCCGAGCGAGTGATCGATCGCCCGCCGCAGCGACGCGCTCTGGTCGGCCGTGAACGCCGGCGCGGCCGTATCCGCCGGCCCGACCTCGGGCACCGGCGACGAAGCGGTGCCGGCCTGCGCATCGAAGCGATCCGCCTTGTGCTCGAGCTCGGTCGCGCGCGCATCGAGACCACGCCGTCGACACAGGGCCGCGAGCGTGCGCGCAGCGACGCCGGCACTCGACGGTCCGATGTCGCCCGCCGTATCGGCGAGCTCGACCGCCTTCGCGAAAAATGTGATCGCCTGCGGCTCCATCCGCAGATCGTGCGCCGCCTGGCCGGCGAGTCGATTTGCCTCGATCGCGAGCACCGGGCTACCGCTGCGCTCCGCCGCGAGCGCAGCATCGGCGTAAGCGACCAGGGCAGTGTGCTTCTCGCCCCGAACCGTGCGCGTCGCCGCGAGCCCGAAGCCCGCGGTCGTCGCTTTGTCGTGCATGCCGTGCTGCTGCGCAGACTCGAGCGCGCGCACGAAGGTCGCCTCGGCCTCGCGCGTCGCACCGGCGCCGACGAGGTGGGCACCCAGCGCGAGCTCCATCGTGATCGCATCGCTGGTCCAACCCGCGGCGGCGGCGAGATCGCGAGCACTGCGCTGCGCAAGGACGGCCTGCGCACCCAGGCCGCGACTCGCCGCGAGCGATGCCTGTAGCGACAGCCGACCGATCTCGCGGCGACGCAGACCATCGGCATCGGGCGTGCGATCGGGAACGTCGGGTCGCACCGGCGGCGTAACGCCGCGCGGCGTGGCGCCGGGCCGCCCGTCGACGAGCGCTTCGATTCGGGCTTCGCTCGCCGCGGGTGACTGGCGCAGATCGATCCTTCGTCCGCGCACCCGGTTGGCCCACGCACTGAGGCGATCGCCGTCCGCCTCGATGGCGATCCACCGCACGCGCGCGAGATCACTGCGCGCCAGCAACAGGTCGAGCGCATCTGTCAGCTCGCCGTGCGCCTCGATCTGCGGCGGCGCGAGCACGACCACCAATCCCTCGGTGTGCTCCGGTGCTGCCTGCAACAGTTGCTGCACCTGCAGCGCGAACATGCCGCGATCGTCACGCCCGCTCGGTGCAGCCGGCACCGCAGCAATCGTCCCTTCGTGCCCGACACGCCGCGCGTCGTGCTGCTGCCGCAGCGCCGCCGCGCGCGAGGCCCAGCCCGCATCGGTGCGCGTGTGCGGCTGTTCGAGCAGCACGAACGGCGCAACATTGGTCGGCCGATACTCCTGCGCCATCACCAGTTCGACCGCGCCGCGCCGCAGCTCGGGATCGACGACGACGTGCAGCACACGGCAGCTGTCGTCGCGCAGGAATCCCGCGACGGCAGCGACGAGCGACTCGATGCCTTGGCTGCCCATGATCGGTGGTCTCAGTTGATCTTCACCATCGCCGACACGACGGTCGCCATCGCGGCCGCGGTCACGTCGACCGTCGTGCCGTCGAGCGTCGCGCCGGCTGGCGTCAGCGACATCGACCCGCCCGCGCTCGTGCACGACACCTGCAGTCCCTCGACCGTCGCATCGGTGTCGAGCGTCAGCTTCCCTCCGGCTGCCGCCGTCGCGACTACGGTCGCTCCACCGATCGTCGCATCGGTGCCGAGCTCGAGCTTGGCGCCGAGCGTCGCACCGACCGTCGCGTTGTCGGCAAGCACGACGCTGCTGCCGAGCGCAGCCGTGAGGATCGTCTGCTGCTCATCCATCTGCAGCGTCGCACCACCGGCGGCAGTGACGGCGACAGTGCCCGCGAGCCGCATCATCGCACCGCGGCCTGCAAGGATCACCGCGGTCTCGTCGAGCTTCTGCATCGTGCCCGCACCGGCGATGAGGTTGATGGACTCGCCGTCGATCACGATCATGCTCGCGCCGACCCGCAGCTCGATGCGTTCGGCGGCGTCGATGATCACGCAGCCGGGATCGGTGACGCGCACCATCGCGGTGCCCTTGACCGCGATCTCGGTGCCGGGCAGTCCGACGGTGCCGCCGCCGTCGACCGCGATCGTCTGGTTGCCCTTGACGGTGACGTGCTGATCACCATCGACGGTGGTCGACTGATCGTGACCGACGGTGATCGACTGGTCTGCACCGACACTGCGCGACTCGTTCGCGAGCACCTGCGTCCGCAGATTGCGTTGCGCGCGGACGTAGACCTCTTCGGACCCGGCAGCGTCCTCGAATGTGAGCTCGTTGTGGCCCTTGCCGCCGGGCGAGCTCTGCGTGCGGATCGTGGACTTCGTGCGCTCGTCGGGCAGCGGGTAGGGCGGGTAATGCGAGCCGTTGTAGAGGCAGCCGACGCACAGCGGCCGATCCGGATCGCCGTCGAGGAACGCGACGAGGACCTCCATGCCGACGCGCGGGATGAAGACGGATCCCCAGTTCGCGCCGCCCCACATCTGCGCGACGCGCAGCCAGCACGACGCGAGCTCCGGCGCGGATCCGCTGCGATCCCAGTGCATGCGCACCATGATGCGGCCGGCGATGTCGGTGTAGATCTCTTCGCCTTCGGGGCCGGTGACGACCGCGGTGTGCATACCGTGGATGCGCGGCTTGGGATACCGCACCTGCGGCCGGTGCGGCACGGCGAGCGGCTGACACTCGAACGCATTGGTGTAGTTCGGAGCTGCACGGTGCTGGGCACCGTGCAGCTCGACCTCGGGGCAATCACCGCGATGGCGCACCGACAACACGAGCAACGGCTGCGGCTCTTCCCGGCCGACATCGAACCGGAAGTGCGTGCCGGCGGCGAGCGCCGACACGTTGCTCGTCCCCGAGGCGAGCGCGTCGCGGGACAGCATGCGCTCGTGCGCGATCTGGGAAGACGCCTTCGTGACTTCGTCGAGCTCTACAATTCGCATCGCCTCGGTGTCGTGGCTCAAGCGATGGGGCTCGACGATCTCCGACCACGGCGGCGTTGCATCCGCGGGATGGACCTGCTCGAAGATCTCGGGTTCGAGTATCCACGTCCAGTTGCGCGTGGAGAAGCCGGGACTCGGCGAGCGCCGCACGAGGGACAGTGCTTGGATGCTCTCGACGTCCGCCTCCTCGAACTGCTCGGGCACGAGGCGCAGCTCGGGCTCGTCGATCGCGATCTGCGGAAAGCCTCGCGTCGCCTCGACCAGGTGCATGCGCGTCCGCTCACCGCCGAAATCGAGGAACCACGCGATGCCGTCCTCCTCGAGCAGCCGCATCGCGAACTGCAGATCGCTCTCGCCGTACTGCACGCAATAGTCGCGCCTGGGTCGGTCACGATCGAGCACGACCTCGAAATCGCAATCGCCGACCGGGCCGAGCACTTCGCGGACGATGTCGATCACCGATACGTTCTGGAAGATGCGGTGCTTGATCGCCCGCCGTCCGCGTGCGAGCAACGGCTCGAACCGGACGCGCGCATGCGTCGAGCCATTCGCGGTCGCGAAGACCTCCGCGTGCGTGATCTCGCCGACGAACACGCGCGAGACATCGTCGCGGGTGATCGTGAGGCGCGCAGCGGCGCCGAGGAGATCCGGTGGGCTTTCGGTCGCCGGCGCGACGAGCCGCAGCTCCGCGCAGAACGGCTCGCTCAGGCGCTCCTCGAGAACGATCGAACGGACTCGCCAGTCGATGTCGGCGCACTCGAGCTGGTACTGCACGGGGGAAATCACGGTTGCCATGGGCTCAGCTCGCAGGGACGTCGGCGAACCAACGCCAGCCGCATGTTGCCACGGCTCGGTCGGCGTCGCGCCCCATCAGTCGGTCACCGGACCTCGGCGTTGCACGTCGCGACGCAGATCGCCCCGCACCCCCCATTCGCCCGGGTTGCCGCAGCGCACCCCCGTCGGGCAATCTCCCCTGGCGAGTGGCTCGCCGCATCCTCATCCAGTTCGCGCACCCGGTGCTCGAACGATCACGCGTCAACGCGCCGCTCGTCGCGGCGGTTCGCGATCTACCCGGCGTGACCATCAACGATCTCTACGAGGAGTACCCGACGCTGTTCATCGACGTGCAGCGCGAGCAACGACTGCTCGCCGAGCACGACGTGATCGTCTTCCACCATCCGTTCTTCTGGTACTCGACGCCCGCTATCCTCAAGCAGTGGCAAGACATGGTGCTCGAGCACGGCTGGGCATACGGGCCCGGTGGTCGCGCGCTCGCCGGCAAGATCACGTTCAACGTGCTGTCGACTGGTGGTCCGGCGTCGGCATATCGCCGTGAGGGCTACAACCGCTACACGGTGCGCGAGCTGCTGGCGCCATGGGAACAGACCGCGAATCTCTGCGGCATGCAGTACCTCGCGCCGTACGTCGCGCACGGCTCGTTGCGTGCGATCGACGAGCTCGGCCTGCCCGAGCACTGCGCTTCGTATCGCCGATTGCTGGAGGCACTGCGTGACGACCGACTCGATCTCGAGCGCGCTGCCGGGGCCGAGCAGCTCGCCGAACCCGCGCATCTCGAGGTGGTGAAGTGACCGGCGACGCACTCGCGCAGGCGTTCGTCTACCTCGTCGTCGCGGTGCTGTTCGTGCCCATCGCGAAGCGCCTCGGCCTCGGTGCGGTGCTCGGTTACCTCATCGCCGGCGCGACGATCGGGCCATTCGCGCTCGGGCTCGTCGGCAGCGAGGGCGGCGAGGTCATGCACTTCGCCGAGCTCGGCGTCGTGATGATGATGTTCCTCGTCGGGCTCGAGCTGCGACCCGCGCTGCTGTGGGAGCTGCGGCGACCGATCGTGTTGCTCGGTGGCCTGCAGGTCGTCGGCTGCGCGGCCGTCATCGCCGGCGGCGCGACGCTGCTCGGTGTGCCGTGGCGCGCGTCGATCGCGATCGGCTTGCTCATGGCGATGTCCTCGACGGCGATCGTCATCACGTCGCTCACCGAGCGCAACATGCTGCGCTCGCACGGCGGTCAGGCGAGCTTCGCGATCCTCCTGTTCCAGGACATCGCGGTGATCCCGATTCTCGCGGTGTTCCCCGTGCTCGCGATCGGTGGCGCGGCCGAGGCCGCTGAGGCATCGCGGCCCGCGTGGCAAGCCGCGCTCGCGCTCGTCGCTGCCGTCGCCGGCATCATCGCCGCCGGCCGATTCGTCGTGCGTCCGACGTTCCAGTTCCTGGCGAGCGTGCGGCTGCGCGAGTCTTTCATCGCCTTCGCGCTGCTGCTGGTCGTCGGCATCGCGTTGCTCATGCACACGATCGGCTTCAGCGAGGCGCTCGGCACGTTCCTCGCCGGCGTCGTGCTCGCCGACAGCGAGTATCGCCACGAGCTCGAGTCGGACATCGAGCCGTTCAAGGGCCTGCTGCTCGGGTTGTTCTTCATCTCCGTCGGTGCGCAGATCGACTTCGGCCTGCTCGGCGATGCGCCGGCGATGATCCTCGGCATCGTGGTCGCGACGATGACGGCAAAGCTCGTCGTGCTCGCGGCGCTCGGCAAGATCGCGGGCCTCGATCGCCCCGCGCGGTGGATCATCGCGTTCGCGCTGCCGCAGATCGGCGAGTTCGCGTTCGTCCTCGTATCGTTCGCGCTGCAGAACCACGTGTTCGGCGACGAGATCGCGGGTCCGCTCATCGCGTCGATCGCGATCTCGATGGCGCTGACGCCGATCTTCTTCGTCGCGCTCGAGCGCTGGGTGCTGCCGGCGATCGCCGACGCGGGGCCCGCCCGTCCGCACGACGAGATCACCCACAACGATGCGCGCGTCGTGATCGCCGGCTACGGGCGCTTCGGGCAGATCATCGGTCGCATCCTCCGAGCGAATCGGATCCCGATGACGGTGCTCGATCTCGACGGCGAGATGGTCGACGTGCTCGGTCGGCTCGGCGTGAAGGTCCACTACGGCGACGCGTCGCGGCCTGATCTGCTCGAGGCCGCCGGGTGCGGGCGCGCCGAGCTGTTCGTGCTCGCGATCGACGACGCGGCGCAAGCACTCGCGGTCGCGCACGCGGTGCGCACGGCGTACCCGAAGCTGAAGATCATCGCGCGTGCGCGCGATCGTCCGGCGTACGTCGAGCTACGCCTCGCGGGCGTCGCCGAGGTCCATCGCGAGACGTTCGCCGCGGCGTACGAGACCGGCATTGCAAGCCTGCGTGCGCTCGGCTTTCGGGCACACACTGCGCATCGGCTTGCGAGACGGTGGCGCGATCACGAAGAGCGCGAGATCGAAGAGCTCATCGTGCTGTGGAGCCAGGGCGAGGAGGTGCGCTTCGCGAGGGCTCGTGTCGCGATGCAGGAGGCCGAGCGGCTCATGCGTGAGGAGGATCCCCACGTGTATACGACGCGTGATGCCGCGTGGGACGACGAGAGCTTGCGTGGCGGGTCCCGTGATCGTGCCCCGGACGGCTCGTCCTGAGCATGTCGCCGGGTTTGCTCGGTAGCGCGCTGGCGTTCGTTCCGCCACTTCTGATCGGTCGCCGACTTGTCAACGGCGATGCGGATGGGTAGGGATATCGGATGCCGTTCGATCGTCGATGTCAGCGGCCTCGGCGTCGTGCCGCGCCTGCCACAGCGAGCACGTGGATCGATGGAATCACCGCGACGCGCCGGGCGCACTGCCGAGCGGCGGCTCGCGGAACCGAGGCGGCGAGTGATTGCCCGTTGTCGATCGTCCCGACAACGAGCTCGGCGCGTCGGCATGCGCGTGCTCGTGCACACCGATCCCAAGCCGACTCACCAGCTCGCCGCCCAACCATCCGCCGATGCCGGCGAGGCCGAACGCGATGAACTCGAGCGCGAGCGAAGCAGTGCCTGCCACGTGGCCGAAGGTGTCGATGCGCCAGAACGCCGCCACGCCGTACAAGCCGACGACGACGACCATGCACGCCGCGTGGAGGATTCCGACTCGCTTCGCGCGCGTGTTCGCGGGGATGGCCGTCCAGTCGATGACGCCGAAGACGGCGGCGAGCAGGCCCGTGCCGACGCCGGTGACCATGTTCCAGAACGAGGCGGTCGACAGCTGCGGTGACGGCCGGATCGCCGCGATGACATCGAAGACCGTCGACATCGCGAGCAAGCCGAGGGGCAGCACGATCAGAATCTTATGGATCGGATGGCCCAGTAGGGACGCTTTGGCTTTCATGGTGTCGTTCCTTCGTCGTAATACACGCGCCAGATGCGACCGCCGTGGTCGTCACCGATGTAGAGCGATCCGTCGGGCGCTTCCGCGAGTCCGACCGGACGATGCTCCGCTTCGTCGGGTAGCGGTCGTGCGCTGCCGGCGAAGTCGGTCGCGAACGTCTCGTGGTCACCCGTAGGCTCGCCGCCGTCGAACGGGACGAACACGACGCTGTAGCCCGGAAGCTCGCCGGTCGCGTTCGGTGCGAAGCGACTGCCGTGGAACGCGACGAACGCTCCGCCGCGGTAGCGCGAGGGGAACATGCGGCCGCCGTAGAAGTGCATGCCGAGCGGTGCCCAGTGGGCGCCGAACACCTGCTCCGGCGCGACGACATCTGCGCAGCGATCCATGATCAAGCCGTCGCCGCCGTACTCCGGGGCGAGGAGCATGCGACCGAGATCCGGATCGTGATAGCAGTACGGCCAACCGTAGTCCGCGCCCTGCTCGACGACGCGCAGCTCCTCGCTCGGCAGCCGCAGGTCGTCCGCTGCGCTGTAGAGCTCCGGCCAGTTCTCGTAGAGTTGGTCGCGCCCGTTAGACACGGTGACGAGCGCACCGGTCAGCGGTTCGATCGCGAGCGCGACCGCGTTACGAATACCCGAGGCATAGTGCTCGCCATCGGATGCCACGCGCGGCAGCTCGCCGGGCACGAAGCGCCAGATGCCGGCGCGGATCGCCAGCTCGGGACACGGATCGATGCCCAGCGAACCCGGCTCGCGGTTCTCGAGCTGACAGGCATTCGTCGCCGAGCCGATGTTCACGAGCAGCGCACCGTCGTTCGCGATCGCGATGCTCTTATTCATGTGGTCCCCGGTCGCGACGAGCCCGGACACGACGATCTCGGCGTCGTCGTTGGGGGTCATCTCGTCGTCCTCGAGCGCCCAGCGCACGATCTGCTCGTCCTGCGCGAAGTAGAGGTATCCGTCGTACCACGCGATGCCGTTGCCGCCGGCGTCGCCGAAGCTCGACTGGTGATCGGCCACGCCATCGTCATCGTCGTCGCGCAGCGCGATGACGCCGCTGTCGGCGGTTGCGACGAAGACGATGCCGCCCGGCGACACCGTGATGTGGCGAGCCTTGCCGAGATCCTCGGCGAAGATCGTCGCGCAGAACCCCGGCGGCAGCTCGAGCGAGCCGTTGTCACCGGCACAGCGACGCGTCGCCGAACCGTTGTCGTCGCCGTTCTCGCCGGTCTCGATCACGCAGGCACCGAGGGACAGGCTGCAGAGCAGCGTCGCGAACGCGCGATGCATGGATGTCGTGGAACGGTTCATTGATTCGTCTCGATGCGAGCAGCGAAGATCACGATGCGGCGGACAGCACCGCTCGCGCGTTGGGCTGCTGCAGCGACGCGAAATCGTTGCGCGCGGGGACGGACATGGTCAGCGCGTCGAGCTCTTCGCCGACTTCGCGCACGAGCTCGGCTTCGTCGAGGATGTCGTTGAGCTGGCGCGCAACCTCGTCGCGCGACAGGCCCGCCGCGAGCGCCTGCTCGTGCACGAGACGGACGACCTGGCCGATGCCGTGCAGATCGGCGCGCAACCGCCCGATCCGCCGGCGGCACTGCTCGCGCGCCTGCACCCGCAGCTCGGTGATGCGTACGTACGTCGCGCTGCGCTCGTGGAGCTCGAGCGACGTGCCCGCCTCGACAAAGCCTGGCAGATCGTCGGCGGTCGTCGCGAACGCGCCGATCGTTCCCTCGAGCTCGATCGCGAGATCGGCGTACATGCAGACGAGCGAGTCGAGTCGCGCGATGATCCGCGCGCCCGCGACCTGCTGCGGACACGCCATCGCGATCGGCTGCGCGCGCAGGTGCTCGACCAGCTCCTCGAGGGATTGCAGCTCGATGCGCTGAGGAGTCGTCATGCGCGCCATCAGGGCGCCACGCAGCTCTGAGGCCGCCCACTCACGGCGATCCGAGGTCACGCGCGCACGCCAGCGGCGGCCGAGTGCAGACCGGCGCAGCATCACGATGCCGCCGATGCCGAGCGGCGCGACGACGAGCGCGGTCAGCCAGCTCCAAATCGTCGTGCTCGCGAGCAGGACGCAACCGAGCCAGATCGACAGCGGCACGATCGCCGCCGCCGCCGTTCGCTCGAGCCGATTCCACCGGGGCAGTGAACCGCCGTGTCGCGCGCGCTGGAGCGCGAGCACCGACCATGCAGGCGCCAAGCCCACCCGACTCGAGGAATCATGCGACTGCATGGACCCCACACAAGCATCGGCGATGCCAACGAACGCACGCATCAATACGGCCTTCGGCGTCGCCCTGTGTGTGGCCGTGCCGCACGGGTGTGCCTGGGCCGCGCGCCTGCGCTTGCGCTTGCGCGCCTGGGAGTAATCGGACCGCAGCGCGGTTTCGCTGGAGATACGTCGATTTGCTGCCGCGGCGAATTCGATCCACCCCAACCGCGCCGATGGCGGCACCATTGGCGCCGCTCAGGAGACACCGATGCTGATCCCGCTACTCGTCGCGCTGCTCGTCGTCACTGCCGTCATGCTCACCGGCATTCGCGTGTTCCCGGAGTACCAGCGCGCCGTCGTGTTCCGGCTCGGCCGTGTGCGCAAGCAGCTCGCAGGACCGGGCGTCGTGCTCATGCTCCCGCTCGGCATCGATCGCATCCGCGTCGTCGACACCCGCACGCGTGTCATCCAGATCCCCCCGCAAGAGGTCATCACGCAGGACAACATCTCGATCATGGTCGACGCCGTCGTCTACACCACGGTCGAGTCGCCGATGCACGCGATCCTCGAGGTCGATCAGTACATGGCCGCGACGCTGCAGCTCGCGGCGACGACGATGCGTGCGGTCATCGGCCGCATGGATCTCGACGAGATCCTCGCGCATCGCGATCGCGTCAACGACGAGGTGCGCACGATCCTCGACACGCGCACCGAGCAGTGGGGCGTCGAGATCTCCGCGGTCGAGCTGAAGGACGTCGTGCTGCCGCAGGAGATGAAGCGCGCGCTCGCCCGTCAGGCCGAGGCCGAGCGCGAGCGCCGAGCGAAGATCATCGCGGCCGAGGGTGAGATGCAGTCGGCCGCGAAGCTCGCGGAGGCGGCCGACATCATCGGGCGCAACCCGTCGGCGATGCAGCTGCGCATGTTCCAGGCGATGACCGAGATCAGCAACGGGCCGGGGTCGAAGATCGTGATTCCCATCCCCATCGAGCTGCTCAACGGCATGAGCAGCCGTGGCGTCACCAGCGAGCAGATCGCGAGCGTCGTGCAGCAGGTGCTCGCGCAGACCAACGCGCCCGCCGGGAGGGTGAGCCAGGTCGACGCGCCACGCGTCGTCGCCGAGACTCCGGCGCGCGCGTCGATCGGCGGCCCCGCGCCGACGGCCGAGCGCAAGACGCCATCGTCGGCCTGAGCGGGCCTTTGTGCGATCAGCTCGGGGAGCGCGAGGTGTCGTCGCGCTCCCACACTTTTTCTTGGCGCTTGCGCAGCTTCTCGTGTGCGCGGAGCTTCGCCAGGAACATCACCCCGAGGTACAGCGGCGCGTGCAGCCACAGCGACGGCGTCGTCGCGATCACCGACAGCGATCGGCTCGGGCTGGTATCCGCGTTGGCCTGCATGTCGGGGAACTTCTGCCGCAGCTCGTAGTTGCCGGCGCGCGCGCGGGTGTTGATCGCGAGCACGCCCGCGATCGTGCGCGGCGGATGGATCGTGAACGTCGCGCGCTCGCTCGCACGGCGCTCGTGCGGCGCCGCGACCAGCCGTGCGAACTCGTCGTCGGAGATGATGTCGGGAAAACGATCGAACCGCGCGCGTCCGCGTCGCGAGAACGCGTACACCCCCGAGCCGATCATGTTCTTTTGGAAGTACGGCAGGCTCGTCCAGACTCTGTAAAAGGATCGGACGAGCAGCGGCCGGTCTTCCCACGCGACGATCGCCCGCGGCGCGGCGACCAAGATCGGTGAATCGTCGCCGAGCAGGCCCGCGACCTCGCGGATCGCGGCCGCGGTGAGCTGCACGTCCGCATCGACGTAGAACCGCGGAAAGCTCGACACGTGATCGTCGCCGAGATTGAGCGCGCCGATCTTCGATCCGACCGGCGTCTCCACGACCTTCACGCGATCGGCGAACTTGCGCGCCCGGTCGGCGGTGTCGTCCTTGCAGCCGTTGCACACGACGACGATCTCGAGCTCGCCGGGCTTGGCATCGGCGAGCATCGTGGTCAGGCACCGCTCGATGACGGCGCCCTCGTTGTAGGCGGGGATGACGATCGAGGTCACGATCCACCTCGGCGCCGCTGCTCGTCGGCGACCGACTCGCGCACGTGATCGGCGAGGCGTGCGGTCTCGGTCGGTGTGTAGTGATGCTCGCGGACCGCCTCGCGCCCGAGCGCGGCCATCTGCTCGAGCTTCGCGGTCGGCGTGCGCAGCACGTCGAGGATCGCGTCGGTGATCGCGTCGCGCGATCCGGCGGGGATCAACCAGCCGTTGCTGCCGTCCTTCACGAGCTCGGGGATCCCCGCGATGTAGGTCGTGAGCACGGGACGACCGAGCGCGAACGCCTCCATGATCACCATCGGCAGACCCTCGGCGAAGCTCGGCAGCGCGAGCGCACGACCGGCGAGGATCTCCTTACGCACCTGCTCGCCGCTGATCCACCCGGTGATGCGCAGGCGATCGCCGAGCCCGCGTTCGGCCGCGATGCGTTCGATCTCGCTGCGCATCTCACCATCGCCGCACAACACGAGCTCGGCATCGGCACCGCGATCGATCGCATCGGCGAACGCTTCGACGAGCAGGAGCTGACCCTTCTGCGGCGACAGCCGACCGACGCACACGAGTCGCTTGGAGTTCGGATCGATCGGCTGCGCCTGCTCGAAGAACTCGTCACCGACCGTGCAGTGCACGACGCGGATCTTGTCCCAGTGCTCGTGCGACACCCATCGCCGCAGCTGCGCCGCGCAGTAGTGCGTGATCGCGACCACGAACGCGGCGTCCTCGATCTTCGGCCCGAGCTTGAGGCCGAGCGGCGCGTCGAGCTCGTCGGGGCCATGCACCGTGAACGAGTACGGCGGCCCACCCATCGCGCGCATGATCTGGGCGACCGCGGCGGGGTTCGTGCCAAAGTGCACGTGCAGGTGCTCGATGCCGCGCTTTCGGACCTCGTCGAGCAGCATCATCGCCTCGAGCAGGTAGGCGCCGTGCACCGGCAAGCCACGGCTGCTCTTGCGTCCGAGTGACACCGCCTTGCGCAGACCGGCGATCGTCGCGAGGGGGCTGCCGAGCCCGCGCCTCGCGAGCGTCGACAGCCACCGCAGCCGCGACTGCGACAGGATGCGGAACGTCTTGCCGTCCTCGCGGGCATCGTCGGGATCGACGATGTCATAGGGCGTGTGGCGCACCGCGAAGCGCGCGACCTCGCCGACCTGACGCTCCAGCTCGCACAGCTCGCGGCGGATGAACGTGTGGCTGACCGAGGGATAGGTCGTCGTCAGATAGGCAATGCGCACGTTCGGCAACGGTCATACGCGAACATCTGCGCGCGGTGCAAGGGCCGCCGCGCGGCCGGCGTTCCGGGCCGACAAGGAACGACGCACGTGCAGTCCCGAAACATCCTGCTCGCTCTAGCCCTCGATTTGGGTGCCCTCTCGATGCTCGCCACCGGTTGCTCGCGCGCCGCGATTGCCCCGGTGCACGGCGACGATGGCGGTTCGATGACCGCAGCCGAACGTCGCGAGATCGCGCGCGAGGCCGCTCGCGTCGTGGATGCCGGCGCTGCGGAGAAGCTCGAGAAGTTCGGATCGAGCAAGGAGCTCGGCACCTTCCTCGCGAAGGTGCAGCGCGAGAACCAGCGCAGCTACTCGGCGGTCGGAGGCGACGGGATGGCGCAGGAGTCCGACGCACCGTCGCTCTCGTCGCCGGCGCCGGTGCAGGCCGAGAAGGAGTCCGCGAAGGCCGCCGACGGCGAGTCGATCACGAACACCCAGGAAGCGGGCGTCGACGAGGGCGGCATCGTGAAGACGCACGGCGATCACCTCGTGGTGTTGCGCCGCGGTCGGTTGTTCACCGTGGATCTCGCGCGGCGTTCGCTGCGTCCGATTTCTTCCATCGATGTGAGCCCCGAGGCGGGTCACGACGCGTGGTACGACGAGATGCTCGTGCACGACGACACGATCGTCGTCGTCGGCTTCAGCTATCAGGTGAACGCGACGGAGATCGGTCTGTTCCGGATCGACGCCGCGGGCCGCCTGAAGCACAAGGACACGTTCTTCCTGCGCAGCAACGACTACTACTCGTCGCGCAACTACGCGAGTCGCCTGCTCGGCGACAAGCTCGTCTTTTACATGCCGTACGCGTTGCCGTCGCAGCTCGACGAGCGCAACCCTGATCTGCCGGGCGTGATGCCGTGGCAGTCGACGAAGAAGGGCAGCAACGACTGGCAGACGATCATCGACGCGACCGACATCTATCGGCCGATCCAGGAGACCACTGCGCCCGTGCTGCACACGGTGGTGACGTGCGATCTGGGCAAGTCCGAGACCCACTGCAACGCGAAGGCGATCGTCGGCCCGTACGGCCGCAGCTTCTACGTGTCGGGCGAGGCCGTGTACGTGTGGGTCCACGATGGCTACGGCGCAGCGGCGGCCGAGGGCGAGGAGCCGCCGGGTGCCGTGTATCGCTTCCCGCTCGACGGTGGTGATCCCGGTGCGCTGCGCGTGTGGGGTGCGCCCGTCGATCAGTTCTCGTTCAAGGAAGGGTCCGACGGCTTCCTCAACGTGATGGTGATGGCGAGCTCGGCCGGCGATCGCATGTGGGGTGCGGAGTTCGCCGGCGAGGACGTCGCGATGCTGCGCGTGCCGACAACGACGATGATGCACGGCGTGCAGACGGTGAATCGCGCCGCCTACGTCGATCTCGCGGAGCCGACGGGCTCGGGCTACGCGTTCCAGAACCGCTTCGTCGGCGATCATCTGCTCTACGGCCGCGGCAGTAGCTGGGGCGAGGGCGCGCAGGGCGGTGCGAGCCTCGACGTCGTGCCGATCCGCGATGCTCGGCATGCGTCGAAGCTCGCGTTGCCGCACGGTGTCGATCGCATCGAGCCGCTCGGCGAGGCCGCGGTCGTCGTCGGCACCGACGGCACCGATCTGCACTTCACCTCGATCGCGCTCGGCGATCGTCCCGACATCGCCGACGAGTTCGTGCAGCCGCGCGCGAGCCAGGGCGAGACCCGCAGCCACGGCTTCTTCTTCAAGCCTTCCGGCGAGGGTGACGGCACGCTCGGCCTGCCGATCGCAGGGCAGGGACGCCCCGGCTACGAGCAGCTCGTCAACGGCAGCGCGGAGGTGTTGTTCCTGAACGTGGAGAACCTCGGCTTTCGCAAGCTCGGCGGTCTCGGCTCGGACCCCAACACACCGCAAGACGATCGCTGCACCGTGAGCTGCGTCGACTGGTACGGCAACGCGCGGCCGATTTTCTACAAGGGCAGGGTGTTCGCGCTGCTCGGCTACGAGCTCGTCGAGGGCGACATCTCCCGCGGACGCGTGCGCGAGGTGGACCGCACGAACATGCTGTCGACGCTCGGGCGTGGACCGGGCGGCGTGGTGTGGAAGGACCTCTGAGCTGCGAGGCATACGCGCTCACGCCCGCAGCGCGTCGAACTCGCCCGGCTCTGCGTACGCCGGATCCCCGAAGAGCGCCAGCGGCCCGCCGTCGTCACCCGTGACGCCGACCGCGTTTGCGATGCCCGTCAGCAGCTTGTTGTGCGGCGCGTCGATGTCGTTCTTCGGGTCGTCCTGCTCGGTCACCTTGATGTACTGGCCCGTGCGGAAGTAGCCGCCACAGCTTCCGAACATGACGTACGGCATGTCCATGAAGTTGTGCTCCTGGCCCTGCGACAGGTTGTTCATCCACACGACCGAGCAGTTGTCGAGCACGGTGGTGCCGTCGGCCTCGTCGTAGCCGTCGAGCTGATCGAGCAAGTAGGCGAGCTGCGTCGCGTACCAGCGATCGATGTCGTACAGCATGTCGAGGTAGCCATCGACCGCGCCGCCCGAGCAGTCGTCGGCCGTGTTGCCGTGCGACAGCTTGTGGTGGTTGTACTGGTGGCTCATGCCGTCCCACGTGAAGATCGGGCCACCGGCCTCGGATCCCCACATGATCGTCGCGGCTCGGTTCGCACCGCATGCGAGCGCGAGCGCGATGATGTCCATCTGCATCATGCCGACGACTTTGTACTGCTCGTCGGAGTCGAAGCCTGCGCCGTCCATCGCCTGGATCTCGGCTGCGCGTGCGTCCGGCAGCGTGCACGGGATGAGACCGGCCTGGCCCATGTCGATCTCGAGATCGCGGATCGCCGTGAGGTGCATGTCGAGCTTGTTGCGATCGTTCGCCGACAGGTCGATCGACTTGAGCCGATCGAAGTCCTGCTCGACGAGATCGAGCACGCTCTCGCGTCGCGCCGTCAGTCGCTGCAGCGCGAGTTCGTCGAGGTTCGACAGACCCATGAGGTCCTGATAGGCGAGCCACGGGTTGTTCTCGCCGACGGCAGGCTGGTTCGGCCCGAGGTACGAGACGACGCCGTTGGTGCCCTCGTAGCGATAGCCGACGTGCAGGTTCAGCGCCGGGCGACCGTTGCCGTTGAGCTGGTTCGCGATGAGCTGATCGAGCGAGATGCCCTGGGCGAACAGCGTGCCCGCGTCGAGCTGCTGCGCGGTGAGGCGATGGCCGGCACCCTTGACGTGATCGCAGCCCGCGACCGGATCGAAGCCGAAGCCGCGCGGCACGGTGTGGATGCCGCGCGGGACCAGCATCTTGCCGACGTGACCCGCGAGTGGCTCGAGCGCGGTGCCGGTGAGACCCGCGGCCGCGAGCGCGCCGTACGGCGACGTCGGGAAGAACCGATCCATCTCGACGCCGTTGCAGCCCGCGAACGCGACGAAGCGTCTCGGCGCGACGCTGGTGCCACCGGCACGCGCGCGACGAGGCAACAGTCGATCGTCGCGCACACGTCGGTGCGATCGGGGATCCCACCGGGCACACCGGTGGTCGACCAGTCGACGCGTCGCTCGGCCGGGATCGGATCCGCGGCGAGCGCAGTGCTCGATCCGAGCAGTGCGATGAGTCCGACGTACGCGATCCGCATCATCTGCATGGGGTGATCGTGCCAGGCGCTGCACGATGTCTCAATCGTCGCGATCGGTGCCGGTTGCCCCATTCGCGTCCGTCATCGTTGCGGCGGTCGGGTATGATCCTGCGCTCGATGGACGGGACGAAGGGCGACACGCGCGTGCTCGAAGCGCAGCTCGTCGCCGGGCGCCCCCGCTTCGCGGGCGAGCTCGGCGACCTGCGCGACCGTGTGCTCGCGGGAATCTCGACGAGGGGCCCGCGCAAGGTCGGTCGCTACCGGCTCGGGCGTGCGATCGGATCCGGCGCATTCGGCACGGTGTACGAGGCTGACGATCCCGAGCTGCAACGCAAGGTCGCGATCAAGCTGTTCGCACCCAGTGCGGCCGCGCAGAGCGAGCGGGTACTCCGTGAGGCTCGCACGCTCGCGACGCTGACGTCGGACAACGTCGTGCACGTGTTCGAGGTCGGTACGCTCGACGACGCGACCGCGTCGCCCTATCTGGTGATGGAGCTCGTCGACGGGCCGACCTTGCGTGCACACCTGGCCGCGGCACCGAGGCCGTGGCGCGAGATGGTGACCGTGGTGATCGCGGCGGCGCGCGGGCTCGCGGCCGCGCACAGGTGCGGCGTCGTGCACCGCGACGTCAAGCCCGACAACATCATCCTCGCCACCGACGGACGTCCGCGGGTCGTCGACTTCGGGCTCGCGCGCGCCGTCGGTGACGACACCGAGAACAGCCATGCGAGCTTGTCGGACGATCAGGAGCCGACGCTCACGCCGGCGGGCCACGTGCTGGGCACGCCCGCGTACATGGCACCCGAGGCGTTCACCGGGCCGTGCACGCCGCGCTCGGATCAGTACAGCCTGTGCGTCACGCTGTTCGAGGCGCTGTTCGGTGTGCGGCCGTTCCACGTGCGCTCGACCGACGAGCTCATGCGCAAAGTCGGCGAAGAAGATGCAGTCGTGCCCCGCGATCGTCGGGGCGTACCGCCGGCGGTGATCACCGTCGTGATGCGGGGACTCAGCCGCGATCCCGCGATGCGCCATCGCGATCTCGACGCGCTCGTCGTCGCGCTCGAGCGTGCGCAGCGATCACGTCGCATCGTACCCGTGGTGCTCGGTGCGGCGGGTGTCCTCGGTGTGCTCGCGATCGCGGTCGGGAGCGCATCACCGCCCGGCTGCATCACGAGCGACGCGGTGTGGACCCGGCCGGACGACGTCACGCTCGCGGCATGGCAGGCCGAGTACGCGGCGCGCTGGCACAGCACCGAGCAGACGCTGTGCGCAGCGGCAGGTGATGCGGCGATGCCGGCGGCGTCGCGTCACTGCCTCGATCGTCGGCTCGGCGAGGTCGCAGCGGTGGGTGAGCTGGTCGCGACGCTCGACCCCGAGGCGCGCGCACAGCTCGATGATCCGTTCGCGACGCTGCCACCGCCCGAGGAGTGCGGGTCGCCGGTCGCCGGCGATACGCCGTCCCACGTCATCGTCGACGCGCCTGCGGTCGCGCGGCTCGAAGACTCGCTCGCGCAGCTGCGTGCGCGCATGAGCCTCGCGCAGCCTGCCCTCGGCCTCGCGATCTCGACGGGTTTGCTCGCCGAGGCGCGCGCGGTCGGCTACGCCCCGCTCGTCGTCGAGATCGCGTACGCGCACGCGCGACTGCTCTTGCTCACCGCGCAGTACGGCGAGGCGGTCGATGCGTTCGAGCAGACCTTCCACGCCGCGCAAGCAGCCGGCCTCGATCGCGAGGCCGCACGTGCCGCGAGCGAGCTGTTGCGCGCGCACGCCGGCTTCACCGGTGACGCGCGCGCTGCTCGGCAGTGGGCCGAGCACGCGCAGACCTCGTTCGCGCGTGCGGGCACCGATCCGCTCGGTCACGGCGTGTACGCCGAGGGACTCGCGGCGTTGCTGCTGCAAGAGGGCGATGCCGCGGCGGCAGCCGAGGCGCTGCGCGACGCGATCGCGGCGGCCGATGATCGCGGCGACGCCCGCGACGGCATGACCGGCGGGTTGCACAACCGACTGAGCGTCGTGCTGATACAGCTCGACCGCCCCGCCGAGGCGGCGATCGCCAGCGCCGAGGCGGCGGCGATCTTCGAGGCGTCCAACGGCAGCGACTCGCCCCCGCGCGCGTCGGCACTGTCCAACGAGGGCCTCGCGCTCGGCCAACTCGGCCGCCACGAGGAGGCGCTCGCCCGCCATCGCGAAGCGCTGGCGATCCGCGAGGCGACGCTCGCGGCCGATCACCTGGATCTCGGCGCCTCGCTAGGTAACATGGCCGAGGCGCTCGAGCAGCTCGGTCGCCACGAAGAGGCGCTCGGCTACATCGCCGACGCGCTGGTGTTGTTCGAGAAAGAGCTCGGGCCTGATCACCCGAACATCGCGATCGGGCT
>Ga0163144_10009538_pt1 | contig 20821 bp, 17 predicted proteins | sample OliLak19BULKMAT1_FD_123175 | JGI IMG/M metagenome (GOLD analysis project Ga0163144, IMG submission 123175) | Freshwater microbial mat bacterial communities from Lake Vanda, McMurdo Dry Valleys, Antarctica - Oligotrophic Lake LV.19.BULKMAT1 | ecosystem: Environmental > Aquatic > Freshwater >... | reverse complement strand
TGCATTTGTCCAAAAACATCTCCCTTTCGATAAAGTCAATCCCTTGCTGCCTTAGATTCACTTTAAGTGAACCTGATGATCGATATAATACATTTTATTAAATACCAGAATAAACGATAATGAAGACGTCACAAACAAAGGAGATGTTATGAAACAAATTTCACCCAAAGAATTATGGCAAGTTGTAAGTCCAGGAACACAAACATGTCTTTCTATTTATATAAATAAAAAAACTGATCTCACCACGGCACTTGAGGAAATTAGAAGAGTATCAGAGACTGAGATGACGCAAGATCAACTAAATCATCTTATTGCTCCAATTGAAGATTTCTATACTCTTGTTGATGGGCCCATCGCCGAAGATCGGCCAATGGGAATTTTTGTAACCAATAATTTCTCCGGATATTGTTCGCTGCCTTTTAACACAAAAGTGATAGCAACTGTAGCAAAAAGTTTTCACTTTAAACCATTGATAAAATGGATGCAACAAGATCGATCATATTTAGTAGTTCACTTCGAGGAGAAAATGATTATGCTCTATGAAGCAAATCTCAGCTCTTTTAAGCTACAAGAGACTTTTGAAACATCAAGCATAAAAAATAATATAAAAAAACAAACTTTTGAAAAAATTAATGAGCTAATTGAGAAAAAACATAAACGCGGTGAACTTCCGCTCATTTTAGTCGGATCTCAAGCCAATTGTAATGCTTATAAAAAAATTAGTAGTTATAAATTCCTCATCGAAGAATTTTTTTATGAAAAGAATGATTATTCATTAGCAAAAATTCATCAAAGAACAAAAACTATTCTCGCAGGATATTTTTCTAAGATTGATAATCAAAACATCAAAAAGTATTGGATTGAAAAGGCCAGAGATAAGACCACATCAAATCTAGATGAGATTGTTCAGTACTCACTAAAAGGTATGATAAAAAATATATTCATCAATGAGAACATGAACTTGTGGGGAAAAATCAATTATCATACTGCTCGGTGCGAATTCTATAAATCGCAAAAAGATACTGAGGATGATGACATACTCGATGATTTAGCTGAAATTGTTTTGCTACATGGAGGGAGCGTGACTGTACTACCTGCCCATAAAATGCCTGACAGCTTAGCGGCCGCAGCGATCATTCGAAATTATTCCAGAGAGCAAGAAACAAGAATGGGCCTTTAGTAAATAAGGTGACATAATTAAAAATTATGTCACCTTAATTTTGAGTCATGTGAAGAGTGTTGTATGGAAATGGTTTATTTCCTTGCAAAATTTATTTAACATGCATCACTTAAAGTGAAGCATAATCTAGCATATATCTATTGCCATAAACATTAAAATTCACCTATAATCATTTATTTAAAGGATGTCTATGGATTCAATTAGTCTTTTCCCGTTTGCTCAATACTGGTGGTTTTACCTTTGCTTTAGTTTTTTTGTGATGGGGATCTTGATCATGGACTTGGGCATTTTTCATAAAGAGGCCCATGAAGTAAAATTCAAAGAAGCCGCGACTTGGACCGTAGTGTGGATTTCCTTAGCGCTGATTTTTAATTTTGCTTTTTATCATTATTCTCTTTGGAGTTTTTCCCATGACCCAAGACTCTTGGCCATTGCAGGTTTTATTCCTGAAGCTTCCGCTAAACAAGCCGCGCTAGAATTTCTTACCGGATTTGTTGTGGAGAAGTCGCTGGCCATCGATAATATTTTTGTTTTCATTGTAGTCTTTAGTTATTTTGGTATCCCCAACAAATATCAACATCGTGTTTTATTTTATGGCATTATTGGTGCTTTTATTTTTCGCGCAATATTTATTGCCTTAGGCTCAATCTTAATGCAATACAAAGGTATTGTGATTTTCTTTGGGATTTTTCTTGTCATCACTGGTATTAAGATGCTCCTGGCACCAGAACAGGCCATGGAGCCAGAAAAAAATATCTTTCTAAAATTACTTAAGAAATTCATGCCCGTGACAAACAAAATTCATGGTGATAAATTTTTTATCAAAGAAAATGGTGTGCGTGTTGCGACTCCACTTTTTGTTTCTTTATTGGTCTTAGAGTTTTCCGACATCATTTTCGCGATCGATTCCGTGCCCGCTATTTTTGCCTTAACTAAGGAGCCACTAATTGTCTTTACCTCAAATATTTTTGCCATCTTAGGTTTACGCTCGATGTTTTTTATGCTCTCTGGCGTGATGGATAAGTTTCATTATCTAAAATACGGACTAGGATTAGTGCTTGTTTTTGTGGGACTAAAAATGGCCTGGCTAAATGAAGTCTACCACGGTCATTTCCCTATTGGGTTATCGCTAGGGATTATCTTCGGCATCATCGCTTTGTCGATTATTTTATCTTTTGTTTTTCCAAAAAGAGCAAAAGAAGTTTTACCGGACAAAGCCGATTCATGAAGAGCTTCATGGGCCAATTACACAGAAGTCTTATTGAAGATTGGTCCAAAATTAAACAATAAACCCCATAAAGTTAAAGCCTTTGCAAAATATGTTGCATCCCCAGGTGAAAGGGGAATTTTAGTGCTAGTCAGTCCTCTTTTTCCACGTGCACGAAAAGTTTAACGTCTATAGAAAATCAAGTATCAGCAAGTTGCACTCAATTTGTGTTCGGCAAAGTACTTGCGTTTACTCATTCCAAGTGAGCAGGATTTATTGTTCACGCATATGAGGTTAATATGAAAAAATTCAAATTTGAATTCGTCGTTTTACTTGCTTTAGTTCTTAATGGACCAACCTACGCCAATCGTGGCAAGTCTGTACCGGCCGACAATACAGCGAAAAACACCCGCGATCAAAATAGTCATACACTGCTCCCCACAGATCAATCTAATAGTGAAGCCGATTTGGCGGTGGCAGTTAAAATTCGTAATGATTTATTTAATGGCCAACTGTCTACCAACGCAAAAAATATCAAAATTGTTGTACTCCGTGATGTAGTGACCTTGCGTGGCCCAGTAAATTCTCAATTAGAAAGAGAAACCGTTGCGGCGCTCGCTACCCAAGCTGCTCCAGGAATGAGAATTCAAAATAATTTAGAAATCGTCAGACAATAACAAAGGAGAAATTATGGAAAATTATTACGGTGCTGGAAAAAAAAGAACCGATAAAAGAATTTCAGTGTTTGGTCTTATGGACAGCCGTACTTCTACTGAAATGGCGGTTGATCGTTTAAAAAATTATGGTTTTAGAAATACCGACATCTCAGTTCTTTTGCCTCAAAAAAATGAGACAAAAGAATTTGCCCATGAAAAACATACCAAAGCGCCTGAAGGTGCAGCAACAGGGGCCGGAACAGGTGCTGTTGTCGGAGGGACATTAGGTTGGCTAGCTGGAATTGGGGCCTTGGCCATTCCAGGTGTTGGGCCACTGGTGGCGGCAGGACCTATCATGGCATCGATTGCCGGTATGGGAGTTGGAGGTGCTTTGGGTGGAGTTAGTGGTGCCATCGTAGGTTTTGGTATACCTGAATACGAAGCCAAGCGCTATGAAGGATCCGTAAAAGATGGAGGTATTTTAATCTCTGTTCACTGTGACACCTCTGAATGGACAAAAAAAGCAAAAAATCTTTTGGAAGAATCAGGGGCACATGACATCTCCTCGACGACAGAAGTCAAAGCATAAAAAAAATTTCCGCTCCAGATTTAGACTTACTGGGGCGGAACTTTTTATTCAGATTATATAAATCAAAAAATAGGACCTACGATGATTAATAAAAATCTTAGAATGATTTGTTGTTTTATTTTTTTTATTTTTAATCATCAAGTTTTTGCTGAAGCTGAAAAGGTCATTTATGGTGAGGACAATAGACAAGATCTTAAAGATGTCACCAATCCTGCCTATTTAGATTGGGCACGAGCTACTGCTGCGATGATAGACGGCAAATATCTCGAAAATAATTCTAGCAATACATCTACAGTTCATTACCAAACATTAAAAAAAGAAATAAGAGCTTGTCCTGAAGTTCTTTTTGCCGAACAATTAGCGGTCGCCGAGTGCTCGGGTTTTTTAGTGGCCAAGAATTTATTAGTCACCGCTGGCCATTGTGTTAGAAATATCAAGGACTGCAAAAATAAAAAATGGGTTTTTGATTATAGTTTAAAAAATAAAACTTCAGATGCTGGTCTCATTTTGGCCAAAAACATTTATGAATGCCAAGAAATTATCACACATGTGGAAGATCATTACACCTCGGATGATTATACTTTACTACGATTAAAACGTGCTGTTCAGGACCGCGTTCCTTTAGCTTTTCGCAATGAAGGAAAAATTCAATATGGCACAGAGGTGGTGTTGATTGGACACCCTAGCGGTTTACCGATGAAAGTTTCTGCCGGTGCTTACGTCACAAAAAATAATCAAAAAAACTATTTCGTCACCAACGTTGATAGTTTTGGTGGAAATTCTGGCTCTCCTATTATCAATGATCAAAGTGGTGAAGTTGAAGGCATTTTGGTCAGTGGTAGTGAAGATTATGCCATGGATGCAAAAAGAAAATGCCGAGTTCCTAATGTTTGTTTGATGAAAGGTTGCCTAGGAGAATCGGCCACCAGGATTACTAACCTCTCAAAGCTCATTTTAGAATTAACTCAAGAATAATCAGCAAAATTTATAGTACTGATCGATCTGTAGGAAATGATTTAAAAGTTTTTTAAATTCTTATCGCGAATTAGAGACTTCTACTTAATAGGTTTTGATACCACCTAGCACCGTCAAGACCTAGATGTCCGCCATGGGGATATATAATCAAGTCCTCGGTTGGAAAATTGGCAAGTTGTTCAGTGGTATTGAGAAAGTCATCTTCGGATGTGAAAATTTGATAATCAACTCCCTTTGATTTTCCTAGCTCATACCAATAGCGAAGCGTTGAGTATTCATTGGCATATTTAGCGATTAATTCAGGGGCATACTCTTCTAAATACAAGCGAAAGCGAAAGTGTTGACTCCACTTTTGATAATCATCTTTGGGAAATTTTGACTCAACCTTTTTAACATTCATATAAGTGCCAATAGCAGAAGGTAATGCGGACTGAAATCCTTTCCAGGCCACGAGGGCACGCATAGCTACGATTTCTTTTTCACTTAACTGAGCTTGGCCGGTTATCTGACGGGCCCGTGACAATAAGGCCAGCTGTTTAAAAATACTACCATCAAGAACACCTTTCCAAATATACTCACTATCGTCGATATAGTGATCAAGTCTGGTCAAAGATAACAAAATGTCTAAAGGTGGATTTAATAATGTGACCTTTCCTGTAATGAGTCTCTCAGTGCTGATTGAATCTAAATAGGAAATAATACTCGCAAGAAATGCTCCATAACTGTATCCAAGAATTTTTATTTGACTTATATTATCTCTGCCAATTATTTCAACAATCTCCTTAACCACTTGGTAGCTGAGTTTGGCCTCTTCAATAATATCCCCTGGCCTATGAACTCCACCACTTCTGACAATCCAATGCGGTGTCCAAGCATTCGGAATAACCACCAAGTGCTCACCTCGACTAGCAAACAATTTTGCAAATTCTGTACATCGATACGAATCTTCAGTCGCACCAAGTCCTGGAAAAAGAATTGTCAGAGGAGCACGACCATCGACTTTCGTTGCTAAAAGTTTTAGGCCAGAGCTAAAATCCTTATTTTTCAATCTAATAATATTGGTATGAGGAATTTCACTTATGGGAGTTGAATTCGCTGTCATCTTGGCAACATTTTCAAAACTCGCCACAAAGGGATCACTAAATGGATGAGGGTCAGTTGGTATGGAAACTAAAGCCGAGTCATCCCAAGCAGCGAAAAGAATTTGGGAGAGAGAGAATAAGAAAAATATGAAAATATTTTTAATCATGCCGTCATATACCTTATTTTTATGTGAAAGCTAAATAAAAAATAGCAAGAATGTGCGGTATTTTTCACCGCTCGCTCTGATCCGCTCCAGTCATCTGTTTCCCCATGAGACCTAACAAGAATTTAACAAGAACCTAACGTAATCTTTCGCTATTTAGTGCTACCTATTGGGCGAAATCTCAAAGGAGTTATATGAAAATTTTATTCTTAGTCCTGTTTATTTTTGTCTCTGGGCCAGGTCATGCAACCATACAAGACTCTAATTATGAGGCACCGCATCAAGATTTGATAATGGCCAAACTGCTGAATGATTGTGATCTCACAACAAGAATACCGCCCAAACAACTCTCAAGTCGCGTCGTGATCGATAGAGTAGATCAGGGAATTATCGATATTTATTATACAACCCATGTAAATTATTTTGTAAAAATTGATCAAGGTGTATTTGATGAATATGTTGCTATCGTAAATTCATCTCAAACATATTCTTCTTATGCAGTCACAAAAATTGATTGTGGCCAAAAAAAATAGGACGCATTAGCACCCTATTTTCAAAATGGATATAGCAAAGCGCTCGTCTTAACTTGTGATGGAATTTAGAAAGAAACTCCAAGATGAAGTGTCAGTAAGTTGAGAGAAACTTTTCCGCTATCAATTTTCAGAAGCAGCAGATAAAGTTTGGAGCGACCCAACAAACTTAGATACTAGTTGGAAAAGTCCAATTTGGACAACGGGCAGGTGGCGCAGGTACTGGCCTTCCTGGTATTGTTGGTGGAGGAACCGGAAGTCTATCAGCGTCTAAATTAGTTTGATTGTCGCGAAAAATTGTATCTTCAATACATCTAAAATATTCCAGGCCAGCTTCCATTCTTCTGACGGACATACCAATCGTATTTCCTTGAACAATTGACCTACGCAGCGAAAGACGTGATGAAAAAATAGAAATACCAGTAAGTGGCTGATTGATAAATCTAACTCGCTCACCAATGGCCTGAGAGCCATCTTGTAATAGCATACCCATGCCACCTAATCGACCAATTGCTACGCTTGATGCAACTGTGGAATTGCGTAAATATATTAGTGCATTTTTTGCTTGAATGGCCGCCATTTGATTGCCACTAAAATGGGAAAGATCAATACTTGCCAAGGCCCCATCATACAGAGAAATGCTTCCCATCAATTCCCTTGAATCTGCCCCATCTTCAATCGCCAAAGGATGAACTTGATTATTTTCAAAAATGCAGCCTCCACAGTAAAAAGCCGTAGCATTTTGACCAGCGCGAATTGCACCACCTAAATTGTGTTTGAAACTGACAAAACGAAAATTTCCTTGTGCCCCCCGAGTAAGCAAAAGGGCGCTGCCTGTTCGAATATCACCAGCATCTAAAGTTGTACCTTGAAAATATACGTTGTCGATTTTTAATTTTCCGCCTGATTGTACAATCGACACCATGGATGAATTTTTAAAGGAAATCTTGGAAATGGTAAGTGAGCGCCCCGTGCGATTGCGAAGCGATAAATTTGTATGAGTCGTGTTTGGCCCTGCGCCAATAATGCTGGCATCAATATCTAAAATACTTAGAGTTGGTTCAGTGTAATTTCCGGCCTCAACAACTATGGCCACTCGACACGCCTTAATTTCTTGTGCATACAAAATCGCTGAAGAAATATTTCTAAAAATGGTTGGCGTCGTTGCTGCCGCTGTACTCACTGTTAAATTTAAAACTTTAGGAAAACAAGGAGCACTTTGAGCAAATTTGGGTATGAAAAATACCAGGAAAAAGAAATAAGAATATATATATTTATGCATGAGCAAATATGCTTTTTAATTTAAAGCTTTTCAATAGAAATATGTCTTTATGTAAAAAAGTATTTGCTCTAATCATTGTACAAAGTACAAAATTGGACCGGTTATTACTATAAGATTCACCACCCATTAGAAATTGAGGTGCCAACGCTCACTTTCTAGCCTCAATATCCGTGAATTTCTTATTTAAGCACTAGAACAATGTCGGCAACACCTTACTCAAAAACTCATTTACCGGATAGATCTCAATACCGTCTTTTTTAAAACTTGTCCTTCCGGTATAAACTCCAAAAACTTTTTTAACTTTAACACTATCTTTAAAAATATGCAGGGCACGGGAATAATCTGGTTTCCAAATTTTTCCGTATTTTACTTCAATGGCAATTAATTCATTGCCCCGCTTGAGTACAAAATCAACTTCAACATCTGGAGTTCCCCAATAATAAATTTCAGCGCCCCACTTCTTTGATGAATTATGTACTCTTAGTTCGTGAAATACCAAAGTCTCGAGCAAAAACCCCTTATTAACTGCAGCTATTTTATCACGTAAGTTTTTTCTTAGACAGTTTACGATGGCATTATCAAACCAATAAAATTTTGGAGTCTGAACTTCTTTAACCTTAGCATGTGCTTGCAAGGCGGGAAGATAATTGGCCAAAAGTGTGTCGCGCCATCAAGATAAGGAGTTTTTAATTATTATTTAATGATTTCAGAAAATGAAAAAGGGGTTATCCTGACTTTCATTAAACATTTTGTAATAGATGTGTGTGTTTTTTTTGATGGGCCTTTATTCAAAGAACCCTGGTGGTGTTGGCCTTGCTTTTTGTTGATACGAAAACATTCTGAAAGTCAGGATTATTACCCGGCCAACTCTCATGATTAACTAAAGCAAGGCTGATGCCAAAGTTGATTAAATAGATATACAATCACTTGATGCGTGGCGCATAGAAGTTGGCCCTGTGCGTGGTGCAAATAATACTCATTGGCCGGTGCTAAAATGAAACGTCGGTGTCAGATGCCACCAAGGTCATAGATTCTTCCGCTAAAAAATCGAGGTACTCTTTTTTTTCTAACCAGAAAAAAACTAACGGCCGTAATAAATACCATGCAAAAAATTTAAGGATGTTAAAAAAATACATGCCATGATTGTCGGACAGAATTCAAAAAAGGTTGATGAGTTTTTGATTAGCTTTTTATTAGGCAAAAAAAAATCTCCTCTTGGTTTTTACGCCTAGAGGAGATTTAATAAAATACAAATTACTGGTTTACTTCGCCAATTGAAGGTCTGATGGCAGAAGCAGGAGCAGGAGCAGCCGCAGCGACTTCATTGTTATTAGCAATTGAAGCTGTAGGACGAACCACATCTTTAGCACGACGAGATAAGTCACCTAAGCTAGTTGTAGCTAGGTAATCTCTCATGATAATTCCAAGATTTGAAAAGTATCCTTTTGATAATTCGAATTCAACTGTATCAGCTGTTTCTGCTTCAGATCCGATGATGTCGCGAGCTGGATTGATGTTTTCACCAACACACTCTAAAACATCTTTAATGGTGATTTGATCCATGCTTCTAGCAAGCACGTAACCACCACCTGGACCACGAACTGATTTTACTGCTTGGCCGTTGCGAAGCTTTCTAAAAAGTTGTTCCAAATAATGTAGACTGATGTTTTGTCTAGTTGAGATTTCCTGAAGTCGCACAGGGTTGCCATTACTGTGTGTAGTCAAGTCGAGCATTGCTCTTACTGCGTAACGTCCTTTTGATGTTAGTCTCATTGGTCTTCCTCCATAAAAATTCCAATAGTATTAGTACCTAGTTTTCATTCCCAAAATCGTACAAGATGTGTGAGATGTCTTCGTTCTACTTTGGGAGCAGTCCTTGCGGCCCAGGGAAAACCTACCCAACCGTTTCCTACGGTCAGATAATCTTCTTTAATAGTATGAGGTTCAAACAATACCCAAGTCAACTACTTTTGTGAGGTTTAATAAAAATTTAATATTACGTGAATTTATGACATTTTACAGCGTTTTTGCGGAAAATTTTTCCTAGTTATTTAGTCAAGCTCTCGTAAAAGATAGTCCCTGATCTTAGTTTCTTCCTCATTTTCGGCCAGTGAAATTACCAATTCATATAAATGATGGTTCTCGGTCAGCTCTTTTTTTATCGCTGTTAAATACTCATGGCCCCACTCAATTAAAAAATAATTCTTTTCTTCAAGATAAAGCGCCAGCTCCAAATGAATCAATTCTTGGGGTGATTTAAGACGATAAAAATCAGCGTGAGCGCCGTCCCCCACTTCATTGATGACGGCGTAGGTAGGAGAATTTACCTTGATCCCTGGGGCCTTAAAAAAGGCCTTACTGAAAGTCGTTTTGCCTGCGCCGACCGGGCCAGTTAAGAGCAATACTGCTGGAGCTTGAATGACGCTTTTTAATTCCGTCACTATATACTCCAGGTCAGTTTCAAAAACTTTTTTCCAGGTACGAAGGGTTTTCATCTCTTAATGATAATCGATCTTGATTTAAAATAAATTTGAAAATTTAACGGAATTTTTTTTCCTCATAAATGGCGCGCAGCTCTTTTCTAAGTTCTAATAGTGGAGCAGTATCAAATCCTTCAGTGCGCAAGTCTTTTTCATTGTGCAAAAGCCAGGCGTGGGCCTCGTCATGTAATACATCTGGGTGATAATCTCCCAGTTCTTCGAAAATAAATTTTTTAAGTAGAGTCAGATCGTATTTGGCGAGTACCGCATTAACTCTATCATGATATTCACGGTCTAAAAAATACAGGGCGTGGGACATTTCGTGTTCAAAGCCAGAAGGATCGCCGCCTTTGACGGACATAGTGACATAGAAATTTTCCGGCATATGAGAAAATAATTCGAGTAGACTTTTTTCTGCCGGATTTAACGGTGCAAACTGACCAGCAAAAAAAGGTTTTAAAATATTGGAAGGAAAATTAAAAGCATCGACTTCTGTATAAGTAAATTCGGTGGTGTTATTTTCTTTAAAGTACCACTGCTTAAATTCATCGCGCGTGAAAATTTTATTTTTAAATTTTGGCGATTCAAAATGTTCTTGAAAGCGAAAAACGGCCTCGGCCATTTGTACTTGATCATTAAAATCTAAATGTAGTACATTCGCGGCCACCAGACGCGGAGTAAATAAATCCTTGGCCGAATTATAATGTTGCAAAATAGTGCTCCAGGCCTTTAACATTTTAGCATCCAAGTACGGCAGTGGATCTAAGTTGGGCGCGATGTGGGTTAGTTTCTTCTTTTCGACTAGATTGCTAAAACGATCAATCGCTCCATGCTGCCAATCATTCCAACTATGACCCGCCTCTTGAATCCAGGCCTTCTCCAAACGCTGGGCAATTTGGTGAGTGCGAAAATAAATTCTTTCGCTTAATCCCGCCGTCTCAATTAAAATCTTCTCCACTGTTTCATGTAATAATAATGGAAATAAAACCGTCACGCCTTCTTTGGTTTTTTCGGGCAGATCGCGATCAAAAAATACTGTCCAATTGCGACCCTTGCTATAGCCCGCGATAGTAGGGATATCAAAATCGCGTGAGATTTTGACTTCACGACTTAAGATTTCCGGAATCGCCACAAAAAGTTTATGGTCTATATTAGTGGGAAGACTTTTTGCTTCTAAGTATTTTAAATGAGCATTCCAAGATAACGAAAACTCATCACATAAAATCTTTTGTAATCTTAATGAAATTTCATTCGAAACTGCTGCCGGAAGATTTGGATATATTTCTTTAAAACCGCTCTCTAGCTTTTGTCCCATTAATAAAACTTCATCTTGTACTGTCGCTGCAACACTTTTATTCGATTTTAAAATGGCCTTCACTGAATCAAGTAGCTGCGCATGGGAATTTTGAAAGGTCAGGTCCGGTAGTTTTTTTATTTTTTTTTGTATGAACAGATCAATACCGGCAAGACACTTCTCTTCATTGGCATGCGCTAGACCTATCAAAAACAAGCTGAAAAGAAGTACTTTAAACATGTTAAAACTGTAACATTTCTAGAACTAAGCGCTACTTGTGGAGTATTTTTTTTAGAGGGTATATTTAGCAAAAAGCGACTTATAGTCCATAACCACTTGGCCTAAACCCTTGAAAATTGATTCAGCAATAATGGAATGGCCAATATTGTACTCAACAAAATGTTTTTCTTCTAAAAGAGGGCCGACACTATCTAGAGTCAAACCGTGACCAGCATGAAAACCAATTTTTTTAGATGTTAAAAGTTTTTCCGCCTTCCTGAAGCATTCTAAATCATGTGTGACGGATTTTTTTTCTAAAAAATTTTTAGCGTAAGCACCGGTGTGAATTTCTACCGCATCAATGGGAAGCATGGCCGCCAGTTCTAGTGTTTTTAAATCTGCTTCTAAGAAAAGCGAAATTTTCGTTTGGGTTTTGCTTTTAAATTCGTCACAAACATTTTTAATATTTGAAAAACATTTTGTATCCTGAAGATTCAAACCGCCTTCGGTGGTGCGCTCCAGACGATTTTCCGGCACTAAGCAAATCCAATCCGGATTATGGGCCAGGGCAATTTTCACAATTTCTTGATTGTTACCGATTTCTAAATTAAATAAACGTTGATGTCTTTTGCAAATCTCTTGCACCACAGTCACATCATCATCTCTGATATGACGACGATCTTCTCTTAGATGAATAGTTATTTGTTCCGCGCCGGCCTGAAAAACAATTTCGGCAGCACGAGAAATTTCAGGATAAAATTCACCGCGAGCGTTGCGAACCGTTGCCACGTGATCAATATTAACACCCAAGCGCGGGATCATTTTCATTTAAGCGCCTTTTCCACAGTGCTCGCTAATTCGCCGCACATTTGGGTTACTAAATTTTTATCTTCACCTTCTACCATCACCCGCGCTAGTGGCTCGGTTCCGGAATAGCGAATCAAGATACGCCCCTTGTTGCCCATTTTTTCTTCGGCCATTTTAATGGCCTTTTGAATGGCAGAAACTTCGTGCAGTGGTAATTTTTGTGTGATTTTTACATTTTTTAAAACATTAGGATAAAGTACGATATTTTTAAAAAGTTCAGAAACTTTTTGTTCGTAATATTTCATCGCTTCAATTAATTTTAGTCCTGCCAAAATTCCATCCCCCGTCGTTGCGTGTTCCCGAAAAATAATATGACCTGAAGGCTCGCCGCCTAAAATCGATTTATTTTTTGACATATACTCGATGATATAACGATCACCCACATCAGCGCGATGTAAGTTTAAACCTTTGGCCTTTAAATAATTTTCTAATCCTAAATTGGTCATGACAGTCCCTACCACTGTATCACCGGTTTTTAATTTTCCTTGATCAAGAAGTAGCCTAGCAAAAAGCCCAATCAACTTATCTCCATCCACCACATGTCCTAGCTCATCGACAATCACAATGCGGTCAGCATCACCATCCAGACAAATACCTAAGTCGGCGCGAAATTTTTTTACATTCTCTTGGCAATCATCCGGATGAAGAGCGCCACAATTTTCATTAATATTGATACCGTTAGGTTTTACACCAAGAGGAATAATTTCTGCTCCTAGCTCTGAATAAATCATCGGACCAATCCGATAAGAAGCGCCGTTAGCACAATCTAAAACGATACGCATATTGTTTAAATCGTAATTGCTACTAAAGGCAGACTTAGCGTAAACGATGTAACGACCAAAAACTTCATCTAAACGTTTGGCATTTCCTAAATCAGCGCCGACGGCCACCGGAATTAAACTGGGATTTTCAATCATACGTTCTAATTCTAATTCTACTGAATCGGGTAATTTATTTCCGTTGGCATCAAAAATTTTAATGCCATTGTCTTCATAGGCATTGTGAGAAGCAGAAATCATTACGCCAGCATTGGCACGCATCGATTGCGTCACAAACGCCACGGCAGGAGTTGGGAGCGGCCCAGTTAAAATCACTCGTCCGCCTTGTGAACAAACGCCAGCGGAAAAAGCTTGTTCCAACATATAACAGCTCAAACGTGTATCTTTACCGACAATAATAAGTGGCTTGTTGTTGCCTCTGATATGAGTTTTAAAATAATGCGTGACGGCCCGCCCAAGCGAAACTGCTACTTCACACGTCATAGGATAGATGTTGGCCTTGCCACGAATTCCATCAGTACCAAAAAGTTTTCTCATATTAATATCCCTTTAATTAAATTATCGTTTTGGTTTTACCACGATCGCATCGGGGTGAATTTTGACTAAGATTACATCATTAGGCAAAATAGCTCTAAGCTTTACACGCTCGGCACGATTCAGGCGCGCTGGTATTTCCGCTACAATTTGTACATCTTTTTCTAAGATTTTAAAACGATTATTTTCTGGAACTAAGACTGAGAGGGAAACCATTTTGGTATCGCTCATGTATTGCCCGTTTTCTGATAAAAATTTAATTTTAATATTTTTCAGTGTCATATTAGCGCGTGTAGGTTTTAATTTAAAATCGACATCAATATAATCGTGATCTTTAATAATCACTCGGTCATCAATTTCGTGCAGATAAACTTTAATGGTTTCACTACTTTTTATTTGTGATAATTCCACCGGCAGTGTGCTCACTTCACTCACTTCTTTGATTAATTCTTCAGGTCCTTCAATAGTGACTAACTTGGGATTTATTTCTTGACCGATGAGACGAAAATCCACACCTAAGCGTCCCACCAAATTTAACCTTACGGGAACTTTTTTGATCGTGATCTTTTGAAAACTCACGGCAATACTGGAAGGACGCACATCCACTAACTTCACGCCGAGTGGCAGGGCAAAATCCTTAGCGCTAAATTCTACATTAAAGTTTTTTTGCCCGCGATATGGATATTGATTCAAATCGATATAAATTTTTTGTGCATTAACAAAAGCATGATTTAAAAAGGCTCGTGCCCCGTGCACTTTCAAGGTTAATTCTTTATTGATGCTTTGTGAAAGCGCCATTCCTGGTGGATTAATAAATTCTATATTTACTTTTCTTTCAATATCAATAGGCTCAGATATAATCACATAAACCCACAGAACAATAGAAACTATTACGGATAAAATTCTCAGCGGCCATTTGGAGTTTGCAACTTTACTAACCATCTTTATAACTCCATCAACCTTCCTAACTCTTGCCGTAAATCTTGTTCACTGTTGCAATGATAGAGCTTGCCCTTATGAGCAATGCTGATTGAGCCGGTTTCTTCAGAGACGGTAACCACCACCGCATCACTGACTTCACTAATGCCTAAACTAGCACGATGCCGAGTGCCCAGATGTCTGTCTATTTCAATATTTTTTGAAAGCGGTAAAAAACAACCAGCGGCACTAATATGATTTTTTGAAATAATCACAGCACCATCATGCAATGATGATTGTGATTGAAAAATCGCGTAGAGAAGATCGGAGTGAATTTGCGATAACAACTTTGTACCTGTTTCAATATAATTTAAAAGACCATGGTTTTTTTCAAAAACAATCAGAGCGCCAATTTTTTCTCGGCTCATGACAATACAGGCTTCCACTACTTCTTCTAATTTTAAAACATTTTTTTCACGACTCAAAAAATGCCAAAATTTTCCGCTACCAGAAAATGAAGCCAGGGTGCCCCGCAATTGATCTTGAAACAAAATCACAAAAATTACAAAAAATGATTCAAAGAAATGGTCTAATACCCAACTCAAAGCATATAATTGATAATGAATTCCGATAAAATAGAGTGCGCATAAAAAACCAATACCCACCAGCACCTGTACTGCGCGAGTACCTTGTACGATTAAAAAAACTTCAAAAAATATCAAGGACACGATGAATAAATCAAAGAAATCTTTAATCCTAATCTGTCTCAAAACTAGAGACAACGACTCCATACCTCTCTCTCCTTGAGGTGTAAAACGTTAAGCAGCTTTTTTTAGATCATCAACTTCAGCTACTTCAGCGGCTTCACTCTTACCAAAATCATATTTTTTAACATTACTATTATTTGCTTTTAACTCTTCTAAAATTTGATCACTCATCATCAATTTTTTACGTAAGGCCTCGCGGCTAATTCCCATTACTTTAGCGGCCTGAGATTTATTACCATTGTTACGTTTAACTTCGGCCAAAATCAGTTCTCGCTCCACTAAGGCCAAACGATCTTTAAGCGCGATACCATGATCATTCACAAATGGCATATCACCAAAAATTCTTTTTTTGCGGCCACTATCAAATAAAGGAGCTGCCGTATTTTCCAATTCGTTCTCGTTGATAATATGGCTTTTGGGATTGTATAAAACGGCGCGTTCAACACAGGTTTTAAGTTCTGTTACATTTGATGGCCAATCATATTCCCTAAGCTTTTGCATGGCTTTTTCAGAAAAGTTTTTTAATAAAAGACCTTGTTGTTTACAAGTGACTTTTAAATAATAGTCCACTAAATCAGGAATGTCGTCGCTGCGACGTCCGAGTGGTTCAATGTAAATATAGGCCTTGGCCAAATACTGATACAAATCTTTTTCAAATTCGCCAGTCAAACTCAGCGCCTCAAGATCTTTCATGGAACCTGAAACAAAACGCACATCTAAGCTAAATTTGCTGCCCGGAATTCCGTGCTCTGAAATAACTTTCCATAATTTCTTTTGCAAATCTTGCGGCAAACGATCAATGTCTTTTAAAAATAATGTGCCGCCTTGGCATTTAATTAATTTTGATTCATCATCTTTACCAAAGAGTTCTGATTCTAATTGCTGCTTAGAACTGGTTCCACAATCAACAATATAAAAAGGTTTTAAACCGCGCTGACCTTCGTGATGTAAAATTGAAGCATAAAGAGATTTCCCTACACCTTTTTCACCTTCCACAAAAACTGGTTGCTCTAAATCCTTTAATCTAATAATGGTATTTCTAAGTGAATTCACATGCGGAGTACGACCAATGAAGGCGTACTTACGATCAAACGGAGTAGAAAATCTTCTGATTTGAGATGACTCTGAAATCGGATTATAATTGTGAAACACGGAAGAAAAAACCAGCGTTAAAACTTTCATGGTTTTTTCATCTTCCACGCTAAAACGATCTTGATTTCTCTTGTTGATGACTTCAATCACGCCAATAATTTTATCTTCACGGTTATGAATTGGGTAACAGATAATAGATTTGGTATCAAAGCCAAATTTTTTGTCAAAGTTTTCATTAAATCTGCTGGCATCATTTTTAGTATCAATATTTAAGGCCACGCCCGTTGTAAAAACTGATCCAGCGATACCCAAACGATAATCAAATTTTAATTCCCCCTTATCCACGCCTAAAGCGCTGACCGCTTCTAGTTCATTCGATTCTGGATTAATTAAAAAAATCGAAGCGCGCTGAGCATTTAATAAGCGCACCATTTCTTCCACCATATTATCTAAGAAGCCATCTTTGTCGCCAAAGTTAGTGATGTCTTTAAATAGAGACAAAAGTAATGAAAACATCTCAAAGCCATCAGAGGCCTTGGTGTATCTTTCACGAAGCGCCGAATGAATTAAACAATCCTTAAGTCTTTCGGGAGAAAAACTTAAAATATATTGTTCTAAAAACTTATGCAATCTTTTGTCATCTTCAATTTCTACACCATAAATAATTTTTTCATCATAAATGGCATCAGTGAAGGCCCGCACCACTTTGCCTGAAATATCTATGTTGATTTTTTTAAACTGCAAAGAGATGGAAATTCGAGCGTTATTTAAAATTCGCTCGCTCGTGGAAAAACCTAGCCCTGTCACAGACATATCGACTAAGACAGCGTCTTCAATATAATTGGACTTACCTCTTTCATCCTCGAGTTCGATTAAAAATCTTAAACCATCCACCTTCTCCACTGGAATACGAAATGATTGATAAAATTTAAATTCTGAAAAACTTCTGAGCATAAATAACTCCCCTAGAACAGCGGTTCAATCCAAAGAACTCATCGGTAAATTAAAATTTATATTTAATAAAACGCCAAATATTATTGGCAGGTGTGAATATTGGCCGAGCAGATTGATTATCCGAGAATGTTACTCTACTTCTCTTGAAAAATCATGGGCGGACTCTCTTTTTTTTCTATCCTACGAGTAGGCGCTTCGGCGGCAGGATTGTTTTTTGGAATTGACCGAGGTTCAATTTTTTTCTCACCACTTAAAACCTTTTTTGCATTAACAATGGCATTTTCAATTTTTGCTACTAGCAAATCTACATCGGCAGTTGGATTCACTTTTTTTAGTCCAAACACCGCCACCATCGACTCATCATAATTATTAAAAACAGCAGGAGGCAATTTGTTACGGAGCAAAACTTGATCCATTAGTAGCCTTCCAGTTCTTCCATTGCCATCAAAAAAAGGATGAATTGATACAAAGCGCTGATAAGTTTTTGCGGCAAATTCAGTTGCTGGGTATTTTCCCCCGTCTACTAATTTCTGAGTCTCATTCATCCACTTCACAAAATCATCCATTTCATTTTTGACGTACTTACCATCAAGATACACATAATCCGGATGGTTTTTGCCCCATATTAATTGATCATTTGATCTGAGTTGCCCGGCGACTCTGCCATTTGTTTCTAAACCTTCATTTAAAGTTTTATTTATTAATTTAAAATCTTCTACACTATAAGCACTTTTATTTTTTACAAGATTAGAAACAAGGTGACTGGCGTCTTCCCAATTTGTTTTAGCAAGAGCTCCACTACCGCCATGTGTTCCCTCAATGGTCCCACCTAACATACGTGATTCATTTAATGTTTCTAATTTTAATATTTCATCATCTGTGAGCTGATTATTTCTTGAAAACTTTATACTATCGCGCCTTGCCTCATCAGAAATTTCTTTGGCCCACATTAGCTGCAGATCATCTCTACCTTTTGCTAAAACTTCATCTGGATAAATTTTTTCCGGTACAACAGATTTAGCAGGTGCAACTTTGGGTTCAAGCGCCGATGCACCATCATTATTTCTACCTATAATTGGCGTCTCATTAGAAAGAAGCACCTCATCTTTAATAATTTTTTTCTCAGATAATTTTAAATATTCTCCAGAGCTTAACGATTCATGCCAATCTGACCTAGTAAATAATTTTTCCATTTCACTGTCTGTTAATTTGCGTCCCAAGACTTTTTCAATTGCAATAACTTTATCCTGTGGCACTAAACTTTCAAATTTTCCTGCGGCCACTTTTCTCTCTATAACTCGCTCCATTGAGGCCAGCGTAGCCGGCTCAACACCAATTAGTGCATCTACTTTTCGTCTTACCTCTCTAGCATCTGTATTTTTTTCGAGCTGATCAGATAATTGGTTCTTAGCTGCCTGATTTGAAGAAAAGCTTAAGTCTATTTGCTCTTTATCTAGTTTTATTCCCTTTACATCTAATTCATCTATCACTTGCTTCATATCAGATGTAGTGGGCGCGTAATGGCCACTTTTATCTTTTAGCATAATTAATTTACCATCGATAAACTCAAATTCACCGGCAGAAGCGACAGGATGTCCTCCAAAAAAAGAAGAGTGATGAAACTCTCCCTCCACAGGATCTTGCTTAAAAAATAAATTTCCATTTTCATCCATCACAAAAATACCTTTGCAAGGACTACCAGTACAAACAAGGTTGCCACTAGCATCGTAAAACTTACCTTTTTTTGGATAAACTTGATGAGCTTTTCTTTCGAAATCGGTTAAATATTTAACAGAAACAAATGTCTGACCGAGTCTTTTTTCTTCCCCTTCATATTTTATTAACATTTCTTTTGTTTTATATTTTTTGGCATTTAAAGCAACACTTGTGGACGATACTGTGTCTGCTTCTAGTGTCCGCGCCATTTTTTTTGCACCCTCTTTTGAAGCGGCCGCCTCTTGCAACATGACCTTAACTGCCGCAGGATTGCGTCCTCTAGCGTAACGAAAAATTTTCCCTGTAAGACCTAGGCCGGTACCACCAATAGCAGTCATGCCTCCTTCAATAAAAGCATCACGCATTTTTCGATTAGCATTATCAAGCAGTTTTTGTACTTCCTCTTGATTACCCACACCTAGTGCCACTAAATATTCATTGGCCTCACGTGCTTCTTGAAATAATTCTGCCGAACTCATAGCGCCACGAGTAGTGCCAACGGCGCCTAAAGCGAAACCGGCGGCACCAAGAGTGGCGGTCACGGCCCCCGCCACCGCAAAAACTCCTAACGCGGCACCAGCAGTTAAAATCACTGCGGCCCCCATTAAAACCATACCTGCACTAAAAAATATTTTATCCCACACTTCTGATGATTTTTGATCTTTAACAAATTTCTTTTTAAGATCACAAACCAAACTAGCGTATTGCGGATTTTTGGAAAGCACTCTGGCAATGAGGGCCGGATTTCTTTTTAAAATACTGGCAATCTGATCTTCGGGATCATCTTGGTCATAATTTTTTTCTAAATCCAAAAGCAGCTCTTCTGTTTTAGTAAAATAGTCATCCAACGCCGCTTGCATATCTTCTTTTTTTGCTTCAGGGTCGCCCCGATAAAGCATGCCGCCCAATCCTTTTTTACCGTTAAAAAAAATAGGATTTCCTTTTATAGCATCAGCAATTTGTCGTCTTTGTTTAAAATTAGCACTTACTTTTTTCTGTAAAAAAGAATCTAATGAAGTACCTGAAGGCGTATTTACATTTTGAATGGCCGACCTTATTCCCGCGCCAATAATTTGTTCTTGATTTAAATCTTGATTATTCATCATTGACGCAGAAAATTTACGAGTATTGGGCGATCTGGTATCAGAAAAACCCAACTGCACTTGTGATGTTTTTGCTTTTTTTGTTTGTTCTTTTATATATGGGTGTTCATCATCAAAATTTAGGGCACTTCCACCCATAATCGAATAAGAAGCTCCTTTGCGACTTCTTTGCATTTCTCTAAAACTGGTATCCAGATTTTCATCAAGATTTCTTACAAACTCATCGGCCATTTTCTCTTTATCAGCGTGACTTAGATCACTTTTTTGAGGCAATAGAAATGTCATAAAATATTTTTTCAAATCAAGCGTTAATTTTTTTTCTTCAAGCGCTCGATCTTCTTCACTGCCAACAAACTGTTTTTGTCCTCTGGCGACAATTCCATATTTTATTTTTAAATAGTTTGGCACCACAGATTCATTAATTTTTCGCGAT
>Ga0163144_10009534_pt1 | contig 20824 bp, 24 predicted proteins | sample OliLak19BULKMAT1_FD_123175 | JGI IMG/M metagenome (GOLD analysis project Ga0163144, IMG submission 123175) | Freshwater microbial mat bacterial communities from Lake Vanda, McMurdo Dry Valleys, Antarctica - Oligotrophic Lake LV.19.BULKMAT1 | ecosystem: Environmental > Aquatic > Freshwater >... | reverse complement strand
TTCAGCACATGGTAGATCGCTCCCGGAAACTCCACTCTCGGTTTTCTTGCCATAGCCGACCGTAAATTGCATGCAAACCAGCAGCAACCACAAAAGTTAGGGGCTGACCCCTTCGATCGATCCACTCTGGGATGCCAAGGCCTCTTACCGGCTCACCGACCGCTGGCGTCTCTTTGGGGAGTGGCAAAACATCAACGACGAGCCGCTGTCCAACTACTCGGGTTCGACCGAGCGTGTAACCGCCCGTGAAATTTACAATTGGACGCTGAACTTTGGTGTCAACTGGTCGCTCTGATCGGGGCGGGACACGCTTCGCGCTCTTCCCGTGAACCCTGCCGTTCAACGTCCTCTCGTCGAGCCGGCTTGGCTGCGCCGTCGCGGCGACGCGCCCTGACTACGCAGTCCGTGCCCGCAGACGTTCTTATTCCCAGTGCGGGGCAAGAGCGGCAAGACGGCAGGGGGCAGGACCGGAAGCGGTCCTGCTTCCGATGGAGGGCGACGGGTTTCTCAAGCGCCTCTGACAAACGCACCGCTGTTGAACCCCGCTTTCGATATCAATAGGTTAGGCTGTAGTAGGGCTGGCTGAAGGCCACATTCTCGGGGTCAGCATGAGCGCATTGTGCGTCTGCAGCAGTTCGGTCGCCTCGTTCCCGCCAGGATCAAGCACTTCCTGGAAAACCAGGTAGAGCGGCGCCCTTCCCGCGATTTTTGGACAAACCGGGGAACGGTTGGCCCATTCAGCGGACGGTCCACGCCATGGAACCGATGAAGCCGATGTCTGGAATGAAGCCCATGTCTCCGATGCGTCCCATGGAGACGATGAAGGCACCAAAACGCTGGTGGCCCGAAGATCTCGGCGGGAATCCCAACTCCGCGGGTGGCCAGAATGAGACCCGGTATGCCTTCTTCGCTGAAAAGCAGCGGCTGGCGGTGGATCTCGGTGATGGAAAGGTCCACGTGTACGACACCAACGACCATCAGATCTCAGGCGTCCAGCAGCACCAGGGCGGCAACGCTCGAGAGGTCACTTTCACCAGCCAGCACGGCGAGGTCGATCTCGAGCGTTTGCAGCGCGTCTGACGGATTTCTGGATACGAAGGAGCCAGGCGAGGGGTTTGCAAAACCCCAGGGCTCCTCCTTTAAACCGGGTGCACGAGGACGTGCAAAGCAGGGCACTGAAGGGCCCATGGCGTGCTTCATCGCGGGCGCGGTAGGTTAGGCGTCGCGTCATCCCGCGGCCTCCGCGAGGCCACCGACAGCGGGCGAGTTGTGGGTGGCCCCGCCGAGGCCGCGACGGGACCAGACGGTCCGGCCTGCGCCCACGGTGCGTTCTCGGGCACTGCGTGAAAAGTCTTGGAAAACGGGAGTTCAGGCTGGCGCACCAACCGTCTGCGGGTTGCGGAATGCAGTGGGAGTCATCATCGGGCCCGAACCGGACGGGTGGATGTTGTTTTTCGACTATGACGATGTCGGTTTCGTCAAGGATGAGGACAAGGATGCCCTGGATGGGAAGAAACTGATGGCTTCCATGACAGAAGGTCAGGATGCGTCCAATGCCGCACGGAGGCAACGGGGCTGGGACGAGATGAAAGTGTCCGGCGACGCCTCTTCTTTGTCTGAACCGAACTCCCCGGTTCGTTGACTGTATGAATCGATCCATGGGGTCTGCGAATGTCGGTACCATGTGACACACTGCCGAAATCTGCAAAGGCGGGTGCTCACTCGTGTGGTCGACGTCACCCACCGCGCGAGGCCGACTTTCCAATCGGTCTCTCGATGGTCATGTGGGAGTGATTCTCAATCAGGCAGATGGTGTGGCACCCTTGAAGACCCGACCGCATTGCGCCGCCGCCTGAATCACCAGCGTATCCTCGGGCGCGCGCAGGTGACGCGCCACCAACGGGCATTTGGGAATAAGCAGGAAATAGATTGGACGGCCCCGCGTGCCTGCCAGCGACTCGAAGTTCCCCTGGCCTTTGGCGATGATGAGATCAGCCCGCGCGAACGCGTAGCGGAAGGATGGCGAACAATCGGGCAACAATGTACCCGGCGCATCAGAGCCGTTGTCAATGAGGCTGGCCCACTCCGCCAACCCCACGGCGCGCGCATCTTCCAGCGTCGCATCGTTGATCACCGGGTGCCCGCGTACGGCGACCGTCACCCGGCCGCGCGGCAGTTGCTCGATCAACAGCCGGTCCAAAGCGATCTCGCCGGCATTGTCGGCCAGGTAAAGGATGCGGCGCGCTCGCTGGGCCGCACGGTAGAGCGCCTTCACCGAACCGTGCACGGGGCGGTCGAACGCGGCCTCGATGAAGCGGGTCACCCCCTGCGCCGTGACATGGCTGCGGGCGCCAAAGTCGATGCAATTGGCCGCGACCGCCAACCGCACCGCCGCGGCAAAGGGATCCGCCGCGGCCTGCACCCGGCTGCGCAGCCGCTCGCGCAGCTTCACGCCGAGCCGGTTCATTCGCGCCTTGATCCCAAAGTACGGATCCGCCCCGATCATGGTGCGAATGATGCGGTGAATCTGCTGCGCCATCGCCGGGGGCGAACGCCGCGCGTCGACCAGGCGCAGCGCTGCGCACGCCTGATCCAGGACCGCGCGGTGAATGTCCTCGTCCTTCGAAGCCTGCCGCGCCGCATCGAGCGCCTGCCGCAAAAAACACGGCAGGCAGTCGAGCTGGGTCTGCATCGGCCGGATCATGGCAGGACAGCCGGCGCGGCGGCGGACGGAGTTTCGAACGACAGCCGCATACCCGCGGCCCACTGGAAGCATCTCTCCGGCAATTCCCGCTGGAATGTCGCGGTTGCCGCCCAGCCCGTGCAATGCACCGGGCCGAGGCGCCGCACGTCGAACCGGCGCAGTGCAACAAGGGTCTCCGCCATCCGTCGCGGACTGCCGTTCTCCAGGTGCATGCCGCCCATCACGGTGTGGATCGTGGCCCGGCCGGTCAGCTCGGCCACCCGCGCCAACGTATTGATCACTCCGGCGTGCGCGCACCCGAGCACCACCACCACGCCCTCGCGGGCCGTAAAGAACATCGCCTGATCGTCGAGCAGCGGGTCCGGCAGCGTCAGCGCGGGGTCCAGATAGAACGGCCCGCCGGTATCCTCGAAATCATTCGTCCGCGGAATCTCCCCCGTCATCCAAACGCCGGGGACCACTTCGCAGGGCTCACGCGTGACGATGATGCGGCGTCCGTTGCGCCGGAAGGCCTCGGTCTCGACAAACGGCACGCTGATGCAACGTGGCCCCGCCGCCCGGTTGGCGCCGGAAAACTTCTTCGCGCAGGTGCACGGATGTAAATAGAGCGGCGCCGTGCGCGCCACCGCCAGCACCGCCTCGAGCCCGCCCACGTGGTCGAAATGCCCGTGGCTGAGCACGAGCGCGTCGGCCCGGGCCAGATCGATGCCGAGCACCGCGGCATTGTGGAGCAGCGTCAGGCCCTGGCCGGTGTCGAAGAGGACGCGGTGCACCCCCGTGTCGATCCACCACGCGAGCCCGTGCTCGCCCAGAATGCCCGCCCCACGAGCCGTGTTTTCGCACAACAGAGTGATCGTGTTCATGGTTTGACGTAATGAGCATATGCCCTTTACCTCGAAGCCGTCAATGTCTTCTCCCGCTGACCAACTGATTGGATTTCTCGACCCGGCAGCCATGCCGCGGATCGCAGCCGCCGAACGCGGCGCCGGGCCCGGACTTCCCGAGCGCGCGTTCGTGGTGCTGAGCGCGGACCAGATCTTCTCCATGCGGCAGCGCGGCTTGAACGAGGCCGCCGCGCGCAGCCTGAGCGTCAACGGCTTCATCAACGACCTCGCCGAGCGTTGAGAGGAAGGACGATTTTCATGGAGAAGGGCGACCAGCCGGCACTGGAGCGGCTCGGCCGGTCATATGGAGACGGTTGACATTTTGAGCGTATGCTCGTTACTTCGCCGGGCAAGCTCCGACTTCACCACGCTCCCAGCTTATGCCCCGTCCCCTCTGCCCTCGTCGCATCGTCCATCATCCGCCCTGCGACTATTTCAAGCCGGCCGGCATCCCGCTTTACGAACTGGAGGAGGTCGTCCTCGCTGCCGATGAACTGGAGGCCATCCGCCTCGCCGACGTCGAGGATCTCTTTAACACCCAGGCCGCCACGCGCATGGGCGTGTCGCGCCAGACTTTCGACCGCATTGTCCGCCGCGCCCGCATGAAGATCGCCCGCGCGCTCGTGCTCGGCCACGCCTTGCGCATCATCAAGGTCCCCGCACTGGTCGCACCGCCCCGAAAGGCGCCGTCCCGCCGCGCCCGGGCCCGCTGAAACGATCCCCCGTCATGTCGACCGAACTTCTCGCCCGGCTCCAGTTCGCGTTCACGATTTCGTTTCACTATCTCTACCCGCCGCTGAGCATCGGGCTTGGCCTCCTGCTCGTGGTGATCGAGGGACTCTGGCTGAAAACCAAGAACCCGCTCTACCACCAGATGGCGCGATTCTGGACCAAGGTCTTCGCGCTCACCTTGGCCATCGGCGTCGCCACCTGCATGGTCGCCCTCGGCGCGCACTTCAGCGCCATCTGGATTATCGTCGCCAACTCCTGGATGCAAACACCCGCGGGTTTTCACATCGTCGGCGAGGGACTCCACGCCCGCGCTGAAATCACGGACTTTTGGGCCATGGTGTTCAACCCGTCGTCGATGGACCGGCTCGGCCATACCGTCGTCGGCGCGTGGCAGGCGGGCGCGTGGCTGATGGTGAGCATCGGCGCGTGGTACTTGCTACGGAAACAGCACCGCGCGTTCGTGCCGCATGCCGCTTTCTTTTTATGCCAACGAATAGTCCCCTCCGTTTCGTGATCGTCGGTGGCGTTGCCGCCGGTGCTTCGGCCGCCGCCCGGGCACGACGCCTCAACGAGGCCGCGTCAATCACGCTCCTTGAGCGCGGTCCCGACGTCTCCTTTGCCAATTGCGGCCTGCCGTATTTCATCGGTGGCGAGGTCAGACAGCGCGACGCCCTCGCGGTGCAGACGCCGCAGACCCTCAAGGCCTTGCTCGCTCTCGACGTGCGTACCAGCACCGAGGCGGTGGCCATCGACCGATCCGGCAAACGCATCCAGATCCGCAACCTCTCTGCCGGCACCACCGAATGGCTGCCCTACGACAAACTGCTGCTTGCGCCTGGCGCGATCCCGCTCCGGCCAGCGCTTCCCGGCATCGATGATCCGCGGATCTTCACCTTGCGCTCGCTTTCCGACATGGACCGCCTCAAGGCCGCTGCCGCGACTGCGCAACGCGTTGCCGTGATCGGCGCCGGCTTCATCGGCCTCGAAATGGCTGAACAACTGAGGCGGCTGGGGAAATCGGTTACCCTGGTCGAACTTACCGACCAGGTCTTGCCGCCTCTCGACCGACCGATGACCGGCCTGCTGGAAGACGAACTCCGACGCCATCAAATTGATCTTGTACTCAGTGACAGCGTCACCGCCTTTGAGGGAGGCGAGCCGTTCACCTGCCGGCTCGCCTCCGGCCGCGGCGTCGCAGCCGATCTTGTTGTTCTCAGCATTGGCGTTCGCCCCGACACCACACTTGCCCGCGACGCCGGACTCGCTCTCGGCCAACGCGGTCACATCCGTGTCAACCGTTTCATGCAGACGAACGACCCGGACATCTATGCCGCGGGCGACGCCATCGAGACCGAGGACTTCATCACCGGCGGCCCCATCGCCGTCCCGCTCGGTGGCCCCGCCAATCGGCAGGGCCGCCTCGTCGCCAGCCATATTTTCAGTCCCTCCGAAACCAAACCCTATCCAGGAGCCCTCGGCACTGCCATCGTGCGCGCCTTTGACGTCGCCGCCGGCCTGACTGGCTGGACCGAGAAACGACTCTGCGCCGCGGGACGTCCCTACCGCACCGTTACGGTCAGCGACAACCACCACGCCGGCTACTTTCCCGGAGCGAAGCAGATTCTCCTCAAACTCGTGTGGGACCCGACCAACGATCGCGTCCTCGGCGTGCAGGTGACCGGCCTCGCCGGTGTCGACAAGCGCCTCGACGTCATCGCCACGGCCATCGCAGGTGGCCTCACCATCGACGAACTTGCGCAACTCGAACTCGCCTACGCTCCTCCCTTCGGTGCCGCGAAGGACATCATCAATCTCGCTGGTTTTGCCGCGTGCAACACCCGCGACGGCCTCGTTACGCCCGTGGATGCTCTGCCTGACGATCCATCCGTGCAGGTTCTCGACGTGCGCCCGCCGCAGCTCGTGCAAACCCATCCACTGCCGCGCGCCGGGGCGAAAAACATTCCGCTGGCCCAACTCCGCTCCCGCATTGGCGAACTCGACCGCACGCGTCCGGTCGTGACGGTTTGCGCCCTCGGCAAGACCTCGTATTTTGCCGCGCGCATTCTTGCGCAAAACGGCTTCCAGGTTTCCGCGCTTACAGGCGGCATTCGCGCCCACTTTGACCCGCGCTCCCCGGCAAAACTGCCCACTCCATGAGCCACGATCTCTCCGACTTCCAAGCCGACGTCCTCGACCGCAGCCAGCGCACGCCGGTGCTCGTAGACTTCTGGGCCTCGTGGTGCGGCCCGTGCAAGATGCTCGGGCCCGTGCTCGAAAAGCTCGCCGCCGACGCCGATGGCCGGTGGGTCCTCGTGAAGATCGACACCGAAGCGTACCAGGATCTCGCCGCGCAATTTGGGATTCGCGGGATTCCTGACGTGAAGCTCTTCCACCACGGCAAGGTCATCGCCGAATTCTCCGGTGCGCTGCCCGAGACACGTTTGCGTGCATGGCTGGCGGAAAATCTGCCCACACCGAAGCGCGAAACGATGAGCCGCGCCCGCGAACTGCTCCAGGCTGGCCGGGCTGGCCAAGCCGCCGCGCTGCTTCGTCCGGTCACAACCGCCCACCCCGGGGACGAGGAACTTGCGATGCTTACGGCACGCGCCGTGGTTTTCGGAGACCCGGCCGCCGCCGTCCAACTTGTCGCTAACGTGCCCTCCGGTTCACCCTGGGCCGAGGCAGCCGAGTTGGTGGCCAACCTCGCAGCGGCCTTTCAAGCCCCGACCGCGAGGCCGGAACTCAAGGATACGCGGTTTGGCACCGACTATCTGTCGGCAATCGAGCATCTGCGGCGCGAGTCGTTCGAAGCTGGGCTGGCCGCGTTGATCGAAGTATTGCAGGAAAATCCTGGCTTCGACGGTGGCCGGGCTAAGGCACTTTGTCTGTCCGTCTTCCGCCACCTCGGGATGCGACACCCCATCACGGAAAAATTCTCCCGCGCTTACAGCATGGCGGTGAACGTGTGAGAATCTCGTTTACGGCTTGGCGATCTGTCAGTCGGCGAGCGAGCCGGTGTCGCGCGGGCGGCGGAGCCCGGCGAGACGCCCTGAATCGATCCATGCTGTCAGGTAACAATGTAACAATCCGCCGAAATCGGCGAAGGCGGGTGCTAAGGGGGGCGGTCCGACCCCCGTTCAATGCAACCGCCAGCCAGACCACCGGCACACCCATCTCCCGTTGAAGTCGCTCGGCCAACTGAACCTTCCAACCGACATGCCTCTGGCCTTGGTTCAGATCTGCCATTGAAAACCCGCCCTGTGCCCGATGCTCAAACGAGCCATCGCTGAGCCCGCACCGATTCCTCAGCCTTCTTCAAATGTAATGTTGTAGCGACGTGACCCCATGGACTGCCCCCTTCCGTGGCAATCATCCAGTCTCAACTGAGGAATTCACGTTGAATGTGCCCTTTCTATTTTCCGGCCTTTGCGTCTGTGCTTCCTTGGCTTTCGAGCTTTCCTGCTTGAGGCTTGCCGGTGCTGCCAAGGATTTGAAGGGGTGTGGTTGAAGGATGGGGTGAGCAGCGTGGACTGCAGCCCGCGCTTGAGGCGGATGAACCGGTCTAAAGCGCGAGTGAACCCTGGCAACAATTGTCCGATTTGGCTTCCCCTTTGTATTCCCTCTGGCACGGGTCTAGCAACCTGCTTCCACCGATGAGCCCGCCGGCCACCTCTATTGCCTCTGACTTCGTCCCACCGGATCGCCGGGACGAGGCCCGGTGGTTTCACACGGAGATCCATGCGCATGAGCCGGCCTTGCGGGCATTCCTGCGGGCGCATTTTCCCAAGCTGCCGGACCTTGATGATCTGATTCAGGAGTCCTATGCACGCGTGTTGCGGGCCCGAGCGGTGGGGGATGTTTGCCATCCGAAGGCGTATCTGTTCACGACGGCGCGGAATGTGGCGCTGAACCTTTGCCGGCACAATCGGGTGATCCCCTTCACGCGGGTGGAGGATTTTGACGCGTTGCCGGCGGTGGCAGAGGGTGAATTCACCGAGCGCATGGACCGTGAGACTCACGTTCGTCTCCTGCGTGAAGCCATCGACGCATTGCCGCCCCGGGCGCGCGAAGTGATCGTCCTTCGACGTCTGCATGGACTTTCCCGCGCGAAGATTGCCCAGCGGCTTGGCATTTCCGAGAACACCGTTTGCGCGCACCTTACCACCGCCATGCTCGGATGCCGGCGTTTCTTCAAGGACCGTCAGCTTCTGCCGCAACCCACCCATGAGTGACTCCGACCACGACGTGATCGAGCGAACGGCGGGCGAATGGTTCACCCGCCGCGAGTTCGGCCTGACCCCGGCGGAGGAGTCGGAATTGGCTGCGTGGCTCAGCGCCGACCCTCGGCACGCTCTGGTGATGGGTGAACTTGAGCAGACGTCGCGTCTGATCAATGACTTGGCCGTCGGGTCGCGTCCAGCGCGGCGACCGCTCGTGCGATGGGTATTGAGTGCGGGTCTCGCGGCGGCGGTTGCGTTGGTGGCGTTCCTAGTCTGGCGACCGGCCCGCAATGAGCCCGACTTCACCCTGGCGGCCAATACCGCGAACTTTGGCTATCGGGTCCTCGACCTGCCTGACGGGTCGGTGGTCCGGCTGAACGCCGGCACGTGGGCCAACGTCCGCTATACCGCGACCGAACGCCGCGTGCAGCTTTCGAGCGGCGAGGCCATCTTTGACGTCGCGAAGGACAGGCAGCGGCCCTTCCACGTCGATTCCGGCCGCATTTCGATCCGTGCCGTCGGCACCTCCTTCAATGTCCGCTTGCAGCCGGACACCATCGAGGTCCTGGTGACCGAAGGCAGGGTCACGGTGGAGGATTCGACCCGCGGTACATCCTTGCTGCCCTCCGATGTTATGGGTGGCACGCTCGGTCCGGGCAAGCGCATCACTGTCCGATGGGCTCCCGAGCAGCCGCCACGGGTGGGGTGGGTCGAGACGGTGCCGGAGAAACAACAAGCGGAGGCTCTGGCCTGGCAGGAGAAGCGACTCGCCTTCGGAGCGGTGCCGCTGGCCCAGGTCGTGGAGGAATTCAACCGCTACCATTCTCACCAACTGGTCATCGCGGATCCCGAACTTGCGAAGCAGGAGTTTGGCGGAACGTTCCGGGCCGACGGCACTGAGACGCTGCTCTCCCTTCTCGAGCGCAACTTTGATGTGGCCGTCGACCGTCAGGAAACCACGACGGTCCTGCGCCGACGCGAACGCTGAGGTAGCGGCGGCGGGCCGCCGGTGCCGGGAACTTTTTTCACCGGACCACTAGCGCGTTTGGCCCGGTCGAGAGTCTAAGTAGAGCGTAATGCCCTGTCATCCCACGTTTTTTCCCGGCGGCGGCCGTCGCCTCTTCCGCGCGGTTGGTTTTCTCTTGGTCTCCTTCGGTCTGTCCCTGGCCGTGCAAGCGGAGGACAAGTCCTTTGACATATCCGCCGGGCCGGCGCTGGAGACACTGAAAGTCTTCTCGGCGCAGTCCGGCGCGGAGGTGTTGTATTCCGCGGCTGCACTTCGCGGAGTGCGCACCAACGAATTGAAGGGCGTGCTCCCCACTGCTGCGGCGCTTGACCGCTTGCTTTCCGGCACGCCCCTCAGTGCCGAACGGGATCCGAAGAGCGGAGGCTTCGCCATCAAACGTGAGGAGTCTGCAGTCCCAAACGGCCAAAGGGCGGCGCCCGTGAGCACGCGCGACCGCCCGACGCCGGGAAGCGACACGGAGGCTGAGACCGTGCGCTTGAGTCCCTATCGCGTCACCGCAATCATGGAAACCGGGGTGATCAATCAGGGCGTGATTCCCCGGGAGGAGAACCAGGCGCTGCGTTATGACGTGCTGGACCGCGCGGCGATTGATCGGTCCGGCGCGACCAGCCTGCCGGAGCTGTTTCGACAGGTGTCGTCGGTGGCGAACTTCGGAACCGGGACCCAGGCGGTCTACGGATCCCAAATGGCAACCCTGGAAGGGGTCAATACCACCAGCGATGAAATCAACCTTCGCGGCCTTGGTGCCAATAACACGCTCGTGATGATCAATGGCCGGCGGATCTACGAGAGTGAGAATGCCGGCGCGGATATGAGCCGTATTCCGCTCGCGTCGATCGAGCGCATTGAAATTCTGCCTGGTTCAGGCTCAGCGATCTACGGTGCCAGTGCGACAGCGGGGGTGATCAACATTGTGCTGCGGAAAGACTATGTCGGTACGGAAATCAACGCCTCGTTTGGCGGCGCCACGAGGGGCGGAGCGGAGGAGTTTCGCTTTAACATTTTCCATGGCCGCACACTTCCGGGCGGGAAAACCAGCCTGACCCTTTCCTTCGACTATCAGAAACAGTTTGGCCTGCTGGCGGGCGAGCGGGACTACTATCGCGATGCGCTGGCCAAGGTGTCTCCGAGCGATGCGAGCAACTACATCACCACGATCATCCAGAGCTTCTATGAGCAGCGGGGGACCGTCACGGCGGGCGCCGGTTTGGGCATTCCCGGCAATCCGACGGCGCGATTCGCCGCCGTGCCCGTGGGTTCGACGGGGGTGGGCCTGACACTGGGTTCCTTTGCCGCGACCGCCGGTGTGGCCAACATCAGCGACGCCCGGGTCTCTCGGGCGGTTCTGATTCCGGAGATTGACCGCTATAACTTCAAGGCCACGATCGAACACGCCTTTCGCGGCGGGGATTTGGGCGTTTACCTGAACGTGACGGCGGGCTATGTGGATCGTGGCAGCCAGCAGTACGTTGGACTCTTGGGAGCGTTGACGATGACGGCGACGAATTCGCTGAACCCCTTCGGGCGCCCCATCCAAGTCTACATGGAGCCGACCGATCTGCCGCTCACCGAAAGCACCTCCCTGCAACGCTCGTTCAACGTGGTCACGGGCGTCAAAGGCAAGGGTACGTTTCTCAACCGTGAACTCAAATGGTCGATCGACGGTTCGTGGAGCCGGAATGAGTCCGATGCCACCAATATCGATTATACGCGCCTGCTTCGACCTGCCATCTCTGCGGGTCTGTACAATCCGTTGCGAGACATGGCGTTGGCCTCTCCGCTGCCCGCCGCGGAGGTTGAAAAGTACTACAGTCGCTTTGAGCGTCGCTCCACGCCCGAGGTCGCGGCGACCAATCTGCGCGCCAATGGCACGCTGTTCGAGATGTGGGGCGGAGAAGCGAAGTTCTCTTTGGGCGCGGAGGCGCGAATGGAGAACCAGTATGTGGAGTCGAACTGGGCCTACGGCGCCTATCGGTCGTTGCCGGCGTCCGGAGCGCGACCCTCCAGCGTGATCAACACCTACCGCCTGGCCCAGGCCGCCTACGGTGAGACGACGCTGCCGTTTGTCGGCGAGAACAATCGACGGCCGTTGATCTACGCGTTGGATCTCGCCGCGGCCGTCCGTTATGAGCAGTACGATGACTTCGGTTCCGCGGCTCCGCCGATGCTCGCGGCCCGCTATGCGCCTTCGCGCGACTTCATGCTCCGAGGATCCTGGAGCAGCGGATTTCAGCCTCCGCTGCAGAATCAACTGTTCGCGCCTGAGACGATTTCGGGACCGATCACCTCCATCCTGTTTGTGGATCCCCTCCGCCCCGGGCAGCCCCTCGCTCCCTACACGACGGTTTCCGGAGGAAACCCCGACCTGCAGCCCGAGACATCCGATTCCTATGATGCCGGCGTGGTGTTCACGCCCCGGGGAATCACCGGCCTTACCCTCGGCGCGAGCTACTTTCGCTATGACAAGCGCGACCTCGTGCGCACGGTGGCGCGCCAGGATGCGATCGATTTCCCGGATCTGTATCCAGGCCGGATTACCCGCGATCCGGCGACTCCGCAGGACATTGCGGCGGGCCGGCCCGGGCCGATCGTGGATTTCGATCTGCGCTTCACCAACATCAGCCGGCAAATCGTCGACGGTTGGGACCTCAAAGGATCCTACCGGGTTCCCGGCACGCGTTGGGGCACCATGACGCTCCGGGCGGACGCAACTTACACCATGAGCTTCCGTGAGCAGCTTCGGCCGGGTCTGGCGTTTGTCGATACCGTGGGAGACCTTGGATTCAGCAACAGCGTGCCCTTGGTCTGGCGGGGCAAGGGAGGCGTCCAGTGGCAGTCTCGCCGGTGGACGGTGAATGTCACCGGTCGCTACATCGACAGCTACGTGGGTCGCACCAACAATCCGACCGTGAAGGTTCCCGCCCGCCTCGGTCTCGACGGCGACGAGATCGCCTCCTCGTTCGAGGTTGACTTGCAGATTGGCTACACCGTTCCCCCTCGCAGGGGTGCGTCCGCCGCCTCGGGCTGGCTGAACGGTTCCCAGATCATGCTCGGAATACTGAACGTCGCGGACCGCTCTCCGCCTTTGCGGACGGAACGTAACAACCAATGGTACAGTCTCTTCAATGACCCCAGACAGCGGTATGTTTCCCTCTCGATCAAAAAGTCACTCTAGGTCACACGGATGAACCCCCGAGACCTGATGGTAGTGTGTGCGGTGGCGGCGTGTCTGGCGACGGGACCGGTGTTTGCAGCCAGCGCGAACTCGACAGCGGCCCTGCGTGGATCAGTCGGTCCCGCTTCAGCGGAAGCGGATTACGCGGAATTGAACCGGCTGGTCGCCGCACGTCCGGGGCCGGAGACGCCACCGACGCAGCCGGAAATTCGTTTGTGGTGGGACCGTCAAAGCGCCCGTATCGCCACCCTGGCGGAGACCTTCATCGCTGCCTCCCCATCCGATCCCCGTCGATGGAAAGTGGCGGGATACTTCCTGCGATCAGCCCTCCATGCGGTGGATGAGTCGGTGCGGACCGCCCGCATGCGACGCGCGCTCGAGCTCGCGGAAGAGGCCCTCGAGGCTCCGGACATCGGGAATGACGACTGGCAGTATGTCATCGAGTGGAAGTTCTATCGTCTCTTGCAGAACCCTGCCCAGCGGGCGCAAGGCGTGCTGGGACTCCAACCCTTGCGGGCCCTGCTCGATGATTTGACGCGCCGAGCTCCCCAAGCGGCGCGCCTGCGGTCGTTGGAAGGGCAGTACATCGAGCTTTTGCTAAGGTGGGACGAGGTCGCGGCGGAGGCCAGACTCGCCGAGCTTGCGCGAAGTGAAAACCGGGGGGTGGCTCAACAGGCCACCGGGATGCTGAACCTGCGCTCGTTGCGCAAGAAGCCCGTTGAGCTCAAGTTCACGGCGATCGATGGACGCGAGATTGACCTGACGGCAATGCGCGGTCGGGTCGTGCTGATCGACTTCTGGGCCACCTGGTGCGGTCCCTGCATCGCGGAGATGCCCAACGTGAAACGGGTCTATGAAGCCTACCACGCGAAGGGTTTCGAAGTGATCGGCATCGCTCTGGACAAAGCCTCCGACCTCGGGAAGCTCAAGGCCGAGATCGAACGCCTGGACTTGCCATGGCCCCAGTTCATCGAATTGGAGAAGCCGCGAAACCAGTTTGCCGATGATCTGGGCATCATTGCGATCCCCGCCCCCTTGCTGTTCAATCAAAACGGCCTGCTGGTCTCCGACCGCGCTCGGGGCAAACGCCTTGAGGCAGAGGTGAAGACGTTGCTGGGGCTCTGACGCCGCCGTTGTCTGGAAAGCGACCGGCAAGCTGCGGATGTCTTGGAAGGCCGACGGGTTCAACTACAAGGGCCTGTCGATTTCCCTGAGTGAAGGTATCTGCGCCGGCATCTGCGCCACCTATCGACACCCCGAAATGGCCGTCCTTTCGCTCGCGAACCTCATGGCTTTCGTGAGACGGGGCAACGCATTCCATCCTCAGCTTAAAGCGATCGCGGAGTGGTAGAGTTCGTCCAGCAAGACGCGGTTGAATTTGAACGTAGGGCGGATCAGCCGGGGGGAGGGTGAGGACGAGGTGCCGGTGGGGTGCGGCGGCGCAGATCTCGTCGGCGATGAAGGCGGGCCTCGATGAACATGCGGCACCGGTGATAGGAGGCGCAGAGGTCGCCGCATTCGAGGAACGCGTTGATGGCGGAGGCGGCGTCGGGCGAAAGATCGGGCACCGTGGCGGCGTGTTCGTGGAGGATTCGCCAGACTGGCGCGGCGGGGGGCTGGCGAGGGCGGTGACGAATGCAGACCATCCGGGGAGCGGATCAGGCTGACCTCCACCGCAGGGCCTCAGGGAATGAGTTTTGACGACAAGTGTGAGTGTGTTGGGAGCGGTTCGGGCAGCGTTTGGTCCGAAACAAAATGAAACCCCCGATGCAGACAAAGATGCACGGGGGTTTTCTCCCAATCCAATGGGGCTGAGGGGGCGCTGGAAACGTCCTTCAACCCGGGCTCTCGCGAACGTTAATCCGAGCCACGGCGATCGTTGGAGGTCGTCGTCGTTGAACTTTTGATACGCGTGAGTTCGCTCTCGCTGATGTTGAGGGTGATCTTATCCTTGGCGCTGTCATAGGCAAGTTGGCGGAGATCGACCTGGATCAGATCATTGCCCATCCCTAGGAAGCCGCCGGCGGAAATGACCGCGTAGACGCGACCCATGCCGGCCATTTTGTCATTGGCCTTGTCATACGAGCCGCCGGTTCCAGGGACGTTCCGATTGGCTCCGGTGGTTCCTGAGGTGTTGGCGGAGGTGCTGTCGGAGGCGGTAGTCCCGGTCGAGCGGGCCGCGGTCGTGGTTCCGGTGGTGCCCGGGGTGTACGTGTCCGCGGAACCCGACGTCGATGTGCCGTACCGCTTCTCCTTGTCGCCAAAGGCACCCGATAGCCCCATCCCGGAAGGAATCACAATATCGGCCACGGCGCCGATCTTGCGGCCGCTTGCGTCGTGCACATCCATGCCGATGAGGTTTTTTGCGGTCACCTTGGAGTCAAGGATGTCGCGAGTAACTCGTCTGGCCATGGTGTTACCATGGTCCATGTTGCCGGCGTTGGTGGTAGCGGTGTAGCCGGAGTTGGAAGGATTTTTGCGGTTGTTGGGATTGGTGTCAGTCTGGGCGTGCATGACCGCCGCTATCCCTGAGAGGCCTGCAAAGGTGAGTGAGGTGATAATTTTCATAGATAAAGCAACGAACAGGTTGATTAGAGTGTGACGCCACCACGTGGGTGGCACCGTTGAGGGGTAACTATCGCTCATTTCGTGACACTTGGATATGGGGCCCGATGACGCAGTCATGAGCGGGAAAGCCCCGCCCGTCGGCACCGGCTTTCTCCCCCGCGGTCGGGGGGGGCGCACGTGTCCTCATCTGCACCGGTCCGATCGATTCCGGGTATAATTCTCGCTCGCTCTTCGCGAGTGACGTGGATCGTCACCCAGGCAAACCATGCCGGACGGCCGCTGAAATGCTGACGGCCGATTTGGGACGGGCAACTCCGCCTACCTGGGCAGCAAACGCGAAGTCCGTGATCATCCCAGAAATTCTCCTACGCCGCGGGCAGTGCAGCCTCCCATGACGAAGTCTTCAAGAGGGCTGTCCATCCTTGCACGCGCGCCTGTTGCGACAGGAGTGCGCACGAAACACGAAAAACCCTCCAAACGGATAATAATGAAAACAAAATATCGAACGAACGCCCCGGGCCGCATCCTCCGGCATGGACAGCCATCCGGCGAGATCACCGAAGAAGCCATCTTGCAGAGGGCTAAGGAGCTCGCGCTGATTGATGGACGCACCGGCGAAACTGTCACCGAAACAGATCGAGAACGCGGATTGGCCGAGCTTAGGGGCAAACACCTCCCTCCCGCAGCGGCGGATGAAGAAACGCCGGTTCCGGAACGACTCCGTGATCCCAGCGAGCTGCCACTTTCTCAGGGTCATCGCACCCCTGAGCAACCGAGATCAGAGGACGATGCGGCGGCGGAACGACTCGCGTTGGAGGGCGTTGAAGAAGCTCAACACGACCAAATGCTGGCGGCCCGCCAGGCTCGTCTGAAAGGTGCGTGAAGACGGCGCTTCCGGTTCGGGAATCCAGGGTGATGGGATGTCGCCGCGGTTGCCGGACCTAGCGACATCGGCGTGCCCCTCGACCTACCGAAAAATGCACCCAATCCACGACGATCCGGCCCGACCTGAAGTGCAAAATGCACTTGTAGAGGGTCTCAATCGTGCAAATCCGACGACGCCTACGGCGGGCCTTCCCGAAGCTCTCTTGGCTGTTAGGCACTTGCGGTGGTGGGCACTTGGCACGCATCCCGCAATGCAGGTCGCGACCCCATAAGCCCGCAGCCGGTCAATTCCATCAACCTTCACTCGGTATTCACCTTCTCTCATGCCCTCTACACTTATTGGAAAAAGAGTCGCCATCCTCGCCACTCATGGTTTCGAGCCGTCGGAACTCCTTCGGCCCCGCGCAGCGCTCGATGCCGAAGGAGCCATCACCCAAGTCATTTCACCAGAGAAAGGATCAATCCGGGGCTGGACGGGCACGGAATTCGGTGACGGCGTGCCGGTTGACCTGCAATTGGCGGATGCTCGTGCCGCCGAGTTTGACGCGCTACTCCTTCCCGGCGGAGTGATCAGTCCCGACAAGCTCCGGGTGATTTCGGAGGCAGTGGAGTTCGTTCACGCCTTCTTTTCTGAAGGCAAGCCGGTGGGTGCGATCTGTCATGGTCTGCAGCTTCTGATCGAAGCGGATGTCGTCTGCGGTCGTAAACTCACGTCGGTCAAGGCGATCAGGACCGACCTAATCAACGCAGGTGCGCGTTGGAGTGACGAACCAGTCGTCACCGACCAAGGTCTGGTCACAAGTCGAACACCAGCGGACATTCCCCACTTCATTCGCAAGCTGATCGAAGAGATTGGAGAGGGCGTGCACAGCGAGAGCGGCGGTCGAAGAGGCTAAATCGAGACACCACCTGCGACCAACCGCTGCTTTACATTTCCCCTCACCCCCTGCCGCTCCCCTCCCTTGCAAAAGATCCATAACCTTCACGACCTCCTCATCCAGGAACTCCGCACCCTCTTGAGCGCGGAGCAGCAGTGGGCTGCAGTCCTCGCCCGCATGATCGAAATCCCGGACGAAGCCCCGCTCAAAGAGGTGTTTCGTGACTTGTTCAATGATGCCAGCGAGCACAGTTTGCGCCTTTCACGGATCGCGACGCTGTTGGAATTCGTCCCTCGACCAAAAAAATGCCGGATGATGGAAACGTTGGTTGCCGAGGTGAACGATATCGTCTCCTCGAGCCTCGCCCGGCCGGTCCGGGATGCCGAACTCATCTGTATCTGCCGGAAAGCGACCCATTTGGCGATCGCCAGTTACGGAAGCACTCGAGCATTCGCTGAACTCCTTGATTACGGGGACGTGGCTGAGCTGATTGAAGCGAGCGAAGAAGATGAGGTATCTGCTGAGGACGCGCTCGCGCTGGCCGCCTCTCGGGTCGACGTTGAGGCCGAAGCGCTCGCCTAGGTGAAGTGGAGAGTTCGAGACGCCTCTTTAGATTCGATCCGAACTCCTTGGTGTTCGATGGAGCACTCAGGTGCGTCGCGGCGGCGGGATGGCTGGCCGTGCAAAATGAACGGTCGCCGTCATTCCACGGTAGTCACGTCGATTGCCAAAATAAAAACCCGATACCGGCATGACACCGCGCGGATGGTTGCTCACGCCGGTCACGATGTGTCGTGGCGTCGCCGTCTCAATGGAGTTACAACCAACGGGGTCGGTGCACGTTCCGGCGGAGCATTCATGGTCCGGATCCCCAATGCACCTCCGTTGTGGATTGGCGTCGATCGGCGACCATTCGTCGAAATAAGCCAGGAGGTCCGGCTCGGAGCTTTGAGTCCATCCGAAAACGTGCGTTTTGGATATATAGAGTCTGTCTCAAAAACTGGCGGACCAGATCTATCGCAATGAAACAGGACTGCCGAGCGACCCGGCCGAAGGGTTAGAGCAAGAACGTTGACCAATACCGAGTTCTTTGCGAAGCTCTTCCAATCGCCGTTGCCTTTCCTCGACCGTCCTAGGCCAAAAATGTGCAGCCGATAGTTCCCACGGTTGATCACGTGATACATCGCACCCTCTGCCTTCAACCTCAGCTTCCTCGGCATCGTTCCGTTACAAACCGGTTGCCCGTCCACCAAAAGTACAAACTACACGACCTGACCCCGTTTGAATTCCCGTGGGCCAACCCGAGCTGGCGGCGCGAACTGGCGGCCTGGATGCATCCGCGGCGCTGCGGCGATGGCTTGACGCTGCCGGTGTTGGCCATTCCGGTGGCGCAGATTGTGGTGCGTACCTTCGACATGGGCCACGGTGTCGCCGCCAAGGACCGCCAGTTGGCCGACGAGTCGCCGGTGCTCGCCATGTTGTCCACCGCAGGCGACATACCACGCGACTGGCTGGCTGCCGGGCAGGCCTTGCAGCGGCTGCTGCTGGTGGGCGTGCAGCTCGGTTTGCAGGCCTCGTACCTGAACCAACCGGTGCAGGTGGCCACGCTGCGGCCGAAGCTGCAGCAGATCACTGGCTGCCCGGGTTACGCGCAACTGCTGTTGAGGATCGGCACCCCGACGCAGGTCAAGCCGGCGGCACCGCGTCGACCGCTGGCCGACGTGCTGGTCACGGCATCATGAGATTACGAAGGATGGGCTGTGTCATGTGGATTGCACTGGCGGCCTTGCTCATTCCGGCTCTGCTTGTTCTTGGCGTCTTGCTGGTCTTGAGCCCTGGAACGCCGAAGCCATTTCTCGACGACGGCGGCCAGCCGCTCGCAGGGAGCATCTCGGAAAAGATCCGTGTCGATATCAACGGCATCGAGCAGGGGATGTTCATCAAGGGCGGGAACGGAGGTAATCCAGTCCTGCTCTATCTGCATGGCGGCTTACCGGACCACTTCCTCACCGACCGCTATCCGACGGGCCTTGAAGATATCTTCACGATTGTCTGGTGGGAGCAGCGCGGTTCCGGGCTCTCGTACCATCCCGAGATGGCCCCGGAGTCCCTGAACCCGGAGCAACTGGTGTCCGACACGGTGTCGCTGACGAATCATCTGCGCGCACGCTTCGGCCAAGACAAGATCTACCTCATGGGCCGTTCGGGTGGCACCTTCTTCGGCATCCAGGCGGCGGCCCGCGCCCCGGAGCTGTACCACGCCTACATCGCCGTAGCGCAGATCTCGAACCAGCTCGAATCGGAGCGGCTGGCGCACCGTTACATGCTTCAGCGCTACAGGGCCGAGGGAAACGACAAGATGGCACAACGCCTCGAAGAGGCACCCGTCGGCGACACGGCTCCGCTGCCGGATGCCTACCTGAAGGTGCGCGACGTGGCGATGCACGAACTGGGCGTGGGAACGACCCACGACATGAAGTCGGTCTTCACCGATTTGTTCCTGCGCTCCCTGCTCCATCGCGAGTACACGCTGGGCGAAAAGATCAACCTGTGGCGAGGCAAGCTTTTTTCCGGCAGCCGCCTGTGGAACACGCAGTTGTCCACCGACCTGACCCAGAAGGTGACGCGGCTCGACATCCCGGTCTACTTCCTGCACGGGGTGTACGACTACACCGTGTCCTACCCATTGGCCAAGTCCTATTTCGAGCTTCTGGAGGCGCCCATGAAGGGTTTCTACACCTTCAAGCAATCGGCGCACACGCCCTTCTTCGAGGAACCGGAGAAGGTGCGCGAGATTCTGCGGGCTGATGTGCTGACGGGGACGAACGGGCTGGCTGATCCCCAGTAGGCCATGGCACCGTGTCGGGGCGGGCCGGTGGACCGCCATCCCGTTGCATGCAACGCCGCCTGTTGGCTGGATTGGCGGTCCCTACGCCACCGCCGAGTCCCGGCACATCTTCCGCGACTTCGTCGAGGCTTCCGCCCGGGTCAGGCTCTCCGACGACGAGGTGCAGGTGCAATTTGGGAAACGCGCGCACAACCCCCTTCTCGTCAACGCCGGCTTTGCTCAGACCGATGTCGCCGTCCCTTGGTGGGGCGGCCGCCGTCTCAAGCTCTCGTTCGGCTGACGCTCAGGCTGCCGGCGTTAATTGCTTTTGCTGTCGTGGGAATCAAGGCTAGCGTGGGAACTAAAGCTCCCCACCGCCGAATTCACTGGAATAATCCCCGACACCGGCCCTCTCATTCTTGCAACCTCCCTTCCCCACCCATGAAGAAAAGCATCCTGATGCTCCTCGGCTTCGCCGCCGTCTTTGCCCTCGGCACCGCGTGCTTCACGCCTTCCGTGAAGCCCGATTCTTCCGCGCCCGCGACCGCCCCGGCCCCCGCGCCGGCCAAACCGTAAGCCGCACGCATGGCGCAGATCCGGCAGAACGATACCGAGACCCGCTCGGTGCTGGCAGCGGCGTGGGCGCGATTGCCCGACGCGCTCCGCACGCCGACGCAATACCTCGGCCGACACTACGCCGGCTGCGGCGCGACCATCGGCGCGATGCCCAAATGCGACTTCGCCTGCGCCGGATGTTACCTCGGTGAAGATGCCAATCGCGCCAAGCCGCGCCCGATGGCGCAGATCAAAACCCAGCTCCGCGAACTCCGCGCCTGGCTCGGCCCCGTCGGCAACGTCCAACTCACCGACGGCGAAGTCTCCCTCCGCCCCGCGGCCGAACTCATCGAACTGATCCGCTACGCC
>Ga0163144_10009533_pt1 | contig 20826 bp, 10 predicted proteins | sample OliLak19BULKMAT1_FD_123175 | JGI IMG/M metagenome (GOLD analysis project Ga0163144, IMG submission 123175) | Freshwater microbial mat bacterial communities from Lake Vanda, McMurdo Dry Valleys, Antarctica - Oligotrophic Lake LV.19.BULKMAT1 | ecosystem: Environmental > Aquatic > Freshwater >... | reverse complement strand
TGTCTCCAACAATCAAGGTGGAGAAGATGGACGACAAGTCGCCAGCGCAATTACTCCTGAAGCAACGCAGGCATCTGAAGTTGCGACAGCTGTTTTCCGCGATGGTGGCGAAGAAACACCAGCCCCTGACGCAGACAAGCCTCCCGTTGACGGTGGTGAAACTCCCCCTGATGGCGGTGAAGTGACTCCCCCTCCCGTTGATGGTGGTGAACTTCCTCCCCCCCCTGATGGTGGTGAAGCCCCTCCCGTCGACGGTGGTGAAGCCCCTCCCGTTGATGGTGGCGAACTTCCTCCCCCACCAAGCGGGCCCGACGATGACGGCGATGGCGTTCTTAACGACCAAGATTTGTGTCCTAGCATTGCAGGTAACTCTGCTGAACAACCGGGCTGTCCCCCTGATGATGACGGTGACGGCGTTTATAGTGACCTCTGCCCCTCTTTAGGCGATGCCTTTGGTACGGGTGTAGACCAATTTGGTTGCCCCAACAAAGTTGCTACCCTCAACGGTAACACTGACGGCTTAACCGTGAGCTTTAGCGGTTCTGGCGCAGGTGGTGACATTACAGGTTATGAGTGGTCATTTGGTGATGGCGCAACCAGCACCGAACAAAACCCCACCCACACTTATGGCAGTGCGGGCGATTACTCTGTTAGCCTCACGGTCATTTTTAGCAATGGCGCACGCCCCATGGCTTCTAACACATTCAGTGTCAGTGAACCTGTAGCTGAACCCGTGGTTCAAGCTGAACCCGAACTTATTGCTGAAGCGAGAACTGCCAGCATTGATGCTTCTATCAACGGCTTAACCGTGAGCTTTAGCGGTTCTGGTACGGGTGAAGGCATTACAGGCTACAGTTGGTCATTTGGTGATGGCACAACCAGCACCGAACAAAACCCCACACACACCTATGCCAGCGCCGGTATTTATACCATCAGCCTGACAGTGCTTTTTAGCGAAGGTGAAAACCCAACGGCTACAACCCCTATTGACGTTGGTGTTGTCGTGGCAGCCCCTGGCTCCTCTTGCGCTATCAACGCTCCCTCTTATACCCAAAGTGGGAATAGCTTCACGGTGTCCTTTAGCGCAACTGGCGACAACATCGAAAGCTACTCATGGGACTTTGGCGGTGGCAACGTCGTTAGCGGTCAAAATGCCGAATTCACCTACACAGGCGAAGGCAATTACGATTACACCCTTACCTGCGCGGTCGCTGATGGCGTACTCGGTAGCGGTGGTGCTAATGGTGCAGACTACGTTCTAACTGGTTCTGTCAATGTTACAGCCAGCGAAGCGACCTCACTCATCATCGTAGCGGGCTTTAATGCCAATCGCGGTTCGGGTGAAAATGGTTTCACTTTGGTGCTAACCAACGTCACCAGCACCAACCCCGCTGGCACTGCCCTTACCTATAATTGGAGTGTAACGGGTCCCGGTGGCTATAGCCAAACACGCACCACCTCTACACTGGCAGAAACAGCCAGCTTTGTACTTGATGGTGGTATTGGCGATTACAGCATTACACTCGAAGCCACAAATGGCACGATTACTGCCCGTGCAACAGGTACTGTTCAAGTGATTGAACAAGTCGCACGTCCAAACATTTCACTCACGATTAGTCCTCGTGAAGGACAATCTCCTTTTGAAGCAACCATTAGTGTGAACAACAGTGGTGGCGAGATCACAAGCTACGCCTGGAACTTTGGTGGTGGCGAACTGATGAGTGGCGACACTAGCACCTCTGGGCCCTTTGTTGTTCGCTTTACAGGAACCTCTGGGCAATCGTTTAATGTTAGCGTAACCGTAGAAGGACCCGGTGGCGGGGCAAATGCCAGCCAAAGCGTGGTCATTTTGGGTCAACGCGAAGCAGCACGCGCATCATTTGATGCCCGTACCGAAAAAATCGGTGATAACTTGTTCCGTGTATGCTTTACCAATACCACAGCGGGCGATTATGACAGTGCCTCATGGAACTTTGGTAACGGCGTAACCTTAGACACGATGGACTTAGAAGTCTGCCAAGAATATGCAGGCGGCACCTACACCGTAGAACTTGCCATCATCATTCCAGGTGGTTCTTTGTCTACATCCAGCCGTTTGCTTCAGGTCATTGAAGGGATTCAACCCCCAACAGTGCGTATCACTGCAAGCAACACGAGCGTAAACGTGGGTCAAACAGTCAATTTCCAAGCGGTTACCACAGGTGCAATTCGTACCTATGCGTGGACGTTTGGTGAATTTGGCTCTTCTGATCAAGCAAATCCATCCATTACCTTTAACCAAGCAGGTACTTTTGTAGTGAACTTGCGCGTTGAAGGTCCCGGTGGTACGGCAGAAGCCGCAGCCGTCAATATCGAGGTAGCATACAGAAATATCTCTTGTAGCATTACTGGCTTTAGTGCAACCCCCTCATTTAACCAAAGTGTGAGCTACGGGGTAAACATCGGTAACCTACAAGGACGCACACCCACCTATGAATGGACGTTTACAACACCCAGTGACGTTCAAACAGGTGCTGCAAGTTCCTTCACTGCCAGCTACCCTGTAGCAGGTGCTTACAGCATTGCGCTAAAGGTGTTCATTGATGGCACAGAAAGTTGCTCCATCAGCCGTGCTGCAAGCCTGACGCTCAATCAAGTAACTTGCGCGGTTAAGGGCAATATCTCGGCTCTCTTGGGTAACAATACCTATGATAGCCAAAATGTAAATAACCTTAACGGTCGTACTGTAACTAGCAAGGAATGGACTCTGAGCAGCCAAGGTGGAGGAAGCATCGCCTCTGGTACGAGCAGTACATTTAGCTACAACTTTGCAGAACCTGGCAGTGTGTTTGACCTTGCGATGAAGTTGTTCGTCAGCGATGGCACATTCTGCGAAAGAACCATCACCATTACAGTAGGTGCAAGCGCACTTTCCTGTAATATTAGTGGGGATAACTCTGCCAGCCAATTTGGCTCAAAGAACTACAGAGCCAATGTTTCAGGCGGTAGTGGTGGGATTACCTATTCGTGGACAGGCTCCAACGGTGTTACATTCAACAGCACCACAGCAAGGGACGTGCGCATTTACTTCCCAGAGAGTGGTAGCACTGACGTTACAGTAACCATTACTAGAGGTAACGATGTCTGTACCCCAAGCAAAACAGTAGGTGTAGGGGGTAAAGCCCTTGAATGTACACTAAACGCAAACGTTGTTGAGGCGTTGCTAAACCAAACGACCAGCTTCAACGTTACCTTTAAGAATTTGGGACAACGTGTAGCAACCTACAAGTGGTACATCAACGAAGTAGGACAAGAAAGCTATAGTGGCGGTTCTGTTGCCCACAAATGGACAATCGACGGCTCACAAACCGCCAAGGTTGAAGTTTACCTTGATGGTGCTGAAACCCCAGCCTGCGTGCTAACAAAGACAGTGAATGTCAGCGTAACAGAAGTAGTTTGCTCGCTTAGTGGCAATTCTAGCTTCGCGCCTTTCACCTCTGGCTTTGCTAATGTCAATGTGACCGCCTACGAATTGGCAGGCTTTACATTCAACTGGACAGTCAACGGCGAGTCGGTACAAAATAGCACCGCCTCACGTTTCGATTTCCCCGCAGATGTAATGTCACAACCCAACACTACTTTTAGCCTTGGCTATGAAGTGAAAATTGGCGAGCAAGTTTATTGCGCCGAAACTAAGATCATTAGCATTGGCGCAGATAATTTCTCCTGCACCATCGTGGCACCCGATGCTATCTATAATGGCGAAAATGCGAGCTTCCGTGTGAACGTAGGCAACGCCAACGGTCGCCAAATGAACTACACTTGGTACCTGAATGGTGAACAAGTGGGCGAAGACAACGCGAACTTCTCTACCATTTACAACGGTGAAAACAACTCCATCGACCTGCGCTTGGTGGGTGTCACTGTAGACGGTAGCGGAACGTGCGAGGTTTCTGCCAATGTTCGCGTAGAAGCTGCACAAAGCATTAGCGCAACAGCCAACCCCAACAGTGGGCTTGTCGGCTTGGTGTCTGTGTTTGATGCAATCACAGTCAATATCAACCGTAGCACCCTCAAGTGGTTCTACCCTGACGGTTCTAGCGAAGTCGCAGAACAAGGTCGCTATGTCTTTACAGAACCAGGTACATACACCATCCGCGTTACAGGTGTGGGTCCTTTACGTACCCAAGAAGCCAGCGTAGTCGTGGTGGTTTATGGTGAAACATCCCTCATCGCCAGCTTTGTTGCTGACCCATGGGAAGCTGTAGCGCCACGCACCATCTGCTTTACAGACAAAAGCACTGTAACGGGTAACCCCATTACGAGCTGGGAATGGACGTTTGAAGGTGGCGAACCCGCAACCAGCAACGAACAAAACCCCTGTATTTTCTTCCCAACTGTTGGCGAAAAGCAAGTTACACTCGGTGTTGCTAACGACGTTCTAAACGGTCGTGCAACCAATAAGGTAACACTCTTTGCCCTCGTTGACGATTCCGCTTACTTCAACGTTGACATTCGTGGCAATGGCGAAGTCTGTTTCACCGGCGTGGTTTCCTCTGGTGTAAATATCGCTGGTTGGAACTTTGGTGATGGCAGTACAGGCGAAGGACAAACAGAAATCTGCCATACCTATGCTGATGGTACATACAACGTTCAAATGCTCATCAGTAGAGATGGCACAAACGGCATTGTTCCTCGTAATATCCGCGTAGACAGCAGCCTTTCTACTGCCGAACCCATCCTTAATCGCGGTTTGGTCTGCGATGCCAATGGCACAGCAACCTTTACCGTAGCCAACGTGGGCGGGCCCATGACCGTTAATGGCACAGTGTCCGCAGTTTCTGACGGCGCACCTGTCACCATTGCCGACAACACCTTCACACTCGGCACAGGACAATCCAAGTCCTTTACAGCCAGTGGTTTAGAAGGTAAGAGCATTACCTTTAGCACAGATGCCAATGGTGGAAACCTAACCGCTTCTGTGGAATGTGAAGACCCCAAACCCATTGTTCGGGCAGTAGGTATCTGCGCCAATGGGGGTGCATCCTTCACCCTTACCAATAGTGGTGGCGACATGCTAGAAGATATGTTCGTAACCATCAAAATTGGTGACAATGTGGTAGCAACCGAAACGATTCGCCTTGCAGCGAATGGCGAAACAACCGTTAATGCTAGTGGCTTTGGCATCTTTAGCCTTAGCACAACAGGCGGCGGTATCCCAAGTGTAACGGCAAGCACAACAAGCTGTACCCCTGCCCTAACGCTTACTTCTATCTGCTGGCAAACACCCAACGAACATCAATTCCATGTTAGTAACGGTAATAACTTCGATGTTCCATTTACATGGGATGTCTTCGGCACAACCACCAACGGTTCTGGCACAGCCACAGCCAACAGCGACACCTTCTTCACTATCACCGGCACTTACGGCGGCGCAAATACAACGCGCTTGTTTGTAGGTGGAACATTGGTACAAACGAAGGCAGTCAACGAAAACTTATGCGAAGGTGTTGAACCTCGCTTGACAGCAGCAGGTGTTTGTGATGCTAACGGTTCTGTGACATTTGTCATTACCAATGTTAGCAAGTTCCCCATGACGGAAAGCAAGAGCTACACTGTAACCAACTCTACTGGCACACTAGTCAATAGTAGCGTTACATTAGCAGGTGAAGGCGAGCTAGAACTCACCTACGACAACCAAAAGGGTGAAACGCTTGTCCTGACGGTTGAAGGCATCGAGCTACCCGTTAGTGCAGAATGTCCGCCAAAAGACCCTGCCCTTACCTTTAAGAGCATCTGCGAGAGCGATGGTGTGGCTAAATTGACCATTACCAACAGCAGCACAGCAGGTGATATGCTCGACAGCGACAGCATCTTCATTACCAACGAAGAAGGCGAAGAACTTACCGCCAACGAAGGTAATGACTATCAACTAAAGGCTGGCGAAAGCAAAACCTTTACTGTATCTAACCAATACAACCAAACGGTTTACTTCTACAAGTCTGATGAAACACTGGTAGCAGAAGTAACCTGCGCCCCACAAGACTATGAACTGGTGTCTGAATATCAATGTATTGAAGGACAAACCACGTTTACAGTAACAAACAACGGTGCAGGCGACATGCTCTCCGAAGCCTATGTAACATTTACCGCAAACGGCACAGACGTTACGCCAGCCGACAACGCCTTCCAATTGGCTGCGGGCGAAAACAAGAGCTTCCAAGCCAACACGGTCACATTTAACCAAGTTGTAAGTGTGTCTGTAACGGGTGGCGATGAATTTGTGAACGTAACTGACCTAGATAAGAGCATTAACTGCGATCCAGAACGCTATGAACTACAAGCCAAGTACATCTGCGAAGCTGGCACAGCCACCCTCACCGTAACTAACAACGGTGCAGGCGACATGCTCTCCTCTGCTACAGTAAGCGTCACAAAAGACGGCGAACCTGTAACATTGGATGACAACAGCTTCCAATTGAACAGTGATGAATCGAAGAGCTTTAGTGTACCTAACGCTTGGAACGCAACATATGCCTTCAGCGTCACAGGTGGCGATAGTGAAATCTATGATGTAACCTTGCTTGATGGTAGTGTAGACTGTGAACCTCAACCCTACACACTGGCTATCGAATCCTTGTGCGAAGCTGGCGAACTGAGCTTCTTGGTGACCAATCAAGGCGAAGGCGACATGCTTACACCACATAACTACAGCATCACAACCGATGCTGGCGAAGTGGACTTGGGTAGCTTCATCCTTAGTGCGGGTGAAAAGCGCGAGTTTGTGGTAAGCGGTGTCTTTAATACCGAAGCCAACTTTAACAGCACGCTAGACGAAGGCACAGAAGGCGAGCCAAACATCACGCTCAACCAACAAGCCTCTCTAACAGACAGCGTAACCTGCCTACCCCAACCTTATGAACTTGTAGTGGTTGAATTGTGCGAGAGTGGCGTTGCCAGCTTCGTTGTAACAAACAACGGTGACGGTGATATGCTCCTACCTCACAATGTGGTTATCGTAGATTCAAACACGTTTGAAGTACTGTTTAGCGGTGGTAGCTTCCAATTGAATGCTGGCGAAAGTAGCGAGAGCTTCAGCATCAGCGACCAATGGAATAAGACCGTTGTCTTCCAGAGCGAAATGCAATCAGGCGAAGACAGTACATTGCCTTTGAACCAAATCTACAGCCTAGAACGTCCTGTAGAATGTACACCACAACCTTACCTCCTAACGGTAACGGGCATCTGCGAGAGCGATGGCGTGGCGAAGTTCACAGTAACAAACACGGGTCCCGGCGAAATGCTACAACCCGATACGTTTAGCATTAGCACCAGCAAGAACGTCAACTTAACTCCCGTTTTCAATGAATTCTTCTTGGCAAGCGGTGAAAGTGTTGAAATCTCTGTGTCTAGTGCCTATGACAGCATCGTAACCTTTGAAGCACAAAGCGAAGGCATTGTTGACGGTGGTTCTTACACCGAATCACGACTAACAACCGACGTTGAATGTGCGCCTCCTCCAGCAGGCTTGTGCTACCCCAACCGCGTGATTGCAACATCACAAGGTTTAACCAACTTGGGTAACCCAGTCGCACCCATTCGCTCTAACCCCGCCGCCGCACTTGGCACACCCGATGGCGATGCACTAGGTACGTTCTATGCGCTTGGCTTGGGTGGCAGTATCGAACTTGGCTTCGACGGTGTTCTTTATGACGAACCCGGCGCAGACTTCCAAATCTTTGAAACCACGTGGCTAGTGAATGGTCAACTCCCCACACCTAGCAACTATCCCGAACGCATCGAAGTATTCGTCGCTTATAAGGGTGGTGCTTATATCTCTGTGGGTACAGCCTTCCTAGACAGCTCCTTTGATATCGCAGTTTCTGGCTTAAGCTATATCGACCGCATCAAGATTGTAGACATCACGGATGCCGGCTTCTTTGGCGAAGCCGAAGTCGATGGCTATGACGTAGATGCTGTACACGCATTAACCTGCGGTGAGCTACCTCCCCCACCCGTCTGTACAGACCCCACTTGTTACGATGAACCACCCGTAACACCCGAACAAACACCCACACCAGAACCTACAGAACCCCCAACAGTCGGTATCTGCGGTGAAACACTGGTAATGGGAAGTGGCAAGAACATCACCTTCCCGATGATTAACCTCTCCAACGGGTTCTGCGCACCTCAAACAGAACGCCCCGTTGTTGACTGGCGCCCTGTGGTTACAGGCGAAGGTATCTGCGTGGACTGGCTTGCCTACCACACGAACATCACTGGTGACTGGGAAATCTTCCGTCTTGGTGAGTTCCCAGAAGGCTTTGGCTATAACGTAGATGCTGATGTCAATATGTCTAAGGGTTACGGTGAACGTATCTCCGACATTGGACCCGCACGCTCGCCAGATGCTAAGTTCCTTGCCTTTGCAAGCAACCGTGATGGCAACTGGGAAATCTATGTCTCACCCGTTGACGGTACACTAGAAGACCAACAACGCGTTACCTATAACGACAGTGCAATTGACCTTGACCCAGTATGGTCACCTGACGGGACGAAATTGGCATACGAATCTAACGTGGACGGCAACTGGGAAATCCGCTTGCTAGACTTGCTCACGGGCGAAAAGTACCGCCTAACCGACAACCCCGCCAACGACATCAACCCATTCTGGGGTGACAATGGCACCAAGCTCCTGTTCCAAAGCGACCGCGAGGACGGCTTGTGGCAAATTTACGAACTAGACGTGACCGACTTCAATAACACTGTCGTCACACGCCTAACCAGCACCGTTGCAGGTGTAGACTATCATGATGCGCAATACTCTAACGACAACACACGCATCGTCTTCCGTGGCGAGAGCCTAGATGCCAATGGTGCGCTCCAAAGCATCATCTACATCATGGACTTGGCAACCCAAGAAATTACCCAAGTCTCCGTTGAAGGCGCAGATGCCCGTAACTTCTCTTGGTCACCCGATGACACACTCATTGCGTACCAATCCGATGCTGATGGCGATACACCCGACATCTACATCTATGAAGTGGCAACAGGCACAACGCGCCTACTGACAGAAAACACCGAAGAATACGCAGGCAATATCAACACTGCGCCTACATGGATTTGCGAAAGCACCACAGTGGTATTCGCATCCGATGTGATTGGCAACAACGAAATCTTTAGTGTAAGCGCCCTCCCAATTGATGGCGCACCCATTAAGGTTGACCAAGAAGCCAGCCAACTGACGAATGACGAAGCCAACGACCGCGACCCACAAAACGCACCTGCGGAAGAAAATGCCAGCCGTAACGGTTTGGTACCACCAAAATCTCAATAATTGAGATAAATTGGGGGTGGAGTTCGCTCCACCCCTTTTATAATCATTCTTTTCTCCGTTATAATAACTAAGAAAAGTGTACTCAAATAGCTTCTGAGAGGAAACCCTATGATTCGTAAAATTTTGGCAGGTCTTTTCATTACTGTGATGGCACTCCCCATCATTGCTCAAACTCCCGACAGTGGCGTAATTGCCATTACAGGCGCAAGCATTACCGTCACCGAAGAAACCGTTACTATCGAAGGTGCGCCTAGCGTACTTCCTACTGTATATGCAGGCGAAGATGGTATTGTCTCCACGTTCTACGGTACACAAGACTTTGTGAACGACTGGGCATACGGCATTGAAAAAATCGCCGACCTCAACCTTACCGAAGAAGATTTCTATGCCACCGTTACCGTAGAAGTAGAAGTAGTCACCACCGTTGATGGCGTACCTACCGCCGAAGTATTCGACCAAACCCTGGTGGTTACTGCTCCCGTACTCAGTGAAGAGGGCGTACTGTCCTTTACCGTGTTGGAATACAGCGATGTTGTAGGGCAATTAGACGACAAGTCTGTGTTTGAAGGTACTGGCACAGCATTCATTGTGAACGTGGTATTTGACCGCGCTTTCCAAGATGTTATCTTCGCCGCCGCCGAAAAACGTGCTGACGATGGTCGCGTAACTACTGTAACGAGCTGCAACCCACGTTCTGCTTGTTAATTTGCGTTATTTTAGTGCAGTAAAAAAGACGGGAGTTTGCCTCCCGTTTTTTTGTTGCTAAAAAGTGTTAAAAATACGAGCCGTTCCTTTAATGCCCTCCCTATTCCGTGTTATCATAAGGAAGTTGTGATTAACATTATTATAGGCAAACACGATGAGAAGAACGACGATTTCAGGAGTCACCCTCCTATTATTCCTATTGGGTCTAATGCCCGCGCTCGTTGTTGCCCAAACCGAGCGTAACTTAAGTGGTTTTATAGACAACGAAACCCCTTATCTTGAATTGGCATTCTCCGTTGCAAGAACAGGAAGCCAAATTACAGTGGATATGTTGCCCACCAGTGGTGACCTCGACACGCTACTGTATCTCGTTGATAACACGGGTAACATCATTGACCAAAATGATGACCGCGTGCGTGGTGATGTTTCTTCATTGATAGAGTTCCCTTCAGCTCGTTCTGGGCAATACCGCGTGATTGCCACGCGCTATGGCGTACAGAACGGCGACACCAGTGGCGACTTTGACCTTAAAGTCATTGTCACCCCCCCCAAAGTAGAAGAACTTATCGCTTACGATGTATCACCCGAAGCTATTCGTGCCAGTGGTTTTCCCGATATTGAAGTGCGAGCAGAAGCGGATTGGACAGTTTTTGCCTATTATGGGGCAGACACCGACCTTGAACCCGGCTTACTGAAGGACTTCAAGGAGTTTGAGAAAGCAGGCGGTAGTACCGAGAATGTGCGTGTTGTAATGCTGATGGACAGATACCCCGGACAAGACACCTCCAGCGGAAATTGGAACTCGTCTAAAGTGTTTGAAGTGGGTGATAGCAACAACGACAATGAAATTGATAGCGTGGAAATTGCGGATTTGGGGGTCGATTTTTCCTCTAGCGATGGAAACCTGCTGGCGCAATACTTGGTTTGGGCTGTGCGTCACTTTCCCGCCAAAAACTATGCGGTGGCATTCGGTAGCCATGGCGCAGCATGGGAAGGTTTGATTCAGGATGACACTCCCCAATTAGGCGATGCTATTGTAGACAATGTTAAGCCAGAAAAGCTCTCCCTTGATGAACTAGACCAAGCCTTCTCTCTTGCCACAGCTGAGGCAGGTAAACGCTTTAGCACGCTTATCAACGATGCTTGTTCTATGAGTAGCGTAGAATACTTCTCGGTTATGTCGAAGTTCTTTGATGTGTCTTTCGCATCGCCTGAAGTGGTGATTGACCCCGCCCTTAGCATGACGCGCTTCGTTGAACTGCTGAACACAGACCCCAACGGGGATACCAGTGCTTATGGCAAGATATTGATCGATAACTACATCGATACTGACATTCAGCGCGTTAGTAGCCCCGACTTGGTCTATTTGACCCACAGTGTGACGGATTTGACCTCATTCGACCCCGTTACTGATGCTATTGAACGCTTTGCAGAAGTGTTTAACGCAGACCCCCAACGCTATGCCGTTTCATTGGGCAATGCGCGTAAGAACACCTACACCTATTCGCACTTTTTAGGTAGCCAAACCCGTGTAGACTTGGGCGACCTGATGCGCCGTTTGGTGGCAGAAACCTCTGATGTAGAACTACGGACGGCAGCCGTAAAGTTGCTAGAAACCCTAGATGCTGCCCGCCTATATAGCCGTAACGGTGGCGATGGGCGTTTAGAAACTGCCAGCTACTACAACATCTACTTCCCCGAAACTGTAGACTTCTTTAGAGGAACGGCTTACTTTAGAGCAACCCCCATCAATGAATGGGCTGCGATGCTTCGTAATTACTATAATGCGGTTACGCCCAAAGTGTGGGCGGGGAGCGCAAGCGAAGCCTTCCATGCCCCCGTTGCGCCTAAGGTAAACATTGCAGGGCGATACCCCTTAGAAAATGACACTGCCAGCGTCTTGTCTCCTGTGCTTGCGTACACTGAAATTGTAGGGCGCAATATTGCCCACGTTGACGGCACAGTTGACCAGCTTCAGGCAGATGGTACGTATATCCGTCTCTCTAAAGAACGCCTATTATTCGATTCGGTAGACGAAAACGGCAATTCTGTTCGCCTCAATAGCTGGAATCCAGGCTTAAGATCTATTGAATTGGCGTGGGACGTGGCATTGCCTGTGGTCACAGATGGCAATGTCAGCGTGAATGAATTGCTTATTTTCACAGAAAATGTTGCCTTCATGGAAGGTTACTATCGCCAATCCGCTAATGACCAATGGCGTGATGTCACTGTGGTATTTGATGTAGTGCGCTATGCGGGCGAAGTGGGACGTGTACAGCGCGTCATTAGCCGTGCAACCAATAGCGAAGCCGCCGCAAACATTACCATTCCAGAAGGTTCGGACTTTGTTGCTTTCCGCCAGCGTGTAAAGCCTGACGGCGGTACAACGCTTGAACTTAGCCCCAATTATATGAAGTGGGGTAGCGAAGGCATTACCTACTCTTGGAATCCTGCACCCAATGGCACATATACCTATGGTGTACTGGCAACAGCCTTTGGTGGTACAACAGGGTATGGCAATTATAGCGTTCAAGTAGACAGTACCGGCGTAGATGAAACCCTAAGAGGCTTAAGTAAGCCCGACTTGGGTTATACTATTGTTCGCCCTGCTCAATGGACGTTCCCATTCGCATACTCACTTGGGCAACTAGAACCACTTGCTGTAGAGTTTAACCGCACCACCAGCCCCGATGGCACATTGAATGAAGGCGGTCAACCCAACGCCGACGGCACACAAAACGTCAGCATCTACTATATTTCCGAGTTTGACAACAACATGGAACCTGTTCCTGATGACCTGCAATTCATTGCAGATTTGCTGGTGTCTTTGGCAGAATTTACGGTAGATGGCGCGTTTACGCCCACCATTATCGGGGGCAAGCCCGCCCTAGAATTTAACTATCGCTATAGCACCGCCAACGGTGAGTATGACGGTAAAGCCTTTGTAACCTATAACGACTACTTCCAAATTGGCATTATCTTTAGTGGAGAGGCAAAAGTGGGGGCAGGTGATTTAGATGCAACCCTAGACGTGCTACAAAACAATATCCGCGTCTTTGATAATGGTGCATTCCTAGAGTCACGCACTCGTGAGTGGCGACTGGCGTTTAGAGATACGTTTGTGTTTGCGCGCCCTGCCACATGGAACGAAACAGAACGTGACGGTTGGATTGTATTTAGCGAAGGGGGCGACCCTGCAAGCACTTCATTCTTCGCCTATCGTGCCACAGAACCCAATGGCACTGCGTTAAATGATGTTGCCAACCAATCCCTATCAGGGACAAGTGACGTGGTACTCTCTGATGTTCGCGCCTATACAAACCTTTCGGCGTGGGATGCGATCACTTACACCGCGACTCGTAACAGTCAAGCAGTGCGTGGGCGTGTGTACTTACAAGAACGCGGTGGACAACTGTATACGGTTTGGACAGAAACGCTGGATGACGCGGATTCTATCGCCATTATGACAGACCAAATCGAAATTATGGTGGATAGCATCTCGTTCTACGAATAAATGGCACATAAACAGGGGGCGCAAGCCCCTTGTTTTTGATGTGTTTATTGTGGTTCTAGCACCATTAGCCCTGCTCCGATGAGTGGGGCTTTTTCGTGCCATTTCGCGGGGAATATCGGAAGGCGTGCGCTATTGGGGGTGTTGCTTTGCCTAAATGCCATTTCAAACGCACTCCACCAAAACGTGTTGTGGGCAAATCGTCCGCCAACAATGACCGCTTGTGGTTCAAAAACGGCAACAATGGGGCTAAGAATTGCGCCCACAATGCGCCCACCATCGCGTAAAACGCGCATCGCTAATTGGTCATCATGTTGGGCATAAGCCATGAGGTCATTGATGTTTGGCTTATCAAATTTACGAGATCGCATACTGTACTGTGCAATGATACCACTTGAAGACGCGCGTTGCGCAACCGTGATAGGTTTTTCGCCTAGCCAATCGGCAACCAAGTAACCAATGTCCCCTGCCCCACCGCGTGCGCCACGCCATAATTGCCCTTCGTGCCATAATGCGCCGTCCACGTCGTCATCAACCAGCACATAGAAGAAATTTGGCTTATCTTGCCCAATGCCCAACCGTGATTCATAGCGTGCCATGGCATGAACCGCATTACTTAATGCCACAGGTAACTGAAGCGCATCCTCAAGGGCTTGGCGCAAAGGGAAATCCACAAGTGAACTTAAGGAATGAGGCACTTGGGTGAGTGTTCCTTCATGGTTATTGATGTGCGCCATGACACTCACCCCCACCCCTTGAAGCGTAATTTGTTGCTCTTGGGCGGTTTTTTGTGCGTCTTTTAACGACATAATGACACTATCTAAAATGCCACTTACACCTGCCGTTGTAACAATAGGAATGCTATGAGACGCTGAAAAATATCCGTTTTGATCAACAAGGGCAGTATGTATTTCTGTTGCAGTAATCCACAAACCAATGCTTTGGGGGTCGGTCATGCTATATGCCGTTCAGTGGGTGATGTTATTTCTCTTATTATAGTTCCAAAAAGTTACGATACACTACCAAAAATACATTTTAGGTAAGCACCTTCGGCAAATCCGATAGGATGGTCGATAGCGTGGGAAGTTCGCTCCTGCTCATACAGCCTTTTTCCCGCATCACTTACCCCATCATGCACTGTCTTAAAGAACGCATCACTGGTCACTCGGCTGGTACATGATGCCATTACAAACACGCCTCTTGGCTCTAGTAAAGCCACTCCCAAACGAGCAAGCTCATAATAAGAGTTTAACGCACCATCCACTTCGTGTTGGGCGTTGGCAAAATTGGGTGGATCGATGATGAGCATGTCATAGCGAGTGCGTTGGCGATGAAGTCGTATTAAGCCTTCAAAGGCATCTTCGGCAAGCACTTCATGTTGGGTCTTCTGTGTGACGGCTTTATTGAGTTCAAAGTGGTGTTGCGCCAGTTCTAATGCTTGTGCGCTAATGTCTAGGCTGGTAACGCTTTTTGCACCGCCCCATGCACTATACACACTAAATGCCCCCACGTAAGCAAAAACGTCTAGCACAGTACGCCCTTTTGCCCGTTCGTATACTTTATAGCGGTTATCGCGCTGGTCAAAGAAGAAGCCCGTTTTATGCCCTTTCACCACATCGGCGGTAAACGTTAGCCCGTTTTCTTGAAACGCAATCGGCGCATTTGGAAGCATCCCTTTAAGAGCTTGCCCATCATGGTAGCCGTGTTTAGATTGCGCCTGTAGGTTACGGCTTAGGCGTAAAATCATTCGCTCACATGGCACAAGTGCCTCTAAAATAGGCAAGATAATGGGAAGTTGTGGCAACCAAATGGGGCTATAGAGCTTAATCACCAATGTATCGGCATAACGGTCTACAATTAGTGAAGGAAACCCGTCATTTTCACCATGAACAAGTCGATAGCCTGTGGTATTGGTTTGTGCAAGGGGCGCACGTTTGGCAACCACTTGGGTAAGGCGTTCGTGAAACCACGCCTCATCAATGGTCACAGGCTTGCCAACATGAAGCATCTTAACGCGAATCGGCGATGATGGGTCATATAAGCCAATGCCCAAAAATTTGTTGTGGCGATTATAGATAACCGCGAAGTCACCCGCATTGCCTGTGTCACTTTGCTTGGTAATGGCTTGGTCAAAGAGCCACGGATGCCCTTCATACATGCGCTTTTCAATTTGAGGCTTAATGTGTACGGCAAGACGTTTAGGGGTCATGAGGAAAGCGCATCCGATAGGTTAATTTTGGGGAATACTTGTAGTTTGCCGTTTAGTGTCGCATCTAAAACAACGCGACCATCGGTTTCATAGGCTTCTTTTGCCACACGATAGGCTTTTTCAGAGCCTTCAAGGTCGGGTAACTGCCACTTTATCCCTTTACCAAAATAATTGGGGTCAAAGTGATTGGCATCACTTGCTTGAGTGGTTACGGTTTTGTGGGGGTCGCCCTTATCTACGAAATTATGGTCGACACCAATCAGAATAACTTTGCTAAACCCCATAAAATATGCAATTTGGAGTGTAGCAAACGTGACTGTGTTGCCCTCATTCACCAAATGATTTGCCTCAAAAGAAAATTTATTTTGGGCAAATGTGCGAAAAAAGGATGTGTTGCGTGTAAAAGGGAAAGCACGTCGCCCTGCCCAACTGATGAACTTTGGCATAGGCAATTGCGACATTTCTTGCCCAAATTGCTCTAAGACCAATTGGTTAATGCAGACAAAAAAGGTGCTAGATGCGCCAATGCGGTCAAAGAGTAAATAGCCCCTATTGAGTGCAAAGGTTGTTTCATTCTTCAGGACGCTTAAATCCATGTTATTTAGGCTGGGTCCGTTGCCAATAATCACACAGCGTTGCCCCTGATAACGATTACGGTACTGCCCCATGCGATAAGCACTTACCCAACGGCGATAATCCAATTGCCAATAGAACCGTTGGCGGTTTCGGGGAAAAAAGATTCGTCTAAAACGCTCTAGTGGTGAGGGTACCCGTTCCATAACTACTCCGTACTCAGGCGTGCTGTTGCGCCACCGTCAACCACCAGGGCTTGCCCTGTGACAAATGAGGAGCGTTCTTCATCAGCAAGAAAGAGTACCGCCTGCCCTATTTCATGGGGTTGCCCCACGCGCCCAATCACATGCTTCTTACCCAGCGCACGCACGAGTTCATAGGTGTTATCGCCTTCCACATGCCCACGCGACAAACCGGCATGAAGCATTGGCGTATCTACCGCACCAGGAAGCACCGTATTTACGCGAATGTTCTGGGTGGTTAACTCAATGGCAAGCGCACGAGTAAGCGCCAGCAACGCTCCCTTACTGGCAGCGTAGGCGGCAATATTGGCAGAAGTAGCCACCGCATGAACCGACCCAATGTTGACGATTGCCCCCCCATTATCTTTCATCAATGGGAACGCATATTTTACTGCCAAGAACACAGCACGAAGATTCGCATCCATCACACTGTCCCACTCTTCAATAGTGGTTTCAACAAGAGGCTTACAAACCTGAACCGCCGCATTATTGACCAAAGCATCTAGTGTTCCGACTTTTTCTTTTACGGTGTCAAAGATGTGTTGGCTGGCAATAGGGTCAGAAATATCCGCAAGGATAAAGTCGGTTACGCTTGGTAATTCGGCTTGGCGACGGTCAACGCCAATGACATGCCAACCTGCCTGATGAAAAACATCCGCAATGGCACTTCCGATACCCCCTGCTACCCCTGTAATCAATACGGTTTTCATGGTCAGTTCCCCCTAAAATATGTGTTATTGTGATTGTTCTAAAACATCAAACAGATTTTTGATGGTGTTAAGATGGACGCGCTCCCATGCTACAGGGCTACTATTAGAGTTGTGGGGCGCAAGAAAGACATTTGGCATTTGCAACAACGGGCTGTCTTGTGGCAAAGGCTCATGTTCAAACACATCAAGAGCCGTTCCAGCAATACGCCCCTCTTTAAGAGCCTGAATGAGAGCGACCTCTTTTACAATGGGGCCCCGTGCCGTATTGATGAGCACCGCGTTGGATTTACACAGGGCAAATCGTTCTTCGTTCATCAAGTGGTGGCTAGTAGGGTTTAGGTCACAATTGATGCTAATGAAATCAGATTCAGCAAGCAATGTTTCTAGGCTTGTCATTTGCACACCGTGCATTTGTAAGAACTCATGGGGTGGCATTATAGGGTCGTGAGCTAAAATTTTCATACCAAATGCGCTGGCACGGCGAATAACCGCCTTACCTACATTGCCCACCCCCACAACCCCTAAAGTACATTCGGCAAGCGTGCGACCGTTAATTTTATGCCAAACGCCCATCTTCATGTGCGTGTCCATAAAGGGCAAGTTACGCACAAAGCACAGCATATACCCCAAAACCGTATCCGCAACAGGCTCGCTAAAGGCGTTAGGCGTGTTTTTTACGGCAATACCACGCTTGGCACAAGCCACTTGGTCAATAGAATCGATGCCTGTTCCCCACTTTGAAATCACTTTTAGTTTTGGGGCAGCCTCTAGTACACGCTCTGTAAAGCGGTCATCGCCACAAATTACACCATCAATATCACCAATGATAGCCAATAAATCGGCTTCTTCTAGGCGTTCATGAACGACAGGCACAACCACTTCTGCGCCACGTTCTTCTAGGATAGGGCGAAAACGTTCAATAAAGGGTTGCATATAAGGCGCAGAGAGAAGCACTTTCCATCGCATATTAGTTTTTCCTTGTATAAAGCGTGCGGTAAATAGTTTCTGCTATCTGAAAGTCGGTTTCTCCGTCAATATCCCATGCTTCTAGTGGGTCTATTTCGTGCATCATAGGGCGATTGCCAATGCGATTGTGACGTGTAAGCAATTGTTCGCGTGTAAAGACATAGAGTGTCGAATTTTCGGCATAAATTGGAGGCAAATCTTGAGTACGAAGCAAGATATTGGGGTTATGATTGATGGCTCTTGCCAGCTCATCCCAAAGGCGCACTTGTAAGCGGGTCACCCCAAAAAGAGAATCATACGCGGGATATTGCTTTAAGAAAGCCCCTAGCGCGTTATCAATCGTACTCGGTTTAAGCAGTGGGTTGGTAGAATGTGTTTGCAAATAAAAATCAGCTTCAAAGTGTGTAATGGTATTTAGCAACACATCATTCATCGGGGTATTACCATCTCTGAGATGTTCAGGGCGTTCTAAGAGGCGCACATGCTCGCCAAATTGGGCTTGTGACTGTTCCATAATCAGCGGGCTATCGGTATCAATGACCACTTCTTGAACATGAACACACGCTAACAATGTTTGAACAATGTGCTGATAAAGTGGTTTCTCGCCGAAGATACGATAGTTTTTGCCCTTTACACGCTCACTATTGTGGCGCATAGGCACAATGGCAACTATTTTTGGCATGAAACTTAGATACTTTCTACCATACTATACAAAATATGAGTTTGTTTGTCGCGGTCACTTCGCCAAATCGCATGATAACCAGCAGATTCAATCTCAGCAGTTAATATTTCAATTGTTGCGCCAAAATCTATCATCCATTCGGGGTGAAACTCAATAAAGAGCAAACGTGGTCTTTTAGAAAATTCTCCCAAAAGAAGGCGTTTTGCACCTCGAATACATAAGACTTCAGCCCCTTCGATATCTACTTTTAGTACATCTGGTATGGGCAGATTACCTAATGCTAAGGCGTTATCTAGCGAATTTGTTGGAATTTTAACTGTTTCTTTGAAACGATTGGTCTTTGCCAGCGTTGGGGCAAACCCACCAGAGCCTGCTGTATAAAGTTCCATCTCCCCTTCACTTTGGCTTACGCCCCACTCTATAACCCTAACATTAGGAAAGGGGTTAAGTGTAATGTTTTGCTTTAAGCGTTTTGCGGTTTCGGGGTCGGGTTCAAATGCAACAATCTCACCTTTTGGGCATTGGCTTAGTAACGCCATAGTGTACAACCCAACGCTTGCGCCGATGTCAAATACAGTATCATCAGGGCGTACGACGCTTAGCAATTTATCTAGTGCGTCGCGCTCTGAACCATAGGAAACAACACGATATTTTTCCATTGCGTTATAAGCAATGAATGTCAGCGTAGAATTTACTAGGTCTGTTACCTTTATTGTTTGAGGGAATGACTCATTTTTTTTATGTCGCAATAATCTTAAAAGCCACCGCTTCAATCTTTTTATCATTTTAATTTACCCCAGACACCACAGATAACACCATCAACGTGGCTCTTATGAGTTGCTTTTGCTTGTTCAATTGGAATTTTTCGCCAAGTTACTGCCCCTATAATGGATGTCGATGGGACTAAAGATGGGGATTGTTTAACCCTTTTTTTAGATCTAAACACGCGATTTAGAACTTGTTGTTTGAAATGGGAAAAGACAGAAGGATTAGATTTTACTTCTTCATAAAGCTCATGAACGCCCATACGTTGGTATTCATAATAATCTAGTGCAAGAGGACGTGCCACACTCTCAAATCGTTTAAGGCTATGAGCCGTGTAACCTCGTGCTGAACCACCTAAGATAAGACCATCTATTAAACCATAGGGAAATGTCATCACCAAACGACCATCTGGTTTAAGAACACGCATCAACTCACGCACCGCTTCTACATCGCCTAGTGTATCTTCTGGAGGTTTATCCGAGCTTAATACTTGTGAGTCGCTTAATCCAATATGCTCAATAACCGAGACAGCTAAAATAACCTCAAAACTAGCGTCCTCAAATGGCAAGTGGCGCACGTCCGCTTGTTGAAATACAGCACGTTTATAAGGATAATCTGTGGGGTCATAATCTGTAACTGTTGTTTTTAATGGCAGTTGGTCTAGCCACTGCATCCAAATAACATCACTTTTGGCGGTGCCAACATCTAATAAAGATTCTGCACTACCCACTTGTGAAGCAGCAAAAGGATATTCAATGCAGCGACTGTGTAACTTATCCCATGAGCGATGAAAGAGAAGGTTTGGCACAATTTGTCCACCATCACTAACATAAATGGGTATAGTTAATGTATTAGGACTCATAAGTTTACCTTTGTAGGAGTTAAAACCGTTTGCCAATCCAGCGGCATGGCAATCACACCAAGACGTTTATTCGCATAGCTTACAAATGCACTAGGTACAGAGATAAGCTCTACTTCAAACTTGAGCGCATTTTCGATGTTTTGGATGCGCTGAACATTAGCGTAGCCTGCATTCACCACAACAGTATAAATCCCATCCTTTAGCAATGGCGAAGGAATGTTTATTCGTGCTGTATAACGCCCTACGGAGCGCGCTTGATGCCGTTCTGGAACAGTATCTGTATCA
>Ga0163144_10009530_pt1 | contig 20829 bp, 22 predicted proteins | sample OliLak19BULKMAT1_FD_123175 | JGI IMG/M metagenome (GOLD analysis project Ga0163144, IMG submission 123175) | Freshwater microbial mat bacterial communities from Lake Vanda, McMurdo Dry Valleys, Antarctica - Oligotrophic Lake LV.19.BULKMAT1 | ecosystem: Environmental > Aquatic > Freshwater >... | reverse complement strand
GGCTACTGCTGCTTTAAAAAGCTATTATGACCAGCTTCAGTTCAAGCGCCACATCATCAATTATGTTGAGTCAAAAGAGTGGAAACCCTGGCAATCAAACATCATTCATGCAGTGGTAAAATAATTTAGACCTCAGACAGTGAATTTTGTATATCCACAGTTCCTTTTTGCTCTTTTTGCGATCTCTATTCCCATAGTCATTCATCTTTTTAATTTTCGCAGGTTCAAAAAAGTTTACTTCTCGGATATCCGTTTTCTCAAAGAAGTAAAACTGCAAACGCAGAACCGCAACCGTGTTAAGCACCTGCTTATCCTGCTTTCCAGGATTCTGGCTGTTTCGTTCCTCGTATTTGCTTTTGCCCAGCCCTTTATTCCTTTGGACAAAAAAAATACAAGAACCGGAGCCCAATCCGTAAGCGTGTATCTGGATAATTCATTCAGCATGGAAAATGTAAGCAAGAACGGAATGCTCCTGGATGAATCCAAAAAGATCGCAAGGGAAGTAGCATTAGCACATGCACAAACCGACCTATTCCAACTGCTCACGAATGACTTTGAAGGCAAGCACCAGCGCCTGGTGAACCGGGAAGAATTTCTAACCATGCTGGATGAAGTGCAGATAAGTCCTGCCGTGAAGACAATTTCCGAGATCACAACCAGGCAGGCAGATGTGCTAATGAAATCGGAGACAAAAAATAAAAAATCATTTCTTATTTCTGATTTCCAAAGATCTATTTCCGATCTTGATCAGGTAAAAGCGGATTCTTCCATCAGCACTACTCTACTTCCCGTTGCAGCGAACCAGGAAAGTAATCTCTACATCGATTCCTGCTGGTTTGATTCTCCGGTCCATCAGTTAAACCAACCCGAAAAGCTGAACGTACGGATAAAAAATCTATCGGAAAATAACCTGGAGAATATACCCGTCAAACTGTTTCTGAACGACCAGCAAAGGTCTCCCGCTTCATTCGGCATCCTGGCCAACGAAAGCAAAGAGATACAGCTTTCATTTGTAGTAAAAGAAGCCGGAATACAGCAGGGCCGCATCGAACTGACCGATTATCCTGTTACGTATGATGATAAATTTTATTTTTCATTTAACGTGGCGAAAAATATGGCTATCACCTGCATTTCGGCCGCTTCTCCACTCTCTGTCTTGGGAGAAGGATCGGGGGTGAGGTCGATCCAAACCCTTTTCGGCAAGGATTCTCTTTTTGTTCTCACCATGGCAGACGAGAAAAAAATTGATTACTCCTCCCTTACTTCACAACAGGTTATTATTTTGGCAGAAGTAAAGAACATCTCATCTGGACTTGCACAGGAGCTTAGCAGGTTTGTCCAGAATGGAGGCAGCCTGGTGGTGTTTCCCGCTGCTGAAACCGATATGGATAGCTACCAATCATTTCTTTCTTCGCTGGGAACAAATTATTATTTGAAGATAGATACTGCCAATACAAAGATCGATTGGGTGAATTTCGAAAGTGACATCTTTTCAGATGTATTTGACAAGCCGTCCAACGGAAAAATGGACAATATGGACTTACCGGTGGTTCATAACCATTTCACACAAACACAATCCAGCCAGACCAATAGGGAAGTGCTTTTGAAGATAAAGAACGGGGAATCCTTCTTTTCAAAATATACTTTCAAAAAAGGAAAAGTATATCTGAGCTCAGTTACTTTGAATTCTTCCTGGAGCAATCTTGCTAAGCACGCCATTTTTGTGCCGCTGATGTATAAGATCGCCATGAACAGCCAGCCTGCAGAAGAATTATTTTATACCGTTGGACAAAATAATTCCATAAAAGCAACCGCTAAACTTACAGGAGAAAATGTATTTAAGATCAAGGGAAATGGACCTTCTTATTTCGAGATAATTCCTGAGACCCGGGTAGTTGACCTTCAGCCTACCATTTTTGTACATGACCAGATAAAAGATGCCGGTAATTATCATCTTATTTCAGGAAACGAACGCGCTGCCGGAATTTCCTTCAATTACGACCGAAAGGAGTCGGATCTTAAACGATATTCTCCGGATGAACTTATTGCCCTCTCCGAAAAAGAAGGGCTGAGCAATTTTTCATTGATCGATGTGGGCGATAAAAATGTATCCGTAATGCTTGCTGATATCGGTGAAGGGAAAAAGCTGTGGAAATGGTGTATCCTGTTCGCCCTTATATTCCTCGCTGCGGAAACTGCCCTGCTCAGGTGGTTCAGATCCTGATCTTTCTATTTAACAATTATTGTCCCGCAATAAGTTCCTGCAAAAGGAATGGCCTTGTTGGTTCCGGTTATAGTAACAAAATAAGCGCCATTTGGAAATCCGGACATGCTGTAAGAGGAAATATTCCCTTTGTGCTCTTCAGACCGCACTAATTTCCCTTCTTCGTTAAAGATATCTATCCTGGGATTAGTTATGTCACAGGAGAAATAAAAATTACCGGAGGTAGGATTAGGATATGCCCCAAGATTTGAAATGCCGGAAAATTCAGGAATGTATACCGTATTATTATTCAGCACCGCAATAAAAAAATCATTGCCGCATCCTTTGATCACATTCGTTTGACCGAACGATACGTAACCGCTGTTAAAAATGCCCACTACATACACATTGCCATTCTGACCTACAACAATATCACTTCCTATTTCGTCCCCGTTAAATCCGGTTCGGACGGTCCACAGTGCATTGCCTGGGGCATCGTACTTTACCACAAAAAGATCCTGAGTTCCCGCGGAGTTGTTTGTTAATACGTCAGCACCGAATGTGATGGATGTGCTCGAGAATTTGCCCGTTAAATAGATCTCTCCTATTGTATCTACCGCCACACTTAAGCCTGCATCATCGTATTGCCCTCCGGCACCGCTTGCCCATAACACAGTTCCTGTTGCATCATACTTGACTAAAAACACATCTGAATACCCTGCATTGGTGAGTGTAGAAGATCCTATCGTTACGCTTGGGGATTCAAAATACCCGGCAACAATTACATTGCCGCTTTTATCCACTGCCACACCGTAACCACTTTCTAATCCCGTACCGCCTGCACTTTTAGCCCATGTAATATTTCCGGAATTATCGTATTTAGCTATGAACATATTAGTGGCAGTGCCCACATTTGAAACGGATTGAGAACCAAATGATACACTCGGACTGTTAAATGCGCCTGTTAAATAAATATTGCCCGACCCGTCTGTTTCTACACATTCACCTAACTCATCATTGGCACCACCAATATTAATTGCCCAGGTAAGTGTACCTGCTCCATTATATTGAGCCATGAAAATATCGTTGGTTCCCGCTGAGGTGTTTGTCAGAATGGTTGAACCGAAAACCGCTGTGGTGCCTGTAAACCTTCCCGCAGCTATTACATTTCCCGAAGGATCAACTGCCAGGCCGTTGCAGAGGTCTGTTCCGGAGCCTCCTGCACTTCTGGCCCAAAGTTCGGTACCCGCAGGATCATATTTAGCAATAAATATATCCGCTCCGGAAGTTGCATTTAAGGTAGTGCTTACAAAAGGAAGAGTGGAACTTGTGAACCAGCCTGCAACAAAACAATTTCCGCTTGCATCCACTGCCACTGCATGCCCTACTTCGCCAGCGGTACTGCCAATATTTTTTGCCCACAATACAGTTCCGGCTGCATCGTATTTTACAAGAAATGCATCTCCGCCTCCGGCATTCATAAGCGTAACGGATCCAAAAGTTATTGTTGCGCTGGTATAGGAACCCGTAGCGTAAGAATTTCCGGCATTGTCCAATGCTACTGAATAACCAAAATCCTCTCCTGTTAATCCTGCACCCTTTGCCCAGTACCAGGTGGGCGTTTGTGCAAAACCGGTTAATGCTGTGCAAACAAGAAGAAAAACACTGCTTATTTTAAATATTTTTTTCATTGGATTCAAATGTATATCATTCCAAGTGGATATCCAAATTTAAGCTGCTCTTTTTATTGTTAATGGTTACTGCATAACCCGGTGTTGAATATTTAAATCCCTGAGCGTCAGTAAATTCTGAGGTGATAAAATAATCACCCTTTTGCAGGCCTTTAACAGCGTATTCACCACTTGAATTAGTAGTAGTTGTTTGATCGTACGAGCCGGTAGACGTGGTTTCTCCATAAGATATAAAGACGATTGCAGATGCAGCAGGATCCTGTGTGCCAGACACCCCATTTTGATAGTACACCACACCGGACACAATTTTTTTCCCTTCTAGGCCGGCCTCTTTTTTGCATCCGGCCACAAGCAAAATGCAGACAAACAATAAACTGAGTATTTTTTTTATTTCCAGTATCCTCATGATCAATGATCTTTATAAAATTGCATATTGAGGGTTACACTCATTTCATCTCCCACCACTTTGGTCCATACACCGTACGTTTTATTATTCACTGCAATTACATTTCCAACTTGGTCGGCAGGTGAAGGAATAGGTACCCATTGAATAGTAGAAGTGGTATCCATATATTCAGAACGATTAAAAACAAAGGTGCCGGTAAATGAAGCACGAAACCTATCATTGATACCATCCAGGTTAGAATCAAAATCTTTCATCCCGTTATAGTTCATGTACATAATCACAGGCTTTGTGATCCGCAATCCATCTGCATTACCGCTGGGCGTGCGGTATCTGTTCAAGCCAAAAGTGCCATGCACCACATACCCTGTTCCGGATTTCATAACCGATGTGCCGTGAAACCAAGCAGTATCACTTGCAGGATTTACAACCGTTTTGAATGTGTCCAGATAGGTAACCCCAAGAAAACTTCTGCCGCACTTTCCCGGCCCATCTCTGCCCGGCTCTCCGGAATCAAAAGAAGAGAGCTGTACCCAGGCGTTAATAGCGCATTTGGAAAGATCAGTTTCGTTAAATTCAAATTTAGGGCTGAAGCTGAAATTATTAAATCTACCCACAAGCTTTGTATCGGAAAAATCATAATAATCCGTTTCCCAGCGGATGTTGCTATGGGCTTTATCAAAAGTCCATGTTGGGTTGATTGTAGTGGTTCCTGCCACTGGCGTTCCTGTTAAAGGTGTAACTGTATCTTCTTTGCTGCATCCGGCAAGCAAAATACAGGCTAAAAATCCGGTTGAAATAAAATATTTTTTCACTTTCATGTGGAAGCCAAAAATATAAAAACAAATGAGAATATCGTGCAGTGAGATCTATTCAATTATCTGCCAAAAAGAAGATTCTATGCCTACCTTTAAGGAAAGTAAACTAGAGCATTATGGACTTGATTAGGGCCCCACGGCCATGCTTAATACAAAGTGAAGTTGAAAATTGCTTTATTCTTGTTGCTAGCAATAGTTACTCCATGACCTGCAGTGGTGTACGTAAAACCGGAAGAAGTTGTATACTTTGCCGATATAAAATAATCTCCTGATGTTAAACCCTTAACGCGGTATTCGCCTTTAGAATCGGTTGTTGTTGTCTGGTCAATCTCCCCGGTATATGTTTTTGAATCGTAGGTAACATATACAATGGCACCAGGTGCAAGTGCGCTTTGGGGAGTTGTTCCATCATGAAAATATATAATCCCCTCGATTATTTTTCTGCCTCCCGTGCTATCTTCTTTTTTACACCCGTTCAGCATAAAAACTGCTGCAAAAAGAATTATAAATCCTGCTTTTAATTTCATAGGAGCATCTTAATTATGAACTATAAATATACATACTATATTCAAAAATAAAAAAAATACTACACTGCGTCATCCAATTTGCGGTAATGATCGTAAATCGAAATAAAATGTATCTTTGCCACTTGAAATGCATCTCCTCGTAAAGTCTGCCAGGGTAGTTGATCCCAACTCACCTCATCACAACAAGACTGTCAGTATTTTAATTGAATACGGAATTATCCGAAAAATATCATCTGGAAAAATTGACGTTCCTTCCACCACAAAGATCATTGAAGCGGAGGGGCTTCACGTTTCTCCCGGATTTTTTGATATGCAGGTGAACTTTCGCGATCCTGGCCATGAATACAAGGAAGATTTGCTGAGCGGAAGTCTTGCAGCCGCATCCGGTGGTTTCACGGGAGTGGCGGTAATGCCCGGCACCCATCCACCTATACATACAAAATCAGAGATAGAATATATCAAGAATAAGACTGCAGGTAACCTGGTAGATGTTTTTCCGGTAGGTGCTATTAGTCACAACACCGATGGAAAAGAACTTTCCGAGATGTACGACATGCACACCGCAGGTGCCATTGCTTTTTCAGATGATAAAAAACCTGTATCAGATGCCGGGCTTTTGATGCGTGCCTTGCTCTACACTAAAAACTTTTCTGCCGGAGGCGGATCCGCCCGTGGTGGACAAAGTACCATAATGGTACACTGCGATGAGAAAACCATTTCTCTTAACGGGCAGATGAACGAAGGGAAAACCAGCACTGGCCTTGGATTGAAAGGAATGCCGGCTCTTGCCGAAGAAATAATGGTAGCGCGTAATCTTTTTCTTTGCGAATATACAGGAGGCAAAATTCACTTCCAATCGGTTTCCACAGCAAGATCGGTTGAGCTCATTCGTGATGCAAAAAAGAAAAAGCTGAACGTTACTGCCTCTGTAAATGCGCATCACCTTGCCCAGGATGATTCGGCACTGAGTGATTTTGATACCTACTATAAAGTCAATCCACCACTTCGGAGCAAAGCAGACATAGATGCGCTGAAAAAAGGCCTTGCCGATGGCACTATAGATGCAATAACATCGGATCACAGTCCGGAAGATGAAGAAAATAAAAAAGTGGAATTTGATTATGCTGCCTTCGGAATGATAGGACTGGAAACATGTTTTGCGCTTGCAAATACATACAGCAACCTGAAGTTGAACGACCTCATCAAAAAATTCGCTATCCGTCCGCGTGAGATATTCGGAATGGCGGCTCCTAAGATCAGGGAAAAAGAAAAAGCCAACCTAACACTCTTTCTTCCTAACAAAGAATGGAAGTTTGAAGAGAAAGACATTCGCTCCAAATCCAAGAACACGCCTTTTATCGGGAAGAAACTGAAAGGGAAAATTGTGGGTGTGGTGAATAATGGGAAGCTGGAATTCCCCTCTTAGCTTGATACCCGACAAGTACCCCTGCGCACAAAAGCAACACTTCACAACACAAAGGTCATTTTAGGGGAAATTAATATCATCAATGTAACCAAATTGGTAACTTTTTCGTATATTTATCGTACCAATTAAAACAGGACTATGGTCAATGAATGTATATAACAAAAGTTCTCTGATAGCGTTTTATACAAAGCATTCTGATTGCAGGAAAACATTGGAAAAATGGTATAACGATATCCTATCGAAGGAATGGGAAAAGCCGGGCGATGTCACAAAGGACTTTAATACGGCAAGGGCAATAAAAAATAACAGGGTAATATTTAAGATAAATGAAAACGATTATAGGATCATAACGGAGATCAACTACGAAAAAGCATGGGTGTTCATTAAGTTCATAGGCACGCACCCTGAATACGACCGAATTGATCCGGCAACAGTAGATAAATATAGAACTAAAAAATAAAAGTATGCAACTCAAAAAAATAAAAAACAAAAAGGAATATCTCCAAGCAATGGAGCGTTTTGAAGAAATATTCCAAGCAAAAAAAGGAAGTAAAGAAAGTGATGAAGCAGATGTACTTTCCCTGATCATCAAACATTACGAAGACACTCACTACGTAATAAATGCCCCCAACCCACTTGAAGCAATAAAATACAGGATGGAACAACAGGGACTAACAAATAAAGACCTGGCGAAGATCCTTGGATACAAAAGCCGAGTCTCGGATATCTTCCATAAGACCAGGAAACTAAACCTCGAAATGATTCGCAACCTTCACATAAAGCTGCACATCCCTCTGGAAACCCTCGTGCAGGCATACTAATACGGTAAAATGAAAAGAAAAATTGTGGGTGTGGTGAATAATGGAAAGCTGGAATTGAATCAATAAAAAAAATCTATATTTTTCTTATCTTTGTACTCAGATGCCGACTGTATTATTTATTAATGGTTTTAGATTTTATTTTTTCAGCAACGAAGGAAATGAGCCTATGCATGTACTCGTAAAAAAAGGGAGTGAAGTTGGAAAAATATGGCTAAAACCAACTATAGAATGGGATTATCATTATGGTTTTACATCTAAAGAAATTAATAGCATCAATAACATAATATCAGGCAGTTATTCACTTTTAACTCATAAATGGAATGCGTATTTCAGAAAATAAAATATCAAACAAAAGAGCAAAAGACCCCATAGACCAACTCATCTTTGAAGAAGGCCTTAGGATAAAAGATGTATACATTAACAAGGAAATGGACGTACTTATTGTATTGCTGAACAATAAAAAAATAATTAAAGCCTCCCTCTCCGAATATAAACGCTTGAAAAAAGCCAGCCAAAAACAACTTGAGCATTTTGAATGTGATGGCATGGGTATCCATTGGGCAAATCTGGATGAAGATTTAAGCTTACGCGGGTTTTTAAAATATGAACTCGCTCATATTGACAAACCATTAGTATCATAATCCAAAAACACGCCTTTTATAGGCAAGAAACTGAAAGGAAAAATTGTGGGTGTGGTGAATAATGGGAAGGTTATGATTAGTTGTTTAACCTAAAATGGATTTGCCTCAAACAAATACCGATGAGCAAAAAAGTATCACTTCGCATTATTTCCGATGAAGCTATTATTAATAAGATTTTGTATATCAGAGGGCAGAAAGTAATGCTAGATAGCGATTTGGCTGAATTGCATCAAGTTGAAACCAAGCGTTTAAAAGAACAGGTAAAAAGGAACATAACACGTTTTCCCCAACAATATATGTTCGAGTTAACACAAAAAGAGTTCGATATTTTGAGGTCGCAAATTGCGTCCTCAAAGCAAGGTCGTGGCGGTGTGAGATATTTGCCTATGGTATTTACAGAACACGGTGTTTTACAATTATCAAACGTGCTAAAAAGCAAAAGGGCAGTTGCAGTTAGCTTCAACATTATAGATGTTTTTGTCAAGTTGCGACAAATGCTGACAGACAATACCAAATTAAGACTATTGATTGAACAGGTAAGAAAGAAAACAGACAACAACACCAATAACATAGAACTTGTTTTTCAATACCTGGACGAATTACTAGAAAGAAAAGAAAAACCCAAACCCTACAAGGCAATGGGGTTTCAAATACCTCACAAGAAAAAAGATTAAACACGCAGAAACATTTGAGGTAGCAAATTGCGACCTCAAAAAAAATACGCCTTTTAAATTAATATATTTGCTCCTATCTACTTGCTATCTCCATTTTTTGTAAAATATAAAATGAAAGGGCTCTTCTCATATTTTTCATCATTTCAAGCATTGGGAAGCTGTCTTATAGCCAGCAGTCTAAAATTGATTCACTTATCTCAGCTCTTAATGATTCGCAGAAAGACACAAACAGGGTTAATATACTTTTCAATTTATCGTTCGAACATACATCAGATACAGTCCAGTCATTTAAATATGGCAAAGAAGCATTAGCTCTTTCGCAAAAATTAAAATTTAAAAAAGAAGAAGCAAGTTCCTTAAATGTCATTGGAAATACTTATGCATTTATGAAAGAGGATTCTATAGCAATGTGCTATTATAATAAAGCATTGAAAAAATATAAAGAAATCAATTACAAAAAGGGGATTGCAAATACATTAAATAAAATAGGTATTTTGTTTTTAAATAAAGCTGATTATAAACAAGCATTAAATTATTTTTTACAAAAAAAACAGAATAGATGAGGAATTGAGAGACCAAAATGGCGTGGCAATTTCTTTAGGAAATATTGCACTAGTTTTAATGCAACAAGGTAATTATGAAGAAGCTTTAAAATATAATTTAAAATCATTAGCAATTAAAGAGGAAATTGGTAATAAAAAAGATATTGCAGGCGGTTTAGTAAACCTCGGGATTAATTATTACAATCAAAATAATTATGATAGTGCTCTAAAATATTTTCAAAAAGGCCTTATAGTTGCAGAGGAAGCAAATTATAAACCATGGATATTTAACGCCCAAACAAGTATTGGAAATGTGTATGCTCAAAAAAAGCAATTTGAAAAAGCATTAGAAATACATAAAAAAATATTACCTGATCAATTAGCTTTGGGAGATAAACAAGGCGTTTCGCATTCTTTAGGATTAATTGCTTATGACTATATGATGCTCAAAAATTACAATGACGCTATTTTACATGGTGAAAAGAGTTTAAAAATTTCTCTAGAAATTGACTACAAGGACATAACAAAACAAAATTATTTAGTTCTGTCGGAATCCTATGCAGGGTTAGAAAATTATAAAGAAGCATTTAAGTATCATGAATTATATTCGGATTTAAAAGATTCAATTCTTGATGAAGAGAAAAATAAACAGATAACAGAAATGAATACTAAATATGAAAGCGAAAAAAAAGACAAAGAGCTTATAAAAAATGATTCTGAAAAAAAACAATTAGAAGCAGAAGCAAAACAAAAAGCATTACAAAGAAATGCCTTCATTGTTGGTTTTGGATTAATGATTTTATTAGCAATTTTTTTTTCAGAGGATATAAACAAAAACAAAAAGCAAATACTGTCATTACGCAACAAAAAATTGAAGTGGAAAAAGCAAAGTATATCATTGAAGAGAAAAATAAAGACATTACAGACAGCATCAATTACGCGCAACGTATACAACGCGCCATGCTCCCACACCGCAAGGATATTTGGGGGGCATTTCCAAACTCATTTGTACTTTTCAAACCAAAAGACATTGTAAGCGGTGACTTTTATTTCTTTGCCCCGGCCCTAAAGGGAAAAACCCAAAACTCCCCTTTAGGGGTTGGGGGCCAGCGGCAAGCCTTCTTCATCGCAGCTGCGGATTGCACCGGTCACGGAGTTCCGGGAGGATTTATGAGCATGGTGGGTGCTGAAAGATTAACCGATGCCGTTCAGCAAAGCAATAACACAAGTGAAATATTATCATTGCTGAACAATGGAATAAAAGCTTCTTTAAAACAATCAGACAATGAAAATACTACAAGGGATGGAATGGATATTGCCTTATGTTCATTCAATAAAGAAATGAGCATACTTGAATATTCAGGCGCCAATCGTCCTCTTTGGATCATCCGAAACGAAAATAAACAAGAGATCATAGCCATTAAAGCAACAAAAGTTGCCATTGGAGGATTAACACCTGAAGATCAGATTTTTGAAAACCATAAAATTGACCTTAATAAAGAAGATAGCATTTATATTTTCTCGGATGGCTATGCCGACCAATTCAGCCCCTCCCATAAAAAGCTAATGACGAAAAAGTTTAAAGAAATCCTACTCTCGATCCAGGATAGATCCATGGAAGAACAAAAAAAATATTTGGATTCATTTATCGAAAACTGGAAAGGAAGTTGGGAGCAAACGGATGATGTTCTTGTGATAGGAATTCGGGTTTAAGCCCTGCTTGGTGGGGGAGGTTTCAAAATTAGGTGAGTTTTCCTCTGTCTCAAATTTTTCTTCATATTTTCGCATTAATTAATACCGCATTGTTAAAATTTGTTTTTATAATTGCGGGATTAATTAATCTGCCATTTTATGCTAAAACGAAAAGCCGAAAAAGCCCTTATGGAATTAGCGGGATATTTTCCTGTTGTTGCCATTGTGGGCCCGAGGCAGGTGGGCAAAACTACGCTGGCAAAAGCGATTGCAAAAAAATTTAAAAAACCTGCCATTTACCTGGATCTGGAACTAAGCTCCGATTATGAGAAACTGGCTGATGCCCAGATATTTTTGGAACAACACATGGATAAATGTGTGATCATTGATAAGATACAGCGAATGCCAAAGCTTTTCCCGTTGCTTAGGGCACTGGTAGACAAGAAAAGGACGGCTTCACGATTTTTGCTGCTAGGTTCGGCATCTCCGGATTTAATTCGCGACAGTTCCGAATCACTTGCAGGACGAATTGCCTATATGGAATTGATGCCCTTCAACCTTACCGAAATAAGAAGCAAAAATATATCAAAACAACTTTGGATGCGAGGTGGATTTCCGAATGCGCTGCTTGCGCCATCGCAGAAAATGTGGCAAAAATGGACATCCAATTTTATCCGAACATATATTGAAAAGGATTTGCCTCTGCTTGGTATGCCCGCATCGCCAGCCGTTACGCAGCGATTATGCGCGATGCTGGCGCATCATCATGGGCAAGAGCTTCATTATTCGCAATTGGCAAAAGCGCTTGAGATAACCGTACCTACGGTGAAAACCTACATTGATTTTTTGGAGCAGGCATTTCTTATTCGCAGGTTGCAGCCATTCTACAGTAATATTAAAAAACGGCTTGTCAAATCACCTAAAATATACATACGGGACAGCGGCTTGCTGCATTACTTTAACAATATTTTTTCTTACGATGATTTATATAATAACATGCATATTGGAAATTCCTGGGAGGGTTTTGTCATAGAGCAGATATATCACCTGTTGCCCGACCATGTAAAATTGTTTTTTTATCGTACCGGTGATGGAAGCGAAATGGACATTGTATTTGTAAAAGGCGATAAACCGGTTGCCGCGGCAGAAATCAAATATACTTCTACGCCTTCTTTATCACGCGGAAACACTATTTCGATAAATGACTTGAAAACAAAAAATAATTTTATCATCACTCATAAAAGCGATAATTATTTGATCAGAGGCAATGTACGTGTATGCTCTTTACAGGATTTTATAAATTTGTATTTACAGTCCATGTAGAAAACCAGAAAGACAACTTGGAGAACATAGATGATATACTTGTTATTGGAGTGTGGATTTAAGCATGTTGAGTGAAGCGGGATACCTTCCGGAACGAGGATTAGCCCTTATTTAACACCAACTTTATTTTTTCCTTTTAAAAATTTCCGGTATTTTCTCGAGTAATTTTAACACTTTCCTTAGGGCATCAAAATACAGCGTTATCCATAGAAGCAGTGACATTGTCCAGATCACCAGGATGTTTACCCAAAAAGTGTCATAATATCTTCCAAACATATTTTTTCTAGGGGCAAAAAAATGGGCGCGGATAAAATGATCCCTTGACCCATCTCTGTATATCGGATACTTTATTGCAACTATTTTCTCATCCTCTACTATTGGCCAAGGTTCTAGCGTATTAGTATTGGTGAGATATGATTCAAACTCTTGGTTCCAATTTTCACTTTTATTCTTATTGAAATCGATTCTCTTCTGTTCGGTTTTTATTAAATTTTCCCTCTTTTTATCCGCTGCATTTCGTGCCTTATTGTAACCTGATTTTCTCCGATCAAGGTCATTAATTAACGCATCATATGCAGTTGAGTCAAGAAACGAAATCTCCGGGGATTGCTTCATTTCATTATTAATAACAACGAGATCAGAATCACCTTTAGATTTCCACGCCTTTGAATAATAACCTTTTAGTGCACTGCCGGCAAGCGTTTCCATTTTATCGCACCACAATTTATTTATATCAGTGCTATATATTCGTTTGTCAAGTTCAAAAAATGGTTTTTCATAACGGTTATTAATAAATTGATTAACAGCCAATGCTTCAAAAGCCCATCTGGAAGTCATTACCTCTCCTGCAAAAGGAACCACTGATTGGCTGGATATTTTAGGGTTCAATTCGTTAAATTTTACAATTACACCACTCAAAAGAATCTGAGGAATTAACAAGAAGGGGACCAGTATGTATATTGTAACAGCAGAATTAAAACTTGCCGAAATATTATGGCCAAGCATATTTGCAAAACAAGATGTTGTAAATAAAACAAGCCAATATTCAAGATACAGGCCTTTAATTTCCAGAATATAATTCCCAATTAAAACAAATGTTAAAGTCTGAACAGCGGAAATAAAAAATAAAATAATGATCTTTGAAAACAAATAGCTGCCTTTGCTAAGATTTAAAAAGGATTCACGTTTGAGTATTTTTCTGTCCCTGAATATTTCCTCCGCACTTACCGTTAGCCCAACAAACAAAGCCACAAGCACACACATGAATAAATAGGCGAGCAAATTTTTATTTTCAGAAAAAACATAGTTGTGGCTGTTCTTTTGATATTTAACAAGAGAGGCAAGAATTAAAGCAAGAAGGGGAGCTTCAATAAGCGTAATTGCAAGATATTGAGTATTTGAGATTTTTGATAGTACATCGCGGGTAATAAATACTTTGAGCTGTTTCAAAAAGTTCGGCTTCTTAAATGTGTTGTCGCTTTTATGCTTTGGGCTTTCGGCAATATTTGCAGAGGCGCTATTATTGCTCCTGTAAAATTCATTCCACTCCACCGGAGAGATCCTGCGATTACGGGTTTGATTTCCATTTTCATCCAAGACCTTAGATTCCAGTATATTAAAGACCTGTTCCGGATTTACTGTCCCACATAGCATACATTCACACTCGCTGGCATTTACATGCTTGACTTGTGTTTTGAAATAGATCACCGATTCAACAGCATTGCCATACTAAACAAGATAGCCTCCGGTATCCAGGATCATTAGCTTATCGAACATTTTGAAAATGTCCGAGGAGGGTTGATGGATCACCACAAAAACCAGTTTCCCCTTAAGGGCAAGTTCCTTCAACAGATCCATTATATTTTCAGAATCCCGAGAAGAAAGCCCGGATGTTGGTTCGTCCAGAAAAAGAACTGCCGGTTCCTGGATAAGCTCCAGCGCAATGTTCAAACGTTTTCTTTGTCCTCCGCTTATAGTTTGATCCAGAGGGTTCCCTACTCTGAGATCTTTCCGTTCAAATAGTCCCAGATCGGTCAACGTACGAATTACCATCTTGTCTATTTCTTCATCGGAATGATCTGCGAAGCACAATTTAGAATTATAAAACAGATTTTGGTAAACTGTAAGTTCATCTATCAATAGATCATCTTGTGGCACATAGCCAATCACTCCTTCCAGGGCTGATTTTTCTTTGTGGAGGTTATAGCCATTTATCAATATTTCTCCGGAGGAAGGAGCATTGTTGCCATTTAAAATATTTAGTAACGTAGATTTACCGGCACCGCTGCCGCCCATAATGCCTATTAATTTGCCGGAGTTTTCATGGAAACTTATATCATGCAGCCCTGTTGCACCGTTTGGGAATTTATACTCAATATATTTTACATTAAAATCAATCCTGTTTTCAGCGGATTCATTCAAAAAGCAGCTGACTACATCACTGTAATAGATAGGTTGAATCTTTGAATTGCGTATGGCAGATCCTTGTGAAAAAATAAATATTTTGCCCGGAGATAAGACCTGCCCGTTCAGGAACAATTCCGAACCTCCAAAATAGCGGAGCACGTAAATACCAATGGATGATATTCTGAAAACCACCAGTTCTCCCGACAAAAATTCCGAATGAAGGTATTTTGATTGGCTTTGAAATTCCGGCTTAACACTGCTTGCTAAAAGGAAATTGGGTGAGTTATAAATCTCAGAAACAGAGAACTTCCCTGCAAGAAGGAGGCATTTAGTTAGTTCTTCGTCCGGAATATTAAATAAGGAAGAAACAGTTGTGATAAATTCCATTTCCTGTTCTGAAACCGTTCCTTTGGAATTAACAAACTCAATAAGATTAAGAAGTACTATGAATTTTTGCTTTTGATTTAGTTCTGCGTTGATCTCTTTACAAATTACTACTACTTTAACAGAACTAACTGCCAATCGTCTTTTTTGCTTCTCTTCTTCGCCTTTGCTCTCATGAATTTTTAAATAATCATCATAAATCCTGAGGTATTCTTGTACCTGTTCTTTATTTAATTGTGGGCTTAAGAATGCTTCAACAATAGCTTTCCCATCGGAAGAATTTTCGTCTGATTTTGCTATGATAGCAAACAGACGCATTAAGGCTTTTAGAATTTTTTCACTCATTATTTTTAATTATACTCCGGACGGGATAAATTTCCGCGTTTTATGATGGAAATTTATTGTTGGTAAATGCTGATACGAAGCGTGTCCCCTTTGGTTCGATGTAATACGGACTTCGTACTTTGTCGGAGAGGGGGGCAGGAGGGCTGAGGAGATGCGGAAATTTATCCCGTTTTATGTATACATTCAATTTATCGAAGATAGTTTTTTTTAAAAACCCAAAAAGTTCAATTGGAACTTTTTGCCCCTTGGGCAGATGATCCAGGCGGTACCGCTTGGATGTCTGGGTTAACCCTGACCAACCTATACAGGCGGTTACTCCAAATAGGAGTCCTTCGGACCGCCTGGATAGGTTGCGTCAAATATTTGTAATAATGTCCTTTCTTAATTGCAAAATCCGGGTTAAAGGTATAAAAGTGAAATTTGGCAGATTCTCGAAATGGCGCAGAAGAATTCTCTATTATTTTTGTTGCACAATGCCGGATAATATCAAATTGTCAATTCAATATCTCCTGGCGGAGAAGTTAGGCCCAGGACTGAAGATCGAAGAAATTTCTGAACTGAGCGGGGGAAGCATAAATGAAGCAGCCCGAATAAAAACCAACAAGGGTATATTTTTCGCAAAATGTAACGAGAGCAAAAAATTTCCGGGCATGATGGCAGCGGAAGTCAAAGGATTGGAGCTGCTGAGAAACGCAAATGCAATTTCTATTCCTGAAGTGATCGCTCAAAAGACGATCAGCAACACGCAATATCTTATCCTGGAATACATTAACGGACCATCAACAAAAAAGGACTTATGGGAGGATTTCGGCAGGTCTCTCGCCAGGCTGCACAAGCATTCAGCCGAGAAATTTGGATTGGATCATCCTAATTATATTGGTTCACTCCCACAAAACAATAGGCAACATGATAAATGGCCTGAATTCTTTATTCTGGAACGACTGGAGCCTCAGATAAAAATGGCGGTTGATGGGAAGCAAATCAGCCGCAATGTTATATCGCAGTTTGGTAAGCTATTTTCCTCTCTCAACACAATATTCTCACAGGAGAAACCGTCTCTATTACATGGGGATCTGTGGAGCGGAAATTTTTTAACCGGTTCAAATGGACAGCCTTGTATCATTGACCCTGCTGTTTATTATGGGCACAGGGAAATGGATATTGCCATGACAAAGCTTTTCGGAGGGTTTTCTCCGGGATTTTACGAAGGGTACCTGAGCGAATTTCCGTTGGAGAAGGGATGGGAGAAAAGGGCAGAGGTATGCAATCTGTACCCGCTCATGGTGCATGTGAACCTTTTTGGAGGTAGTTATGTGGATCAGGTGGAAAGTACGTTAAAGAGGTATTAAATAAAAGAAGGATGATTTGATTAAATCATCCTTCTTCGGTCGGGTGGACAAGATTTGAACTTGCGACCTTTCCCACCCCAAGGGAATGCGCTACCGGGCTGCGCCACCACCCGAATAATTCAATGACATTATTCGTTATGAACTGATCATTTTTTAGCTTTGCAAAAATAAAAATTAAAGTAAGTGTTATCTCTAATATATAAAACATATTTTTCGTTTTTGATTTTATTTTTCTCGCTTTTATTCATAAAAGGTGCGGAAGCGCAAAATAAATTCACTTTAAGCGGTTTCATTAAAGAGGAAGCTACGGGAGAATCTTCCATTGGCGCCAGTGTTTATTTGAAAAAGAAAGGCGCGGAGGAAAAACGCCTGGGTACTACTACCAATCCGTATGGATTTTATTCCATTACCCTCGATGAAGGCACTTACCTGCTTGTGGTGTCGTATGTGGGTTTTGAAAATTATATTCAGGAAGTTGCCCTCAATAAGGACCTTCGTATGAATATACAGATGAAAGAAACCGGAGTGCTTACCAAAGAAGTGGAGATACTGGGCAAGAAATCGGATGAGAATATTAAGAGTACGGATATGGGCCTAATGTCCCTCGACATAGAAAAAGTAAAACAGCTTCCTGCTTTCATGGGGGAGACAGATATTCTCAAAACTATTCAGCTTCTGCCGGGTGTGCAAAGTGCCGGTGAAGGGAATTCGGGATTTTATGTTCGCGGTGGTGGGCCTGATCAGAATTTAATTCTGCTGGATGAGGCGGTGGTGTATAATACCGGCCATCTTTTTGGATTTTTTTCTGTGTTCAATGGAGATGCGATAAAAAATGTGGAACTGATCAAAGGCAACATGCCTGCTCAATACGGTGGGCGCCTTTCTTCTGTGCTGGATATTTCCATGAAGGACGGGAATAACCAGAAATTTCATGGAGAAGGCGGTATCGGGCTCATTGCTTCCCGCCTGACTCTGGAGGGGCCCATCAAAAAAGATACTTGCTCGTATATTATTTCTGCAAGAAGAACATACATAGATATTATTGCAAAGCCATTCATCAAAAGTGCTTTCAAGGGCTCGGGTTATTTTTTTTACGACTTGAATATGAAGATCAACTACCGCATTTCGGATAAGCACCGTTTATATTTGAGTGGGTATTTCGGTCGGGATGTTTTCTCCTACAGCAATGGACGTGATTTTGGATCTTCCTTTAAAGTAAACATCCCCTGGGGGAATGCTACTACAACGCTGCGCTGGAATTATCTGGTGAACAAAAAGCTTTTTGTAAACACTACGGCAATTTTTAGCGATTATAAGTTTGAATTTGGCGCTACCCAAAGCCAATTTGAGTTCAAACTTTATTCCGGCATACGCGACTGGAATGCAAAAGTAGATTTCAGTTATTTTCCGAATCCAAAGCACAAAGTTAAATTCGGAAGCAATTACGTTTATCACACGTTCACGCCCAGCCAGGCAAGTGCGAAATCAGGAGATGTGGAGTTTAATGTAGGCGGAATCGTAAAGCTGCATGCGCACGATGCGGCATTTTATATTTCAGACGATTTTGAAGTGACCAGCTGGTTGAAGCTGAATGCGGGCCTTCGCTATTCTTATTTCATGCAAGTGGGCCCCTTCAAACGCTTTGTGAAGAGCAGCACTACACAGCAGATCACGGATACGATTGAATATGCACAGGGAGATAAGATTGCTGAGTATCATGGGCCGGAACCCCGTGCATCTGCCCGCATAGAACTTAGTAAAACATCTTCTTTCAAGCTTGGCTTCGCTCAAAATTATCAGTATGTACATCTGGCTTCCATTTCTTCCGTAGCACTCCCTACCGATGTGTGGATGCCAAGCACTTCTGTTATTAAACCGCAGTTTAGCACGCAATATGCTTTGGGTTATTTCCGGAATTTTAAAGAAGATGCGTATGAAACTTCTGTGGAAGTATATTATAAAGATATGCGCAACCTCTTGGATTATAAGGAAGGTGCCTTGCCCGATGATAATGTGAACGATAACGTGGACAACGCATTCACATTCGGGCATGGCTGGTCCTATGGAGCAGAGTTTTTTGTAAAGAAACGTACCGGCCGCTTTAACGGATGGATCGGTTATACAATGTGTTGGACCTGGAGGCAGTTCGATTCCATCAATCTGGGAGAGAAGTTCCTTGCCAAATATGACCGCAGGCACGATGTATCTGTTGCCCTTACGTATGAGCTAAACCACAGCTGGACATTTGGCTCAGTATTTGTTTTTGCTACCGGGAACACTGCTACCCTCCCGGTATCCTGGTATTTTATAGAGGGGCAAATGGTGCCTGAGTATGGTAAAAGGAATGATTATCGCATGAAGCCGTACAATCGCCTGGATCTTTCGGCAACCTACACGCCCGACAAAGTGAAAAAACTTGGTCGTAAAAAACACAGATGGGAACAAAGAATGAAAAAGAAAGGCATTGAGACCCAGGGACAGGAAATGCCAACCAATTGGTTTTCGAAAGTACAAGGCAGCTGGAATTTTTCAATTTACAACGCATATAATCGTTATAACCCATTCTTTATTTATTTTCAAAATGACGGAAATATTTATGAAGGAACATTGGATGTAAAAGCAAAGCAGGTATCGTTGTTTCCAATCCTGCCTTCTATAACATGGAATTTTAAATTTTAACCCAAAAAGTTCAATTGAACTTTTTGCCCGTAGGGCAGACGATTGAAAATGAAAGATTTACCTTCAACCTTGCAAATAATAAAATCTTTCATTTTCAATGTCTGGGTTAACCCTGACCAACTTGGTGCCTTGCAACAAGTTGCGTCAGATATTCATGATAAATCTCAATCTAAACTGCAAAATCCGGGTAAATGAATATGAGTAAAATAATATTACGGCTTGCCTATTGTCTATTGCTTGTTGTCTATTGCCTTTTCACTTCCTGCGAGAAAGAAATTGCTATCGACCTGCCTGTTCCTCCTCCTAAAATTGTGGTAGATGGCAAAATTGAACCCGGAACTCCACCTTACGTTATTTTGACATTTAACAGGCCCTATTTTGGCCCCGCGGATATTAATACCATTCAGAATTCTTTTATTCATAATGCTTCCGTAACTGTTTCCGATGGCTCCAATACCGTTGTGCTCTCAGAGTATTGTACTCAGTCGCTCCCGGACTCCATACTGCCTCTTGTGGCCTCTTTCACCGGCATTGACACACTTACTCTGAAGAATTTCAATTACTGTTTATATACCACACTCAACTCATCCATATTCGGGCAAAGCGGAAAAACATATTCTCTGGATATTGTTGTTGATGGAAAAATATTCAATTCATCTACGTCAATTCTTCCTGCTGTTCCGCTGGATTCTGTATGGTTTAGATATGAAAAGCCGAATGCAACAGGGGATTCTCTCGGATTCATCTGGGCGCATGCCATTGAACCGGGATCGGAACACAACGCATACCGCTGGCTGGCAAAAAGACAAGGAAAAGATTTTTCTTTTGTGGCTCCCCCCGGTGCTGCTTCGGATGATAAATATTATAATGGACAAAGTTTTGATTTTGTGTACAGCCGGGGAGCG
>Ga0163144_10009529_pt1 | contig 20832 bp, 12 predicted proteins | sample OliLak19BULKMAT1_FD_123175 | JGI IMG/M metagenome (GOLD analysis project Ga0163144, IMG submission 123175) | Freshwater microbial mat bacterial communities from Lake Vanda, McMurdo Dry Valleys, Antarctica - Oligotrophic Lake LV.19.BULKMAT1 | ecosystem: Environmental > Aquatic > Freshwater >... | reverse complement strand
CAAGAGTCCGCGCTTCTATCTCAGTGACAGCCAGAGCAAGGCGATTCGCGGCGCGCTTGCGAAACGGCCTGGGCCTGCCTCCGACATGACGTTGTTGGCCTCGACATTGACGGCGTTCAACTGTATCGCGTGTCACATCCGCGACGACTTCGGCGGCGTTTCCGAGGATCGCAATTCCCTATTCCAATCGGACGCGAAGAATTTAGGCGATGACGCCAGGATTCCGCCGCCCCTGACGCTTGCGGGCGCCAAACTGCAACCGGTCTGGATGAAAAAGGTCCTCTTCGACGGCGAAAGCGTGAGGCCGTATATGTTTACGCGTATGCCTCAATACGGAGAGTTGAACCTGAGGCATTTGCCGGACCTATTCGCTCGGCTGGATCGGATTGAGCGCGTCAAGCTTTCGATGCCCAACAGCGAGAGTCCAAACAAAGAGGAGCGAAAAAGGGCACAGGAATTACGAGACGCCGGCCGAAAACTCCTTGGCAATCAAAGTTTGAATTGCGTCGCCTGCCATGATTTCAACGGGAAAACGCCCCAGAACAACGGCATTGAGTTGATGACTTCGCACCAGAGACTGACGCCGAGTTGGTTTTATCATTTCTTGCGCAACCCGAATGCCTATCGACCGCGCATCGTCATGCCGGTCGCCTGGCCGGACGGCAAAGCCGCGGACACGAGTGTGCTCGATGGCGCCACCGATCGACAAATCGAAGCCATCTGGTATTTCTTGTCGCTGGGCAGGTCCGCGCCGGATCCCTCCGGAGTCCAGGCGATCGAGACGAAGCTGATCGTGACCGATACGACGCGCATCAACCGCGGCCGAAGCAGTGTTGCCGGCTATCGCGGCATCGCGGTCGGTTTTCCGGGAAAGCTGAGCTACGCCTTCAATGCTGAGACGGGCGCCTTGTCGGCGATCTGGCGCGGCGACTATGTTAGGGTAAATCGAAGCGGCCAAGGATCGGGCGGATTCCACCCGGCCGGCAAACATGTGTCGCTCGCGCAAGATGTTGCTTTCTACAATCTTCCCGACGAAAAATCTCCTTGGCCATTGCGCCCGGTAACGACGAAAGAGGACCGAGTTAATCCGGATCCACTTTATCCCAAGAATCGCGGTTATCAGTTTAAGGGGTATTTCTTGGACGATGCTTCGATTCCAACCTTCATGTACCGCACAGGCGACATCGCTATTGAAGACCGCTCGACCGCCGGAAGCGAAAAAGGTCGACTGATCCGCGACCTGACGTTCAACTCGCCAAACGCGCAAGCAATTTGGTTTCGCGCGCTTACAGGTAAGGTCGAGACCAAGTCGAAGCAGCAATACAATAGCGGCGAACTTCGGCTAACCATCCCGCCCGTGCATACATTGCTGCGTCCAAGCTCCGCCGACAAGAACGCATTAGAGCTATTGCTAAAATTAGACATCCCCCGAGGCCAATCAAAGCTGTCCTTCACCTATGAATTACTCAAATAGCTATTCTCGCAAATTTATTGGGCTGCTGGCTGCGTTTGCGCTCAGCCTGTCAACCGCGACGGCCGAAGAAGTCGGCAGCCGCTGGGGGACGGAGGAGCGCGAGCGGGAATACTATCCGATTGTGAATATCCCCATCCCGCACGATCTGGTGATTGAGGCAGGCGCCTTTTGCGTACTGCCCGATGGTCGCATCGCGGTCGGCACGCGCCACGGCGACATTTATCTTGTGGACGGCATCGACAAGAAAAGGCCGAACCCATCGTACCAACTCTTCGCGAGCGGGCTCGATGAGATTTTTGGGTTGGCCTATAAGGACAATGCCTTCTACGTCACGCAGAGTTGCGAACTCACGCGTGTCCGCGACACGAAGAACAAAGGCAAGGCGGATCGTTTCGAGACGGTTTCGGATGCCTGGGGATACGCCAATTATCACGAATACGCCTTTGGCTCGAACTTTGACAAGAAGGGCAATTTACATGTAGCGCTGGGACTGTCCAACTCGTATGATTCGTACGCTCTGTTTCGCGGCTTTGTTATGCAGGTTACTCCGGAAGGAAAGACCAAAGCTCTCGCGAGCGGACTGCGCAGCCCGGGAGGAATTGGCTTCAACGAACATGGAGCGTTGTTTTATGTCGAGAGCCAGGGTCCGTGGAATTGCTCCTGCAGTTTGAGAGCGGTCCCACCCGGCAGTTTTCAAGGACATCCCGCCAGCTTCAACTGGTACAAATACGCGCCCGAAATGGGGCCCGTTCCGCCCATGCCCAAGTCCGGCTCGCGCATCATCATCGAGAAGGAACGAGTAAAACAGCTGGTTCCCTATGCGGTTATCTTCCCTTACATTCGCATGGGACGCTCGATCACGGGGTTCGCCGTGGATGGCACGAAAGGCAAGTTTGGCCCGTTCGAGGATCAGATTTTCGTCGGCGATTACACTCTCTCGATCATCATGCGCGCCACTACCGAGCAAGTGAATGGAGTTTGGCAAGGCGCGTGTTACCCCTTCCGTGAAGGGCTTTCCACGGGGTTACTGAACGCGACATTCACGCCGCGCGGGAACCTACTGTGCGGCGGCACCAATCGCGGCTGGCCCGTACGCGGCATCAAGCCTTTTGCTCTGGAACGCCTCGAATGGAACGGCAAGACGCCTTTCGAAATCAAGCGCATCAGCATAGAACCCGATGGCTTCAAGATCGCATTCACGAAGCCGGTGGATGCCGCGACGGGCAATGACCCCAAGTCCTTTCGGATCAATACTTTCACGCATCCCTACCACGGGGGATACGGCGGTCCGGAAATTGAGAAGACGACACCCGTCGTGAAGACCGTCCGGACGTCCGACGACGGTATGTTCGCCACCGTGGTTCTGGATAGGTTAATTCGCGGCCACGTCTACGATTTCGATCTCGGCAAACTACGTTCGCGGGACAAGGAAACTCTGTTGCATCGGAACGCATACTACACGGTCAATGAAGTTCCCACGGCGAAGTAACATGGCACGGCTGAAGGAACTGGCGGTCAAGTACTTCACACGCAAACCGTGCGATTCGGATACCGCCGACTCACTTTAACCGCGGATTTTTTTTGCCTCAGTTTTCCTCTAAGCGATCCAGGATGCGTAGAAACCTATCCAGGATCGTGAGTGGGTACGGCGGCCACCCTGGAATGTACAGATCCACGGGTAGGAGGAAATCGCACCCGTCGTGGACCTCGGCGTGACTACGGAAAACGCCGCCGCTTATCGCCTCGGCACCCACGGCGATCACGATCTTAGGAGCGGGAATCGCGGCATAAGTCTCCAGTAGTGCCGAACGCATGTTCTCGCTTATCGGCCCGGTGACGACGAGACCGTCCGCGTGCCTGGGCGAGGCGACAAATTGGATGCCGAATCGGCCCAGATCGAAGGCTATCGTGCTCAAAACATTCTCGTGGGCGAAGGCGGCTGGGTGGATACCCTGGCTAGAGAATGACGAGCTTGGCCTCGCCGCTGTTGATGTTCATCGCCACGGCCCCGCCTTGGCGATCAAGAAGATCGTCGGCCATCTGGACGCCATGCAGCTATCGCACGCACAAGAGTTGGAGTCGGACGCGCCGCGTGGTGGGCAAGGCAGTACATTCGAGCCAGGGAGCCAACCCGCGTTTCGTGGTCACGTCATCCGCTTGCGTTTTTCCAGATTCAATTGAGGCAAGACATTTTCTCCTCGCGGCATTACTTCGACGGCGCCTTCGGAATGCGGCCCTTGCCCTTTTTTAGTCCTTCCCCGGAATTCTCCGGCGGAGGAGCGCCGGGGTTTATCGTTGGTTTCGTCGAGTCCGAAGAACAGCCGAAAAGGGCGCCAAACATTAGAACGGAAACGAGAACCAGCGACACGACTCTCATGGTTACTTTCCCAATTGGAACTCATTGAATGAATCGGCGAGCCGAACGCTAAGCCGCAAGCGGCAGGTTGCTTAGTCGTTGAGGGACACGGATTCGTTGCCGCTTCGCGTCGAGAGGGCGCGAAGGATCGTATTGTTGCTGTAGGCGATGAGCCGAACCGAGGCATCCCCGAGGAGGAAGTTGGCGCCGGCGGAGTGGTAGCTCCAATAGTGTCCCGCGTCGCAGCCGACCGAGTCCTTGCCTTGCGCCAAACCGATTTTCAAGGCGTCGTTCGTGGTGTCGCAGCCGTAGTTCGTTCTAAAATAGGTAGCGATGGCGAGATCGTTGGAAGTCATCACGCAATCCCCATTTCCCCGGCCATCGTAGCCGTAAGCCGCGAACCACCAACCGAACTCGAGGTTGGAATTGGGCGGCCTTTCTCCCACCATGATAGTATTGCTGGTGCCGTCGGAGATACCGACAAGCTTAATTTTGGAACCCACATACAGCACGCCGTCCAGTGCGGTGGCCGTGGTGCCGGAATTGCCCAGGTAGCACGTCAGCGCTTGATCCTTGATGCCGTATGGCGCGCCCACAAAGGATTGTTGTCCGCGTTGGTCCGCGGGACAGACATAAATCGTCATGAACAGGGGGCAGGCCGGGTTGTGCCAGGAATACGCGTCGGTTTTGGCGAAAGCCTTGGCGAGTCTCCAGGCGGGATCTTGCTCGATGTAGGGGAGGGTAAAGGCCATCCACGTCCAAGCCCCTTCGTAAGGTGCGGCCGTCGTCCAGCGCGATTGACCCGGCGGCAACGCTCCTCTGGCGTCGTGATACGCGTGTAGGGCGATCCCTTGCTGCCTGAGGTTGTTGATGCATTGCGTTCGGGCCGCGGACTCACGGACTTTTTGCACTGCGGGCACGAGTAAAGCGATTAGGATGGCGATAATGGCGATGACGACGAGAAGTTCGATGAGCGTAAACGCGCGCCGACGTAGGTTTTTAACCACGATCTTCCTCCCTCATAAAAAGTCAAAAGGACTGAAATGACCTTAAACAAGTAGACAATGAGATACGTAAATGCACTTGTCAGATAGGAGAGAGAGACGAAGCCAGAGCCTAGGCCTGGGTTTCTTTCGCGAGTTCAATTGGCCTAAGCACTTCCAGCGTTATCTAACTTAGAATGAATCATACGCATCCTATAATCGGAGTTTCAACCGAAATTCAAATAATTCTGAAGTTTTTTCAAGAAATCGCGGAACCAGGCAATCGCAGGGAGATGCTAGGTAATTCATCCCTTCGCCAAAGTTTGGTTCGGGCCCTCCATACGGCCGAGGTTGCGGGCGGTGTTGATGAGGCCGATGTGGGAGAAGGCTTGCGGAAAGTTGCCGAGTTGGCGGTTGAGCGTAGGTTCGTACTGTTCGGCGAGGAGGCCAAGGTCATTGCGGATGGAAAGCATGCGTTCGAAGAGGCGGCGTGCTTCGTCCATGCGGCCTTGAAGGGCATAGTTGTCGGCAAGCCAATACGTGCAAAGCAGGAAGGTACCCTCGGCGCCGGGCAAGCCGTCGACGCCGGAATGGGGCGTGTATCGTTGGAGGAAGCCCTCGCGCATGAGGTTTTTTTCGATTGCCAGTAGGGTTCCCCGGACGCGAGGATCGTCGTGGGGCAAAAAGCCGACGAGGGGGAGCATCAGCAAACTGGCGTCGAGATCCGTTCCGCCGTAATACTGGACGAAGGTGTTTTGTTTTTTGTCGAAGCCCTTGGCGCAGATTTCGTCGTGAATGGTCTGCCGCAAAGCGCGCCAGCGGTCCAAGGGCCCCTCCAAACCGTAGCGGTCGCAATCGCGGATGGCGCGGTCGAGGGCGACCCAGGCCATCACTTTGGAGTGCGTGAAATGGCGGCGCGGGCCGCGCACTTCCCAGATGCCTTCATCGGGTTCATTCCAGACGGTTTCGAGATGTTCGATAAGAGTGCGCTCGACGCGCCAGGCGTCGTTCGTGGATTGGAGTCCGCCGCGGCGTGCCAGATTCAGGGCGGCCATGATCTCGCCGAAGACGTCGAGTTGGAATTGTTCCCAGGCGGCATTGCCGATGCGAACCGGGAGGCTGCCTTCGTAACCGGGCAGCCAATCGAGGACGATTTCGGTGAGTCTGCGTTCGCCGCCGACGCCGTACATGATGTTGAGTTGGCTGGGTTTGCCGGCGACGGCGCGGAGGAGCCATTCGCGCCAGGCTTTGGCTTCGTCGAAATAGCCGTTCGTCATCAAGGCGTAAAGGGTGAAGGTGGCGTCGCGTACCCAGCAATAACGATAATCCCAGTTGCGCGATCCTTTGAGAAGTTCCGGCAGGGAGGTGGTGGCGGCCGCGACGATGCCTCCGGTCGGCGCGTAAGTGAGCGCCTTCAGAGTGATGAGAGAACGCTGCACGGCGTCGCGGTAGGGGCCTTGATAGGTGCATTTTCCGGACCATTCGAGCCACCATTTTTCGGTCCATTCGATGGCGGCGTCGGGCTTCAAATCGTGATGCTGCGGATGATGCGAGGGTGTCCAGGTGAGGATGAAGGAGACACGCTCGCCCTCCGCTACCGTGAATTCTCCCACGGACTTGAAGTTTTCCCCGCGCAAGGGAACGTCGCTCGCTAAATGGAGAAGATCGGGCCCGGCGATGGCGATGAGGCCGCGTTCCGTCTTGCGCACCCATGGGACGATGGCGCCGTAGTCGAAGCGGACGATCAATTCGGTGTGCATGCGGACCGTGCCGCGGCGGCCTACGACCTGGCGAATCAGATCGGGCTTGTCGGTCCGCACCGGCATGCAGTCGATAAGAGTGACGGCCCCTTCCGCGGTTTCGAAGTCGGTTTCGAGGATCAGCGTGCCTTCGCGATACTTGCGATGCGTGGCGACGATTTCGCCTTGGGGGGCGATGAGCCAACGGCCGTTTTCAGGCGTGCCGAGCAGGGCGGCAAAGCAGGCGGCGGAATCGAAGCGCGGGAAACAGAGCCAATCGATCGAACCGTCCTTGCCGACGAGGGCGACGGTTTCACAATCGCCGATCAAGCCATAATCTTCGATGGGCAGCGCCATGCGGCCTCCGGACGCGAAAGGTTTGCGAAACCACTTCGGCAATTATACCGCGCCGGTCGCATTACGGACCTGGACAAGGTTGTCGAAAAAGGTGGCGCCGCCGCCAAAGTCGGTGAGCTTGGTGCTGGTGGTGGTGTTGGAGTTTTTGCGGTCCTGGGCGTAGCGGTTCCACCACACGCTTGGCGACATGAGCACGCCGGGCTTGACGGTGGGGCCGACCTGGGCGCGGGCCAGGAAGGTTCCGCGCGTGTTGAAGACCTCGACGCGATTGCCGTCGGCGATGCCGCGCGGGCTTGCGTCGTCGGGGTGGATGTCGACGGTCGGTTCGCCGGCCGCACTTCTGAGCGAGTCGATGTTGACGAAAGTCGAATTGAGGAACTCGGGCACGGGCGGCGAGATCAACTGCAACGGGTAATCAACGGCGAGGTCGGGGCGGGTTTGCGGATCCTCGTGGGGCGGGATGTAGTAGGGCAGGGGATCGAGCCCGCTAAACGCCTGCCGCGGACTGTGGATTTCGCATTTGCCGGACGGCGTGGGAAAGCCTCCCTCCGCGAAGGGGGCATAATCTTTGGGCAGATTGAGGCGCAAAGGCGTGCCGCCGCGCAGACGTTCGAGGCTGATTTGCTCGAAAACGTCTTCGACCGGAAAGGGAGCGCGAGCGTGTTTGGAGAGCGCTTGCTCGGCGAGCGCCACATCGTCGGCATCGAAAAGTTCGCTTTCAAAACCCATGCCGCGAGCCATGAGGCGGAAGACGTCGTTATTGCACTTGGCTTCGTAGAGGGGCGCGATGGCCGGTTCGTTGACCTGGACGTACAGATGGCCGTAGGAATTGTGGATGTCGAACTGTTCCAGCTGAGTCGTCGCGGGAAGGACGATGTCAGCATAGTCGGCCGTGTCGGTTTGGAATTGTTCGTGGACGACGGTGAAAAGATCCTCGCGCATCATGCCCTTCAGAACACGCGATTGGTCGGGGGCGATGGCCGCGGGGTTGGAGTTGTAAACGTACATGGCGAGGACGGGCGGCCCGGGGAGTTCGCCCAGGAGCGCCTCGGCGAGTTGCGTCATGTTGATGGTGCGAGTGTCGGAGGGGATGAGGTCGGGGCGTTCGAGCGCGGTGGCGTTGAAGGGATAGAGTTTGCTGGTGGAGAGCATGGCCCCGCCGCCGACAAGGCGCCAGGCACCGGTGACAGCAGGGAGGCAGCAAATGGTTCGGACGGCCATGCCGCCGCCGCCGTGGCGCTGCATGCCGTAGTTGATGCGGATGAACGAGGGCGAAATCGAGCCGTATTCATGGGCCAGGTTTTCGATGTCGGTAACGGGGATGCCGGTGATATGGGCAACGCGCGATGGACTGTATTCCTTGCGAACACGGTCGCGCAACTCGTCGCCGCCCAAGCAGTATTTGTCGAGGTAGTCGGCGTCGTGAAGGTTGTCGCGAAAGAGGATGTGCATGATGCCCAGGGCGAGGGCGGCGTCGGTGCCGGGGCGGATCGGAATCCACCAGTCGCTTTTCTCGGCCGTCTTGCAGCGATAGGGGTCGATGGTGACGATGCGGGCGCCGCGTTTGCGGGCCTGGTGCATGATGACCCAAAGATGCATGTTGGTGACGGCGGTGTTCGATCCCCAATTGATGATGTAGCGGGACTGGAGGACCGCATCGGGATCGATGACCGCGCGCGTGCCGAGCGTGATGTCGCAACCGGCCGCGCCTGCGGTGGCGCAGATGGTGCGATCCAAAAGCGAGGCGCCCAGGCGATGGAAGAACCGGCGATCCAAGCTGGAGTTTTGCAGCTTGCCCATCGTGCCTGCGTAACTGTAGGGCAGGATGGCCTGCGGCCCGTGCGGCGAGGCGGCGATGCCCTTGAACTTTTCGCAGATGAGCGCGATCGCTTCGTCCCAGGAAATACGGCGAAATTGCCCCGTCCCCTTGGGGCCGACGCGCAGGAGCGGATACTTCAGGCGGTCACGGTGATAGACACGTTCGAGATAGCGCGTCACCTTTTGGCAGAGAAACCCCTTCGTGAAGGGATGATCGGGATCGCCCTTCAACGATATCGCCTCGCCGTCTTTCACGGTGACGAGCATCGAACAAGTGTCGGGGCAGTCATGAGGGCAGACGACACGGTGCGTGGTTGTGGGCATGGTTTTACCGTAGCGGGAGGAAAAGGATGCGGTTCGCGGTTTCGGAGGCAGTGTACGCTTCGGCGATCAGGCGGCGCGTCAGGAGTTCGGCGCGGGACAGACCCGGCTGATTGAGCCGTTCTTCCATTTCGTTGATCAAATCATCCCGTCGGACGAGCAAGTCAAGAATCTCCGGACGGTGGTCGTAAAAATAGGTCAAGGCCGCGTACACTTTTGTTCCGGGCGTAGGTCCAGGTGCTGCCGCATCAACTCCTCGGCGGACCAGCCGTAGTGATAATGCTCGGCGGCGAGATGGGCCACCTTGTAGCGAGTGTTGGCGATACATGGAGCGCCGGAATCGCTCAATTCAATGTGGGGATACAAAGTTGCGGGCATGGTCGACCTCCGAAAGTTATGAGGTCAGCGTAAACGGAACACGGCGGAATGTCGAGGCAAAGAAACGGCAATCGGTTTGACGGGCGGATGTCGCGCCGCACGCCCTGCGGAGTACCGAAGTGCGTGCCACGCAAACGGGATTCTATTCCTTGCGACATCGTTAACTCCTCCTTCGCCGCAAAAACGGGATGTTGCTTGCTTCCGAGAAATACCCCCAATAGGATCAAAGCACACCACTTCCTAAACCCGGCCTGCAACGCTTGGATGACGATTTACTCCATCAGGAAACAACGAACCGCGCATTTACGCCATGGACTCTGGTACGGGAATTTTTTCGTGGACGAGGACTACAGGCGGCTGGGCCTTCGCCTGGGAGATAACGAGCAAGCGCCGTTGACCGGCGCGAAAGCAAGAGGACGGATTCATGCCTACTCGCATAGCGCCGGCGATTTCATTGACTTCGCAAGCGGTCGACGGCGGTCGCGTTTGGTTCGAGAGGGAGAGCGGCACGAATTTGCTTGTGCGGCAAGGAGAAACGCGATTGCTCAAGCGCGAGGCGCCGCGCGTTTTGCAAGTGGGGTTGTTGACGCCGTGCAACTTGGATTGTTCGTTTTGCTATCGCGACCGAAGCGCGCCGAGTCGGCTCACGGCGCCGTTCCTGACGGATCTACTGCGCCGCGCGTCGGAATGGGGCGTATTGGAAGTCGCGTTTGGCGGCGGCGAACCGTTCCTGTTTCCGGGATTTGTCGACTTGCTCGACGCGTTGCACAGGTCGACTCCGCTGGGTCTCAATGTCACGACCAATGGAACGTTGCTCACGCCTGACCTCCTGGAGCGTTTGCATGCCTGCCAGGAGATTCGGATCTCGGCTTACCAAAACAATCACTATCGCAAGACGCTGCGTTTGCTGCGCGGCAGACAAGCTGGAGTGAATTGGCTGGTCACGCCGGAAAACGTCGGGCTGGTCGAGTGTTTCGTCACGGACTTCCTTTCGCAGGGCGCCAAGAACGTATTGCTCCTGGGCTACAAAGGACCGGATCCGGGATTGCATCTGTCCGAACCGGGACGCGCGGAGTTGCGTCGGACATTGTCGCGTTTGCAGGGATTGCCCATCCGTTTGGACATTTGTTGGCATCCGTATTTCTCGGATTTGCCGCGGTTGTTCGAGCGGCGCGATTGTGGGGCGGGCGATGAGTTTCTTGTCATAACGCCGGATCGTGCGATCCAGCCATGCTCGTTTCATCAGGAGCGCATTGCGTTCGAGACGTTTGAAGATTTGCAGGCCGTCTATCGGCAATTGCGTGCGCGACGCCCCGCGGCGGAAGCGCGCGGATGCACGAGAACGCTCTTTTCTTTGTTGCCGACGGTCGCCGAGCCAACGCCGGGAGTGTTTCTTTGGCATGCGCATTCCAGCAACAACAGCGGGTATTACACGATATTGGGACGTTTCGAGACGAAGGACGCCGCCCAGAAGGTCGCGGAAAGTCTCCGCGAATTGGCGCGAGCGCACGAGACGTTTTTGGCATCGCCCGAGGGGCACGACTGGATCAAGGCACGCGAATACGACGGCAGCTATCCAACGCCGCCCTTACAGCAATTCGGCGAGGCGCACGGATTCGACTGGTCAAAGTACGGCGATGGTTTGTGGTGGGAGCAGGATGGGGTAGGCGCGCCGGTGTTGACGGTGGGCGCAATTGAAAACACAGTCGTCGTCTACCATGTTTATTGCATGGGCTTGCCGGAAGAACCGTTTCGAGCATTTTTCGAGGCGACGGGGGCAGTGGGATTTTGGTCCGACGAGTGCGTGCGGCCGTTCGTTCGATTCCGATTTACGGGCAGCAACGACCATGCCCTGGCGGTTTTGGATGGCTATCTTACATTGGTCGGCGCCGCGGAGCATCCGAGTGTTGTAACATCACCGCCGCCCTGGGGATTGGAATGCGTCGATTCGCGCGTGAACGAAGATGAAGATCGCAGCGCTGTGCTCGGGACCGGTGTGAATGCAATCCATCGGCACGGTTCGACCACGGAACTCGTTTTGAGCTTGCAGAACTTGTTCGCGGGCGCCTTGGCCGTTGAGAATTGGCTGCGGGACCAAGGATTTCGCGACATCGTGGTGGAGATCGACGATCAGTTCGAACGCGTGGAGCGAGGAGAACAATCGTCCGTCGAGGCGCGCACGGGGCTGTTTCAGGAGATTCGACCTTTGACGGCGCGGTTGCAGGAAGCCACGCCGGAGGAAGTGGTGGAGATAGCCTATCACTATTGGTCTCTGCCCGAGCCGGTTCAGGAAGCACTCTTGAAAATTCCGCCGGCGCGGAGGGCGGAACTCGGCTGGGCGGGTTGGAAAAAACGCATGAAGGAAAACGTCGAGGTTACGGAGTGCGCGACGACAATCATCTGCGGCATCGGGCCTCTAGCGGCGGAATGGACGCGGGAATTGTGGAGTTGGTTGATGAGCACGAATCCCGAGCATCCTGGAAGGGTCGTCGCGGCCGTGGCGGCCGCCTTACCCGGCGACGAGGCGTTTTCGCTTGGGGAAGCGTGGTGGCGCGTCCGGTCTTGCCGCCCGGAAACTCCGGTTCTTTCAACTGGAGGCTCTGCATTCGCCGAGGTTCGTCCCGCTTGTCGAGGCATGGTGGAGCGAAGCCGGGCCGCGCGAGACGGTGAGCTACGATTGGGAACGGTTCGTGGCGGCGTCGGGGCTGTCCTGGGAGACGGCCCGGCGCTGGCTTGAGGGCGGCAGACCCTTGTCGCTGATCGCGCTAGGTGTGCTGAACCGGTATCACCAAAAAGGAGAGATTCCCTCGGTGTATGCGAAGCCGGATCGCGAGGAATTCACGCGAGTATTGACGGAGTATCGCAAACGAGATTCCGCGCCGCGGCCGGAGCGGGTTGTGACGCGGTTGTTGGCGGATGCGGGGGTGTTGGTGTAGAACCTGCGTGAAACGCACACCGATGAGACGAGTTTTTAGGCGGGGCCGCGCGCCCTTCGGAGTACCGAAGAGCGTGCCACGAGGTGGGACGGGGGCCCTCTCGCGATCATTCACCTCAACTCCCCGAAAGGAACCGAATAACATGCAACGACAATCAAGCTTCCGAATTTTTTTATTTCTCACGGCGACACTGCTCACCTTAGGCGCCGCGCAACCTGCGACCGCCCAACCGGCATTCGCTCCCAGCCCCCGGACCGTCATCCCCGCCAACCTCTTCGTGGACGACGACAACGCCGGCGCTCAAGACGGCAGCGCCCTCCGTCCGTATCGGACCGTGCAACAGGCCATCAACGCCGCCAAGGGCAACGCCGTCATCGCGGTGGCTGGCGGGACCTATGCGCAGAACATCCGCGTGCAAGACAAGGCAGTCCGCCTCTATGGCGGATACGTAGGTGGTACCAAGGCCAGTTACGCCAGTGGGACCGCGGGCAACTTCAAGGTGCGCGACCCGGCCGCCAACCCCTCACACCTCAAGGGTAACGGCAAGGACTCGGTAGTCTCGCTGCAAGAGGCCGGCGCCAGCGTCGTGGACGGCTTCCTTGTCACCGGTGGCGGGCGCAGCGCGTTGGGGGCGCCCTTGTGGCTGGGGGGTGGATTCTATATCTACGGGGGCTCGCCGACGATCTCGAACAATGTGATCGAGAAAAACCACACCTGTCCCCCCGTCCCGCAAAAGGACGAGAAGTTCGGCGGCGGCATCTACGCCGCCTCCGCCAAAATCTCGATCCTGAACAACATCATCCGCAACAACGTCGCGGGGCGTGGGGCCGGCATATCGGCGGACTGTCCGAAGGTGGTCATCCGCGGCAACATCGTGCAGAACAACATCGGCGTCAGCGACCACGGGGGCGGCATCTTCCTTTTTTCGCCCGATGCCGAGATCTCCTACAACCGCATCGAGGGGAACGAAATCGGACGCGCCCTGAATTACGGCTGGGGCGGCGGGATCATCGTCGTCAGTGTCGGAGGCAAATACAAACTCTCGCATAACATCTTCACGGGCAACTTCGCCCCGTCCGTTGGCAGCGCCTTCTTCGTTGACGAGGGCGCCAGTGCTTCGCTGGATCACGATCTCTTCTACGCCAATGCGTGCAACCCGAAAGGAGATGGACCCGTGGCGCCGGTCTACGCCGACGGCGCCGACGACAAAATCGGCTCCACCCTCGACGTGAACCACGTCACGATTGCCGACCACACGTGCAAAACGGCCGGCGCGGGCTACGCGATCAGCGTGACGGGAAAATCAAAGCTCACCGTCAAGAACAGCATTCTGTGGAACAACGGCGGAAACGACATCACGGTGGACAAGATCAGTAAGGCGACCGTCACCTACACCCTTGCCCAAAAGGTGCTACCCGGGACTGGCAACCTCTCCAAGGATCCGCTGTTCGCCAATTCGGCGGGCCACGACTACCGTCTGCGCTCGACCAGTCCCGCGATCGATGCCGCCGACCCCGCATCGCCTTTCAATCTTGAGCCGACGCCCAACGGCGGTCGAGCCGATCTCGGCGCCTACGGCAACACGGCGCAAGCCAGCAAGGCAGGCAAGGCAGGCAAGGCAGGCAAATCGAGCAAAGAAAACGGCGGCGTCAAGGAGGTGAGTCCGGTCGCCAAAACGCCAAAGACTTATCTGCTGCGCGCCGGAGAACTTCCCACTGAGGTCGGCGACGACAGCACCAAGATGACCAAGGTCACTTCGAAGGACCTGGGCGGCACGGCGGTCCAGATCGAATTGATCGATACCTTCGGCCAAAGCAGGGCGACGGTCGAAGACTGGACCCCCTTCCACACGCTGCGCCTGGACATCGTTAATAAAGGCGCGAAGGAGCTCGAGGTCGGCTTCAACCTTTTCCACTCCGGCACCAAGAGCTTCGCGACCCGCGTCGTGGCGCCGTTCGACCTCAAGCCGGGCAAGAACGAAGTCCGCATCGCCGTCAAAGATCTCAAGAACAGCAACGGCTCGCCCGCCAAGCTTGGCGAGGTGCGCCGCTGGTATGTCGCCAGCGAAACGCCGGTCACCCTCCTCGTCGGCGACATCTACCTCGAAGGCAAGGCCGGCGGCGGCGCTTCCGGGTCCATCATCAAGACCGACCCCGCCCGCCTCGCACGGATCCAGTCGGCCAAGATGCCGAAGTTCGCCGCGCCCATCCCCTACAACACGCCGATGGCGGATGCCATCATGTCCGCCGCGGACATCTTCCCGGCCAACAATCCGTGGAACACGCTCGTCGAAGATTGGCCCGTCCATCCCAACTCCAGAAACATGATCGCGTCGATCGGCGCCGACAAACCCCTGCGCTATAACCAGGACATGGCGTTCATCATCGTGCCGCCGGGGCAAAAGAAGGTCGACGTGAAGCTCATCGAGTATCCGGACGAATCGGACCCCGGCCCCTATCCGGTCCCGGCCAACACGCCGATCGAAGGCTGGCCCGCGTCCTTCCTGGGGGATCCCAAGCTGAAGAAGCTGACCCTGGATGATGTGCAGCGCGGCAAACCATCCCTCGACGAGGACCGCCATGGCATCGTCTTCGACCCGGTGGGCCGCAAGCTCTACGAGTTCTATCGCCTGACCAAGACGGACAAGGGTTGGCATGCCGATCAAGCGTCCATCTTCGACCTCTCCTCCAACAAGCTCCGGCCCGACGGTTGGACCTCCTCGGACGCCGCCGGTCTGCCGATCCTTCCCGCCATCGTCCGCTACGACGAGATCAAACGCGGCGTCATCGACCACGCCCTGCGCTTCACGGTCCGGCGCTCGCGCCGCGCCTACGTCTACCCCGCGACGCACTTCGCCAGCAGACTGACCGACGAAAACCTCCCACGAATGGGCGAACGCTTCCGCCTGCGCAAGGACTTCGACACCTCGAAGTTCTCCTTGGAAGTCCGCGTCATCCTGAACGCCCTCAAACGCTACGGCATGCTGATGGCCGACAACGGCATGGACTGGGGCCTCTCCGTCTCCGCCGACCACCGCCTTCCGGTCTTCCACGATGAGCTGCGGCGGATCAAGGGCTCCGACTTCGAAGTCGTGACCCCGCCGGCGGGGTATGTCGCGCCTTGAGCGTTCGAACTGTGGAGATGCGAACCGCCCTGGCATGGAACCTCTCAAACGAGATAGAATAAATCAGGAGGCCCGATGCCCACGGTCTTTCGATCAATGAGAAAGGACGAGGACGGTTTTCCAGTGGTTGACCGATCGACTTCAGGGTTGGGTGTTCGCGTTCCTGGCATGAATCCCCCGGCAGGAAAGGAAGACGTCTCGGTGGACGGGGCCGGCAATGTCTTGGCCAATGGGGAAGGAATGTCGGTGAACCCAACATGGCGGGACATTCACCCCCACTACCTGCCAAGGCGACTTAAAGGTAGTGCCTCGAACAACCGTTTCTGTTTCCGAATCGGAACAGGGCCTTTCGTTCAAGGAGCGTTTGCCGCTGGTTTGGAACTCATCCCTGACGCCGGGGCCCCTCATGGGGTCGTAGCCCCCGAGCAAGATATGCCGCTTGCGGATTACGAAGCTCACTTGGCAAATACTCGAACTCAGTGGGTAGTTGACGAGAATTAAAATGTATTCCCCCAACGGACACTACCGGCACTACATTCGTGATACGCTTCAATTGTTCGCCTTTCTTGACGAAGGGAAGTTCAACTCTGACGAGGCCGAGCGGCTTCGCGATGCCATGGAAGAGCCCTGGCTGCAACTAGACAAAACAGAAAAGACGCGGCTTCGTGGTTTGGTTGAAGATCTGAACTATATTCGGGAAGAAAGGCGACCCACTTTTCCAGCCGAAGCGGGGAGAAGCATCCTTAAGTTCGCGTCTGAACTTCGAGATGTCGGCCACATAGATGAAGCGCTAAAGGTAGTTAGAACTTTTCAAGCTGAGACTTGCCAACCTATTCTATCGTACTTTCGTGGTCGCGCATGGCTGGCGCTTGGCGAGAATGACGTGGCACTTGAGTTTCTTAAGGATGCAATCAAGTTAGACAAAGATGACCAATTCCGTCTGCTTGATATGTATATGCAAGTCCTACGCATGGTGGATTTGAAGGCGGCCGTTGCCTTGGCGGACAAGGTGTTGAGCGCCCCGGATACGCAACCGGCCAGTCGAGTCGCTTTTGCTGTAGAAGCGAAACAAGCGGTAATTGACGAAGCGTCGCCTGACGCTCTCGCCCAGTTTGCGTCCCTCGTGCCGGTTGCCCAAGATGTGTTGGATAGAATGCGCGATGGCGAGACGACGCTTCCTCTTATCGTTTCAATGACGACTGCCTTGTTGGCGCATTTGGCGGAGAGGTCTGGAGACAAAGAACAAGCCTACAAGGCAATGACCACACTTATAGAGGCTGAGAACAACAATCCGATACTCTACGCACTTCGAGGCAACATTTTCTTCCCGGCGGAAAGGGGCGTGACGGACTACCTAACGGCGGTTCGTACTGGAGTGAAAGTGGCTTGGCCGTATTTGCGGCTGGCGGATTATTATTTGAAACAGGAAAACCACGCGGAAAGTGCGAAAGTCTGCGGGCAAGGACTCCAGCTAAACGGCTTACCCAGCAAATCGACCGGAAGCGAATTGTTCAATATGCTCGCCATATCTAAAGCGGGGCTTGGGAGTCCCCAATGGGAAATTGAAGAGTTGTTCCAGATTGCAATAAAACTCGATCCGAACAACGAGCGACCTGCACGGAATCTTCGCACCTACCACGAGGCCCTAAAGAAAATGGAGGCCGCTGTCAGGGGCACAATCGTCGCGGAGAACTGGGAGCAACCTCCAGAGGAATTTCTACGAGCAATCGAAAACCTTGAGTCCAGTCGAGAGAGGAGGCAGATCGTCCAGAGCGCTCTTTCCTCCATGGCAGCCTAAGCCAACACGCCTTTGCAGGCCAAGCCCACCTATGCGGACCGGACAAATGGTATCGGGGGAGGCACGCGATTACCCAAAAAGAGGGGATCTTTTCAAGCAAAGGGAACAGTTGCGTGACGTCATCGGAACTTACCCAGTCTTTCACCGCAAAGCATTAGGCCTCTTATGAGTGTCAAACCAACATTTCGCCGAGGATTATTGGTTTCCTTGTTTTTCTTCGCATTTGTCGTTGTCGCAATTGTCGGCCAATACTTACTTCGAGGTTATGGAATCTCGTTATTTCGCTTTCCTCACGCATCTGTTCCGGCCAACGCCTTCTCCTCCGAGTTTGCATTTGAGAAGTGGCCATACCTATTTGAAAGCAACCTGACAGCATCTATACCAAAGGACGCAAGATATGTAGGCATCGTTGTTTCTGCCTTTCATGTAACGAAGAAGATGTCAATTGACAATTAAAAAGGGGACAGTCATGCTTATAATAAAGATGACTCTCCCCTTTTGCCCCCCGACGCCGGAGCCCGACAACGGACCTCCTCGTCTGGTTCCCTCTCAGTGATGGGATCCTAGCCCGAATCCGTCGAAATGCCAGGGGCCATGGAATAGGTTCGTCCAGCGGCCCGATGGCGGCGGTTCCAGTTCCGATGCCGAAATCGGCAATACAACGCCGCCGCCGAGGGCTTGATAGGCGTTGACGACGGCGGAAAGTTGCTCCTTTTTGGTTTCGATCAAAACCATTCTCGCCTCCATGAGGTCACGTTGGGCGAATAATACCTCGATATATTCGGCCTTGGCATTGATGAAAAGTTGGCTGGCGCTTTCCACGGAAAGCTCGAGCGCTTTCAGCTGGGCCTTTAATTCGGCAATGGGTCGGGAAAGGGCTGGCCGGGGAGAATATTGAGTGGGTCCTCGACAGCCCCGTTAAATAAACGTGTAGCGGCTGGGTTTTTAGAACCCCGCGTCTGCCCCGGCCGTGATGAAGGGCAGGTACGCCCCCCGCCGCGCGAGAACCTCGTTGCTGGCGATCTGCACTCCCTGCTCCAGGATTCTCAGTTCCCGATTGCCCATGAGTGCCTGGTGCAACAGGTCCGTAAGCAACGGATCGTTGTAGAACTCTTCCAAACCGACCTGCGAGGAGTTATCCGAGGTGGTCGTTCCTTGGTAGCTTGGCGGCAGTTCTGGCGCCGACTCCGCCTGGCACAGACGGGGAATTGCGCAACCCGACAGAACCATCAGCATGCCGCAAACGATCACGTTCGCAAGCAGGCGCTTCAAACGTCTTGTCTTCAACAATCCTATAATCCGGTTCATCGACGTCGTCCTTGACTTCATGAGCCTGGATCTTCAATTCCCGACATTCCGAGCTAGTCGCTCCATCGCGGTGTGGCGGCAGGTCTGGTCCCGGATCAGCTTGACTGAGTTTGGAGATTGCCCAGAACGGTAAAAAAGCCTCATGCTGAGAGCGATCACGCACGCTTCTTTCTTCGACGCAAATGACGGATTGACTTTATCGGTTGTGCGGATTTGACCGGTAATTCCCGCACGAATGAGCGAAAAACATTGCGGAAATTACAGCCAATGGACGACGAAGAGGCCATCGACGCTCTGTCGGCGGCCTGTCGGCGAATAAGGAAGACGTGACCCTGTCACTGAATCGAAACCTTCCCGGTTTTCTCGTCGTAAGCGAACAAATCGCCGTACCTGGCCCAGTCTACCAAGATGGCGAATGCCTTTTCGTAGTTCACCCCAGGCAGGTTGAGGACGAGCGTTTTCCGTACTAAATCGCCGGCGATGGGACCGCGCGCGCGGCGGAGCAACTCCTGGATTTCATGGAACAGCCGCAACTCAAGGATGCGCTCACGCCAGATCGTCTTGCGATCCGCGGCGCTCGCGGTGATGAAGCGACTCCCCTCGGCCTCGAGCACGATCTCGCCGCCCGACAGAGAGACGAAACCAAGCAACTTGGCGGCCTTGGCCCTTTTGAGGAGTCGGCTGAAGTCACAGCCTATCTCGGTGGCGATATGAGATTCTTGGTCCCGCCCGCCGTGGGCGTCAAGGTAGGAAAGCAACCCCTCGATCTCGAGAGCCGCCGCCTCCGGAAGCCGCTCGAAGGGCGCTTTGTGGTCCATAAGCTCGCTAAGCGGTTCATCCGCCTCGTCGGGCAGGAGCTTGCGCCCGTCGGCCAACCGGCCGAACAAGTAGTAAAGGCCTGGAATGATCAAAACTCCGATCACGGTGCCCACGAGCATCCCACCGACTCCCGTGGTGCCAATGGTTCGATTTGCGATCGCCCCGGCGCCTTTGGCAATGACCAACGGAATCAGGCCGGCGATAAAGGCGAAGGAGGTCATTTGAATCGGCCGGAAGCGTAATTTTCCGGCTTCGACGCCCGCCTCTTGAAGGGACAGGCCCTCCCGGCGCCGCTGCACGGCGAATTCAACGATCAAGATGGCGTTCTTGCCCAGCAGGCCGACCAGCATGATTAGACCAATCTGGGCCCAGACGTCGTTGGCCAAACCCAAGGCCTGCAGCAGGAAGAAGGAACCGAAGAGTCTGATCGGCAGCGACAGGATCACGGCCAGCGGCAAAATGAAACTCTCGTACTGCCCGACAAGGACCAGATAGACGAAGGCGACGACAATTAGGAAAATCCAGACCGCAATCGGCGCCCCCAGGATGATTTTCGTATTCGCCTCGTCATAGGATATGCCTGCCCAGCCGATTTCATAACCGCGCGGCAGCGTTTCCGCGGCAACCTCCCGGACCGCCTGGATTGCCTGACCGGTGCTGTAGCCGGGAGCCGGCGCGCCTTGAATAGGGGCGGCGGGATACATGTTATAGCGATTGATTTCGTTCAATCCCTGCATTTCCTTGAGCGACATGAACGCGGAGTAGGGAACCATTTCTCCTTCGACACGGACCTTTTCTATTTTTCCAGTCTTTTCGTTCGTGATCTCAATTTCACGTTCGCTTTTGACGAAAATGTTGTCCAAATCCGCGGGGAACCGCCGGAACTCGGGCGAGGCCTGGACGTAAACCTTGTAGAACTGGTTGAAGAGAATGAAGCCTTGCTCCCAGGTGCTGCCGACGTAAATGTTCAGGTTGTCCAGGGCCTTCTTGATCGACACACCTTTCTGCATGGCCCGGGCGTTGTCGATGATCAACTCGTACTGCGGGTAGCCCGGCGGTATAGAAAGTGAACAGATTCTTCACTTCCTTGCGCTTGCCCAGGGCCGCCATGAACTTTTCGGTCACGTCTCCGAGCCGCACATAGTCGGGCCTGGCCGAGTTGGTTTTGTCGAGGACGTTAATGGAGAAACCGCCGGCGGCGCCGAAGCCGGGAACCGCGGGGGGTTCGAAAAATTCGAGCTTTACGTTGCTCAATCCGCGGCATTTCTCTTCGAGTTCTTCAATGATCTGCCGCGCGGTCCGCTTGCGCTCGGACCAGTTTTTCAGGTTGACGACGCAGGTTCCCGCGTTCGAGCCGCGGCCTTCCGTCAGGATCTCATAGCCGGCGATCGAAGTGACCGAGGCCACTTCTTCGACTTCCT